>Ga0335069_10011005_pt1 | contig 12798 bp, 8 predicted proteins | sample Lox_Sample_11_FD_206714 | JGI IMG/M metagenome (GOLD analysis project Ga0335069, IMG submission 206714) | Soil microbial communities from Loxahatchee National Wildlife Refuge, Florida, United States - Lox_Sample_1.1 | ecosystem: Environmental > Terrestrial > Soil > Wetlands | place: USA: Florida... | reverse complement strand
GCCGAGGCGGTCCTGCCGGTGCGCGAGCAGGTGCCGCGCGAGTCGTTCCGCGCGGGTGATCGCATCGTGGCCTACGTCGTGGACATCGACAAGTCGGCGCGTGGTCCGCAGATTGTCATTTCACGCGGCCACAAGGGCCTGCTCGAGAAGCTTTTCGAGATGGAGGTTCCGGAGATCTACGACAAGATCGTGCGGGTCGAGGCTTCGGCGCGCGAGCCGGGCGCCCGTTCGAAGATCGCCGTCAGCTCGCGTGACCGCGACGTCGATCCCGTGGGCGCTTGCGTGGGGATGAAGGGCTCGCGCGTGCAGGCGGTGGTTCAGGAGTTGCGGGGCGAGAAGATCGACATCGTACCCTACGACAGCGACCCGGCCCGCTTCGTGTGCAACGCCATCGCACCGGCCCAGGTATCGCGTGTCATGATCGATGCCGCCACCCACACCATGGAGCTGGTGGTACCGGACGACAAGCTGTCGCTGGCTATCGGCAAGAAGGGCCAGAATGTGCGCCTGGCCTCGCAGCTCACCAACTGGCGCATCGACATTCACTCGGAAACCAAGATGCGCGAAGCCGAGGAGCGGGCGCGCGCCTCTTTGGGCGCGATCGAGGGAGCGACGCCCGAGATCCTGGAAGGGCTGCTGCGGGCAGGGTGGGGATCGGCCGAGGCGGTGGCCAAGGCCAGCGCAGACGAGCTGGTCGCCATGCCTGGGGTGGGCAGCAGCGAGGCCGCAGCCCGTCTGAGCGCGGCGGCGGCGCGGGCCGCGGCGGTCGAGGAAAAGCGGCGCGCCGAGGAGAAGGCGGGCAGCCAGCCGACGGCGCCCAGCACGCCGGGCGCCGCGGCGGTGGAGAGGACCTGAGGAGAGCGGAACACATGGGACGCATTCCCGAACGGACTTGCATTGGTTGCCGGCGTGTCGGACCGGTCCACGGGTTGATCCGTCTGGCAGCGCCCGATGGGCAGGTGAAGGTGGCGGCACGGCGGGGAGGGCGCGCCATGTCGAGGCAAGGGCGAGGGGCATGGCTGCATCCCAGAGCAGAATGCGTGACCGCAGCGGTAACCGGGCGGGTGTTTGCCAGGGCTTTTCGAGGCGCGCTCGGTCCACAAGATTTGACCCAACTCCTCGCCGACGTGCGCGCGGCGAGCGGGGCATCGTTCCACGAAATGGGTGATTCACCATGATGGGAAGCGGATACGAGCGCAGAGACTCCGGAGCGGAGCCGGCCAACGCGGGCACGACCGCGGCGAAAATTCGCGTGTACGAGCTGGCCAAGGAATTTGGCATGCTCCCCAAGGATCTGGTGGTCAAGATCCGCAGCCTGGGCGTCGAGGTGGGCAACCACATGTCGAACCTGGACGGCAGCGAGGCTGACCGCATTCGGCGAGCCATCGAGCGCGAGCGCCAGGAAAGTCTTGTGGAGGAACGTCTCAGCGAGACCGTGATCCGGCGGCGATCGCGTAGCGCCCCGAGCGCGGCCGCCCGGCCAGCGCCCGCGCCAGTGCCGCGACCGACGATTCCTCCCCCGAACGCCCCGCCATCGCCGGTGGTCACACCGTCCGCGCCACCTAGCGAGGCCGCTCCCGCTGCCCCTGCGCCGGTGTCTCTGCCAAGCGAGGTGGAAGCGCCCGCGCCGGTGGCCGAGGAACACGTCCCAGCCGGTGCGGTGACGCCTGAGGTGGTGCCGCTTCCCGAGGAGCAAGCCGCCATCCCGGCTGCGGAGATCGCGCCGGAGGCGGACACGGAACCGACCGCGCTGCCGAGCGAGACGCCGCCGCCCGTGCCGGCTCCCCCCGTGCCGGTGAAGATACCGCAGCCGGTGGTGACCGGCTCGGCCGCCACCGGGCAGTTCATTCAACTGCCGGGCCGTGAGGGGAGCGTTCCCAAGATCGAGATCAAGGATCGGGATGAGGAGCTGCGCCGGATGGGGCGGGGCGGTCTGGTTTCACGCGGTCCGGGGGGGCGTGACTGGCGCGCGCCGGGCGCGCCTGGGCAGCGGCCGGGTGGGCCACCCCGCAAGAAGGTGGCGATGGCCGGCAAGAAGCTCAAGCAGACGCTCATCACCACGCCGGCTGAGCACAAGCGAGTCATCCGCATGGGCGAGGCCATCGGAGTTGCCGACTTGGCGCAGAAGATGGGGGTCAAGGGCAACGAGGTGGTCAAGAAGCTGTGGGCCCTGGGCATGATGGGCATCAACATCAACCAGAGCATTGAGTTCGACGCCGCCAGCCTCATCGCCAACGAGTTCGGTTATCAGGTCGAGTCCACCGCTTTCAAGGAAGACGAGATCATCTCAGAGGGGCAGGTCGACAACCCGGAAGACTTGTTGCCGCGCGCTCCGGTGGTCACCGTCATGGGCCACGTGGATCACGGCAAGACATCTCTGCTCGACGCGATTCGCAAGTCCAACGTGGCAGGGGGAGAGGCTGGGGGCATCACTCAGCACATCGGGGCCTATCGCGTGCATACCCCACAGGGTGACGTCGTGTTCTTGGACACCCCGGGGCACGAAGCCTTCACCGCCATGCGCGCGCGCGGTGCCCAGATGACGGACATCGTGGTCATCGTGGTGGCCGCCGAAGAAGGCCCGATGCCGCAGACCATCGAGGCGGTCAAGCACGCCCAGGCGGCCGAGGTGCCCATCCTGGTCGCCATCAACAAGATCGACAAGCCGGGCGCCAACCCGGCCAACGTTCGCAACCGCCTCATGGAGCAGGGCCTGGTCGCGGAGGAGCTGGGCGGTGACACCATTTTCGTGGAGCTTTCCGCCAAGACCAAGCAAGGCATCGACAAGCTGCTGGAGATGCTGGCCTTGCAGGCCGAGGTGCTGGAGCTGAAGGCCAATCCCAAGAAGGCGGCCAAGGGCCACGTGGTTGAGGCGCGCCTGGATCGGGCGCGCGGGGCCATCGCCACCGTGCTGGTCAAGGAAGGCACCTTGCGTGTCGGCGATCTGGTGGTGGCGGGCGAGACCTATGGAAAGCTGCGCGCCATGCTGGGCGACAAGGGGCAGACCATCACCGAGGCCCCGCCGGCCACTCCGGTGGAGATCCTGGGCCTCGATGGCGTTCCCGACGCCGGCGAGACCTTCAACGTCGTGGCGGATGAGAAGTCGGCCAAGGCGCTGGTCGAGCACCGACGCGAGCAGCGCAAGCGCAAGGAAGCCGGCAGCGCGACGCGTGTCTCGTTGGAGAACATTCTCGACAAGATCAAGGAGGGAGAGGTCAAAGAGGTGCGCATCGTGCTCAAGGCCGATGTGCAGGGTTCGGTGGAGGCCATCTCCAATGCCTTGCGCGGCCTGTCTACCCCGACGGTGGGCGTGAACGTGCTCTCGGCCGGGGTGGGCGGCATCACCGAGTCGGACGTGACCCTGGCCAAGGCGTCCGCCGCCATCGTAGTAGGCTTCAACGTGCGGCCCGCGGGCAAGTCGCGCGCGCTGGCCGATCAAGAAGGCGTCGAGATCAAGCTCTACCAAATCATCTACGATGCCATCGATGACGTGAAGAAGGCCATGGTGGGCATGCTCTCGCCGGTAACCAAGGAGAAGGTGATCGGCCGGGCCGAGGTGCGACAGCTGTTCCGCATCGCCAAGGCGGGCCTGGTTTTGGGCTGTACGGTGGTCGAGGGCAAGGTCACGCGCCGATCGCATGTGCGCCTGATTCGCGATTCGGTGGTCGTGCACACCGGCCGTTTGAGCTCGCTGCGTCGCTTCAAGGACGACGTCTCGGAAGTCACGCACGGCTATGAGTGCGGCATCGGCATCGAAGGCTACGGTGACGTCAAAGAGGGCGACATCATCGAGGCCTTTGAGGTGGAGTCGATCGCCGCGACCTTGGACCAGCCCAGCGCGCCTGCTGCCAAGAAGTAGGGCTGCTCTCGCATTCCGGCAATGCAGCGATGACGGTCGGCCTCGCCCGTATCACGCTCTTCATCCCGGACAGCCATTCCCTGAAGGAGAAGCGTGTGGTTGTGCGGCGGGTGAAGGATCGCGTGCGCAGCAAGTTCAACGCGGCGGTCGCCGAGGTGGACGGTCACGATCTTTGGCAGCGCGCGGTGCTGGGCCTGGCGCTGCTGGGCAACGACCGGCGTTTCGTGGAATCGGCGCTCGACGAGACGGTGCGCTTCGTGCGCGGCCTGGCCGAGGCGACCAACGTGGAACGCGAAATTCTGACTTTCAATCAGCCTTTGGCGGAAAACGATCTGGGATGGAAAGCCTGATTCCAATCGTGGATGTTTCATGAGTCAACGCACGGAGCGCGTGGCGGGCGAGATCCGGGAGATTCTCGGGGAAATGGTGGTGCGTGGCGCGATCAAGGATCCGCGGGTGCGCGACGCCGGCCTGATTACCATCACCCACGTTCGGGTGACCGGCGATCTGCGCCAGGCGCGCGTGTACTTTGCCGTGCACGACGCCGACGAGGCCGGGCTGGAAAAGGTTCGCGCAGGCCTGCAGAGCGCAGCCGGGTTCATGCGACGGCAGGTGGGCGAGCGCCTGCGGCTCAAGGCAACGCCCGAGTTGACCTTCGAAGTCGACCGAGTGTTGGACGAGGAGGCCCGCATCGAGCAACTCCTGCGTGAGGTGGCGAAGAAAGAGTGAGCGTCCTGGTCGTCGACAAGCCGGTCGGGCCCACATCCTTTGCGGTGTTGGCAAGGGTGCGCCGCGCCCTGATGCGCGCCGCACGCGCTCCAGCGAGGCCACCCAAGCTCGGCCACGGCGGGACCTTGGATCCGATGGCCTCGGGCGTGCTGCCGGTGTGCGTGGGCGAGGCCACGAAAGTGATCCCGTTCCTGCTGGACGCTGACAAGGAATATCTGGCCACCGTGCGCTTCGGCGTCGAGACCGACACCCTGGACGCGACGGGGACGGTGCTGTCGCAGCGACCGACCACGGACCTGAACGCCGCTCGCTTGCAGGCGGCGCTTGCGGGTTTTCGCGGCGAAAGCATGCAGGTGCCGCCCATGTTTTCCGCGCTCAAGCACCAGGGGAAACCGCTCTATCGCTATGCGCGTGCGGGGCAGACGGTGGAAAGGCCACCCCGGCGGGTGACGGTGTACGAGTTGGTGCTGCTCGCCTTCGAGGCGCCCGATCGCGCGCGTCTGCGCATCCGCTGCTCAAAGGGGACGTATGTCCGGTCGCTGGCGGCGGATCTAGGGCGCGAGCTTGGCGTCGGAGCCCATCTCGTCGAGTTGCGTCGAACGGCCTCGGGGCCCTTTCGTCTGGAGCAAGCCCTGTCTCTCGATGATCTCGAGGCCCAAGTCGAGCAAGGGGGGGCGCTGCCCTTCATCTCGCTTCGTGACTCGCTGGCCCACCTACCGGCCGTGACGGTCGACGAGGCGCTGGCCCTGCGCCTGGCCCGCGGCCAGCGCGTGCGCTGGCACGAGCTCTGCCCCGGCACCGTCGAGCACGGTCCTTTGTGTGTCCTGCGCGCGCCGGACGTCGTAACCGCCGTGGTTGAGCGGAATGCGGAGGAGACGACGCACATTCTGCGCGTGTTCAACGTCGGTTGACTCTCGGCGCGCAATGTAGGAAATTACGTAGGTTATAGACAAAGAGTCATGGAAAAGAGTGTGATTGCATGGCGCTAGCCGCAGTAAAAAAAGCAGAGGTTGTCAAGAAGTATGCCCGGGGTCCGGCAGACACCGGATCTCCGGAGGTCCAGATAGCCCTTTTGTCAGAGCGTATCGCCTACCTGACCGAGCATTTTCGGGAGCACACCAAGGACCACCACTCGCGTCGTGGTCTGCTGATGCTGGTCGGACAGCGACGCCGGCTGCTTGACTATCTGAAGAAGAAGAACATCAAGCGCTACCGAGATCTGATCGGATCACTCGGTATCCGCAAGTAGGCCCGAAATCCAAAGGCGGCGGGTTGTGCCCGAGGCATGGCCCGCCATGGCAAGAGGGCCCCGGTGCTTGCGTTCATCCTTCTTCCCGCCGGTTCGAAGCGTGTTCGGTGCAGATTCGATTTGGACCCGCGAGATGAGGGACGAAGCCACGGGGGCCGCTAGAGAGGAGCAGGAACATGTTCGTACGTGAAGGAGTGGCCCTTGGTGGGAAAGAGCTCACCATCGAAGTCGGCCGTATGGCCAAGCAGGCCGATGGCGCGGTGGTAGTCCGTTATGGCGATTCCATGGTGTTGGTCACCGCGGTGGGCGCGGATACGGTTAGGCCCGGCATCGATTTCATGCCGCTCACCGTGGACTATCTGGAAAAAACATCGGCCGCGGGAAAGATCCCGGGCGGCTATTTCAAGCGTGAAGGGCGGCTGACCGAGGCCGAGGTGTTGACCTCGCGGCTGATCGACCGGCCCTGTCGGCCGCTCTTTCCCAAGGGATGGCGCTTCGACACCCAGGTCATCGCCACGGTCCTGTCGACCGATCGGGAAAACCCAACCGACGTGCTGGCCATGACGGGTGCCTCGGCCGCGCTTCACCTCTCCGATCTGCCCTGGGCGGGACCCTTTGCCGGGGTTCGGGTGGGGCGCATCGCTGGCGAATTCGTCGTCAACCCGACCTTCGCCCAGCAGGCAGCCTCGGAGCTGGATCTGACCGTGGCGGCCAGCCGCGAGGCCATCGTGATGGTCGAGGGCGGGGCCAATCACGTATCGGAAGAGGTGTTGGTCGATGCCTTGATGTTTGCCCACAAGGCGGCGCAGCCGCTCATCGACCTGCAGGAGAAGCTACGGGCCGCGGTGGGAAAACCAAAACGCGCCTTCGTGGTACCCGAGGTGGATCCGGCGCTCGAGGCACGTGTGCGCGAGTTGGCGCAAGCGAAGATCGAGGCCGCCATGGCCATCCGCGAGAAGCTGGAGCGCTACGCGGCCCTGGACGCCGCGGAGAACGAGACCGTGGAAGCGGCCAAGGCGGAGTTCCCCGAGCGCGAGCCAGAGATCAAGGAGGTTTTCGAGGCGGCCAAGAAGAAGCACCTGCGCGAGCTGGTGCTCAACACCGGCCGGCGCATCGACGGGCGGGCCACCGAGGACATCCGGACCATCACCTGCGAGGTGAGCCTATTGCCGCGCACGCACGGCTCGGCCTTGTTCACCCGAGGCGAGACCCAGGCCTTGGTCACGACCACCCTCGGAACCAAGCAGGACGCGCAGCACATCGAGGGCTTGGCCGACGAGTTCGAGAAGACCTTCATGCTGCACTACAATTTCCCGCCATTCTCGACGGGAGAAACCAAACCGCTGCGTGGGGCTAGCCGGCGGGAAACCGGCCACGGGCATTTGGCCGAGCGGGCCCTGTCGGCGGTGCTGCCCGACGAGAATGCTTTCCCCTACACCATCCGGGTGGTCTCCGAAATTCTGGAATCCAATGGCAGCTCATCGATGGCTTCGGTGTGCGGGGGCGCCTTGTCCCTGATGGATGCCGGCGTGCCCATCAAGACGCCGGTGGCGGGCATCGCCATGGGCCTGATCAAGGAGGGCGAGCGGGTGGCCGTGCTGTCCGACATCCTGGGCGACGAGGACCACCTGGGTGACATGGACTTCAAGGTGTGCGGGTCACGCAACGGTGTGACCGCCGTGCAGATGGACATCAAGATTCAGGGGCTGAGCCGGGCCATCCTGGAGCAGGCCCTGCAGCAAGCCAAGCGCGGTCGGCTCTTCATTCTGGGCAAGATGGCGGAGGCGCTACCGGCGCCACGCGAAGAGCTGAACAAGTACGCTCCCCGCATCTTCACCATCAAAGTGAAGCCGGACAAGATCCGCGACATCATCGGCCCGGGGGGCAAGACGATTCGGGGCATCACCGCGCAGACCGGCGTGGCCATCGATGTGGAAGACGACGGCACGGTTCACATCGCCTCGCCCGACGGGCTGATGGCCCAGAAGGCGATCGACATCATCAAGGGGCTGACCGCCGAGCCGGAGGTCGGCGAATTCTACTTGGGCGTGGTCAGGCGGCTGGCGGACTTCGGCGCCTTCGTGGAGATCCTGCCCGGGCTGGACGGTCTGGTGCACATCAGCGAGCTGGACGAGAAGCGGGTGCGCGTGGTGGAGGACATCTGCAAGGAGGGCGACGAGATGCTGGTCAAGGTGATCGCGATCGACCGTGCCTCGGGCAAGGTTCGCTTGTCGCGCAAAGAGGCGCTGGGCAAGACGCCGGACGTCGTGCACAACCTGCGCGGCGGGTTTTCGACATAGCCGCGGGCCTAATCCGGGCGCAGGGAACTCTGCCGCACCCAGCCCGCGTCGCGCCTGGCGCGACCCTGGGGCGGGTGCGGGCTCTGGCCATCAGCCCGCGGATTTGGCGAGCAGACGCTTCACGCTGGCGCGCAAGGTCTCCGGCCGCACCGGCTTGTCGAGAAGCTCGTCGACCTTGATCCAACTCTTCTGCTTGGCGCTGTCGGCCGCGAACGACATCCCGGTCGCCGCCTTCACGGCGGTCATCATGATGACCGGGGTCTGCGGGTAGAGTTTCTTGATGCGATGGCACAGCACGAAGCCCGCGTCGCGCTCCTCCATCATGAGATCGAGGATGGCGAGATCCGGCTGACGTGAGAGGAGCTTCTCTTCGGCATCAGTCGCCGACTCTGCCGTCTGCACGTCGTAGCCATCCTTCTTCAGGATGATGCTCACCTGCTCGAGCACGTCGGGATCGTCGTCAACCACCAGGATCTTCTTGGCGTTCGTCATCGGATGTTTTCCTTCTGCGCTTGGGGATGCTGCCGCTAGATGAGGACGTCCCGTCGGTGGTAGTGGGTGTGCAGCAACTCGTGGCTGCGTTCGCCGAGCGGCTGACCGAGGAACTCCTCGTACAGCCGCTGCACCGACTCGTTCTTGTGGCTGACACGCAAGGCGGCGTCCCGATCGATCTGGTAGAGAGACTGCATGCGTGCCTTGACCGCGTTGAGGTCCGTGCCGATGGGCTGGCCGCCGCCGGCGATACAGCCACCGGGACAGGTCATGACCTCGATGAAGTGGATGTCCTTGCGCCCGTTGCGTACCTGCTCGAGCAGCTGGGCTGCGTTTCTGAGGCTGCTCGCCACGGCCACGCCGACATCGAGATCGCCGACCTTGATGTGGGCCTCCTTGATACCGGCCAGGCCGCGCACCTCCTGGACCTTGAGCTCCTTCAGCTCCTTGCCGGTGATGAGGAAATAGGCGCTGCGGACGGCGGCCTCCATCACGCCCCCGGTGGCCCCGAAAAGCTTGCCGGCCGAGGAACGCAGCCCGAACGGCGTGTCCGCGCGGTCGGCCTGCAGGTCGAGCATGTCCACGCCGAACATCCGGATGAGCTGAGCCAGCTCGCGCGTGGTGAGGACGTAGTCGACGTCCTGCGAATAGTTGCGCCCCATCTCGTCGCGGCCGCACTCGAACTTCTTGGCCGTGCACGGCATGATCGAGACGCTGACGATTTGCGACGCATCGATCTTTTCGCGCTCGGCAAAGAAGGTCTTGATGATCGCGCCCATCATCTGCTGCGGGCTCTTGCAGGTCGACAGGTTGGGGATGAAGTCCGGATAGAACTGCTCCACGTACTTGATCCAGCCGGGCGAGCAGCTGGTGAGCATGGGCAGCGTCCCGCCGCTCGTGATCCGATGCACCAGCTCGGAACCCTCCTCCATGATGGTCAGATCGGCGGTGAAGGAAGTGTCGAACACCCGCTTGAATCCGAGCTTGCGGAGTGCGGCGACCATCTGGCCGTCGGCGTCCTTGCCGGGCTTGAGGCCGAATTCCTCGGCGATGGTGACCGACACCGCCGGGGCGTGCTGGACCACCACGAACTTGTTCGGGTCGGCCAGCGCGGCCACCACCTGGTCGAGGTAGCTGTGCTCGCTGAGCGCCGCCGTCGGACAGGCCAGGACGCACTGGCCGCAGTTGATGCACGAGGAAAGGTTGAGCCCCATGTTGAACGCGGTGCCGATGAAGGTCTTGGCCCCGCGATGAAGGTAGTCGATGGCCGAGACGCCCTGGATTTCCTCACAGACGCGCACGCAGCGGCCGCACAACACGCACTTGTCCGGGTCGCGCACGATGGAGGGCGACGACACGTCGAGATCGCGGTTGTTCCTGGTCCCGATGTAGTGGCGCTGCCGGACGCCCAGCTCCTGGGCCAAGGCCTGCAGCTCGCACTTACCGTTGCGCGGGCAGTACAGGCAGTCGTCGGGGTGGTTGGCCAGCAAAAGCTCGACGATGGTGCGGCGGGCGGCCAGAACCTTGGGTGAGCGCGTCTGTACCTTCATCCCCTTGGACACCGGGAAGGAGCAGGACGGCACCAAGGCCGGAGCCCCTTCGAGCTCGACCAAGCATAGCCGGCAGGCGCCGCTGGGCGGCAGCCCGTCCATGTGGCAGAGGGTCGGCACATGCACGCCCTCGCGCCGGAGCAGCGCCAGCAGGGTTTCATTGCCTTCGGTCTCGACGGAGCGACTATCAACTTCGATCGTGAACATCGTGCTTCCTCGCGAAAACTGGGTGAAGATCCGGCGTGGCTAGGACTCGGTACGGGTGAAGTCGAGATCGCAGCGCAGGCAGCGCTGGGCTTCACAACGGGCGGAGCCTTCGTCGAGCACCAGGTCGACTTCGGCGAAACTTCCGCGCCTGTCGGCCACCGGAAGGTGAGCCTGTGGGGCACGACCGATGGCCGTGCCTTCTTCCTCGGGGCTGGGGCTGGCCACCGGCTCGACGTAGACGGTCGGCAACTTCGACTTGGGCAGCAGCTTGAGCAGCTTGCCGGCCAGGTAGTTCTCGATCATCTGGGCCGCGGCCTTGCCGGCCGCGATGGCCCGGATCACCGTCCCCGGCCCGGTGGTCACGTCGCCGCCCGCGAACACGCCGGGGCGGCTGGTCGCGAAGGACTCGCGGTTGACCTGTAGGGTGCCCCAGCGCGACAACTGCAACCCGGCGAAGGCGGCGGCCTCCGGCTGCTCGCCGATGGCCACCACCAGGGTATCGAGAGCGACGACGTGCTCCGAGCCTGGGATGGGCACCGGCTGCTGGCGGCCGGAATCGTCGGCCGGGCCGAGCTCGTTGTCGATCACTTTGAGACCCACCAGACGGCCCCCTTGCGCCATCACCTCCACGGGTGCCACCAGCGTGATGAGCTTGATGCCCTCGGCCAGAGCAGCCTCGATCTCCTCGGCATAGGCCGGCATCTCGTGGCGCGTCCGCCGGTAGAGCACGGTCACGCTCTCGACGTCCGGCTGGCGCCATGCCACGCGAGCGGCATCGATGGCCGCGTTGCCACCACCGATCACGCCGACCCGTCCCTTGGCCAGCGCCTTGCCTTTCAGGTTGTGGGCCTTCAAGAAGGCGATGCTGGCCAGCACGCCTTCAACCTGGTCGTTGGCTACGCCGAGCTTGCGGCTCTCGTGCGCCCCGGTGGCCAGGTAGACCGCCTTGAACCCATCCTTGTCCATCAGCGAGTCGATGGTGAAGTCCTTGCCCAGCGCTTGGCCGAGCCGCAGCTCGAGGTTGGCATTCATCAAGCAATCGATTTCGCGCGCCAGCAGCTCGCGCGGCAGGCGGTACTCGGGGATGGCCGAGACCAGCATGCCGCCGGGCCGCGCCTCGCGCTCGAACACGGTCACCTTGAAGCCGCGAGTGGCGAGGGCATTGGCTGCCGTGAGTCCCGCCGGCCCGGCGCCGATGACCGCCACGCGCGGGCCGTTGGGCGCCGCCGGCTTGACGGGCTGCGAGTAGGCGGACGGTGGCACGCGGTCGACCACGAAACGCTTCAGCGCGCGCACCGCGATGGGCTCGCCCCCGGTTGCGCCGGCTCGGCACATCATTTCGCACGGGTGATCGCACACGCGGGCGCACGCCGAGGGGAAGGGATTGGCGCTGCGGATCACCTGGTAGGCCTGCTCGTACTCTCCGCGCGCGACGTGCGCGACGTAGCGCCAGGCCTCGGTCCCCACCGGGCAGGTGCTCTGGCAGGGCGCCCCCACCAGATCCTTGCAGGCACCCGCCGGACAGCTGCGCTCGAACACGTGCGCTTCGTACTCGTCGCGGAACCAGCGCAGCGTCGACAGCACGGGATTGGGCGCGGTCTGTCCCAGTCCGCACAGGCTGGTCGACTTGATGGTCTCGGCCAGCTCTTCCAGCCGCATGACGCCTTGGAAGCGGATGAGCGCGTCGACGTTTTCCTCTTTGCGCCGGGGACGCGTGAGCGCATCGAGGATCTCGAGCATGCGCCGGGTGCCCTCGCGACAGGGGATGCACTTGCCGCAGCTTTCGCTTTGGATGAACTCCATGAAGTACTTGGCGAAGTCCACCATGCAAGTGGTCTCGTCCAGCACCACCAGTCCGCCCGAGCCCATGATCGCGCCGGCGCTCTTCAGGGTTTCGTAGTCGACCGGCGTGTCGAGCAGGTGGGGCGGGATGCACCCGCCCGAGGGCCCGCCGATCTGCACGGCCTTGAACTTCTTGCCCGCAGGCGGACCGCCCGCGACGTCGAAGATGACGGTGCGCAGTGAGGTACCCATGCCCACCTCGACCAAGCCGGCGCGCTGGACCTTGCCGGAGACCGCGAAGATCTTGGTACCCTTGCTGGTCGCGGTGCCCACCGCCGCGTAGGCCTGCCAGCCTCGCCGCATCACCACCGGCACGTTGGCCATGGTTTCGACGTTGTTGATCACGGTCGGTTTGCCGTGCAGCCCGCTCTGGGCCGGGTAGGGCGGCCGCGGGCGCGGCATGCCACGCCGGCCTTCGATACTGTGCATGAGCGCGGTTTCTTCGCCGCAGACGAACGCCCCGGCTCCCATCTTGATGTGGAACTGGAGGTTGAAGCCGCTGCCCATGATGTTGTCGCCGATGAGACCGTACGCGGTGGCGCGCGCGATGGCCTCGCGCAGGCGCTGCAC
>Ga0335069_10011004_pt1 | contig 12799 bp, 7 predicted proteins | sample Lox_Sample_11_FD_206714 | JGI IMG/M metagenome (GOLD analysis project Ga0335069, IMG submission 206714) | Soil microbial communities from Loxahatchee National Wildlife Refuge, Florida, United States - Lox_Sample_1.1 | ecosystem: Environmental > Terrestrial > Soil > Wetlands | place: USA: Florida... | reverse complement strand
AGCGAGAGTGTGACGATTGGCACACCCAATTCAGATGTATACATCGGCGACACGAATTCGTCGCCCAACCTTGTTTTCCAAAACAGCTCCACGATTAAAACTGCCTCCGGAGGCACGCTAACCCTCGGCGCTTCTGCTGACACACTCGCTTTTGGATCAAGCGGGACAACAACGTTTGCTAACGGCATTAACATTACCGCAGGATGCTTCGCGCTGAGCGGTACCTGCTTCACCGGCGGCATCACTGCTTCGACGAGTCAGTTTTCGGTTCTCAATAAAGCGTATTTCGGCGCAACTGCCACTTCGACATTCTCTTCAAACGGCGCGCTTTCATTAGTCTCTAATGGACTGACTGTCGGTACCAATCAGCTCGTGGTTTCGAACGGTAATGTCGGCGTTGGTACATCCACTCCGTGGGGCAAACTTGCAGTCTCGCTTAACAATGGCGATACCAACACGAACGCGTTTATCATCTCTTCTTCAACGGCAAGCGCGACAACGACGTTGTTTTCAGTAAGCAACACCGGTGCCGCTTTGCTCTCCGGCCTGTTAACAATGCAATCAGGTTTTCTTTCTCAGGCTTCGTCGACTGTTGTCGGCACACTGAATGTTGCAGGCGACATAAAAATAACCGGTAACGGCAATGCGCTCTCATTCCCCGATGGCACGACGTTGAGCTCAGCGGCGGGCGGCACGATTGGTGCCGGTGTTTCAAGTTGGAGCGCGCTCAACTTCTCAAGCGGCAACTCGATCAACTTCCAGATTGGCAACGGCAACTCAACATCAACCTACGCGGAGGTTACCTCCGCTGGACGCTTCGGTATCGGCTCATCGACACCCGATCAAACGCTCACGGTGGGCGGCAACATCAATATCGCCGCTGGGAGTTGTTACATGGTCAATGATGTATGCATCGGCTACACGGTTAAGCTTGCCTATATTTATGCAACGTCAACACCATCGCCAACAGCGACGAATGATACCGTTAATCTCAGTGGTACACCAAACAGCGCCCCAAGTCTCTCTGGCAGCACATTAAGCTTGCCCTCAAACACCTCATATTTTGTCGTTGATCTCTGGGGCGGCGGCGGCGGCGGCGGCGGCGCGGGCTCCACAGGCGCCACTGCTGGCGGTCTTGGCGGTACCTCTGCATTCGGCAATGCGACAGCAACGTCAACTTCTGGCGGCGGCGGCCAGGGCAACCCAGGTAATGCCGCAGCTGCAAGCGGTGGCGCAGGTGGAACAGCCTCTCAGATAGGGAGCCCCAATAGCAATAAAGCTATACCAGGTCAAGCAGGACAGGGAACGGGATCAGGAACAAGCGCTTACAATTCTGGAAAAGGAGGTGATGCGCCGCTTGGCGGAGACGGAGGTGAGGGACTTCACGACACATTAGCGGTCGGTAATGGCGGCAGTGCGCCCGGCGGCGGCGGCGGTGGTGGTGGCTGCACGACAACAGGTCGGTGCGGTGCCGGCGGCGGCGGCGGCGGGTTCACCGAAACTCTATTTGCGAGTCCTTCCGGATCCTATTCAATGGCAATTGGGGCAGCAGGATCGGCCGGTGCGGGCGGTGGAAGTGGTTCGGAAAATGGAGGCGCCGGAGGCGCCGGAGGTGTCGTTATCTATGTCTATGCGACTTCATCACCGACAGTGGCAGGCAATGACTATGCGGAAATGTATCCGGTTTCAAATCCGCTTATTGGTGCGGGAGATATTGTGGCGGTCGACACTGGCTTGCCAATCTCGATGACCTATGCGCAAGCTGGCAGCAACTTGCCCCTCGCCGGCATTGTCTCGACTAATCCAGGCCAAGTACTCGGCGATCAGACGGTGACCGGCGAACGACCGATAGCGCTTTCCGGCCGCGTGCCGGTGAAAGTAAACCTCGAAGGCGGTCCGATTGCGGTGGGTGATCGCATCGCGCCCTCCTCGGTTCCGGGTGTTGGCAAGAAGGCAGGCTTGTTTGACGACTCCGTTGGTATTGCGCTCGAGAGCTACGACGGAACGGCTTCATCGAGCGAGATAACCGTCTTCATCGATCTCCAGCGGGGGATTGACGTGGGTGCGATCGGTACGAATCTTTTGACCATGAATACCAGTACCTCAACGACAAGCGCACTCGACTTTATCGGCGGCTTAATGAACGCGATCGGATCGCGCATTAGTGCCTTTGTTGCACCGACGAGCACCGACGCAACCTCCTCAACTGCGACTTCGACGACACTCGATATCTTCGCGGGGAATTTCCTGCAATCAGTGTTCACGCAATTGACGCAGTGGTTTGCGAGTGCGACGAATGGCATTGGTGATTTCTTCGCAGGCCGCGTATATACAAAAGAATTGTGTGTCGAAGATGACACGGGAAGTTCCACCTGCATCACGAAGGCACAACTCGACAGCTTGTTACTGGGTAGGCAAGCGAGTACATCTTCGGGCGACCAAAATTCAGGAAGCTCTTCTGCGGGTACCACTGTTTCTCCTGAGAGCTCTTCGTCTCCTCCTGTTATTTCGGTGTATGGCAATAATCCCGCGACGGTGGATGTAGGCGCGACGTACAATGACCTCGGCGCAACGATCACAGGTCCAACCGCCGATCTCAATCTCGGCATTCAAGCCTCTGTCGATAATGCAACCTCAACGCCCCTCTCCGGTATTGCGATAGACACATCAGTCGTTGGTACACATACCATTATATATAGCGCGACCGATCAAAACGGGCTCGTTGGCACTGCGACGCGTACGGTCGAGGTTGTCGAGCCTGAAAGTGCCACTCCGGCGGCAACGGATGCGACGAGCACAGAAGACGTGAGCGAACCCCCACCAACCTCTGATGCGACGAGCACTACCGATGCAAGTTCGACAGATATATGATGCATCGCAGAGGACTTGTCATCGGTGCCGTTGTTGTATGTGCTGTCTTTGTGCTGCAAACGTCGGCGCTCTTTGCACAAACGTATAGCTCAGCGGATTTCAACGTTGTGGGGCCTGTTATTCAATCCGGCGGATACTCTACATCGCCGCATTTCGGGCTCCAGAGTGTTATCGGAGGCATTGCACCGGGTCAGTCGTCTTCCGTCGACTTCGGAAATAATGCCGGTTTCTTATATTATCCGTATATTTCAACGCCAATCGTGAGCACTACCGCGGGAGATTCGCAGGTCTCTCTTTCATGGAGCGCCGCGAGCGGGTATCTTGGTCTGAATCCGTCATCGTATTCCTATGGAGTATCAACGGTTTCCGGCGGTCCCTATACTTTTACTAACTCAGGAAATGCGCTGAGCGCCGTCGTGAGCGGTCTTACCAACAATACGACCTATTATTTTATCGTGAAAGTCCTCGACGGGTTTGGAAATACGATTGCAACGTCGACAGAGATTTCAGGAACTCCCTCGGGCAGCAATAATAATGGGGGAAACGGCGGCAGTGGCGGCGGAGGATCTGGCGGTGGCTCGGGTGGTAATCCGCCACCAGCCCCACAGGGAGCAACCGTGCAATTCAGTGGTTGGGCATATCCCAACGAGAGTGTCGTGCTTTTGAAAGACGGTCAGATTGCAATTACGACCGTTGCCGGTGGCGATGCAGCATTTCAAATGTCACTCTCTGGTTTATCGGCTGGAGATTATATCTTTTCCGTGTATGGCATCGACGATAAAGGCAACAAATCAGTGCCGCTTCCGTTTTCCGAAACTCTCACGAGCGGCGCGACGACGAATGTGAGCGGTATTTTTATCAGTCCGACGATTTCGGTTGATAAATCGCAGGTCAAGAAAGGCGACAATCTCGTCATTTTCGGGCAGGCTGCAGCATCGAGCACCGTGACCATCGGCGTTCACTCAAATCCCGAATTATTCGTTCAAACTACATCAGGCGGCAATGGCGCATATCTGTACACGTTTGATACATCGGTCCTGGATTACGGGAGCCACTTTACTGAATCCAAAGCCGCGCTTCAAAACGAGATCAGCAGTTTCGGTGCGCAGATTTCTTTTAGCGTCGGTAATAAGGATGTACCGTACCAAGCGCAATCGTCATGCCCGCTCGCAAGAAAAGGAGATCTCAATTGTGATGGCCATATCGATCTCGTCGATTTTTCTATCATGGCGTATTGTTATGAACGATCACCGCTCCCGTCACAGTGTTTCAAGGCCGATTTGAACCGCGACAATACTGTTAATCTTGTGGATTTTTCAATTCTTGCGTCCAATTGGACAGGATAACCATGAAATACATTATTACATTCATCGCGCTTCTCACGCTTGCACCATCGCTTGCGAGTGCGGCAACACTCTCTGTTGCCTTCACGCCGCGTACTGTCGGAGTGGGCGATGCTGTCGAGATAACGCTTTCGGTGCAAAGTCTTGAGAACGTCAACGCCTTTTCCGGTACACTCAAATGCTCGCCATCGCTTGTCTTTTCAGCAATTGATGACGGCAATTCAATCATTACCGCATGGATAAAAACGCCAGCGCAGGGAAATGAAGGGATTGATTTTGCCGGTATTACTGCCGGAGGATTCTCAGGATCAGGCGGCAAGCTTTTCAGCGCGATTTTGAAAGCAACAAGCGCTGGCACAGCCTCCTGCACCGTGAGTGGTGCGGAGATTCTCAAAGATGACGGCGCAGGAGGCGCTGCTCCCGTTTCGCTCTCAACAGCCACTCTCTCGATTGGTCGGACGCCCACCGGTGGCTTTATAGAGGCGGAATCTAGAACGGCGCCCGAACCGTTCACTATTTATGCGGGGAAAGATGAGGAATTTTACGACGGCAAACTGTACCTCACTTTCAGTGCTCTCGATAAAGGACCGGGAATTGCCGGGTATGAAGCTGCAGAGACACGGTTTCCGTCATGGTTGGGCATTCCGCTTCACTGGGTAGAAACAGGTACCGTGTATGTGCCCGAAGATCAATGGGGCACGAGTGATGTATACATCCGCGCCACCGACCGAGAGGGAAATGTTCGCACAGAAGTTTTCCCCCGCACGCACCTCTTAAGGCCGTACGAAGAAATTATTGGTGCTATCGTGATAGTGATAGCACTGCTATGCTACTTCTTCCTCAAACGACGCGGGCACAAACGCTGAATCTCACTCAAAGTGGTGGATATTCGCACGCGCTCTCTACCCGGAGGATACGATGTCTCTATACGCTCGCACTTGCCTCGGTGCTCCTGTTTGCGCCGCAGATAATTCTTGCCGCAACGCTCTCCCTCTCGCCGTCAGCTGTTTCGGTGCCGGAGGGTGGCACGTTCACAATACGCGTCATGGTCGAGAGCACAGATCAGGCGATGAATGCAGTTTCGGGGAGTATTTCATTTCCGCCAGATCTTATCCGCGTTGATTCAATTTCCACATCCGATTCTGTCCTGAGCTTGTGGGTTCAGCAACCCGCGTATTCCAACCAAAATGGAACGATCACCTTTGGCGGCGTCGTACCCAACCCCGGCTATCAGGGCAGCAGAGCGCAAATTCTTTCTATAACCTTTACGGCACTTATGCCTGGCTCAGGAGTGGCGTCGTTTACCTCCTCTGCGGTTCTCGCGAACGATGGCAACGGTACCAACATCATTACCAATGCCGCACCTGCTCAGATTAGCGTCACAGACGCTGGCGTTGCCGTGCCTCCACCTGCGCCGCACGCAGGGAAAGCCACCGTTCAGCCGGTAGTACCAACCACTGTGGCATCTTCGTCAACGCGGGAAGTTCACCCCGGTCCCGTCCTTTTTGGTATTTCATGGTGTGATCTCGGCTGGTACGTTGCACTTACCGAACTTGTCTTCTTGATGCTGGCATTTGCCGCGCTCCTCTTTGTGCACTATGACGGACATAAACAACACAGTGTTCGACATCGAAGGCGCAAGAGACACACAGAATAAAAAGGGCGTATCCATCATATTTTGAAAGTTCTTGGAAGCGCGGCGACATTTCTCATGTGGAGCTTCCTGTGGATAACCCAGATCGACCCCTCACTATCATGTAAAATAGAAACATCATGTCCCCCCGCACCATAGCACTCGGAACGTTCGCGCTCTGTGTTACGTTCTCTGGCATCGCACTTGCATGGAATGGTCCCTCGAGCTCTCCGCCCTCAGGCAATGTCGACGCACCGATCAATGTGGGTGACGTCTCGCAGGCAAAGGATGGTTATCTCGGTGTGAACGAGCTCACGGCACCGAACTCAGGCTATTCGTTTGAAAACAACGGCAACGCACTGGTCGAAGGAGTTCTCGCGCTCACCGGATCGCTCTCCCTAGGTTCTACAAACCAGTACATCAACTTCGATACCTCCCAGCAAGGTGGCGGAGCTAACGGCTACGGCTTGCGCGACAATGGCGGCTTGATACAGGTAAAAGACATGGGTGATCCTAACTGGACGACCATCACCTCGCTCGGTGGTAGCGGAAGCAACTACTGGACAGCCACGGGAGGCGGCATCTACTACAACAGTGGCAATGTGGGGATTGGCACCACGCAACCCACTACCGCGCTCTCCGTTGCCGGCACTATTACTGCACCGACCGTGACCGGTCTCAATCTACCCACCAATCCCAGTGATGCCGCCAACAAAGCGTATGTGGATCAGCAGGTGAGCGGAGGTGGAGGTGGGGGAGGTGGATCGAAATATTCAGTGGCCTGTACGCAGAAAGTATATTCCGATCCGAATATAGCCTTTCATCTTGAGAACGATCTAGTATGTTTGGCTATTAATTCACAGACAGGTGTAACGTACGCAACTTATTCAAATAATCCGACTACGCCGATTAGCTTGCCAGCGTGGACTCCTATATCAAATGGCGGATTCCCTGACCCGAAGCTTCCTATAGGCACGTATACGCTCTCCTGTAGTGATTTTGATTATTCCGATCCGAATGATGCCTTTCACGATGAATCAAATGTAGTATGTTTGGCTATTAATTCACAGACAGGTGTAACGTACACAACTTATTCAAATGATCCGATTATCCCGAGTAGCTGGCCAGCGTGGACTCCTATGTCAAATGGCGGATTCCCTGACCCGAGTCTCCCATAAAACAGATACTCGACTCTGTCACTACACGAGAGCTTTTCTTAGAGAGCCGCGCTCACCCTCATGTGCCACGCTAAAACCATATTGACTTTTCCTCGATCGGGACTATACTTTCACTACTTGTTCCGGCAGTAGCCGGAATTTTTATTGAATCTGGTGAATAATGGCGATATCCGTCAATTAAAAACTATCAATTAATACCTGTCCTATGGCACTCTTCGACCTTAAAATCCTCAATTCCGCACTCGACGAACTTCAGGAGGAGCGCGGCATTTCGCGCGATTCCGTTATTGAAGCACTCGCGACAGCGCTCGCCGCCGCCTATCGTCGCGAATACGGCAAACGCGGGCAAATCGTCCGCGCGACCTTCAATCCGGAAACGGGAGATGTTGAATTTCGCCAGGCCAAAATCGTGGTGGATAAAAGCCTCGTCCGCACCGAAGACGAAGGGATCGACGCTGAGGGCTTGCCCTCTGAAGCTTTAACAAAGGATGGAGACCACCGTTCCCGCTTTAATCCCGAACAGCACATCATGCTCGAGGACGCACGCCGCATTAAGCGCGATGCGCAGCTCGATGAAGAAATCTCCTTTCCACTCGAAATGCGCGAAGATTTCGGTCGCATCGCCGCCCAGGCCGCAAAGCAGGTCATTATGCAAAAAATCCGCGAGGCCGAGCGCTCATCCATCATCGCCGAATACGGCGAGCGCGAAGGTCAGATTGTTACCGGACACGTTCAACGTTTCGAGCGCGGCAATCTCTATATCGATCTCGGACGAGCGACGGCAATCCTTCCCTACGATGAGCAAATCCCGGGAGAGCGCTACCGCCAAGGCGAGCGTGTTCGCGCACTCCTTTTGCGCGTCGATGAAGGCGTGCGGGGAACATTCATTCGCCTTTCGCGATCCCATCCGAAATTCTTGACGAAACTTTTTGAGGCTGAGGTACCGGAAATGGCAAACGGTGTCGTCGAGGTGAAAGGCATCGTACGTGAGCCGGGTTCACGCGCAAAGATTGCCGTACATTCCATCGATGAACACGTCGATCCGGTGGGCGCACTGGTCGGGCAGCGCGGCGTGCGGGTTGCCGTCGTTACCTCCGAGCTCGGGGGTGAAAAGATCGATGTCGTCGAATGGTCGGAGAATCCGGTAGAATTCGTAAAAGAAGCGCTGAAACCCGCGCAGATAATCGCGATTAATCTTGATGAAAATGAAAATCGCGCGATGGTTCAGGTAGCCGAAGATCAGCAATCGCTCGCGATCGGTCGCGGCGGTCAAAATGTGCGCCTCGCCGCGCGTCTCACTGGCTGGAAAATCGATATTCGCTCAATGGGCGGCGAAAACCTTGGCGGCTCGGACGCGCAAACCGATGTTAAGCCAGATATCGAGAGCGAACCCAAACTCGAGCTCGATGATGACGGAAATGTCCGCGACGAAAGCGCTTTTGGCGAGGCAAAAACCGATATTGCTGGTGACGATGACGAGGCGGCAGATACCGGCGAAGAAAACCTCGACGCAGTTGCCCAAAATCGCGACATTCCGTCCGAAGAAATTAATGAAGAGACCGATAAGGATTCTTCAGAAGAAACGTCGGAGGTGGATGTTGATAACAGTAATGTAGAATAATAATTTAAAAAAATAAGCTATAATCAATTTCTATGAATCTCTGGCACGATGTTCCGCTTGGCAAAGACGCTCCCGACGAGATTAATGTCGTCATCGAAATTCCCAAAGGATCGAATAATAAATATGAAGTCGACAAGGAGACGGGTCTCATTAAGCTCGACCGCGCCAATTATTCGTCGGCCGCATTCCCCTACGACTACGGTTTCGCACCTCAAACGCTCTGGGACGACGGCGATCCTCTGGATGTTATTGTTCTCACCACATATCCTCTTGCTCCCGGCATTCTCGTCACCGTACGCCCGGTGGCTGTAATTGACATGGTTGATGATGGCGATTCCGATTACAAAATCATTGCTGTTCCGACCGAGGATAAGCGCTGGGATGACGTACAAAACGTCGATGATCTGAATAAACACAGCCTCAAAGAATATCAGCATTTCCTTGAGACGTATAAAGCGCTCAAGGGCAAACCGGCGCCCGTTGAAATCAGGGGCATTTACGGAAAGAAAGAGGCACTCGAAGCTGTCAAAAAATCTATCAATCTCTATACGGAGAAGTTTGGAACGTAGTTTTCCCCTTTCTTGAGAGCCTAAAGCTTGCGGCCGATCGCTGTATACTTTCGGCATGCCACAGAGATCCCCACTACCCGCGCAGGAGCCTGAACACCTATTACATCATCCCTTCGAGACGTTAAGCGAAGCGAGACCGCCCCAAAGAAAACCCATAGGGCCACTGATCGGTATCGCTGTTATTCTGGTACTCCTCATTGTGGGCGCTTTTTATAGTTTTCAAATTGCGCGGTACCGCCGAAGTCAGGCAGCTCTTTCTTACCTTACGTCAAGCACGACTACCTTACCGACGATCATAAGTACCTCGACAAGGTTACTGCATTGAGTGTAGCGTTGTCGCACATACCTCTGCCTGCTGTCACTGTACCAGTCTGATCTTGAAACCTGCCCTAGACGGGTGACTCACGATACGGATCGTTATGCACGTCTTTGCGCGCAGCGCTCGTTTCTCCGACTTTATACGCATCGGAAATCGAAGCACGCACGGCTTTTGTTTCAGGCGGAGCGGGTGGCGGCGCGATGGGAGCGGGTGGAGTAGGTTGTACTGATACATTAGTGGCTGACTGAACTTCTCCTGCCAGCTCCTCATTCGCTTGCGCAGAGGCCAACTCCTGCGCGCCGACACTTTCCACAGCATTTACCTCTTTCTCATCCGCTTCCGGAGAATCAAGTTCCCGTTCGAGCTCTTTGCGTATCGGATCGAAGACAACCCGCGAAATATCGCTAGCAAGAATAGTGGCAGTTTCGCTATCGACATCAAGATCCTTCCGTAAGTGCTCCGTGAGATCGTTAGGTTCCTGAAAACCGAGAAGCGTGAGCATGACGTCGTTCTCGAGTATCTGCCATTGATCTACGTGCAGCTTGTGGCTCGTTGCGAGCTCGCGGAGATGTTCCTGAACATCCGCGGAATTTATGGAATCTTGCACGACCTTGGGGAGCTGGTCAAAACGCTCCTTCAAAATCGCATCTGTTTCCTGGTTGGTTAATTCTTGTTCCGGCATAGATCAATTGGAATTAGTGTTTCTCTCCACCATCTTCTGCTGGCTTTTCATCAGACCCCGCCTTCTCAATTTGTTTACCAAAGACTTCCGTAATCCGCTCATTTTTCCGAGAAGTTTTAACCTTTTTAACAACCATCTCTCCGACATGCCTGTCAGCTTTTGTCGTCATAAACGGTATTGCCTTACCTTGCCTTATGCCGATGCCGCGCGCCGTTTCTTCAGCGACTCTAGGTAGTGAAGCGGCAGCGGCGCGTACAGTCCTATCTCGCATCTCTATGGTCTCTCTACGATGAGCAGCGAGTGCCTCTTCAGCTTCTTTGACGGGTTTCTCAATAACTTGAATTCTGTCTTCATTTTTCTTCACCTCTTGCCTCGCGTTTTGAACGGTCGTATCGTTGGAGATATCTTTTTCAAGGTTAAGGTATCGTCTGCGGAGCTCTTGTACGTTGGAATCGGGCACTTGCTCTTCCATTTGCCGTGCCGCTGTTTGCGCTGCCTTAATACGTTCTTGCTGTTGTGTCATCTGAGAAGGTTGTTCTCGTCTGATACGATCAAGCTCGTCCTGAGCTTTCTCCTGTCGCTGTACATCATTTGCCGCTTTAGCACTTTTAACCTCATCTATGGCATTTTGTTCTACAATGTGCAGTTGCTTTATCTTTGACTGTCCGTCTTCCTCCTCGTTTTTCTGATGTTCGTATTCCGGCTTACCTTTGAGCGCGTTGCGCGCAGCTTCTCGGAATTGCCTCTCGGCCTCGTCACGTTTTCTCCGCTCGTCCTCGATGTGTTTTTCGGCAGCGACTTGTGCCTCCTTCGCTGTATTAAGCGCAGTCTCAAACGGTTTCTTTTCTTCATCAGCTTTTGTGCGCGCGGTCTCGACTTTCGCTTTAAGTTCTTCTTCTGCAGGCGCACGTTTCTTTTCTACAATTTCCTGCGCTTGTTGTCGCGCTTCGTTGACTTCTGGTTTAACGGTACTTACCGTCTTTTCCGCTGCCTTAGCACGTTCCTCCAATACGCCATGATAGCTCTTCTGGCCGCCAAAATTCGCGCCTGCTACGTTGCGTAAGAAGCCCGTTGTGAAACTGGTAGATGTTTTCGACGCCTCTTTCTCCAGTTTCTTTGCAGTATCGGCATGCGTCGCCCGTTCTGCCTCAGACAGTTTAGTATCCAGCGATAATGCGTGATGCGCGGCCGCCTGACTCTGCTTACTCTTAGCCTCTTCAAGTCGACCCTCGAGTCTGCCTTGCGCAGCGCGTCCAATCGTATTCCTACCCGCAAATGCCGCGACACTACCTAATCCGCCCGTCGCAAAGTTGGTCGCCAACGAGGCTGCCGTCGCGATCGGATTGAATCCGCTTCCTGCCGTTGCGAATTGACTGGCGATTTTAAGTGAGACATACAGGAGGCCAACGGCGAGTAAGTATGTCATCGGCACTTGCCAGTAGGTCGAAATTTGCGTCGGATCGTGAATCAATGTCCCAAAATTATTTCCGGCTGCGGGGGATGCTTTGCTTATAATCAAAAGTGAGATGTCAAGGAAGAGCATGAGGAGCGGTGCAAAAATCGCACAATTAATAAGCGCCTCCCACCACCCTTTCCATCCGTATTTACTTTGAGCAAAATTAGGAATCAGATATGTGGCGAATGCTGCGGATGCCGTGAGCATAATAACGATTAACACCACGGCGCGAATCGCGATGAGTACGACCCCGTACAAAAGCACAAGCGCAAGGGTTATAAAGAGGAGAAAACCCGCTATGCCGAATCCCAACATACCGAGTCCCTGCGCTTGGGTATTCTGCTGGTACTTTTGGAGCGCAGCCTGTGTGTTCCAAATGCTCGTTACCCCAACGGGAGCCATAAAAGCCGAGGATATATCAAAATTATTTGTATTGCCTCCGGCCATTTGATTGTAGAACTGATAAGCCGTGAAATTGGAGGCATCAATGACAAGTTCTGCAAAAAGCAGGCTGAAATTCATTAAAACGGCGATAACAAGTACCCGTGCGACAAGGCGTTTGTAGCCATATTCCTTGCTACCAAGAATTGTTGAGATTGCAATGAACACGAACATCCCAATAATCAGAATATTCGCAAGATCGCGAAATACGTCCCATCCGATGGTTATCGCGCCATTTGGTCCCATGAGCCCGAGTTTGTTGCTGAGCGTGTCACCGAACCCAATGATCACGTACTGGACTAACAAGTCAAAAAGTGCGCCAGCAACCTCAAGGAAGAATCCACCGATAGTTAAGAGGACTGTAGCAATCCACCCAAGAATTGGCGTCCCGATACAACTGTAAAAACTCCATGATGTAAGGCTGCAAGTACCCGGTACTTCGATAGGCTGGTTATTTGTCAATCGACCGGTGGCTTGAGAAAAACATTGCGGTTGTGAGTTGTGATCAAACGTTAGGCCGCTAGAGTCATCAGCACCTATGTACGCGGGTGCAAGTGCAATCTGTCCGCTCCCCCCAGTACACCCACTGAAACCCGGGTCTATAAAATAGGGGACGTTTTGGGGGCTCATGCATTCAGTACCGGCAGGCTGCAGTGATTGAGTCCAGCCGGTAGGACACGAAGTAG
>Ga0335069_10011003_pt1 | contig 12799 bp, 8 predicted proteins | sample Lox_Sample_11_FD_206714 | JGI IMG/M metagenome (GOLD analysis project Ga0335069, IMG submission 206714) | Soil microbial communities from Loxahatchee National Wildlife Refuge, Florida, United States - Lox_Sample_1.1 | ecosystem: Environmental > Terrestrial > Soil > Wetlands | place: USA: Florida... | reverse complement strand
TTGGTGTAGTCCGGATGGTACGGGCGGTCCGCTTCCGGCCCGAGCCACAGATTCCAGTCAAAACCTTCGGGCACCGGCGGCCGGTCGGTCGGCACTGTCGAGTACTGCGGCCAGACCGGACGGTACGACCAGTTGTGGATCTCCTGGAGCCGGCCGATGGCCCCCTGGTTGATCCAAGCCATGATCGGTTCCATCGAGCCGTTGATGTCCCAGGGGAGCAGGTGGGTGACGACCTTCGCGCGCAGCGCCTGATCGATCACCTTCCGGCCCTCCCTCAACCGATTGGAGATCGGCTTGTGCATCGTCACGGCGAGGTTGCGCTTCAACGCCGCCGTCGCGATCACGCCATGCAGGTGATCGGGCGTCATGATCTGCACCGCATCGAGGTCCGATTCCTTGGCCAGAAGCTCGCGGAAATCGGCGTAGGCCCGGCAGCCCCCGAGCTTCTGGTCCGGACGGTTCCGCGCGTAATAGGCGTCGACGATGTCGCGGCCGTTTTCCAATCCGCCCGGGATCGTGCTGCCACCGCCCGGATTCCACTGGTCGTCGCCGATCAGGTGGCGGAGCTGGTCGCGCAGTCCGGTGGGGCTCCAGTCGAGATAGGCGCCGGCATGGCGCTGCGGATCGCACACAGCTACGACCTGCACGTCGGGCAGGTTCAGCAGGTCGCCCAGCTGGCGCAGGCCCTGGGTTCCGAGGCCGATGTAGGCCACGTTGATCCTTTCGCTGGGCGCCGTGGGCTTGGGTCCGCCCAGGACGCGCGCGGGCACGATGGACGCACCGAGCGTCGCCGCGGTCAGGGTGCCGAGGAATTTCCTCCGGCTCATCTTCTTCGTCTCGCGAGTGGGGTTTGCCGAATCCGCCTGGGTCGTGCTCATGGGCCTTTTCTCCGGGGTTGCTGGTGCCGGGCCGTTTGCCGAGGCGATCCTGCCTAGACCAAACTCCTCCGCGAGGAAACCACGAATTGCACGCGACCCTTTCGCCAGTCGTCGTGCCAAGGGATCGGCCGACGATCAGCGGGCGAGCGCGGCCGCAATCGCCGGGCCGGCGAGCGACTCCATCACGGCATAGCCGGCAGCGTTGGGATGGACGCCGTCTTCGGAAAAGGCCGCCTTCAGCCCATGCCGTTCGTCGGCCATCGCCGGGAAATAGTCGAGATAGACGCAGCCGGTCTGCGCCGCATAGTCGCGCATCCAGGCATTGAGCGCCATGATCTTCGGCCCTGGCTGCAGGCCGGGCCGCCAGGGATAGTCGTAGGCCGGCAGCACGGAACAGAGGACCACGCGGATGTCGCTGGCCCGGGCGAGCTCGACCATCGAGGCGATGCAGCCGCGGGTGAAGCCGGGATCGTAAGGACCCGTGTTCTCCGCGACGTCATTGGTGCCGGCGAGAATCACCACGACCTTCGGCCGCAGGGCGACGACGTCGTCGCGGAAGCGGACCAGCATCTGCGGGGTCGTCTGCCCGCTGATGCCCCGGCCCACGCAGGGCTGGCCCGCGAAGAAATGACCGGACTGGGGCCAGGAGTCGGTGATGGAGTCGCCCAGGAAAACCACCCGGGCCTCGCCGGCCGCCGGCGGGCCCAGTTGCGCATTGGCCTCGCGGTAACGCGCCCGGTTGGGCCAATCGAGGGCGGCGGCCTCGAGCTGGCCGACCTTGGCCTTCAGCTCGGCCACGGACTCGCCGGCGGGCGGCGGAGCGGGAGATTGGCAGCCGGAGAGGGCAAGCATGCCGCCCAGGATGACGGCCGCCGGAAAAAGGGCGAGGACATGGTGGGGCATACGGATCGGTCTCATCACCTTCCTGCCGGACGCGGCTGAAGGCAACATTCTCCGTGCGCCGGACCGCCCCGGCTCCTCGCAACTTGCGCGGGAACTTCCAGGTCAGTCCGGGCAACTCCCACCGCCATGTTTCCCTTCCCCGGGCCGCCACGCCGGCTTGCCAACCTCCCCGTCCCGGTTCTGCCGGCCGCGCCCGCCGCGCTTCCGGAGATCCCGGGCCGAACCGACCGGCCGCGTTTCCTTTTGACATTCTATAGGAACCGGCGGCATCTTTTCTTTCAGACAATCTAAAGGAGAGCCATGGCTGACGAGAAGTCCGACCTTCTGCAGGGCACCCTCGACCTGCTGATCCTCACGGCGCTCCGGCGCGAACCTTCCCACGGCTTCGGGCTTTCCCTGCGGCTGCGCGAGATGTCCCGCGGCGTTTTCCAGGTGGAAATGGGCTCGCTCTACCCGGCGCTCTGCCGCCTCGAGGCCCGCGGCTGGATCCGGGGCGAGTGGAGCCAGTCCGAGGCCAACCGCCGCGCGCGCTTCTATGCGCTGACCGCCGCCGGCCGGCGCCAGCTCGCGCTCGAGACGGCGGAGTGGGAGAAGTTGTCCGGCACGATCAACCTCATGCTCAAGGCGACCTGACCCTGGGACCATGCACCGGCTGCGACGCTTCCTCTTCCGCCTGCGATCGCTCTTCCGCAAAAAGGCGATCGAGGCGGAGCTGGACGAGGAGCTCCGCGTCCATTTGGAAATGGCCGTCGAGGCGCGGGTCGCCGCGGGCCTGGCGCCGGAGGAAGCCCGGCTGGCGGCGCGCCGGGAGCTGGGCGGGCTCGACCAGATCAAGGAGGCCTACCGCGACGAACGGGGCCTGCCCTGGGTGGAACAATTGCGGCAGGACCTGCGTTTCGCCGCCCGTTCGTTGGCGAAGAGTCCCGGCTTCGCGGCCATCGCGATCCTCGTGCTTGCGCTCGGAATCGGCGTGAACACCTCCACCTTCAGCTTCATCAACGCCGTCGTGCTCCAGCCGGCCGTGCCCTACCCCGAGCCGCAGCAGCTCGTGCAAGTCTTCCGCTCGGCGCCACAGATGTCCTTTGGGTCCCACTCGCCCGCCGATCTTCTCGATCTCCGCGCCCAGAACGAGGTGTTCACCCAGCTCGCGATCATTGACACTCCCGCCTACAATCTCGCCGTCGAGGGTCAGCCGGCCGAGCGGGTGCGCGGCTGCGCGGTCAGCGGGAACTATTTTGCCACGGTGGGCACCACCGCCCTCCACGGCCGGCTCTTCGGGCCGGCGGAGGACCAGCCGGGACGTAACCAGGTGGTGGTGCTGGGCTACCGTTACTGGCAGCGCCGCTTCGGCGGCGACGTCTCCATGGTGGGGAAGCAACTGCGCCTCGACGGCGAGCCCGCGACCGTGATCGGCATTCTGCCGGAACAGGAGGACATCTTCCGCCTGTGGGGCCGCCCTGAGATCTGGCGGCCGCTGGCCATGAAGCCCGAGACCGCCCGGGGCCGCGACGGCTATTGGCTGAGCGCCATCGGCCGGATGAAGCCCGGCGTCACGCTGGCGCAGGTGCAGGCCAACCTGCAGACGATCGCCGCGCGGCTGGCGCACGATTATCCGCTGACCAACGCCGGCTCCAGTTTCTTCGCCCGGCGGCTGGACGAGGTCGGGGGCGGAAATTTCTTTGCCGTCATCATGGGCCTGGCGGCGGCGGTGCTGCTGATCGCCTGCGCCAATCTGGCGAACCTGCTGCTGTCGCGAAATTCCCGGCGCGGACGGGAGTTCGCCATCCGGATCGCGCTCGGCGCGACCCGCTGGCGGCTGATGCGGCAAATGCTGACCGAAAGCATGCTGCTCGCGTTGGTCGGCGGGTTCTGCGGCGTCCTCGGCGCGCTGGCCACGGGCCGGGTGCTCACGCGGCAGCTCGTGGAGCTGGTCGACGATCCGGACTTCCAGGTCGCGGTCGACGTCCGCGTCCTGCTCTTCTCGCTCGCGCTCGCCCTGGCCACGGGCCTCCTCTTCGGAATCGCCCCGGCCTGGTTTGCCTCCCGCACCGACGCCGGCGCAGGCCTGAAGCAGGCGGGCGGCGGCACCAGCGACCGTTCGCGGAAGCGGCTGCGCAAGGTCCTGATCGTAACCGAGGTCACGCTGACCCTCATCCTGCTTTCCAGCGCCGGCGAATTCATCACCGGCTTCCGCGCAATGCTGCGACGGGAGACCGGCTGGCGCACGGATCACCTGCTGAGCGCGCGCTTCGCCCTGCCCGACGGACGATACCGCGGCGTCGAGCAATGCAGCCAGTTCTACGCGCGGCTGAACGCCGAGGTGGCGGCCCTGCCCGGCGTCGAGAGCTCGGCCACCTGCGACATCCTGCCGCTGGGCGGTTTCTACAACACGCGCACGGTCGTGCCCGAGGGATCTTCCGCGCCGGCGGAGGGCCAGGGACCGGTCGCGGATGTGAACACCATCACGCCCGGTTATTTCGCCGCGCTCGGCATGAAGCTGCTGAGCGGCCGGAATTTCACCGACAAGGACGACCGCGGTTCGCCCGCAGTGGTGATCGTCAGCGATTCGCTGGCACAACATTTGTGGCCCGGCGCAAGTCCGCTCGGCCGGCGCATCGGCGGGCCCGATCCCGCCCACCGCGACTGGATGGAGGTCGTCGGGGTCGTCCCGGAGATCCAGTTCAAGTTCAACCCGAATCCCGCCACCCACTGGCAGATCTACCGTCCGATGGCGCAGACCGGGGGCAACTATTTTGCCATCGTCGTCCGTACGTCGGTCCCGCCGGACACCCTCGCGGAACCGCTGCGGCAGGCCGTGCGGCGCGTCGATCCCGACCAGGCCGTCTACTCGGTCGCGTCCGTCGACCAGGAGCTCGAAAACTTCACCCGGGGCAGCAGCGTGATGACGAACGGCCTCACGGTGATGGCGCTCGCCGGCCTGCTGCTTTCGACCCTGGGGCTTTACGGCGTGGTCGCCAGTCTGGTATCGGAGCGGACCAACGAGATCGGCGTGCGCATGGCCATGGGTGCGCGGTCCGGCGAGGTGGTGTGGCTGATCCTGCGCCAGGGTGCGCGGCTGGCGTTGCTCGGCATCGCGCTCGGCTCCGCGGGCGCGTGGGGCGCCGGGCGGCTGATCGCCAGCATGCTGGCCGGCGTCGAAAGTCAGGGTGCGGTCGTCGTCACGCTGTGCGCGCTGTTGCTGGGTGCGGTCACGTTGCTGGCGTGCTGGCTCCCGGCGCGCCGCGCCGCCAAAGTCGACCCCATGACCGCGCTCCGCGCCGAATGATGGCTCCGCGGCCGCTGGGCCTCCCGCTGAAGTTCCAGCTCAGGCCGTATGCCAGGCGACAGCCGCCCCGCGGCTAGACCGGACGCGGCAGCAGGAAGTGGAAGACCATGAAGAAGTGGCAGGCGCTGCCGCTCATCACCAGGGTGTTCCACAAAGTCCGATGGTAGCGCAGCCGCGACCAGCAATAGAAGGCCGCCCCGGCCGCGTAGCAAAGGCCGCCGGCCAGGAGCAGCCACAGCGCGCCGACCGGCACCGCCGACACCAGGGGCTTGAGCGCCAGCATGATCAACCATCCGGAAACAAGGTAGGCGAGTGTCGAAAAGCGCCGCCAGCGTTCGCCGGAAAGGACCTTGAACACCGCCCCCGCGCCGCAAATGCCCCAGATCGCGCCGAACAGAGTCCAGCCCAACGGACCCCGCAGGTGGGTCAGCAGGAACGGCGTATAGGTGCCGGCGATCAGCAGGAAGATCGCGGCATGGTCCAGCCGGCGAAAAATGCGGATGCCCCGTTCGCCGCGCCGCGTCTGGGAGAGCAGGGAGATCGTGTGGAGCAGCAGCAGCGTGACCCCGAAGACCGTGAAGCTCACCACATGCCAGGCTTCCCCGCGCCGGTCCGCGAGGATGATCAGCAAGGTCAGCGCCACGACGCTCAGCAGCGCGGCCAGGCCATGCGTGAGGCCGCTCGCGAGCTTCTCCCCGCTGCTGTACAAGCGCGCCGCGCCGGCGGGGTCAGTTCCCGCCGTGCTCCGGACCCGGTGCCGCTCCACCGCCTTCGCCGCCCAGGTGTCGAGCTTCCGGATGAGGGCGCAGGGCTGCGGACGCTGAAATTTGTCGGGCAACCACTCCTCGCCGTCCGCATACACGGTCTGCGGGATCATGCACGTCCCGAAGAGCCAGTCCGCCAACGGCAAGCCGAAAAAGCCGGAAATCGATTCGTTGCAGTCGATCACCGCGTGATGCCGCAGATGAAATCCGTAGATCGGGCGCCAGAACCATCCCCATCGGCGGTGCGTGATCAAGGGCTCCCACACTTCCAGCGGCCAATGGTTGATGGCATGCAGCAGCTCGTAGAGCGTCAGCGAGCTCGCCAGCGCCGCCAGGCCCGCGATGAACCACGGGAAGGCCGGCCACACCAGCTGCAGCACCGTGAAGAGCGGCGCCAGGATGGCGGCGAACACCGCCATGGAGTACCACGGAAAGAAGGCGGCCTCGTGCTGCTCCTCCTCCACGATGGGAAACTTGTTTTCGATGTAGAGGATCCCGCGCCCGGCGGAACCGGGCCGGCGGGCGATCCGCGTCAGCGCATGGTGGAGCGTGTGCTGGCGATAAAGCCGGCTCAGGAGCGGGATCGTCGGCAGGTGCAGCACGTAGCGATGGAAGACATACTCGACAAAGCAGTTGACGAAGCTGATGGCCGCGAACGCCACAGCCCAGCGCCAGAAGGGCGCCAGCACCTGGGCGGCCCAGACGCCGGGCGCAAGCCATGCGAGCAGCCCCACCAGGGCCGCGAAAGTGACCACGACGGTTACGGCAAAGCGCTGCAGGGAAAACGGCTCATGGAGGGGTTCGGCCGGCAGCGAAGGCGTCATGAGATTCAAAAGTGAACTCCGAGTCGCGACCGATAGCAACCTGCAATCCCGGCCCCGCCCCGCGCGGACCGGTCGCGCATTCTCCCGGCGCGTGCGGTCGAACATGCCGGCGCCGCGGAACCGGTTCGGGCCCGCTGAGCGCCATCCGCCGGTCCTCATCCCAGCGCCTCCACTCCCGCCCTTTTCCGCGCGGTGCCGATCCTGCTTGCGTCTGTCCCCAAATCACCGACCCTGCACTTCTCGTACACGACGTTGCGATGCCAGTGATTGGTGGGTCTTCAGGTGAGCTTTCAGTTCAGATGATGATTCGAAACCCGATCTCCGGGAACACTCTGACAGCTCTGCGGACTGCGTACTCACCATCATCATGAATTCCAAACTCTACGTGGGGAATCTTTCCTTCAACACCTCCGAGGCGGAGCTGCGCGACGCCTTCGGCGCCTTCGGCACCGTTTCCGAGGTCTACATCGCCAACGATCGCGAGACCGGCCGCCCGCGCGGCTTCGCCTTCGTGACCTTCAGCACCGCCGAGGAGAGCAAGCTCGCGGTCGAAAAGATGCACGGCACCGAGCTCGGCGGCCGCCCGCTCACCGTCAACGAAGCCAAACCGAAGGAGAGCCTGGGCGGCGGCCGCAACTTCGGCCCCGATCGCAAGCCCTTCGCCGCCCGCAATCGGTACTGAGCGGCCCGTCAGGCACCTCAACCAGCGAGGCGTTCGTGCCTCGCTTTTTTGTGCCCGGATTGTCCCGGACAACCCTCCGGGGAAAATGTCGCGGCACGCCATGATGCCCCTAAGCCGTTGCCTCGGAGCAGGTGCGTCCCCCCGCAGTCGCCCAGGGCATATGGAAGTCGACAGTCGCTTCGATCACGGGTATCAGGGTCTTGTGTCCGAAGCCCGCATCCGCGAACTCGAATCGCAGCTACTCGCCGCCAACACGCGCATCGAGGAACTGACGCGCGCAAACTCCCTGCTGACCAGCACGGTCTCGACGACCGGTCTCGCCCTCAAGCGCTCGCGCCGCAACGCGAGGCAGGACGGCAACACGCTTCGCGACCAGATCACGCACCTGCAGAACCGCCGGAGCTGACCGGCGGCCTTCCGCCGGCGCCAAGGTCGTGGCGGGACAAGCCGGGCCTGCCTTTCGCTTCGGATATGCACCAAGTCCGGCTGAGGCCGGCATCCACCAAGTGGTGCCGGCGCCCAGCCCGCGCCGGTCATCTCAGGGCCCGCCACCAGGCGAGCCAGCAGCGGACTCCGCACCGGACGCCCCCGCCGCCAACTCCCGCCGCAGGCGCGGCAGAAATTGTGGCCCGAGTTCCTCGATCCGGAATTCCAACTCCTCCAGGGTGCGGCCGTGCATGAACGCCAGGATGTCCGCCAAGTCGATCACATCCTCGTCGAGGAAGTGCTCCTCGAGCACGGCCTGGCTGCCTTCGAGGGCCTCGAGCCTGGGCCAGGGATGCGGGCCGGCCGGGTCGCCACCGTGCAGGCGCACGCGGCCGCGCAATCCGGCGCGCGCCAGTCGCGCGGTCAGGTCGCCCAGCCATTGGTAGGCAAAGGCGACGTTGGCGAGATGCGCCTGCCGCAACAGGGTGTCGCGCCGGCGAAGAAGTTCGTGGAAGTTCATGAGAGTTTCCCGGGTTGAAGGTTGCCTAGCCACTCGGTCCAATCTCCTGTCCGCACGACCGACTGCGGGCGACCGCGCCGCCTGCCGTCAATGTCTTCTGCTCGACCGAACACTTCCTGCGTCACCCGAAACTAGTCCGCCGTGCGCCTGACGTCCTGACTCGAACGCCCCCAAGGGGCGCCAGTTTTCCGAAAGCGGCAAGCGGGAAATGCTAAAAACTGCCGGAAATTTGCCCCTCACCCGGCCCGGCCCCATGGGCCAGTCCACGGAGCCGCGGACGCCACTCTTCGCCCTATCGCCATGTTCATGAGGGAGCCGGGACAATATTCAGCCAAAGTGGAGTCCGATCCGGCACCAACCTGCCAGCGGCTGGCCGTTGCCGGGGTCTGTCCCCGTTCAAACCTTGCAACCGGCGGGCGGCGGCACCAGCGACCGTTCGCGGAAGCGGCTGCGCAAGTTCCTGATCGTGACCGAGGTCTCGTCGAGCCTCATCCTGCTTTCCCGCGCCGGCGAATTCCTCACTGGCTTCCGCGCGATGCTGCAACGGGAGACCGGCTGGCACACGGATCACCTGCTGCACGCGCGCTTCGCCCTCGGTGGTGGTCGTCAGCGATTCGCTGGCGCAACATCGGTGGCCCCGCGCTTCAAATCGGATGCGGGACAAATCCGCCTCGTTTGCGCCTACTCCGCCCGCAGGGCGATGAGGGGATCGACGCGGGTGGCGCGGCGCGCGGGCAGGTAACAGGCGAGAAAGGCCACTGCGCCGAGGGCCGCGGCGACGACGGACAGCGTCAGCGGGTCGCGACCGTCGACGCCGAAGAGCAGGCTCCCGAGCAGGCGGTCAAGGCCGAAGGCGCCCGCCATCCCGAGCACGAGGCCGAGCCCGGCCAGCCCCAGCCCGTGCCGCAGCACCAGCCGCAGTACGTCGCCCCGTCCGGCGCCGAGTGCCGTGCGGATGCCAATTTCGCGGGTGCGCTGCGAAACCGAGTAGGAGATGACGCCATAGATGCCGATGGAGGCGAGCGCCAGGGCCACCGCGGCAAACGCGCCGAGAAGACGCGAACGGAAACGGGTGTCACCCATCGCCTCGTGCTTGATGGTCTCCAGCGTCTTCATCCCCTGCACGACCTGGACCGAAGCCAGCCCGTGAATGGCATGCGCAATGGGCTCGCGAAGCAGCGCGGTGTCGCCCGCGCCGCGCACGGCGAAGGCCACGTAGGAGGCCGGACTTTGGTCGTGGGTGACGTACATCCCGGGGTTTTCATCCGGTTTTTCATCGGGCCCGCCGACGTACTCGTCGGCCACCACGCCAACCACCTCCCAGGCGATCTCGTCCCCTAGCTGCGTCTTGTTCGGCACGATCTCCTGCACCAGGATGCGCTGGCCGAGAGGATTCACCCGGGGGAAGGCGCGCTTCGCCAGCGTCTCATTAATGACGGTGACCGGCGGCGCGCCATGCCGGTCGGCTGCCGTGAGCGCGCGACCGCGGAGCAGTCGCATGCCGATCGTCCGGAAGTATGAAACACTCACCATCTTGAAGAAGCAGGCGGGCCGGTTGGCGCGGTCGATTTTCTCCCGCCCCGCCACCAGGTAGGGCATGCCGTAGCCCCAGCCCTGCATCGGCAGCGCTGAGGCATAGCCGACGTCGCGGACACCGGGCAGGGAGGCGAGTTTCTCGCGCACCTGCTCAATGAAGATAAGGCGCGCCTGCATGTCCGGAAACCGGGCGTTGCCGATCGGGAGGCCAAACGTCAGGACGTTGGTCGCGTCGAACCCGGGGTCCACGTTGGCCAGGCGATCGAGACTGCGCACCAGCAGGCCGGCGCCGGCGAGGAGCACGAAAGCCAGCGCGACCTCCGCCACGACCAGGGCGTGGCGCACGTGGGGCCGGGATCCCGCGGTCGCGCTGCCGCCCTGCTTCAGGGCCTGGGACACATCGGGACGCGCGGCGTGGAGGGCTGGCAGCAGGCCGATGCCCAAGCCGGTCACGACCGACGCGGCAAAGGCGAACAGCAGAACGCCGCCGTCGAGCGTCACGTCGGCTTCGGCGGGCAGGGAAAAGGAATCTGAAGCCGCCTTCAGACCGGCGATGATCAGCCGGCCGACGACCAATCCCAGGGCTCCGCCGGTGAGCGAGACCACCAGGCTCTCGGCCAGAAACCGGCGCGCCAGCTCCCAACGGCCGGCGCCGATGGCAATCCGGATCGCCATCTCACGCTCGCGGGCCACCACCCGCATCAGCGAAAGGTTCGCCAGATTCGCGCAAGCGATGAGCAACACCATGCCGACCGCTCCGAGCATGACGAGCAAGGAACGGCGCAGGTCGGGCCAAACCACCGTGTCGGCCATTGGGTCCACCCCGACACCCCAGCCCTTGTTGGAGTCGGGAAAGTCCTTCGCGATCCGCCGGCCGATGGTGTCCATCTGGGCGCGGGCCTGCTCGAGCGTCACCCCGAGCTTGAGCCGCCCGACGGCGCCGAACCAGTGAAAGTCCCGCGTCATGTTGTCGGGTTGGAAGGTCAGCGGCCGCCACATCTTGGGCCAGTTGCGCTCAAAGGGGGTGCCGGCGGGGAGGACGCCGATCACCACATGCGGCTCGCCGTCGAGTTCGACATTGCGGCCCACGATCGCCGGGTCGCCGCCAAATTGCGTTTGCCACAGAGTGTGGCTCAGCACGACGACACGGTCCTTGCCGGCCGTGTCCTCGCCGTCGGCGAACGTCCGGCCGAGCGCGGCCCGGATGCCGTAGATGTCGAAGTAATGGGCGGAAACCTTCAGGCCGCCGATCTCGATCGGGTCGCCGTGACCGGTGAGGGTGGCCGAGCCGCCAGTCTCGGCCGCCAGGTAGTCAAAACAGGTGTTTTGGTGCTGCCAGTCGAGGAAGTTCAGCGTCGAGATGCCGTTCCGGCCTCCACCCGGAGGCGCCTCGAGCACGCGCACGAGCCGCTCGGGCTGGTCATACGGCAGCGGCCGCAGCAGCGTGGCCTCCACGACGCTGAAGATCGCCGTGTTGGCCCCGAGCGCCAGCGCGAGCGTGGCCAGCGCGACGAGCGTGAAGCCCGGGCTCCGGGCGAGAGAGCGGACCCCAAGCCGCAAATCGGCGATGAACGCGGTCATGACGAGGTCCTGGTTATCAGCGCATCCCGGTCGCGCAATTCCGACGGCTGACCGGAGGGACGGGGAAGGAAACTCCGCCAGGCGGCGGGCAGCGGGTGCATCGGAAACGAAACCACGATCTGCGACCGAAGTTACCGAAATTCGTTTCCCCAGGAAGCGGGAAGGAGGCTTGACGCCGGCCCAGCCTGGGCCGGGCGCACCGGCAGCGGCCGCGTTGCGCGCGGGAATGTTGTCCAGCCGCACATCTGAAAAAGGACGAAGCTCATCGCGAAGGAATCCAGTTCCTCCATTTGCCGCCCTTATGGTTGCACTGCCCGCAGCCGCTCCATGTGGTCTGCATCGCCCGCTGGGGCGCTGCGGTTTAACCACGGGCTCATCACGACCTTAAGAAAAGTTAATCGTAGCCATAAGAGTCCTGCAATCATTGCCTTAATCAACCGCTGCACAGGATTCGGCAACGCCTGCCGCGCGGCCTCAGACCCTTTGCGCTAGGGTGAGGTGGACCAAAAGCTCCCATGTGACGAACTTATAGCCATCCCGGCCGATGCCCGCCCCACTGATACCTCCACAGCAGGCGAAGTACGCGTGGTCGCGCATCGCGCGCCAGGCCCCGCCGAAGCGTGGCGCGACCGAGCGCGTCGGAGATTATCGGGAAATCTACAGCGAGTTCGACGAGGCCACGGTGATGGCCCAGGCGTCGCGCTGCATCCAGTGCCCCACCCCAGGTTGCATGCAGGGCTGCCCGTTGAACAATCGGATCCCGGAGTGGCTGGCGCTGACGGCCCAGGGTCAGTTTGCCGAGGCGGCGGCGATTTCGCGCAGCACGAGCAACATGCCGGAGATCTGCTCGCGGGTCTGTCCGCAGGAGAAGCTTTGCGAGGGCCACTGCATCCTCAACGCCCGCAGCGATCCCGTGGCGATCGGCGCGGTCGAGCGTTTCATCAACGAGTATGCCTTCCGCTTCGTCCCGCCGGATCTCTCGGTGGCGCCGTCCAACGGCCGGAAGGTGGCGGTGATCGGCTCCGGTCCGGCCGGCCTGGCGGTCGCCGACGAGTTGATCAAGGCCGGCTGCGCCGTGACCGTGTTCGAAGCGCAGTTGCTCCCGGGCGGACTGCTGGTGAACGGCATCCCCTCCTTCAAACTGGAGAAGGGCATCGTCGAGCGCCGCATCGACCTGCTCGCGCGGCGGGGCGTTGAGTTCCGGCTTGGCGTCCGGGTCGGCTGGGACGTTTCGCTCGCGGGGTTGCGCGACAAGTACGACGCCATTTTCCTCGGCGTCGGGGCCCAGAAGCCGAAGCCGCTCGACATCCCCGGCACCGGACTGCGCGGCATTGTCGACGCTCTTCCGCTGCTCATCCAGAAGAACGTCGACTCGCCACTCGTGGATGGGGAGCCGATC
>Ga0335069_10011001_pt1 | contig 12801 bp, 7 predicted proteins | sample Lox_Sample_11_FD_206714 | JGI IMG/M metagenome (GOLD analysis project Ga0335069, IMG submission 206714) | Soil microbial communities from Loxahatchee National Wildlife Refuge, Florida, United States - Lox_Sample_1.1 | ecosystem: Environmental > Terrestrial > Soil > Wetlands | place: USA: Florida... | reverse complement strand
ACTTCTTCGACGGCTTCCGCACCTCGCACGAAGTGGCGAAGGTTGAACAACTGCTCGTCGAAGACATGAAGGCGATGATTCCGCGCGAGCAGGTGGAAGCGCACCGCAAGCGCAAGCTATCGCCCGACCATCCGATGATGCGCGGTACGGCACAGAATCCTGACGTTTATTTCCAGGCGCGCGAAACGGTGAACCCGTACTATCTCGCGGTGCCGACCATCGTGCAGAACGCGATGGACAAGTTCGCCTCGCTCACCGGACGCCAGTACAAGCTGTACGAGTACGTTGGAGCGCCCGACGCCGAGCGCGTGCTGGTGATGATGGGTTCCGGCGCAGAGGTCGCGCAGGAGGCAATCGACTACCTGGTTGCGAAAGGCGAGAAAGTCGGGTTGCTGAAGGTCCGCTTGTTCCGTCCGTTTGCGATGGAGACCTTCCTGCAAGCACTGCCGGCAACAGTGAAGTCCATTTCTGTGCTTGATCGCACCAAGGAGCCGGGTTCGGCGGGCGAACCGCTTTACACGGACGTAGTGACCGCGATTGCAGAGAACTTCGCAAGCGGCAAGTCGCAGTTCAAGAGCTTCCCGAAGATTGTCGGCGGGCGCTACGGATTGTCCTCAAAGGAATTCACGCCCGCGATGGTGAAAGGCGTGCTCGACGAACTCGCCAAGAAGGATACAAAGAACCACTTCACGGTGGGCATCGTGGACGACGTGACGCACACTTCCGTCGATTACGATCCCGCGTTCTCGACCGAAGATCCCAAGACCGTGCGCGCGCTGTTCTATGGGCTTGGTGCCGACGGAACGGTGGGTGCGAACAAGAACTCGATCAAAATCATCGGCGAAGACACGGACAATTACGCGCAGGGCTATTTCGTTTACGACTCGAAGAAATCGGGGTCAGTCACGACTTCGCACCTGCGTTTTGGCCCAAAGCCTCTGCGCAGCAGCTACCTGATTACCCGGGCGAATTTCGTGGCATGTCACCAGTTCACGTTCCTGGAGCGCATCGATGTTTTGAAATACGCCGATGAGGGCGCGATCTTCCTGTTGAACAGCCCCTTCGGTCCCGATGAGGTTTGGAACGAGCTGCCGCTCACGGTGCAGAAGCAGATCATCGCGAAGAAGCTGCACTTATGGGTGATTGACGGCTACAAAGTGGCGCGCGATACCGGGATGGGCGGACGCGTGAACACCATCATGCAGACTTGCTTCTTCGCCATCAGCGGTGTGTTGCCGCGCGAAGAGGCGATCCAGGCTATCAAAAAGTCGATCAAGAAGACGTACGGCAAGCGTGGTGATGTGGTCGTGCAAAAGAACTATGCCGCCGTCGACAGCACGCTGGAGAACCTGTTCGAAGTAAAGGTTCCGACCGCTGCAAGCGCGACTCGAGATGTGCGTCCTGCGGTTCCGGCCGCTGCGCCCGCGTTCGTGAAAAACGTACTTGGCTCGATGATCCTCGGCAACGGAGACGCGCTTCCCGTGAGCGCGCTACCGATCGATGGAACCTATCCAACCGGCACGGCGCAGTGGGAAAAGCGTAACATCGCGCTGGAAATTCCTGAGTGGGATGAGGCGCTCTGCATACAGTGCGGCAAGTGCGTGCTGGTGTGCCCGCACGCGGTGATTCGCGCAAAGGTATACGGCGCGGATAAACTCGCGGGTGCGCCGGAGACGTTCAAATCCGCGGAAGCGAAGTGGAAGAACTTTGCGGGACAGCGATACACGCTGCAAGTGGCTCCGGAAGATTGCACTGGTTGCGCGCTCTGCATCGAGGCGTGCCCCGCGAAGTCAAAGACGGAAGTAAAGCACAAGGCCATCAACATGGTTCCGCAGCCTGCAATTCGCGAGAAGGAAGCGCAGAACTGGGACTTCTTCCTCAACCTGCCGGAAGTGGATCGCACGGCACTCAGCTTTTCTCAGGTGAAGGATGTGCAACTCCTGCAGCCACTGTTTGAGTTCAGCGGAGCGTGCTCAGGCTGCGGCGAAACCCCCTATATCAAGCTGCTGACGCAGTTGACCGGTGATCGCACGGTGATTGCCAATGCAACCGGCTGCTCGTCGATTTACGGCGGCAACCTGCCGACCACTCCGTACGCGTTGAACAAGGACGGACGCGGCGTGGCATGGTCGAACTCGCTGTTCGAGGACAACGCGGAATTCGGCCTCGGCATGCGCCTCTCGATTGACAAGCAAACCGAATACGCACGCGAGTTGCTGGTGCGGCTTGGCAACGCGATTCCGGGCACGCTGGCCTCGGGCCTGCTCCATGCCGAACAGCACACCGAGGCGGGGATCCGAGAACAGAGAGAGCGTGTGGCGGAACTGAAGAAGCTACTGGTGCGGCTGGAGAAGCCGGAAGCACGCGAACTTTTCAGTGTGGCAGACGCGCTGGTGAAGAAGGCAGTGTGGATCGTCGGTGGCGACGGCTGGGCGTATGACATCGGCTACGGTGGTCTGGACCACGTATTGAGCACTGGACGCAACGTGAACATTCTCGTGCTCGATACAGAGGTTTACTCGAATACCGGTGGGCAGATGTCGAAGTCGACGCCGCGAGGCGCTGTTGCGAAATTCGCAGCGTCAGGCAAGAAGTACGCGAAGAAGGACCTGGCGCTCATGGCGATGCACTACGGCAATGCTTATGTGGCGCGCGTTGCAATGGGTTCGAGCGATATGCACACGCTGAAGACGATGCTGGAGGCGGAAGCCTACGACGGACCGTCGATCATCATTGCATACGCGCACTGCATCGCGCACGGGTACGACCTGGTTCACGGACTCGAGCAGCAGAAGCTCGCAGTACAGGCCGGACACTGGCCGCTGTTCCGCTACAATCCCGCGCTGGCGGCGCAAGGGAAGAATCCGTTCGTGCTGGATTCGAAGGCTCCGACCATCCCTCTGGAAAAATACATTTACAATGAGACGCGTTACACCATGCTGCGCCAGAGCAATCCGGAAGCTGCAGCCGAGTTGCTGAGCGAGGCGCAGGCGGATTGCGACCTGCGTTGGAAGACGTACGAGTACTTGGCGCAGGAGCCGGCAGCGAACATCGCAGCCGCGCTGAAAGCAGTGCTTCCGCCGCAGGATGCCACGAAGGGGGCCGCAAACAATGATTGATCTCTCAACCAGCTACGCCGGGCTCAGACTGAAGAGCCCGGTCGCAGTCTCAGCCGCGCCGCTCTGCCGTGAAATCGACAACCTGCGCCGCATGGAAGACGCGGGCGCAGGGTTGATTGTTCTGCACTCGTTGTTCGAAGAGCAGATCAATGTGGAATCGAATGAGCTGGATCGCTTCCTATGGCAGGCAGCGGACACCTCTCCGGAAGCGCTGAGCTACTACCCCGATCTCGGCCACTACAACCTCGGGCCCGATGAGTACCTGGAGTACATCGAGAAGGCGAAAGGGGCAGTGCAGGTTCCGATATTCGCCAGCTTGAACGGTGTCTCCGAGGGCGGCTGGGTGGAATACGCCCGCCTAATGGAAGCAGCTGGCGCAGACGGCATCGAACTCAATATCTACTTTGTCGCAACCGACTTCACCAAGGACAGCCTCACAATCGAGCACGAGTATTTGCACCTTGTTCAGGCGGTGAAGGCACAGGTGAAGATTCCGGTCGCCGTGAAATTTGGGCCGTACTTCAGCTCGATGGCGAACTTCGGCAAGCGTATGGACGAGTTCGGCGCGAATGCCCTCGTGCTCTTCAATCGCTTCTACCAGCCCGATTTTGATCTGGAGACTCTGGAGGTTGTGCCAAACCTCGTGCTGAGCCGCCAGAGCGAACTCACCTTGCGATTGCATTGGGCAGCGGTTCTGTTCGGACACATCAAGGCGGACATGGCGGTTACCGGCGGCGTTCATGCGCCTACCGACGTGATCAAGTGCATGCTGGCAGGCGCACGTGTTGCCATGACGACTTCAGCTCTGCTCATGAACGGCATTGGTCATATCAAAACGCTTGTGGATGGCGTGCGAGATTGGGCCGAGATTCACGAATACGAGTCGATTATGCAGATGCAGGGCAGCATGAGTCAGAAGAACGTTAAGAATCCGGCAGCCTTTGAACGCGGCAACTACATGAAGGTGCTGGGGAGCTACGCGCTGAGCGGGAAGTAAGCGACACGAATAACAGCGACAGGAACAAGCCCGGGAGTGAGAGTCCCGGGCTTTTGCTTTTCTTGAGTCCGTGCCCCATTTCTGCCCGCAGTTGGCAGAAGTGGGTTTGTTCATCACATCGCGCGTTCGCGGCTGGGGTGCTGAGCGAAGCTGCGGTAACCAGTTTCTCTCGTGCCGCTGCGATCAGCGTGGTTTTTACGTTGGACGATGAGGTAGCTGAGGGCGGAGAAGATCGCAGCTCCGGCCGCGCCTAATGCATAGTTCACCGCACTCTCGCTGACCTGCATCCCTGCTTCGTCATGGGCGCGTTTATCGAACGCACCGTGTGCGCCGTGATCTCCGGGAACGGGACGCCACAGATTGTCTGCCCGGTTCGGGTTTTCGGCGCCGTCGTACTGTTGCGAGTCGTAGCCGGTGCGTCCGAGATAGCGGTCAAGGAGCGCGGGTGCAACGCGTTGCCCGAGAATGGCTGCGGCGGTGCTGAAGCCGACCCAGTATTCGCGTCGGGGATGATGTGCGGCGTGATAGATGGCGCGAGCGGCGACTTCGGGCTGAAAGATCGGGGGCACGGGTTGCGCCTTGCGCTTCAGGCGGCTCTTGACCCAGCCGAACTGCGTCGTATTCAGGGCTGGCATGTGGACGATGGTAATCTGCACGTTGCTACCGTCGTGCAGAAGTTCGCAGCGCAGGCTGTCGGTGAATCCGACGATGGCGTGTTTGGCGGCGCAGTAAGCCGACTGCAGGGGGATGCTGCGATAGGCGAGTGCAGAACCGACTTGCACGATGGTTCCGCCATTTCGCGGTAGCATGTGGTGCAGGGCGGCAAGAGTTCCGTATACAAAGCCGAGGTAGGTCACTTCGGTCACTCGGCGGTATTCCTCGGCCCGCATCTCCTTCACCGGCGAGAATACAGAGGCCATAGCGTTGTTGACCCAGATGTCGATCTGTCCCCAGCGCCGCAGAATGAACTTGCTGGCCTGTTCCATCGCGCCGGGATCGGCTACATCCAGGGGCAGAACGAGGGCTTTTCCGCCGCTCTGCTGAATCTCGCGCGCCGCTGCCTGAAGTCCGTCTTTGCCCCTGGCGATGAGGGCTACACGCGCGCCGTTCTGACCGAAAAGGCGAGCCGTGGCTCGTCCCACACCAGCTGAGGCTCCTGTGATCACCACAACTTCATCTCTCATTTCATCCTCCGTGTTTGTCGGATGCCCCGGTGAAAGTTGGCGATTACTGTCGTGTTCCGAGACGTTTGCGCCGGTCTGCATGAGAGTGGCCTATTGGTGGAACTAGGTGGGGTTAAATAGCGTATGATGATGAGTTTGCCTGTAGCTGATTTAACGCCCGCATATCTGCCGGGCGGCAAATCTGGAATGGAGAGTGGAATGAAACGACGCGTTCTTTGTGCCGTCGCGCTTCTGTTTGTCTTCTGCGGACTCACATGGGCCGATGAAGGCATGTGGCTTTTCAATCAACCACCCAAGGACCGAATCAAGGCGAAGTACGGATTCGAATTGACTGAGCCATGGTTGCATCACGTGCAGACGGGTTCAGTCCGGTTTAATAATGGCGGTTCGGGCTCACTCGTATCGGCAGATGGCCTCGTATTTACTAATCATCACGTCGGACGTGTTTGTCTACAGCAGCTTTCTACCGCTCAGAAGGATTACATCAAGAACGGTTTCTACGCGAAGTCTCAGGCTGAAGAGGGTAAGTGCCCCGACCTCGAGTTGAATGTGCTCATGGAGATCCAGGACGTGACGGCGCAGGTGCAAGGTGCCGCCAAGCCGAACATGAGCGTGGCTGAACAGGGACAGGCAATCCGCGCCATGCAATCGCAGCTTGAGTCAGATTGCGCCAAGGCGACAGGTTTGCGCTGCGACGTCGTAACTCTGTACGCGGGTGGCATGTACCACCTTTATAAGTACAAGAAGTACACGGACGTGCGCGTGGTATTCGCGCCGGAAGCGCAGATGGCGTTCTTTGGCGGCGACGCGGACAACTTTGAATTTCCGCGCTACGACCTCGATATCACGTTTTTCCGCGTATATGAGAACGACAAGCCGGTGCACATCGACAACTTCCTTCAGTTCTCGCACTCGGGAATGAAGGATGGTGATCTGGTGTTTGTGTCCGGGCATCCAGGCAGCACCGAACGGTTGCTCACCATGGCGCAACTCAAGTTCCTGCGCGACGCCGGCACGCCGTTTACGCTCGACCGGCTCAGCAACCTGAATACCGCGCTGGAGAGGTTCGCCGCTCAGTCTCCCGAGAACGCTCGTGTCGCGTCGGATGACATCTTCGGAGTGGAGAACTCGCTGAAAGCTTACAAAGGCCGCGACCACGGCCTGAAAGACGCTGAGCTGATGGGTAGCAAGCAGGCGAAGGAAGATGCGCTGCGCAAAGCCGTGAACGCAGATCCGAAGCTGAAAGCTGAATATGGGGATGTCTGGGACAACATTGCTGGCGCCGTGCAGAAGCAGCGCGAGTTGCTGATTCCATACACCTTGTTCGAGCGCAATTCAGCATTCGTTGGCGAGCTTCCGAAATACGCGCGCATTCTCGTGCGAGTGACCGAGGAGAAGCAGAAGCCTAGCAATGACCGCTTGCGCGAATACAGCGACGCGCGCCTGCCTTCATTGGAGCAGCAGTTGTTCTCGACCGCGCCGGTCTACAAATCTCTGGACGAGATGACGATGACTGCTTCACTGCATTTCATGGTGAAAAAGCTCGGCGCCGACAATCCGACAGTGAAGAAGATCCTCAACGGTCAGACTCCGGAGCAGGTGGCGCACAACGCAATCGCGAACACGAAGCTCGACGATCCGGCAGTTCGCAAGCAACTGTATGATGGTGGCCCGAAGGCGATTGCGGCCAGCAATGATTCGCTCATCGTGCTGATGCGCACAGTTGATCCTGAAGCGCGTGCCCTGCGCAAGGAGTGGGACGACCAGGTTCAGGCTGTGCTTATTCAGAACAGCACGCGCTTGGCCAAGGCTCGCTTTGCCGTGGAAGGCACCGGTTCGTACCCCGACGCGACGTTTACGTTGCGCCTGAGCTACGGCACCATCGCGGGCTACGTGGATGACGGGGAAGGAATCGTGCCCAAGGGGACCAAGGTTGCTCCCTTTACGCTGATGGGCGGAGCCTATCAGCACGCGGCAAAGCACGGCAACAAGGGCGATTACGAATTGCCGACATCATGGAAAGACGCCAAGATCAACCTCTCGACGCCGTTCGATTACGTCTCCACTGCCGACATTATCGGCGGCAACTCCGGTTCTCCGACGGTGGATAAGAAGGGCGAAGTGGTGGGCATCATCTTCGATGGGAATATCCAGTCGCTGCCGTGGGACTTTGCCTACGAGGATCGCATCGGACGCGCGGTTCACGTCGATGTGAGGGCGATATTTGAGGCTCTGCACAAGATCTACCATGCGGATGGCCTCGCAAACGAACTGTGGCACGGTGGACGCCAAGGGATCTCCGCGCCTACGGGAATGAGCGCAACAACCCACTAGGCTTTCTTCGCGAACTGGACTGCCCGGAACTTTTGTGTCCGGGCAGTTTTTCTTTGTGTTCGCCTAATCTTCGCCTGAAGTATCATGCTGGGGTGCCTCCTGAGGCGCCACTGGCATGAGCACCCGCACTTATTTTCACGTCGACATGGACGCCTTCTTCGTTTCGGTGGAGGAGCTGTACGATCCTTCGCTGAAAGGGAAGCCCGTGATTGTAGGCGGGCACGCCGATGAACGCGGTGTGGTGGCCGCGTGCAGCTACGCGGCGCGCAAGTTCGGAGTGCACTCGGCAATGCCGCTGCGAACCGCGGCGAAGTTGTGCCCCCAAGCAATCTTTCTCGATGGCCACCCGTCGCGATACCGCGAGTGTTCGGCAAAGGTGTATAAGGTGCTCTCGCAATTTTCGCCTGTGGTTGAGATGGCTTCGATCGACGAGGCGTACCTCGATGTGACCGGGACGGAACGGCTGCTTGGGCCTCCGCTGGCGGCCGCACACGCTCTGCACAACCGCATGAAGCAGGAAACAGGACTCAACTGCTCGATCGGAATTGCGGGTTCTCGTGTAGTCGCCAAGGTGTGTTCCGACCAGGCAAAGCCCAACGGAATCTTGTACGTGCTGCCCGGGATGGAGGCGGCTGTGCTGGCGCCGTTGGAGGTTCGACGTTTGCCGGGTGTGGGCAAAGTCACAGAGCAGAAGCTTGCTGACATGGGAATCACCCGCATTGAGCAGCTTGCACATCTGGACACTACGGGACAGGGTGCATGGATGACCGCTTTGGCCGAGAAAGCGCAAGGCCGTGATGCCGGCGGCTGGTACGACGAAGAAATCGGCGAAGGTGGAGATCCTAAGTCGATCAGTCATGAGCATACATTTAACCGCGATGAACGCGATCAGCAGGTGCTCGAAACGATGCTTTCTCGGCTGAGCGAAATGGTATGCAGGAGAATGCGCGAACACCATCTGTACGCGCGCACTGTGCAACTCAAGCTGCGCTACAAGGACTTCACCACGATCACGCGGGCACACACGCTCGCAGCGCCCACACAACTCGACACGGAAGTGTTCAACACGATTCGTGACCTCTTTCGCCGCAACTGGCGCAAGGGCGCTGAAATTCGGCTGCTCGGAGTCCATGTGTCGGGGTTTGAGGAGGCACCCGCCGAGCAACTGGGATTGCTCGTCGAAGATGCGAGCGAGCGTATGCGGCAAGTTCTGGGCGCGATGGACAAACTGCGCGACAAATTCGGAGAGCGCGCAGTTTCACTGGCCAGCGGCTTGAAGGCGGGGTTCCGCGAACGCACGCACGAGAATCCTGCAGCGCTGCCGGGAAAGTCGAAAAAGAGGGACTAGAACTCTGTGTGTAACAGCAGTTCGTGAACCCATCCCTGTGCCGCGAGCATTCGCTGCAACACCTGAACCTCAGAGCAACCAAGAGCTTTGCAACGGCTTGAAAGCAGATTCCACTCGCCCCGCTCACAAACGATAGCAAGCGCAAGTGTCTCTCCCAGCGAGTTGGTTCCTCCGCTCAGGGCGGTCTTGCAACGCGACGGAATAGGAACCTGTTCGATGACGAAGCTGATAGGGCGGTCGAGGATCGCATCGAACAGCGAAAACAGGCCCACAAGAAACAGATCTGACGCCGATGCGTTTGCCTGCTGATGCATCAGTTCACAAAAGCGAGCGCGCATCAGCGCCAGCCGTATCAGTTCGGCCTCGCGTGGTCCGGCCATGCCGACAGCGGCGACAACTGAGATCCACTTTCGAATCTCATCCTGACCCAACAACGTCAGCGCGTAACGTATGGAGCTGATGGGAAACAGACCGAAGGCTGCGGAATTCAAATAACGCAAAAGTCGATAGCAAAGCGCGGGCTCGCGGCGAATTGCCTCTTCAACTTTGAACAAATCGAACTTCGGCTGAGTGACAATGCGCAGCAGGTGCAGGTAGTTCAATTGAATGCAGGGGATGTCGCGAGTGCTGATGGTGCTGGGCTTGCAGAAATAGTAGCCCTGAAAGAGTTCGAAGCCCAGTTCTCGAACCGAATCGTATTGCGCTCGTGTTTCAACTTTCTCGGCCAGGGGCAGCGCACCCTGCGAGAGCGTTCGTTGCGCAATTTTCCGCTGATCTTCCGGCGTGCATGCCAGTACATCGACCTTCACGATGTCTGCAAGCTCGACCAGCGCCGCTCGATCACTGAATGAGACCAAGTCGTCTAAGGCGATAACGTACCCCGCGCCTCTCAATTTAATCAGGGCAGAAACTACTTCATCATCCGAATCAATTCCCTCCAGCACTTCGAGCACAACCTGATCTTTCGGCAAGAGTGTGGCAGCACCGTTCAGGAGCACTTCGCGCGTGCAATTCACAAACGCGCGGTCGCCACCTGTGAGGGACTGCGCACCCAAGAGCAGCGAAAGGTCAATGGTCGACGTAGACGCCGAATTCCTGTCTGCGTCTGCGGTGCAGGCTTCGGAGGAGCTTCGAAACAGGAACTCGTATCCGTACACGTGCTCATCGCGATCGAAGATGGGTTGCAGCGCGATGAAGCGCTGCGGCGCAGCCGCTTCTGGCGCGCTTTGCGTTGGGGGCTGTCCGGGTTGAATTTCGACTTGCACGATGCCTTCTGAGAGCATCGCACCACGCAACGAACGCCGCGACATCTGGTAACACCACAGCACCATACGGGCTTTCCGTTTCAGACCTGTTCCACTTTTGAACTAGCGAAGGGCTAGAATTCTGGCATGAACTTTCGCTCCGGCAACGCAGAACTCTACTTCCAGGTGATTGGGCGTGGTCCAGAAATCGTATTCCTGCATCCGTTTCCGTCGAGTCATGAATTCTGGTTGCCGGTGACGCAGCAACTCATGGAGGAACACCGCTGCGTGATGCTGGACCTGCGAGGGTTAGGGCAGTCGGAGGCGGGCGACGGCCCGGCGACCATGCCGAAGCACGCGGAAGACCTCGATCGGTTGTGCAATCACCTCGGCATTGGACGCGCGGTTTTTGTTGGATGCTCAATTGGCGGCTACGTGCTGTTTGAGTTCTGGCGCAGGCATCGCGAGCGCTTTGCGGGGCTTGTTCTGGTCGATACTAAAAGTCCCGCGGACACGGACGCTGAACGGGCAAACCGGCTGAAGTTGGCTGAGCGCGCAGAGAATGAAGGTCCGGCGGTCGTCATCGAGGCCATGCTTCCGAGGCTTCTGGCCGAGAGCACGCAACGCAATCGCAGGGACGTTGTGGAGGCCGCGCGGCAGACGATGGCGCGGAGCACATCACAAGGATTGGCTGCGAACATAAGAGGAATGGCCGAGCGCGAGGATTCCACCCCAACGCTCGGCACGATCGGCATTCCGACAATCGTGATCGGTGGGCGCGAGGATGTCCCGAGTCCTCAAGCAGAGCTAGAACGGTTGGCGCACGGTATTCGCGGCGCCGAGCTTCGCTTGATCGAAAAAGCCGGCCACTTCGCGGCATTCGAGCAGCCTGATCAGTTTGTGCGGGCGCTGCGCCCATTCCTTCATCGCGTAGCGTCTTGATACTGGCGCTTTGAGGCGACGTCGTGTTCGCTCGAGCTTCAGCGCTGCACGCCGTGGCAGATGATGATGAAGCCGCAATGCGCACAATCGCGAACTATTGTCCGGCAGACTGCATATATGACCGTGCCACATTCAGACCCGCGCGCGCGTTTGTCGCATGCGGGCTGTTCGGTTCCTGAGAGAGGAACAGTTCAAATTCTTCAACAGCGCGCGCGTACTGCCGATTTCCGAGGAGTGCGTGACCCATGAGAAGGTGGATGCTGGGATAGTCCTTGTTCAGCTCCCGGGCGCGCGTGATGTCCTTGAGCGCGTCTTTGAAGTTGCCGAGCGCAATTTCCGTCTTGGTAAGTTCGAACCAGCCTTGCCATGCGTTTGGATCGAGCGACATACCGCGCTCGAGGGTTCGCTGGGCCTCTTTGAAATTGCGCTGTGCGTTCAATCCGGCACCGAGCGCAATGTATCCGAGTGCGTAATTCGGATCGCTGTGGATGGACTGCTGCAGGTCAGCAATCCCACCTTGGGTGTCGTCCGCCCCGAGCTTTATGATCCCTCGCAACGTAAGCGCCTTCGCAAACTGCGGTGCGATTGCGAGGGCTCGATCCGCGTGTTTCCGCGCGTCCTGCAACTTGTTTTTGCCGAGAGCCTGCTCGCCTTTTACCCATTCTCCTCGCGCCTTTTCCGGTATCTTCAGCTCCGAAACTGAAACGGTTGGAGCACCTGACATGGCATCGGGATTCTGAACGTTCAATCTCAATTCCACGGTTGCCTGGCTGTACTGCACCTGCACGTTCTCGTGCGTCTGTTCTAATCCGGATGTCGCCACGATTTCATACCTGCCAGCGGGAACATTGCGAAATTCGAAGGCACCGGAGAGTCCCGTGCTGGCGGTGGCGAGAACGCCTCCGCGGCCCGCATCTTGCAATTCAATCCTGCAATCGTGCAGAGGGGAGCCATCAATGGCCGTAACAACACCCGCAACTGATCCCACGTTATCGAGTGCGTGTTGAGGGCCTATTCGATCGGAAACGGTGGGCGCTACCGCCACAGACGCGCTGGAGCCGGCGGATGATATTTGGGCATGGGCAGAGAGGGCAATGAAACAAATGGGAAGAACCAACGCTATCCTGTACCGCATGAAGATAGACCTGACCTTGCGAGCAATACGTCTGGTTGTCGATTAACACCTTGGCCGATTGCTATCTTGCGAACTGTGTGGCCTAGTTGGAAGTAGCATTTAGAATTGAGGTGGCCTAGTCTCGATTCAAAAAACTGCAGGCGGTCGCATACCGGCGTTCAGTAGCTGGAAGGCTTGCGTTCTATGTCGCTGACGCCTGAAGCAGCACCAGGCGCTACCGGATGAATGGGGGAGAGAACTGTGCACGTGCAGAGCAGCAGAGTGTTGCATCCAGCCAAAGCTGTGGACGGGAGTGTGCGTCCCGGAGGCGACAAATCGATTTCGCACCGCTACGCGATGATGGCGGCAATCGCCGGAGGCACCAGCAAGTTAGAGAATTTCTCCACGGCAGCTGATTGTGCCAGCACTTTGGGTTGTGTTGAGGCGCTGGGATGTACGGTGCGGCGAACGGCGGCGTCAATTGAGATCGACGGCAGCAACGCTCATTTGAAGGCACCT
>Ga0335069_10010999_pt1 | contig 12802 bp, 11 predicted proteins | sample Lox_Sample_11_FD_206714 | JGI IMG/M metagenome (GOLD analysis project Ga0335069, IMG submission 206714) | Soil microbial communities from Loxahatchee National Wildlife Refuge, Florida, United States - Lox_Sample_1.1 | ecosystem: Environmental > Terrestrial > Soil > Wetlands | place: USA... | reverse complement strand
CGCGAGTCCACGAGCAAGACGTACGCGTTTCAGATCCCATCGTCGCTGCGCGGCCAGACCGACGGAAACGGCATCATCACGCCGGTGCAGAGCTGGCACGATGCCGGCCGCGACTGCTACTACGGGCGCTACGAGTACACGTATCCGGACGGGGCGACGGAGAGCGGAAACATCGTCTGGCCGTTCTGCTTCGAACCCGGATCGGATCCGTTCAAGCAGCCGCCGCACCCAATTCCGTTTCCCTTGCCGCCGATCGGCTTTCGATTGCCCTCGGACGCCTCGCTGCCGCCGATCGAGAAGAACGTCTACGAGCAGTGGGCCGGCAGCAACGGCGTCTCAGCGCCGTAGCAACGGCGTCGCTCCGAGCCCGTTGAGCACGAACTGCACGGCCAACGCGGCCAGAATGATGCCGAGCAGACGGCTGATGACGTGAATTCCGGTCGTCCCGATCACGCGCTGCAGGAGCGACGATCCGCGCATGCAGAGCCACGTCACGAAGAGCGCGGTCGCGTACGCCGCCGCGACGACGACGAGTTCGAGGCGATCCCCGTGCGAGAGATTCACGAGTAGCAGCACGGTCGCGATCGTTCCGGGACCTGCGATCATCGGGACCGCGAGCGGAAAGACCGCCGGGTTCTCTCCCGCGGCCGCCTCGCGTTCTTCGGCTTCGGTGCTCTTGGCTCGCGTCGGCCGCGCGAAGAGCATGTCGATCGCGATCAGGAAGAGCAGAATGCCGCCGGCGATCATGAAGGCCGGCAGCGTGATGCCGAGGTAATCGAGGATGACGCGGCCGACGACGCCCATGAAGACGATGACGCCGGTCGCGACCAGGACCGCCTGATCTATGATCTGATTCCGGCGCTGCGGCGAGACGCGCGCCGTCGTCCCGAGCGTCATCGGAATCATGCCGATCGGGTCGATGATCGTGAATGCGGTCGCGAATGCGGTGGCGACGAACCGGACGTCCATGCTGCGACAGGGTATCGTTTAATGAAGGCAAACGTCAAGCGCGTGAACCGCGCGGTCAACGTCGCCGACCTGCGCCGGCTCGCCGAGCGGCGGCTTCCGCGCGTCGTCTTCGATTATATCGACGGGGGCGCCGACGGCGAGGCGACGATGCGCGAGAACTGCCGGGTATTCGAACGCGTGACGTTCCAGCCGCGCAACGCCGTGGCGAACGCAGCCTGCAACCTCCGCACGACGGTCCTGGGTACGCAACTCGAGCTGCCCTTCTTGCTCGCCCCCGTCGGCAGCAGCCGGCTCTTCTATCCGCGCGGCGAGTGCGCCGTCGCGGCGCAAGCCGCGGCCGCGGGAACGGCGTACGTCCTCTCGACGCTCTCGGGCTGCCGTCTCGAGGAGGTCCGGGCCGCGTCGAGCGGACCGCTCTGGTATCAACTCTATTTGATCGGCGGACGCGACGTCGCGAGCGCGGCGATCGCCCGCGCGCGCGACGCCGGCTATCGTGCGCTCGCCGTCACGATCGACACCGCCGTGTCCGGGCAGCGCGAACGCGACGTTCGCAACGGAGCGAAAGAGCTTTTGAGCGGAACGCTTTCCGAGAGGCTGCCCTACGTGGCGCAGATCGCCGCTCGCCCGCGATGGCTCTTCGGTTTCTTGCAAGACGGCGGTTTGATGAGTTTTCCCAACGTCGTAATTGACGGGAAGCCCATGCCGTACGCGGACGTCGGCGCGGCGCTCGAACGCTCGACGGTCTCCTGGAGCGATCTCGGCTGGATTCGCGAGATTTGGCGCGGTCCGATCGTGATCAAGGGCGTGATGACGCCGCACGACGCGCGGCTCGCCGTCGAGGCGGGAGCCGACGCGATCGTCGTCTCGAACCACGGCGGGCGTCAGCTCGACGGCGTCGCGTCGACGCTGCGCGCGCTCCCCGCCATCGTTGCGGCCGCGGGCGGACGGACGGAGATTCTCCTCGACGGAGGGATTCGGCGCGGAAGCGACGTCGTGAAGGCGCTCTGCCTCGGCGCTCGCGCGGTGCTGATCGGCCGTGCCTACGCCTACGGTCTCGGCGCCGCGGGAGGCGCCGGCGTCGCCCGAGCCATCGAGATCCTGCGCGAGGGCATCGTGCGGACGCTCCGGTTGATCGGCTGTCACGACGTCGGCGCACTCGACGCGTCGTACGTCGAGTACGAGCGCTTGTAACCAGCTCGGTTTAGGTGGGGGAGCGAGCCGGCGCTTCCCGAATCTCGAGGCTCTGGGATTTCCCCTCGTTCCGGTTACCGCTAAGGAGGCTTATCAAATGCGATCGTTCTCGACGGCCGCGTGCGCTCTCGTCGCCGCGGCTCTACTCGCCGGCTGCTCCGGAAACACGTCCCAAATGACGCCGGCGGGGCCAAGCACCGTCGGCCAGCTATCGAAGAGCTCGCACCACCACAATCAAAGACCGCACTGGACCTACCCGGCAAACCTGTGGGACAACCGGGACGCGGTCGTTCCGAGCTATCGAGAGCGGCTCAATTCGCTTCGCTATAACGGCGGCGCGACCGGCGGTATCTACGTCAACCAGTTCTATGGAACGGCAATCAACGGCTACGAGCACAAGAACACGGCGAACAACCCGCCGATCTGCACGGTTTCGACCGGCGCCGTCGACATCAACGGAATCTCCGTTGACGGCAAAGGGAACCTCATCACGCCGTACGGCGAAGGCTACACCGGTTACGGAAGCATCGTCGTCTGGCAGGGACCCGGGATGTGCGGAACGATGCTCGGAAGCGTCACCGACACGTACGGACAGCCCTCCGATGCGTACAGTTTCGATGCGCAGAACGGGACGATCGTCGTCGCGAACATCTTCGACACCGGCGGCGCGGCCGGCAGCGTCTCGGTCTGCACGCTCTCAGGCGGCTGCACCGCGAATCTCACCAACGCGGGGATGTACAAAGTCGCCGGCGTCGCGATGGACAAGAAGGGCAACTGCTGGGCTTCGGCCGAGGACTACTCGGCAACCGCGACCCTGACGTACTTCGCGGGCTGCACCGGATCCGGCGAAGCGGCAACGGGGTTCATGAACCTTGACTACGGCGGCCTCGACTTCGATAAGAACGGCAATCTCCTCTCGGTCGACAAGACGGGGCAACAGCTGTGGGTCTACTCGGGATGCAACCCGAAGTGCACCGTCGTCGGCGGCCCGTTCCCGCTCGAGGGCGAGTCGGTATTCGGGGCGGTGAACAAACAGTCCATGGCGTTCGTCGCCGGCGACACCGGAAACGGAACGGCCGACGTCTACTACTACAGTCCCACCTCGCTGACGTACTGGTACAGCATCAGCAACGGCCTGACCGCGAGCGAGACGGTCGAAGGCGTGGATTACAACCCGAGCTCGAAGTAAGACGGCTCCAGCGTCCCTTGCCTACGACGGGGTGTCCGGTTCTCACCGGGCACCCCGTTACTTTACGCTGCTAAAGGGCGTCGTCCACCAGATCATGCCGGCCCAACCCGGCTTGTTGTACGACGAGAAGTACTCCTCGACGTAGACGCGCAGAAAGCGCGCGACCGGATAGTTGACGTCGATGTTTGCGGTTTGATTCAGCGCCCCCAGCGAGTTCGTCCACTCTTTCCGAAACGAGAGGAGTCCCTCGTTGAAGATCGGTTGGTAGAGCTCGAGCGTCTGCGCGGTGCTCGGCGTCGGGCCGATCGGCGCGAGCGCTCCGTTCGGCGACGTGTTGAAGCCCGGATTCGCATCGTGGGCCATCTGGTAGATAGCGAGAATGCCGGGTACGCCGTTCGAGGGGTCGCGTTCGACGTACGGCGCAAACGCCCAGTACTGATCGGTGCCGCCTTCGGTCAAGGGCCACGAGCCGCGCGCGCCGTAGACACCCGCTTCGACCGGATACTGCGGGTTCGCATACGCGAGCTTGTATTGGAACGTGTGGTCGGTCTCGGCAAAATCGCTGCTCGCGCCCCATTGCGATACGACCGTTCCGCCCTCGTACATGTAACCCGCTTCGAGATCGAGGCTCCCTTTGATGTAATCGATCTTCGTACCCCAGCGATTGGCATCGAGTTCGTACGGGTGCTCGCCGACGACGATCTCCGGCGTCGTAAAGCCGGCCAGATCCATCCATTGGCTGTACGGAGAGGGAGCCGGCGCTTCGATGAGCCCGACGAAGAGATGACCGTCGCGATGGAACAAATTGTTATACGTCGCCCAGAAGGTGTCGAGGTCGCCGGCTTGATTGTTCTGCAAGATCCATTGCTGAAAGTGGTAGGTGACGTCGTCGCCCAGGTAGCCGACGGCGTGGATCGCCATGTTGCCGGCGGCCCAGCGGGGCGCGCCGTTCACGTCGTAGTTCACGCTCTGATCCCACCAGATCGGCAGCGCGCGTCTGAGCACGTGCGGATCGAGCGATGCGTAGCCGGTGCGCTGCACGTAACGGCCGTAGGTGTTGAGTGCGGGGACCTGCGTGTGGCAAACGTTGCATTTCACGCCATACGCTTGGGCGAAGACCGGCATCGCAACGGCGGTGCCGGGCCAGGCCGCCGCGAACGCGATCGCCGCCGTCGCGACGGACGTACGGATCCCGCGCGGACTCACGGCACGACGTTCACGGTCAAGGTCATATTGGCGTGGCCGGCGCCGCAGACGACCGCGCAGTGGAGCACGTAGGTACCGGCCTTTTTCGGCGTGACGTTCACGCTCGTGAACGAACCGGGGGTGATCGTCGTTAGAGGTATGCCTAAGTCGTCGGATTGGAGGCCGTGGACGCCTTCGCTCGACGTCAGGCGCAGCGTCGTCTGTTGGCCGACGTGCAACTCGATCGTCGACGGCGTGAACTTCCAGTTTGACGCGACGATATCGATGCTCGGATGAGCGGTCAGCGGGGCGGGAATCGTTAGGATTGCGATGGCGAGCGCGATCGTCGAGATCGGCAAATGGCTCTTCATAATTCGAGGCTAGCCGCGGGGGGTGAATATGCTGAGAACGCCTTCTTGGAATCTTCCCGGGCGCGCGCCCCCTTGGGCCGCCAAGATGGGGGAGCGACCCTTCTCCCGCCGAACTACCCCGGGACCCGGGGGATCCCCGGCAACATTTCAGCTACTGCTAAGGAGAGACTCTATGCGATTGCTATCAACAGCGCTGTGCACGACAGCCGCTGTGGCGCTCCTCGCGGGCTGCTCCGGGAATATGACCGGGACGACCCCTGGGACTGGCAGCACCGGGACACAATCTCAGTTTTCGAGTCATGGAAAGCATATACCGCACTGGTCGTATCCCGCGACCGTCGTTCCTCAAGGGATGGCGCCGATCGGCATGCAGTCCATCAGAACTCGCCCGGAAATCAAAAAGAAGCATTCCTCTACCGGCGGGATCTACGTGAGCCAATTCTATGCGGGTCTCATCAACGGCTACCCGCACAAGAACACGTCGAACGGCCCGCCCACGTGCAGCCTCACGGCGAGCTATCCGAATAACATCGCCACCGACATGGTCGGTAATCTGATCGATCCCGACGGCGGCAGCCGTTCGGTCATCGTCTACAGCGGCCCGGGCATGTGCGGTTCCGAGCTCGGATCGTTCTCCGACTCATACGGCCAGCCGTCCGACGCGGCCAGCAGCAATGCTTCGACCGGAACGATCGCCGTCGGAAACATCTTCGACAACAGCGACGCTCCCGGCAGCATCTCGGTCTGCACGCTCGCAGGCGGCTGCACGGCCAACCTGACGAACCCGAACATGTACGAAGTCGCCGGCGTTGCCATGGACAAGAGCGGCAACTGCTGGGCTTCGGCCGTTACCTCCGGCGGCACCGCGACCCTCACGTACTTCGCGGGTTGCACCGGCGCCGGTGAAGCGGCGACCGGGTACCTCAACAGTTCGTACGGCGGCCTCGATATCGACAACAACGGCAACCTGGTCTCGATCAGCTACTCCTCCAGCCAGGTCTACGTGTACTCGGGCTGCAACCCGGGGTGCACCGTTGTGGGCGGTCCGTTCACGCTCCAAGGCGAGGCGGTCTTCGGCCACCTGAACCGTCAGTCGATGACGTACTGCACCGGCGACTTCCTCAACGGAGAAGCCGACGTCTACTACTATAGCCCGACGTCGTTGACGTACTGGTACAGCTTCAATAACGGAATGGATGCCAGCGACGACGTGGAAGGCTGCGCGTACAATCCAGCCTCGAAGCAATAACGCCTAACATCCCAACGGGGAGTAAACGGCAGGGTGACCGGGAGACCGGTCACCCTGTTTCGTTTGCGACCCTCTCTCAGATGTTCGGCGCGAGCCCGGCCTCGATGCCCGCTTCGAAGGTCCGGTTCCACGGAAGATCGATCGTCATCGCGGCGATGTGATAGCCGGGGTCGAGCTGCGGCAGAATCGCTCCGGCGTACTCCCAGAGCAGCGCGCTCTCGCGCCGCTCGAGCGACGCCGCAACCTCCGGCGCGAGCAGCGTATGATCCGTAATTCCTTGCGCGGCGAGCGTCGCGTTGAGATCGGGGCGCACTACGTCGTGAAACGCATAGTCGTCGAGGAAGCGGACGAACGTGAACGTGCGGTGGGCGAGCGCGTCGTAGGTCCGCATGCGGCGTCCGGCGCCCGCGGCAATCGCTTCGGCCAGAGCGCAGCCTACCGTGTTCGCGTTGGTGTTCCACGATGCATACGCATCGAGACGCGCGGCGAGCCCTGAGGATAGAATGCTCCTGGCGAAGGCCGCCTGATCGCCGTACGACGTCAGATACGAGAGATCGGCGAGCGCGACGGAGCGGCCGGCGGCCGCGTCGCCTGCCATCGCCGCTGCGAACGCGTCGTCTCGATCCGCGCTCGTCTTTGGAATCCGCACGTAGAGCACGATCTCCGGCGCGCCGTCGTCGCGCACGCCGCCGCATAATCGGATCAGCGCATCTATCGCGGTCGAAACGGGCGCGTACTCGATCGGATCCTGATACGACGCCCCGTCGGGCGTGGAGTATCGCACGGCGACGCGAGGTTGCCACGCCGCAGAGCGCGCGATCGCACGCGCGACCAGCGCCATCCCCAGCTCGTCGGCGCCGGGCTCGATGGAGGCGCGCTCGGTGAGGTTTTGCGCGGAGAGCTCGGCCTGCAAGAGCGCGACCTCCCGCACGTGCAGGCCGGCCGGTCCGGCGTCGTCCTGGCCGAGAACCAGCCGGTCGATCGTGCCTGCGGCGGTCATTTTCAGCAGGAGCCGGTCGACGGCCACGTCGCGGGCCCGCGTGGCGAGGTATGCCTCGAGCGTCGCGGGACCGATCGCCTGCGCGAGTTGCTGCGCGCGCGCCGCTTCGCTCGGAAGCGGGGGATCGTGCAAGCCGGCATACTCTTGCAGGTACGTCCAAGCCGGATACGCGGCGAAGAACGGCGTCCCCGCCGGAACGCCGGTTGGGGCGAGGCGCATGATCGTCCCGAAGGTGCCGATCCACGCCTTCGGACGCCGCGCGCGCAGATGTTCGATCTCGCGCAGGCGCGAGTACGCGTCGGCGTACGAGACGCCCGGGACGCGCGACGCGATCAAGCCGCCGTACGCGAGCATGTCGGACGAGATGACGAACGCATCGCTGCGCGCGTGCGCCGCTTCTCGATTGAGCCACGCAATCAAGGCATCGGATCGTCCGGGATCGAGCCCGCGGCCGAGCAGTCGAGGCGGCGGAGCGTCGACGGCGACGCCGGCGATTCGGCCGAGCATCACCGGCAGTTGCGCCGTCACCGGCCGATCGTCGAGCGGAAGAAAGACGATCGTCGCAAGAAAGAGCGCGAGCAACGGCATCAGAGCAGCCGTCGAAGGACGCCGCCATGGCGTTCGAGCAGCGCGCGCGCTTCCGTCGCATCGAGCCCGCGCCGTTCCATGACGATCGCAACCTTGACGCCGCCACCGGCCGCGTCGAGCAGTTCGCGGGCGCGGCGCTCGTCGACTCCCGCGATCGTTCGAACGAGGCGCAGCGCGCGCCCGCGCAGTTTCTCGTTCTCGGCGACGAGATCCACCATGAAGTTATCGTAGACCTTGCCGAGACGGATCATGATCGCGGTCGAGAGAGCGTTGAGCGCGACCTTCTGCGCCGTACCGGCCTTCAGGCGCGTCGAGCCCGTCAGCGCTTCCGCACCCGTATCGAGAACGACTCGATCTCCAGCGGCACGCGCGAGCGAGGAGCCGGCCGCGGAGGTTATCGCGAGGGTATACGCGCCGGCGGCGCGGGCTCGCACGACCGCTCCCACGACGAACGCCGCCTCGCCGCTCGCGGAGATCCCGACAACGGCGTCGCACGGCGCACACCGGTCCATCGCCGCGCCGCCCGCCGCTGCATCGTCTTCGGCGCCTTCGACGGCGCGCGTCAGCGCCTCGGTCCCTCCGGCGACGTGCGCGCACACGAGATCGGGCGGCGTTCCGAACGTCGGCGGCATCTCCGCCGCATCGAGCGCGGCGATGCGCCCGCTGCTCCCGGCGCCGACGTAGTGCAGTCTACCGCCGCGCTCGAGCCGTCGCGCGATCTCGTCAACGGCGCGCGCGAGCGCCTCGTTCTGCGCGAGCACCGCTTCGACCGCGTCGCGCTGCTCGGCAACGAGGAGTTCGACGAGCGCGGGCGTGCTCAACAGGTCGAGCCCGGCGCTGCGTTCGCTGCGCGCCTCGGTCGGCGGAAGATCGCTCACGTCCGAGCACCGCATTCGCCCGCGACTTTCGCGAGCAGGTCGCGCAATCGGCGCGGCGCGATCGCGCCGAGCACGACGCCGCGACTCGCTCCGGTCGCCGCGGGCACGTTGGCGATGCGCTCGCGCAACGTCTCGTATCCGAGAACCGCGAACGCAATCGCCTCTTTCGCATCAGCCGCAATCCCCATCGCATCCGACGTTTCGACGCGCGCGCCGCCCAAGCGTGCGCCGATCCGCGCCAAGAGCGAGCGATTTCGCGCGCCGCCCCCCGAGGCGACGACGAGCGCGCCGGAAAAGCCCGCGCCGGCGATCGCTTGCGCCGCCGACGCCGCGGTCAGCTCGGTCAGCGTCGCCGCGCCGTCTTCGAGCGAGAGCGCGGCGAGCGCGTCGCGATGGAGCGCAAGAAATTGCGCGCCGAAACGCTCGCGTCCGGTCGTCTTCGGCGGCGCAGACGCGAAGTACGGATCGGAGAGCATCGCGGAGAGCAGCGCCGCGTTCACGCGCCCGCCGGCGGCGAGCGCGCCGTCCCGGTCGAAACCTCGCTCGCCGCCGGTGCGCTCGCGGACGAAAGCATCGAGAAGCATGTTGCCGGGGCCGGTGTCGAAAGCGATCGTCTCGCTCGCGGCGGCGCCTCGCCGCAACAGCGAGACGTTTGCGATTCCCCCCAGGTTGAGAGCGACCCGGTCTTCTGCTTCGCTTCCCAAGAGCAGCGCGTCAACGTAGGCGACGAGCGGCGCCCCTTCCCCGCCCGCCGCGCAATCGGCGCTGCGGAAATCGTAGCAGACCGTCGCATCGAGCGCCTCTCGGATCGCGAACGGATCGCCGGCCTGCAACGTCACGTGCGCGGCGCCGTCGTGCCAGAGCGTCTGGCCGTGCGACGCTACGTAGCCGAGAGCCTCGCCGCCGGCGACGCCGCGCGCGGAATCGGCGAAGGCGAGACCGAGCCGGCGGTGAAGCCTCGCGACCGCGGCGACGCTCCCGGCGTTCGGGGGCAGCGCCGCCGCCAGGTCGTCGCGCAGATCGTCGTCGAACGGCCGCGTCTCAAAGCGCAGCAGCTCGATCGCGTAGCCGGAGGCGCGCGGTGCGATCTCAACGAGAGCCGCATCGACTCCGTCGAGCGACGTTCCACTCATTACGCCGACGGCGCGCATCAGGCGCCATGCTCGGCGACGATCGCATCGTAGAATCGCGCTCGCAGATCCCGGATGTCGTTGCGGCCGAAGTAGACGGCGTTGGTCAGCAGCACGCCTTGAAGGTCGCGCGCGGGGTCGGCCCAGACGCTCGTGCCGACGAAGCCGGTATGGCCGAACGTCGCGGCGTCCATATGCGCGCCGCACGAATTCTCATCGCTCGTCTTCAACGCCCAGCCGAGACCGCGCCGCAGGACGGGATCGTAGGCTCGTTCCGTGACGGCCTCGCGCACGAGCCGTTCGCCGATCGCGTACCGGCCGCGACCGTGCAGCGTCCCGAGGTAGATCTCGGTCAGCGCGCCGACGTCCGCCGCGGTACCGAAGAGGCCCGCGTGCCCCGCGACGCCGCCCATGAGGTGCGCCTTCTCATCGTGAACGAAGCCTTGCACGCGACCGCGCCAGCCATCGTCTTCGGTCGCGGGAATCTGCGAGCGCAGCGTCGCGGCCGGACGGTAACGGACCGAAGACGGGAATCTCTGCGCGACCAGAGCGGCGAGAGAACGGCCGGCCGTACGCTCGAGGACTGTGCCGAGCGCGATGAATCCAAGATCGCTATAGATAACACGTTCGCCCGGCCGCGCGAGCAGCGGCGCGCGCAGCGCGAACGACTCGACGTTCTCGTCGAGAATCGCGCGATAATCGGCGCCCGAGTTCATGCCCGACGTGTGCGAGAGGAGCATGCGCGCGGTGATCGCGGCGTGCGGCGTGCCGATCCATTCGGGAAGGGCGCCGGTCAACGGCGCGTCCAGTTCCAAGCGACCGGCGGCGACGAGCTCGAGCACGAGCGTCGAAACGAAGAGCTTCGTCAGCGATGCGAGATCGAAGAGCGTGTCCGCGAAGACGGGACGCGCGCGTTCGTCGTCGCGAGTCGCGCCGTAGGCCCGTTCGAAAACCGGCCGGCCGCGACGCTCGACGCGCGCCACCGCCGCGGTGAACTCCGTTCCGCATGCCTCGCGCAATACGCGATCCGCGCTCTTCACGAGGGTCCGGTGCTGAAGATCGCGTCGGCGAGGCCGCCGATCGAGGCGGCGTCGTCGCCGTAGACGAGCAGCAGATGGCGCGCTCGCGTGAAGACGGGCGCGCCGGCGCGCTCGAACGCGACGACGACCGCGTCGGGATACGCATCGAGGATCCGCGCGATCGCGCCGGCTCGTGCCGGATGACGATCCGCTCCCCGCGCGAGAACGAGCGGACGGCGTCCGCTCCGCTCGATTCGCGCGAGCGCGGCATCCGTCTCCTCCGGAGCGGGATCGCCGGCCGCAACGACCTCGTCGAGCGCCGGCGCCTCTCGGCGGAGCGCGGTCGCGCCGCCGAACGCAACGGCGATCGCCGCAACCGGATCGGCGTGCGGCACGCCGCGCAGCGTCGTGACTGCGCGCCTGCCGATCTCGCGGCCGATTCCCGGATGAGGCGCGAACTCGCCGAGCGCGATCGGCATCGCTCCGGCGTCACGCAACCGCGCGACGCGCGCGTACGCCTCTTGCAGCCGTTCGAGCGGAACGCGTCCCGCCTCGACCGCCGCTTCGATTGCGGCGACGGCCGCGAGCGCGCGCTCGGGATCGTGGCTGAAGACGAGCAGATCGGCCCCAGCCGCCAGCGCGTCGACCGCGCCGGAGTCGCGCGCTGCCGCCTGCATCTCGAGACAATCGGTAACGAGGGCGCCGCGAAAGCCGAGCTCGCCGCGCAATAGATCGCCGGCGATCCGGCGCGAAAACGTTGCCGGGCGCTCCGAATCGAATGCCGTGACGAGCACGTGCGCGCTCATCATCGCCGGCGCATCCGATGCGACCGCGGCGAACGGCACGAGATCGCGCGCGAGCAGCGTCGCAGCGCCGGCCTCGATCACGGGCAGCGCGTCGTGCGAATCGACGGCGGTCGCTCCATGCCCGGGAAAGTGCTTGTAGCATGGGAGCACGCCGCCGCTGCGCAGGCCGCTTCCGAATGCGGCGCCGAGCATCGCCACGAGATGCGGATCGGATCCGAAGCAGCGATTGCCCATCACGACGCTCTCCGGCTCGAGCGCGAGATCGAGCACCGGCGCGAAGTCCAGCGTGCAGCCCGCGCGCCGCAGATCGAAGGCGATTTGCTCGCCGGCGCGCCGAGCGAGGCCGGCATCGCCGGTCGCGCCGAGCGCCATCATCGGCGGGATCGCTTCGACGCCTCGACGGAGGCGGGCGACGCGGCCGCCTTCTTGATCGATCGCGATCAGCACGTTCCCCCCGTGGCGCTCTCGCAGTTCGTCGGTCAGCGCGCGTATCTCGCCGATCGTCGCGTCATCGCGGTTAAAGAGCAGGTAGCCGCCCACGCGCGGGAGCCGATCGTCGATCGCCGTGGCGTCGATGCCGGCCATGACGACGCCGCGTGCGAGATCGCCGGCCGCGCTCACGCGATCGCCTTTCCCGTCGAGCGATCGAAGCGCCGCAACGCTTCGAGCGGAAGGTCGAGCGTCACCGAGTCGCCGGCGCGCGCGTCGAGCCCGGCGGCCACGCGGACCGCGAGCGTCCCGCGCGCAGTCGCAACGTCGAGATATGCGTCGGCTCCGGCGCTCTCGCGCCGGGTAACGCTTCCGGCGAGCACGCCGTCGGGAGCGACGCGGACGCGCTCGGGGCGGATGCCGACGATCGCGCCATCGTGCTCGAAGAGATTCATCGGGCGCTCGCCCAGAGAGCGCGCGACGGCGAGGGTGCCGGGCCGGTCGTAGACGCGCTGCGGATCGCCGGCGTCTTCGATGCGCCCGTCGATCATCACAGCGAGCGTGTTTCCGACGCTCATCGCCTCGACGTGGTCGTGCGTGACGTAGAGGATCGGGCCTCCGAAGCGCTGGCGGACGCCGATCACCTCGTCGCGCACGGAGCGGCGCAGCGAGGGGTCCACGTGCGCGAGCGGCTCGTCGAGCAGCAGCGCCGCGGGGTCGGAGAGCAGCGCGCGCGCGATGGAGACGCGCTGACGCTCGCCGCCGGAGAGCCGGCGAGGCCGCCGATCGAGATGGACC
>Ga0335069_10010998_pt1 | contig 12802 bp, 9 predicted proteins | sample Lox_Sample_11_FD_206714 | JGI IMG/M metagenome (GOLD analysis project Ga0335069, IMG submission 206714) | Soil microbial communities from Loxahatchee National Wildlife Refuge, Florida, United States - Lox_Sample_1.1 | ecosystem: Environmental > Terrestrial > Soil > Wetlands | place: USA: Florida... | reverse complement strand
GACCGAGTAGAGGAGGACGTCGATGATCTTGCCGTCGCCGGCGACCACGAGGATTGCGCGAGCGCACCCGATGATCAGCGCGACGCCCGTCATGTCGCGTGCTCCTTCCCTGAAAGCGTCCGCCGCCCGTGCGAGAGAGAGGCGGCCCAGCGGACCGGCAACGAGGCCGAGCCCGAGAAACAGGGCGCCGATCTCCGTGATGTACCAGCCGTGGCGAAGGACACCGTAGACAAGAAGGACGAGTGTCAGCAGGAATGCTCCCAGGACAAGCCTGTGGGCACGCGTCATCTGAGCGTCATCCCCGGCATCACGCTGCAGCGTCTTCCTCCGCTCCTGGTCCAGATCAAACACCGGGCTTTTCTCCGGATTCTTCTTCACCCGTGCCGCATGCAGCATCACGAACGTGATCATGGACGCCGCACTGATCGTCCAGATAACGATCCGGTACTCATACCCGGAATAGACGGGGAGCTCGGCGATATGCTGTGCGATCCCGACAGTGAACGGGTTGAACACCGATCCCGCGAAACCCGCCGCCGCCCCGAGAAACGGGATCGCCGTGCCCACGAGCGAGTCGTACCCCAGGGAGAGCGCAAGGGGGATGAATATCAGGACGAACGGCATCGTCTCCTCGCACATGCCGAAGAGCCCGCCCCCCAGGGCAAAGATCAACATCGTCACCGGGATGAAGTATTTCTGGAGATGCGGTTTCCGGGCAAAAACAACCGCCATGCGGTGAAGCGACGCGGCGATCGCCCCGGTCTTCTGGATCACCATGAATGATCCGCCGATGACAAAGAGGAACGCGATGATGTTGGCGGCCTCGACAAACCCTCGCAGCGGCGCCGCGAGGACCGCACCAAGTCCCTGGGGGCGGCTCTCGCCGTAGACGAACGACCCGGGAACAACCAGTGTCTTTCCGTCCTTGACCTCGCGTCGGTATTCGCCTCCCGGGACGAACCAGGTCGCAAGCGCAACCAGGAGCACAACGCCATACACGAGAAGGAGCGTATTGAACGAGAAACGCGGTCTCACCGGCTCTCTCCGGCGGGATGGACGGTGTGCGCGGTGATATCGTATGAGTCTCCCGCTTCAAGGAGATGCATCGTGAGCCCGTGTGCCGAGAGGTTTCCCCGCGGATCGGTCCGGATCGCCGTCGCATGCGTCGCGTCGTACACGACGACATTTCCCGACCCGATCACGTCGAAGACGCCGGAGCGGACGATGATGGCCGTGGATTCATCGATGCCGACGCCGACAAGTTCCGGATGCTCAAGGACCACGCTGATCAGCCGGTTGTGCCGTTTCCTCCTCACGAAATGCTGGTCGATGATCACATCGGTCAGGAACCCCATCCCCTCCACCGTGACGACGTTGTCTCTTCGTATGAAGACGAACGCGTTGAGAGTATCCGCGTTGAGCTTCTCATCTCCCGTGATCATCACTTTGCTCATCAGGGCCGCACCGGCACTGGTCCCCCCCATCACCGCCCCATGCTGGTACAATTCCAGGAGCTTCCTGTGCACCGGAGTTCCGACCAGCGCTTTCGTCACGCGCACCTGGTCTCCGCCCGTGAAGTAGACCCCGGTCGCCCCGTCCAGCATCCCTGCAGAGCGCGGATCGGAGGCTTCCTCGTGTGTCAGCAGGCAGCAGAAGACCGTCTTTACCCCGAGGGCATGGAATTCCCCGGCCATATCCCTGCAGGAGGTATCGCCGTCGTCCGATGCGTTCGGGATGACGGCGATTCTCGCGCCTTCCGGCCCTCCCGCCAGGTCCACGAAACGGCGCATCATTTCCGTCGTTCGGTGTCCGCCCCCGATGATGACCAGCGACCCCAGAGGATGTTGTGACAGAGCGGTGGCCGCACTCAGGGCGACTGCCAGGGAGACAGCGCGCAAGAGTCGAATCGACAGAAGAGTGTTCATCGGTTACTCCGGGCAATCAGTGCTTCCGCGATCTCCGCGGTCTTCGCCAGATCTTCAAGAAGTATGAATTCATCGTTCCCGTGCGGGTTCTGCGCACCGATGCCGATGTTCACCGCCGGAATGCCCTTGGCATTGAGCATGTTCGCGTCACTTCCCCCCAGGTACTGGAGGGGCTCCGGCGTCAGTCCGAGGGACGTCAGCGTTTCCGCGATCATACGGAAGACGTCACTTGCCGGATCCAGAACGAACGGCGGAAAATCGACCCGGGATTGGAATGTGACCGTGCCGCCGTTGGTGCGCGCGACATCGCGGAAGCCGGTTTCCAGGGCGGCAAGGTATTCATTGATCGCGAGCTGGTTAAACTCGCGGACCTCACCGTCTATCCTGCACTTATCCGGGACGATGTTCGTCGCCTCCCCGCCGCCGATCATCCCAACGTTGGCGGTCATTGTCGGACCCAGACGCCCCACGGGGACGTCAACGAGCGCCCGGGCGGCAATCCGAATTGCGCTCACCCCTTTTTCAGGCGCGACTCCCGCATGCGACGAGGTACCGTGAAACGTCGCCGTGTACAGCGAGCAGCCGACGGCGGATTGAATGAAGGCTCCCGGCCTCCTCGAACAGTCGAACACAAAGCACATCTTCACGTTGTACGGCTCGAGATCGACGTGTTTCGAGCCGTACAGGCCCTCTTCCTCGCCGAACGTGAAGACCACGAGGAAATTTCCGGCGAGATTCCGTCGGACGTGTTCGGCGAGCACATGGAGAAGAACGGAGAGACCGGCCCGGTTGTCGACGCCCAGCACCGTCGTGCCGTCGCTTGTGATACGGACATCACTCAGCACCGGGCGCACCAGGGCGGTCGACCGCGGTGTGTCCATGTGCGCGAGGAGCGCTACGGCCGGCTTCGCGGGATCAAAGGAGGGGGGAATGCAGAAGATATTGCCGGTCTCCCCGCCGACGAGCTGACCCGTGTCGTCCTGCGCGATCCGGATGGGAAGCCCGGACAGTTTCTCGCGAATGAAACGGACCATGGGAGCTTCATGGAGCGAGACAGCATCGACGGCAACAGCTTCAAGAAAGAGATCGACGAGTGGGGAATTCATGGATGAAAAAAGGTTCCCATGAGGCAGGCACGATGAGAAAACCTTCTCGCCGCGAATATACCCCGGGACGCGGTGAATGTCAAGCGAAAGTCCCCGGAGTATCCTGATTTCTCCGGCATTCCAGGTACGTGTCTCCCCCGTGGGTGGAGAAGCTGTTCCTGGTCCTGACGAAGGGAACACGGCAATCATGGAAATACCACGTAAAATCTGATATTCGGGCCTCTTTGATACCTCTCCCCTTTCCTTCGTCTCCTGTCCCTTCCGGACACGCCGCCTTGACTTCCCGGCCTCCCGCCTGTACATTGCGCGGTCCGCACTCCGTCACTTTTTTGACCGGTGGTCCCCCGATGAGACGAATAGCCATTGCGTTCATGGTGCTCCCGGCAATGATCTGGACGACGTGCAGCCGGGAGAGCCCGCGGCAGCCGATACGTCCTCCCGTCCCGGCCGCCCGCCCCGCATCCCTCTCTGCGGAACAGGCTTCCTGGCTCTCGCGTGCAGGCCGGCACAGCAAGGAGGGGTGGGTGTATCTTCACTGTGAAGGATCTCCCGGAGCGAGAGGCTTCCAGCACGGGTACCTGATGGCGCGTGAAATACGGGAGTCACTCCGCATCACCCGTGCGGTGTGGGAGTACGAAAGCGGCATGGAATGGTCCTGGCTTGTCACACGGGCGGGACCGATGTTTCTCCCAAGAATAGACAGGGAACTCCTCGAAGAGATCCGGGGAATCGGTGACGGACTCGCGGCGGCGGGGGTGACGACATCGCTTGAGGAGTTGATCACCTACAACGCCTATGTTGAGCTCTCGGGATACTGGTGGCCGGAGGAAAAAAAGAAACTCGACCTCCACTCTCCTGATCCCCGGAAACAATCCTGCAGCAGCTTCATTGCCACGGGCCGGATGACAGCGGACGGCGGGATCGTCCTCGGTCATAATACCATGTGCTCATACGTGGTCGCGGATCCGTACGTGATCCTCGATATCGTCCCCGAACACGGTTACCGGATACTCATGCAAACGAGCCCCGGCTGGATCCACAGCGGGACGGATTTCTTCATCACCAGCGGGGGGATTGTGGGGGCCGAAACGACGATTGGGAGCTTTGACGGATTCGATGAGTCTGGTGTGCCGGAATTCGTCCGCATGCGGAGAGCTTCTCAGGACGCGTCCTCGATCGACGGGTGGTGCGCCATCATGCGCAAGGGAAACAACGGGGGATACGCGAACGCCTGGCTCGTGGGAGACATTAAGACAAACGAGATTGCGCGGCTCGAGCTCGGATTGAAATGCGTCGGGTTTGAGAGAACAATGGACGGATACTACACCGGTTCGAACATTGCGGAGAACACGAAGATCCTGCGACTGGAAACCGACGAACATGAAACAGACATCCGGGTGTCGGGGGTCGCACGCCGGGTGCGATGGAAACAGCTCATGAAGACATACGAAGGGAAGATCACGGCGGGGCTCGCGAGAGAATTTGAGGCTGACCACTATGACAGCTATCTCCACAGACCCGCGCTCAGCTGGCGGGGCCTGTGCGCCCACGGGGACTGTGATTCACTCGATCCGGGGCTGCCGTTCGAGCCGGGTGGCACGGTGGACGCCAAAGTTGTCGATGCAACAATGGCGAGGAATATGTCCTTTGCTGCCCGCTGGGGATCGGGGTGCGGGCGGCCGTTCAGCGCAGAGACGTTCCTCGCGGAACACCCTCAGTTCGAATGGATGAGAGGGCTCCTCAGCGACAGAGGATCATATCGCTGGGCGGTATTCACGGCAGGCGAATAGCGAACATTCTTTCGGCTGTCCGGGGGGAATCAGATATCACCGGCCATCGCGACGAGTCGGGCCCAGAGTTCGTCTCCTCTGACACCATTGGTCATGATGACGAGCCCGCTTCCCCGGCGGGGTGAGAACTGGCAGAAGCTCCGGAACCCGGATCGGTTTGACCCGCTGTGGTGAACAATGTCACCCTCTCCCGTCGTGTTCACGCACCAGCCAAGGCCCCAGTATACCGAGGTCCCCCGTGCCCGTCCGGGCCGGCCGACGGGCATCCGCGAATCGACCTTCACGTGGTGCGCGAGCATGGCCACGACCGAAGCGGCAGAGATGGAACAGGGCGAGGATCTGTCGGTTTTCAGGATCTCAGCGAGAAAGGCCGCGTACTCCCTCGCATTCGTGTACAGAGTGTACGCGGCGTTTGCATGCCTGTATGCGGTTTTCTTCAGGAATGTCCCGTCGGCAGCGTGGCCCGCGGCGAGCAGGCTGTCCACGACTGTGGTCCAGACATAGCTGGTCCGGCTCATGCCCAGGGGGTCGAGAAGTGTTTTCCGGGCGAACGCGGCGATTGGCTGGCCCGTAATCTTTTCCACAACCCGCTGAAGATAATAGATCCCCTCCCCGGAATAACTGAACCGCGAACCCGGCATGAAAAGAACCGGGAGCGGACCGTCTCTTTCCTCGTCTCCCTTCCGCCAGTTCGGGAAGCCCGCCGTGTGCGACAGAGCCATGCGGGCCGTCACCAGAGACCGAATCGGCTGATCAGGGAGCGTGCGCTCCTGCAGATAGCTTGACAACGGCCGGTCGAGGTCGATTCTCCCTTCCTCCGCGAGTTTCATCACAGTGTAGGCGAATACCGGCTTCGTCATGGAAGCGGCCTCAAAGAGTGTCTCGCGTGTCACCGGGGTGCCCCGGCGAACGTCGGCGACACCGTACTCGCCGGACCAGACGATTCCCCTCTCCTGAATCACGGCGATGGACACACCGGGCACGTGAAGCTCCTTCATCAGAACAGGGGTCAGGCTGTCGATCGCCGCAACTGCGGCGCGCCAGTCCCGGGTCCTTGAATTCCGACCCGGATCTATGGCGTCGAGGGCCATGTCCGCGCCCCACCGGACGTCTTCATCCCTGTCGTGGAGACACCGGGTGAGCGAGGGAATGGCCTCACGGGCACGGGTCCCCAGTCCTCCGAGCGCCATCGCGGCCGACCAGCGCACGTTGTCATCTGTGTCGCACAGCGCGCGGGTGAGAGCGGAAACTGCTTCGCCGGCGGACGCCCCGATTTTCCCAAGCGCGACAGCGGCACACCACCGGACATTTGTCTCCCCGTCCCTCAATGCGGTGATCAGGCGGGGGACGCTTGCCCCCCCGATCCTGCCCAGCGCATCGGCCGCCATCCCGTTGACGAACGGGTCCCTGTCCGACAACAGAAGGACAAGGGCAGGCACCGCCGAATCCGCCTCGGGTCCCATACTCCCCAGGCTCTCCGCGGCCTGTTCCCGCACGGCAGCATCGCTGTCGGCCAGCGCTCTGATCAGGGACGGAATCTCCTTCAGGTGCCCCCTCCCGGTTTGACACCAGGATGGGGAGACGATCGTCAGCAGAGCTGGCAGGAGCATTGCCGGAACGTGGAGAGAAGAAATGTTCATTCGGATTGCGTCTGAAGATGAGGAGGGATTACCGTGCACCGGGCAAGATCCCTGAAGCCTGGCTCGAATGCAAAGAGTATCGGCAACCCGCCCGTGTGTATGAACACCGTAGGGACTTCGGGATCGAGAATGCGGCGGCGCGCGAGATCGAGTAATCCGGCCATGGATTTTCCCGTGTAGACGGGGTCCAGGAGTATTCCCTCGAGCTGTGCACACAAGAGAATCGCGGCCTTCCCCGAATCCGTCGGCACGCCGTACTCATGATGGTAGCAGTCGTACGACTCGACATCTGATTCCTCCAGCGAAAACCCGCATTGAAGGAGATGCGCGCTCTCCTCCGCGATCTCGACGGTCCGCCGGGCGATCTCCGCTGAACTGCGGGAAACGCTGATCCCGATGACACGGGCCTCGGGCATATAGAGCCGCGCGCCGAGCATCGCACCTGCAAGGGTTCCGCAAGAGCCAACGGCCATCACAATCTGCGAGGCACCGGGCCCAAGCTGGCCGGCAAGCTCGCGCATAGCGCGGACGTATCCCAGTGCACCCAATCCGGTTGATCCCCCCACCGGGAGTGTGCCGGGCCTGCGTCCCTCCTTCCGGAGCGTCTCCGCCCATTCATCCATCGCCGAGGCAAGGTGATCGTTCCGGTCGTCGTCTTTCAAATAGCGGATCTCCGCGCCGAACAGGATATCCAGGAGGAGATTTCCCTGATACTCGGCGGGATCGGGTCCCCCCAGGACGATTTTGGCGTCCATCCCTGTCCTCCTCGCCGCCGCAGCAGTCATGACCGCATGGTTGGATTGAGTCCCCCCCACCGTGAGGACGACGTCGGATCCCTGTTCCAGAATAACTGCAAAGTCATACTCGAGCTTCCTCGCCTTGTTCCCCCCCATGGCGAGCCCGGTCTGGTCATCCCGCTTGATCAGGAGCCTCTTCAGCCCGACCGTCCGTGAGAGACGCGGGACCTCCTGCAGCGGCGTTGGAAGGTCAGCCAGCAGGACGCGGGGAATCCGGTCGAGACAATCATCCGGAGACTGGGCGGAATCAGCGCTGGTACTCATGGCGGTTGAAGGTACCTCCTTACGCCCCGACTGTCAAGTAATCGATTCGATTGACCGGCACGTCTTCACCGCTTTCCTCCGCACCGGACTTCGTGAGGCTATGATGATCGGGCTCCCATGTCCGTCGGCATCCTGGCATCCCGAAGTTCGAGGAGTTTACCGGGAACTAACCGACACTCTCCCCGTGAGCCAGCTCGGCGGATACCGACAATTCAGGTGAGAGAATCGGCACTGCGGCGGTTTCGTTTCAGCGGTCGGGTCGCACGTAGAAATAGGGCGCGTCCAGGATGGCCATGCCGACCTGCGATTTTCCTCCCTTGAGATAGCTCCCGTAGGGTTCCCTGCGGGCAGTCCCGCCGCCGTATCCCTCGTACCACATGTAGTACCGGCTGCCGATCTTCTCCACCGTGGTGAACCAGATCGCTCCTTCGTCCCACTGGCCTTCGTCACCCCGGCTGAAAATCGGGTTGGTCGGATACTTCGTCCAGTGGACCAGGTCTCTTGACGTCGCGAGCCCCGCGTTGAATGGGTAGTCCTTGTTGCGATCTGACCCGCAGTAGACCATGTAGTATAGCCCCCCTTCAGAGAATATGCGCGGTGTCTCAACTGTAAAGCTGTCCCAGGTCCCCTCCGGCCCGACAGGAAGAGCCAGCGATTGAGCAGGCTCGCTGTAGTGGTAGCCATCACATGAGGTGGCATAGTGGATCTCAAACCCCTTCTTCTCCGGAACCTGCCTCCAGAAGTAGAGATAGAAGACGCTGTCGCGGTAGACCACCTCCGGCGCACCCCCGATGATCACGGGGTTCTGCTCGTACTTCCTGAAGTGGACGCCGTCGTCCGACACGGCAAGACAGACCGCGCGGTCAGCCAGAGGGCTGGAGCCTGTGTAGTACAGGAAGACCTTCCCCCCCACCAGGATCGAGGCGGGATCGAGGGCGTGGCGCTCATCCCATGACCCCGGCTCGCCGACGTCGATGATCGGCTCCGGGGAGATGTCCCAGGAGATGCCATCGAATTTCTCTTCAGGGATTGTCGCCACTCCTATCCTGTCGTGCCCGCCCCGCTGACCGCGGAAGTACATGTAGTAGGTCCCCCCTTTCAGCAGCAGGTCTGGATTGGCTGTTTGCGATTCGCGCCACGTGCCGGCGGATGCAGGGAAGACCGGGTTGCCGCGGTACCGATTCCAGATGAACCGCAGAGTGTCCCCTGGCGTACGATAGTTCTGCGCAGTTGCGTGAAACGAGCACAGGGCCACCGCTGCAAGCACCAGACTCAACACTCTCACTGAAATGGACATGGGCATTTCGAAGGCTTCTCTTGTGGCCCGTACAGTACGGACTCCAGCTGAGACGTTCAAGACTGAGGGCTCTCAGAGGGGGAAAACAGAGCTCCGGATTCCGACTCCGGCTGTCGCGTGAAGCAATGAAGGCCGCCGGCAGCGGCTTTGCTGCCGATTCAGCGGAACCCACGTGAGCAGTTATCCGCTCGACAAGAGGGAGCGTCAGAATGGGCCGCGATAACCCATCAGCCTCCGGCTCCTCTCATCCCAGATGTGCAGACGAGCACACCTCAGGCTGGCGAGAAACGTCAGTGGTTTGACCTTCTGGAGCACCGGCACGTTATCGTAGCAGCGCTCGAGATTGTAGTTGGGGATGCGCTGCTGCACGTGGTGAACATGGTGGAATCCGATGTTGCCGGTGAACCACTGCAGCACTCCCGGCAGCCTGTAGAACGAACTCCCCTCCAGGGCCGCTTTCATCGGGTCCCAGCTATCGTGGCGCGCCCAGTACGTTCCTTCGAACTGATGCTGGACGTAGAACAACCACAATCCCGCCGCCCCCGCCACACACAAACACGGGATCTGGATCCTGAGATAGGTACCGATTCCGATTGTCAGACCGGCGATGGTGACAATTGCGGCCAGCGCGATGTTGGTGATAACGACACTCCAGCGCTCGCGTGTTCTGTCCTGCGCATGGAAATACCGTGGACTGATCAGGAAGACGATGGGCGTGCCGAAGCTCAGGATGAAAAGAGGATTCCGGATGAGTCGATAGACGAGATGTTTCCATCGCGGCGCGGTCGCAAATTCCCCGGCCGTCAATGTCCAGATATCTCCGACCCCTCGGCGATCGAGGTCCCCCACGGTATCGTGGTGCATCGCGTGCGAGCGGCGCCATTGTTCGAACGGCGTAAAGGTCAAGATGCCTGTGACATATCCGAGGATCCTGTTTGCCCGCGGCGTTCCAAAGAACGAACCATGGCAGCAATCGTGGAACAGGATGAAGATGCGCACCTGGAATGCGGCCGTAACCACCGAGACCACCAGGATTGACCAGTACGGGTAACCGCGCTTGACCATCACCACCATGAGCACCCAGAGGGCAATGAACGGCACCATTGTGTTGATGATCTGCCAGACCGCTTTCCTGGTGTCCGGTCGGGTGAAAGGCTGTACGGCCCGGGCGAGGTCCGCTGCCTCGACTCGGCTTGCTGCGGGGGTGGATTCGACGGTCATCGGCGGCTTTCTGATTGAGGGGGAGAGCGGAAACATCAGGGACATGTACACTCAAGATGCCTACTTCGGCGATTGTAAGCAAGGGAGAGGCTTCGCCTGCGATGCGTCGCAGAGAGAAAGCACGCAGGGAATTCGTAGGGGCACGGAACCAATGGAACAGGGCATTGTTTGAGTTGATTAGTGGAGTCTCCCCATACCAAAGGGCTGCAACCAGGATTGCTGAAAAACAGCCCCCTTTCCTGAGATCCACGACAAACTGCGTGGGAAGCCGCTCTGCACCCTTCCACGAATTTCATTCAATCCAGACGGTAGACCACAGGAGAAGTCATGGACACAACGGACAAGAAGCATGCGTCACGGATGGAAGTCATTGAGAGCATCGACGGCTTCGTCGGCTCCCAGGTGGAATCCCTGCTGGCAAAGCCGAGTGAGAGCTGGCAACCGTCGGATTTCCTGCCGGACCTTACCCACACAGAATGGGCGGAACGAGTGGCAGAGCTCAGGCTGCGCGCCGCCGCCCTCCCCGACGCGTTGCTGGTCGTGCTGGTGGGGGACATGGTGACCGAAGAGGCACTCCCGACGTACCAGACCTGGATCAACCGGCTGCCGGGTGTGACCGATACGACGGGTGCGAGCGGGACGGGATGGGCGCGGTGGAGCCGGGGCTGGACGGCGGAAGAAAACCGTCACGGGGATCTGCTCAACAAGTACCTCTACCTGAGCGGCAGGGTGGACATGAAGGCTGTGGAGATCACTATCCACAATCTGATCGGCAGGGGATTCGATCCGCGCACGGAAAACGATCCGTATCTGGGATTCATCTACACGTCGTTCCAGGAACGGGCCACGAAGGTCTCTCACCGCAACGTGGCAACGCTGGCAAAGCGCGCGGGAGAAGATTGTCTTCAGCGCATCTGCGGCATGATTGCAGGGGACGAGGCACGGCACGAGCAGGCGTACAAGCTCTTCATGAACAGGATATTCGAGCTCGATCCGCACGAGGCTGTTCGGGCCTTCGGCACGATGATGAAACGCAAGATTGTCATGCCCGCCGTCCTTATGCGGGATGCAGTGGAAGAAAACCTCTACGCCAAATTCGCACATATCGCGCAGCGGCTCGGCGTGTACACGGCGCGCGACTACGCGGATATCATCGACGACCTGGTGCACCACTGGAAGATTCCCACCCTTGCGGGCCTGTCAGGACATTCTGCGGAAGCCCAGGACTACCTGTGCGGACTCGCAGCCCGCTACCGCGCTCTTGCCGACCGGGTCATCGCTTCCGACCCGATTCCGTTCAGCTGGATTTTCGGGAAAGCGGTGGTCTGAGGTTCCGCAGGAGGACTTTCACGGGCAGGGGTCTCAGCCAACCCTGAAAATCACAACGTCTAGCACGATGCAGGCCTGAAGAACAGAAAGAAGGCATACCCCAGTGCCAGAACCCCGTAAAGAGCAAGGCTGCACCAGCCGAAGAGATTGACGTCGTACGTGAGCTGAAAATGAAGGGATGACAGGCACCCAATCAGGTCCTGCAGGAAGAGTGCGACGGCAATGGACCTCCTTGAGTCGACTGAAGGAGTTCTGTGTCCGAACCACATCAGAGTCGCAAACCCCAGGATTGAGCCTCCAAGGAGCCGCGTTGCCCAGAGGGCTGGATCTTCGGCATGGACGCCGTAGAACGCAAATACCCATCGCGGCAGAAAAGTACAGGATGCCCCGAAGAACAAAGCAAAGACAAGGTTGACTGCAAACAACTGTCGCAGCTTCATCCCGCCTCCCGACATTCGATTGGGATCAGGGCACTGCCCCGGAGACACCGCGTAAGACGTTCACCCGGGAGTTTCTCGGGCGGCGCCGGTCATTCATGTATTCAATCCTGTTGCCATTTTGTAGGCCAAGGCTGCGTCAGGAAGCGGCGTTAGAGAATCCAGCAAGATACTGTAAGTTCCTTTTTCTGACAGTTCGTCAGCAACTTTCTTCATCAGGGCCAGAGTAGCTTTCATCAGACTTGAACCCAGGCTCAGACGCGCGACCCCCAGGTTCTGCAATTCACGAACAGGCGGAGGTAGTCCTGCCCCAATCCCGGGGTTTGCGAGAATATTGATCGGGGCATCGATTTCCTTAACCAGTGTCGAAATCGTCTCTCGGTCCCATACAGGCTGAACAAATATGCAGTCTGCACCTGCTTCCCGGTATTTATTGCCACGCTTTATTGATTCAGACAGCTTTTCTCGTAGCGAACCTGACGATGTGTAGAATGAATCAGTTCTCGCATTAATCACCAAATGAAAGCCCAGTGAATCTGACAGTGCACGGATCGCTGATATTCTCTCACAAAATTCCATCTCGTCAATTAATACCGGATTCCTGTCAATGCTGTCTTCGATATTTATTCCGACAATTCCCGTCGCAATGATCTTCTTCACCGAGCCAACTATTTCATCCACGTTGTTTCCATACCCGGCTTCTATGTCCACGGTTACCGGAACCTTCACGCCATTGACGATCCCCGTTATAGCATCAAGCATCTCTGAGAATTGTATTACCTGGCAGTCAGGATAGCCTAAGGAGGCGGCGATTCCCATACTCGTTGTCGCCACCGCTTTAAAGCCACATGCTTCTATGAGCTTAGAACCTCCGATGTCCCACGAGTTTGCCAGAACCAGAATCTCATTGTCTCGATGAGAGTTCAGGAACCTTTCGGCTTTGTCTCTTTGAGTATTTGAAACCATGATCTTGATGTTCCTCATTGAGTGTTGAGC
>Ga0335069_10010996_pt1 | contig 12803 bp, 6 predicted proteins | sample Lox_Sample_11_FD_206714 | JGI IMG/M metagenome (GOLD analysis project Ga0335069, IMG submission 206714) | Soil microbial communities from Loxahatchee National Wildlife Refuge, Florida, United States - Lox_Sample_1.1 | ecosystem: Environmental > Terrestrial > Soil > Wetlands | place: USA: Florida... | reverse complement strand
ATGACCGATGCGCTCCGCTATCCGGGATCCATTGCCGATCGGCACCAGACGGTCTGTTTCCCCGTGAATAATCAATGTCGGTGCGGTAATCTGCGGCAGCCGGCTATCGGCTTCCCAAGCGATGATCCCCATTAACTGCGCGACGTAGGCTTCCGGCCGTGGGAGCCACGGCCTGCGAACGGTCAGGTCCTCGTCGATCCTCTCACGCGGCGTTCCGGAGTCGTAGATGAACTGCACAGCGGCTTCGGCAGCCTGTTCCGGTGTCATCATGCCGCGAGCCATCAACATCTGAGTGGCATCGGCATCCGCTCGCACGGCGTTCGGTCCACCCGCCGCCGTGCAGCCTAAAATAAGCGACCGTACCCGCTCCGGATACTGCAGCGCGAATTCCTGAGCGATCATGCCGCCCATCGAAACGCCATAAACGTGCGCGCGCTCGACACCGGCGGCGTCGAGCGCAGCCAGCGCATCGGAGGCCATCAGAGCGATCGGATACGGCCCCGCGGGCATGTCGCTGCGGCCCACGCCTCGATTGTCCAGCGCGATCGTACGGTACTCGTTCGCCAGGATCTGGCGAGTGCGATACCACATGTCCGAGGGGTAACCAAGCCCCATGATCAGCAGGATCGGTTCGCCCTGCCCCTGTTCGTCCCAATAGATCTTTGCGCCCTGATTCTCAATGAATGGCACGGTTGCTCCTTTAAGTAGGATAAGCCTCCGGCTTGTCCAGGCAGAGAGCCGCAGTCCTGCCGCCAAAAGAAAACCCATCCCCCGGTCCCGAACGAGACCGAGGAATGGGCTGTTGATGCTTCAGTTCTGCTAGAACGTGAACCGGCCGCCGAACTGGAACGCCCGCGGTCCGCCCGAACCGAAGGTCTGAGCAGTGCGTTGCGTCGGGATGCCGAATACGGACGGTACCGCGGTGCTTAGTGAGGAGGTCGTATCCAGGCTGTAGCTGGCGCCGCCGATGTTGGCGTAGTTCAGCACATTGAATACCTCACCCAGGATGGAGAACCGATACCGCTCTTTCAAAGTGAAGGTCTTGGTCACGCGAATGTCCTGGGACTCGCCCGTGCGCCCAAAGAACGCATTGGCGGATGGCGCCTGAATGAACGGAATGGTCTTGCCGCGCGCGTCTTGCTTGCCCGCGTAAGTAGTGTTCCAGCTATTGATGGCGGACAGGAAATCCGACATGCTAGTGCCGTTCACAAGACTGTTGAGCGGAATGCCTGGCAGAGGGGTGGTGGTGCCAGCGCCGCTGCCGTTCAAGTCCACGCCGCCGATGACGGGGTTGATCGGGCCTCGGCCAGTGGTCGAGGAGATCAAACCGACCTGGAAGCCCCAGGGCAGATCCACCACGCCGGAAATGTTCAGCACATGGTGGCCGCCTTGCGGAGCATAGCTGGCTGCGAAGTTGTTGTAATCGTAAATGCTGTTGTAGCCGTTCTGGTGCTGGTATGCATACGACGCGGTGAACTGATAACGCTTCGAGAAACGCTTGTCCACTTTCACCAGCAAGCCGTTATACACGTTGCGTCCGGCGGGATCCCAGAAGGTAATTGCACCAGTGGAGCACTCGAAATTCGGAATGCTCGCTTGCGTTCCGGTGCACTTCGGAATCACCGGAGTTTGCACCTTGTTAATGTACTGGTTGTAGCGGTTGAAGTCGATCGTGCCCAAGCTTACGTTCGTGAACATGCGGCGCACGAAATCGACGCTAACGATCATGTCGGAGCGCAATTGACGCTGCACGCCGTGCACGACAGGATAATGCAGCGGATACAGCGAGCTGCCTTGTTTCACCAAGCCGATCTGCGTGCCCGCGGATAAAGGTTGCGGAACCATCGCGGCCTGGATCGCGCCAATCTGCTGATTCTGGATGTTCAGGAACTGGCCCAGCGTCATAGTTAGCAAACCCTGCGGGATCGCACCGCCTACCGGAACGCCGGCGCAAGCTGTGGCCGGGAATCCCGGAACGGGGCAGGGATTCTTCGGATCGACAACGCCAAAAGCAACGATGCCGGGGTAGATGTTGGTGAACCCTGTGCTCGAATACAGAATTCGGCCGTTGCCGATCGGTCCGATTTCGCTGCGCTCTTGCAAGCGCTGATAGAGCTGCTCGGTGTCGTAGTAGACACCGGCACCTGCGCGGATGACCGTTTTTCCGCCCTCCGGATTCCATGCAAATCCAACGGCTGGCTCGAAGTTGTAATAGTTGTTTTGGGTCGGGCTCAGATCGCTGCCATAGACCGGGGCGAGATAGGCGGGCTTGGGAAGATCGCGGTTCGTGAGCGTGCTTTCAAATTCCCACCCGGTGCCGAAGTTCACGGTGAGGTGGGGAGTGACCTTCCAGCTATCCTGCAGGAAGAAGTGATAGCGCTTGTTCTGCTTCGCCTTGTCGATGTTGTAGGGCGGCGGCTGGCTGGAGTCACCGATACCCGTGGAAGCGCCTTCAAAGGCCAGATTCAGAACGTCCGCGTTGGTCTTGATGGTCTTGGGAAGGTTCGGGAAGAGCAACGGGATAACGGCAGCGGGCAGACCGCTTCCAGCAACCGCCTCGGGTCCGGCGACGACCGTGCAAGATGGGTCGCAGTAGCCCCAGAAGCCAGTGCCCGGAGCGTACTCGATTTCCCCGCCGCCGCGAATGTGATGCTTGCCCTTCAGCCAGTCCAAATTGTCCTGGAAGTTGAAGCGGCGAAGATCGCGACCCTGGGTGGCATTCTGAGTATCGCCCAGCAGAACGTTGGTTCCGGCGATGCTCACTTCCGGGAATCCGAGGCCAATGCAATTGGCTCCACAACTTGAAGAGGTTGGGAACAGATTCCGGTTGCTCCAGAACTGATAGTTGAAGCGGAAGTCATTTACCAAGTTCGGCTTGATCGCGCTGGTCCAGCCGAGCACGCTCTGGTCGGCCCAGTTCGTGTTCAGCAGCCAATGCGACGGCAACGGTACGCCGCTGCCATTTGGCCCTATGCCATTGTTGCCGTCATGGGAGTATCGTGCGAAGAGCGTGTTCTTGGTGTTCAAGCGATAGTCGAAACGCGCGCTGAGCTGCTTTCCCTTGTATGGGCTGCCAAAAACACCCGTGAGACTGGAAACAGACGGTGCGTTCGGCTGAACGGTAACGGCTTGGACCTGGTTGGTGTACTCATAGTTGAAGAAGAAGAATAGCTTGTCCTTCACGATCGGGCCGCCGACGTAGAAGCCGGGGTTCCGGCGGGCGAAGAACGGATCTAAAGCCAGCGGATTTCTCGCGAGGCCAGGGTAGGCGGCAATATTATGATCACGGAAGAAGAAGTACCCGCTGCCATGAAAGTCGTTGCTGCCACCGCGGGTCACAACGTTGACGGCGCCGTTAGCGCCGATGCCGGTGGAAAGATCGAACACAGCGGAAGACAACTGGAATTCCTGCACCACTTCCTGTGAGAAATTCATGCTGGCGCCGGTGTCTTCGATCGCGTCCCGGATGCTTCCGCCATCGACGGTGATATTCGTACGGCCCGAGTTGCCGCCCAGGATCGAAATCGAGAACAAACGGTTGTACTGGTTGGTAGTGCCCGCGCTAACCGTCACGCCAGGCTCGAGTGCTGCCAATTGCAGGAAGCTACGGCCGTTCAGAGGGAGGTCCTGAATCTTCTCGCGGTTCACGACGCCGTCGATGCTGTTCTTTTCATACTCGATCTGCGCGGTAGCAGACTCGACAGTCACAATCTCTTTGCTTTGGCCGACCTGCATGCGCATCTCGACTGTTGTCGTTCCGCCGACCTGCACTTCGGCAGCGCGGACAAGCGTACGGAATCCTTGCATTTCCACGCGGACTTCGTATTGACCGGCAGGCAGCGAAGGAGCCGAATACAATCCTTCGGCATTGGTGGTCACGGTGCGCGTAAAGCCCGTGTCTTTATTGCTGATAACTACGGAAGCGTTAGGAACGACGGCGCCCGATTCGTCGGTGACGGTTCCAGAAATAGTTCCGGTCGGAGCTTGCGCGTACATGGCAAGGCCTGCGACCAAAAGAAGAAAGACCAACATCAACACTGATGTTCGCTTCAACATGCTCGGATCCCCCTGAAAGAAATAAGGACGAAAAAATTAGGGAATTCTATATTGGAACAGGTTTCCGAGGTGGATGCGAAGCAGTCCCCGGCGACAGATCCGAGTCGCCAAGGCCGACAGCCTAAGTTGTACCTCCCAAAAGGAGTGAGCCCCCCGACTAAGTGGTAGAAATACCGACCGTTCGGTAAAGTCTATACCAGGAAGCAGGGGGGTGTCAATGGGGAGTTTAACGCCGGTCAACCCGACCTTAAGTATCTGTTTTTCTACGGCTTACTTTCCGTTACAAAATGGTTTTTGCGTCTTGGCCACCGGGAGGACACCCGGTGACCCCAAGCAAACTCACATGTTCTCGTTAAAACGTAATTCTTGCACCGACTTGAACCGCACGCGGCCCAGCCGACCCGAAGGTCTGGTTGATGCGCTGAGTTGGCTGACCGAAGGCCGGCGCCGTTGTCGTTGCCGGATCCAGTTGGAAGGAGAATCCCGTCAAGTTCGATATATTGAACGCGTTAAACATCTCGCCGAGAATGTTGATCTTCAAACGTTCCTTTAAAGTGAACGTTTTCGTCAACCGGAAGTCCTGCGTGATCGTGGGTTCGCCGAACTCATAATTGGATGGCAACACAAGCTTGGTCGTTATCACCGCACCTTGTGCGTTCTTCGTTCCCACAATGGAGTTGTTGTAAGCGTCGACTGCTTTCGCGAGGTCGGCTTTGCCGCATCCTGCGCTGAGGCAATTGTAGGCAAGCCCGGGTATCGGCTCCGTGCTTCCAGCCGGCACAGTGCCGGGAAGATCCAAACTCGGTACAACCGCAGTTACTGGCGTTCGGCTGATGAAGGAGGAGTTCATGCTAAGTGTGAAGCCCCACTTCAAGTTAACCGTGCCTTGGAGAGTCAGGTCGTGATGGGGCAGGTATTCACCGTAGCCTGCCATCCAATTTGTATCGTCCCAAACGGTCTCGCCCAGAGCCTTCTGGAATGCATACGAGACTTGGAACTGATAATTATGGCTCAAGCGCTTCTGGAGCTTTACTAACAGTCCGTCGTAGACTGCCCGTCCCTGATCGGTCCAGAAAGTGATCGTGCCGGTAGAACAATTGTGGGTTGGATCGAAATCCGGAATCTTCGCGCAGAGTGGAATCACCGGGGCGGGGGTTGGAGTGCCGAGATATCGGGCAAACAAATTCTGGTCTACTTCGCCGAGGCTCACGTTTTCGCCCTGGCGGCGTGCCCAGTCCGCCGTCAAAACCATTCCCGCTCCTAAATCGCGCTGGATGCCTATTGATGTCTGGTAACTGCGAGCCAGCGGGAAGTGAGTGGGATAGATCTCTACACCCTGCTTGGCATAGTTGATGTTCGGGAAAGGGAACGAACCGCTTCTCGGCGGATTGTCCGGAGCTAGAACGGAAGATACGTTCGGCAGTTCCTGGAAGACAAGATTCATGAACTGGCCGATCGTCATGTTGGTCAAGTGGCTCAGCGGAAGGGCTGCGCCTATTGGTATCGGGGCGCCATTCAAACTGAAATCGAGAATCCCGGGATAAATATTCGTAAAGGCGCTGGCCGCGAGCGTACTCCGAGCGCTGCCCGGAGGTCCAATGACAGAAGCCTCGCGCAGCTTGTAGTAACCCGGCGTGCTGTCCCAATAAATACCCGCGCCGCCGCGGATGACGGTCTTGTTGTCCTTGAACGGACTCCAGGCAAAGCCAACGGCGGGCTGGAATTCCTTAACGTTATTTGCCGTCGGTCCGAGATTATTCGACCCCGTTCCAAGAATCGGCGACAGAAACGCCGGCCTCGGCAGATCGGAATTGTAGAAGCCGGTCTGGGCATTCCATGCCAGACCGTAGTTGAACGTAAAGTTGGGACGGATCTTCCAGATGTCCTGGAAGTATGCCCTGTACTGATCGTAGTGCTTGTTCTGATCGTAATCGTAGGCCGCCGGCAGCGAGACCTTGCCCACCCCGATTCCGCTGAAGATGCTGCTGTTGATATTCAACACCGGCAGATTCAACACGTCCGCGTCAGATTTCAGGACGGTGGGAAGCGTTGGGTACAGAGCGTTGAATGTGGCTGTGCCGACCGCCGGGATCAACGCAGCTCGGACGTAGTCCGGCGAGAATGCGCCCACGCACATGGGCGTGCAGAAGCCCCATAGGCCAGCGGACTTTGTTGGGTTGAGATCGCCGCCGAACTTAAAGCGGTGTGTGCCTTTTTGCCAGATCAAGGATTCAACCAGCTCGAAGCGCCGCGTGTTTCGCGCTTGGGGAGCGTTGAAATTCGGGCCTACTGCCGGCATATTTGAGCCGAAGAACGTAAACACGTTTGGCATCGGTACCGTGCCGCCTGCCGGATTGGGAATTATGCCGGCGACACACGGAAGCGAGCAGTCCGAAGCTATCGATGCGTTGTTGTGGTTGTTCCAATAGTTGTATTGGAACCGGAGGTCGTTCACGATGGTAGGCGTCAGGGAACTTGTGATCCCTATTATGCCCTGATCCGCCCAATTGGTGTTGTGCGGCCAGTTCGATGGATCGCCGAATTCCAAAGACTGCCCGAAACCGCTGTTCCCGTCGTGGGAGTATCGGAGAAATAAGTTGTGCTTCGAGCTCAGGTGATAATCCAGACGGGCGCTGGTCGTTTTTCCCGTGTAAGGACTGCCGTAGGTATTCTGCAGCGCCTGGAACGCGGGACCCGTGCTTTGAATACTCAACGCCTGCACCTGGTTCAGAAACTCGTAATTGAAGAAGAAGAACAGCTTGTCCTTGAGTATCGGACCGCTGAATGAGAAACCAGGATTGCGCCGGACAAAAAACGGATCCGGAATGTTGGGGATGCGCTTCAAGTTCGGATATGCGGCCATATTGTGATCGCGGAAAAAGAAGTAGCCGCTGCCGTGAAATGTATTGCTGCCCGAGCGAGTGACGACGTTGATCGCTCCTCCGGCTGCGATAGGTGTCGCAATGTCGAAATTCACTTCTGAAAGCTGGAACTCCTGAACCGTCTCTTGCGAGAAATTCATGGACGACATGCCGCCGGCGACGTCGATATTGTCCGAGACGTTGCCGCCATCGATGGTGACCGCGGTCCGGTTGCCCGCACCAAGCACGCTCACGGTGAACAATACATTGAACTGCGCGACGGTCCCCGATGAAACGGTAACGCCTGGTTCGAGCGCAGCAAGTTGCAAATAGCTGCGGCCGTTTAATGGCAGGTCCTGGATCGAAGATCGTTCAATAACGCCCTCGATGTTGTGCGTGTCATAGTTGACTTGCGCGGTGGCAGCCTCAACGGTGACGATGTCCTTGGTGCCGCCCAGTTGCATGGGCAGGTTGACCGTAGTGCTGCTGCCAGCCAGTACCGTGGCTTCGCGCAACGTGGTTCGGAAACCCTGCGCTTCACCGCGTACTTCATAGTCGCCCGCCGCCATAGCGGGCGCACTGAAGAACCCCTCAGCGTTTGTTGTGACCGTCCTGCTGATGCCCGTGCCTTTAGCTGTGATGGTGACCGTTGCGTTTGGAATGACCGCGCCGGATTCGTCGGTCATGATCCCGGATATGTTTCCGGTTGGAGCCTGAGCGAGAAGTAAAAAGCTAGCCGCGAACGCCACGATGGCGACGAGCATCAACTGGGACGTTAACTTCGACATGGATCCCCCCGGATTCATTTCGGCGCCGATCTGGGTGATGAGCCCGGCCGACACCGAGGCGTAGAGAAGCTAAATGGATATGCCCACAACAACGAGGAACGCAGATCGAGGCCACACATGTTTTCAGTTCCTGTTTGTGGGAGAGCAGCGAGCAGGTAAGATCGACGAGCATTAGATGGCTGCCGACTGGCCGAAGCGACCGACCGTTCGGTAAAGTTTATGTCAATCGCTTGACAGAGTCAATAGCTAGTGAACCTTCCCGGGGTTCTGCAGCCCGGATTTTTCATGAAAAACCATGTTCCAGATCCCGGTTTTTGGGGTAACGTAACGATATGCGCGTTTGTCTCCCTCTCCCCGGACATTGGAAGTTGCTGCTAGTCGGTGCGGTGGTGTGTTTCGCAGCAGAACCCGATGGCCCGGCCCTTTACAAGCAGCGCTGTTCGGCCTGTCACGAGGCATCTGGCGAGACGCGCGCGCCTGCTCCTGCGGCCATGAAACTCATGTCGCCAGAAAACATCGTGCGGGCGTTGGAAGCAGGCGCGATGAAGGAGCAAGGCGCGGTACTGACGGCTGAACAGCGCCGCTCAATCGCCGAGTTTCTCACCGGTAAAGTCCTTGGAGCGGAGAAGACGGCGGTGGCTGCAAATTACTGTGCCGATCGTAGCGCTGCTTTCTCGCCCGGAGACGTGAACTGGAACGGCTGGGGATCGGATGTCGCCAACACACGTTTTCAACGAGGCGATCACGCTGGATTGACGGCCGCTGAAGTCCCGAAACTAAAGCTCAAATGGGCGTTCGCTTACCCGAACACCTTCGTCGCGAACGGCCAGCCGGCGATCGTAGGCGGGCGCGTCTTCGTTCCTAGCGCCAATAGAAACATCTACTCGCTCGATGCGAAGTCCGGCTGCACCTACTGGACATTCGAAGCTCAGGCACCCGTGCGAACGGCAATCACTGTCGTGACGCTTCGCGGCGAGCGGACGCGCAATGTTGCGTTCTTCGGCGACCGCCGCGCCAACGCCTACGCACTCGACGCGTCGAGTGGCGAATTGCTGTGGAAAACCCATGTCGAGGAACATTCGCACGCCAGCATCACCGGCGCGCCAACGTATCACGAAGGCCGAGTTTACGTTCCTGTCGTGGCTGCAGAGGAAGGCTCCTCGATGAGCCCGAAATATGAGTGCTGTTCGGCGCGTGGCGCGCTGGTCGCATTGGATGCGGCCACGGGCAAGCAGATCTGGAAGACGTACACCATTGCCGAGACTCCGCGGCCGCTCAAGAAGAACTCCGAAGGCGCTCAGATGTGGGGGCCATCGGGGGCGAGCATCTGGTCTGCCCCGACGGTGGATGTGGAACGGAAAGCTATCTACGTGGGAACAGGCGACAACTTTTCCGATCCCGCCACCAACACCAGCGACGCGGTGATCGCGTTCGCCATGGATACTGGCAAGATTCTGTGGGTACGCCAACTCACTGAACTCGATGTCTTCAACATGGCATGCGGGCAGGGCCCGTCGCACGCCAACTGTCCGGACAAAGCCGGTCCGGACGTCGATATCGGCGCATCGCCAATCCTGGCGAAATTAGCGAATGGCAAACGTGTCCTGCTGATTAGCCAGAAGTCCGGCGTCGCGCACGGGCTCGACCCCGACAAGAACGGCGAGATTCTCTGGCAAACCCGCGTTGGCCGTGGCGGCGCGCTTGGCGGCATTCAATGGGGTTCGGCGTCCGACGGAAAAAACATGTACGTCGCTCTTTCCGACATCACGTTTTTGCAGAGCGAATTCGGGACCGGGAAGAAGCTGATCGTCGATCCTAAGATCGGCGGCGGACTGTTCGCGCTCGACGCCGCCACTGGCAAGAAGGTCTGGGCTGCGGATCCGCCATCCTGCGGCGACCGGCCGAATTGCAGCCCGGCGCAATCGGCGGCCATCACTGCAATTCCAGGAGTGGTGTTCTCCGGTTCCATTGACGGCCACTTGCGCGGCTATTCCGCTACCGACGGCAAGATAATCTGGGACTTCGACACAGCTCACGAGTTCACCTCAGTCAACGCTGTGAAGGCGAGCGGCGGTTCGATGGACGGGCCTGGCCCGGTGGTCGCGGGCGGGATGCTGTACGTGAGCTCGGGTTACGGCAGTTGGGGCGGACTCAACGGGAATGTGCTGCTCGCGTTCTCCGTAGACGGCAAGTAGTACCTCGTTTACTCGAAGTCCGGTTGAACGGCCTTTTGCAAGGCCCGTATAATAGAACCAGAAGCCACCCTAGCTCAGTTGGTAGAGCGGCTGATTCGTAATCAGCAGGTCGCCGGTTCAAGCCCGGCGGGTGGCTCCAGTTTCTTCAGTAAGTTGACAAGTCAGTTGATCGTCGCCGGTGGCAAAGTCTTGGGACTTTCCTTGGGACTGCATCCCAATTCTGGGGCCTTGATCGCGAGCGTCACACCGGCGACCGCATCCCGTTTCGCGGCCATCCTGATGTGCGAGTACCTTTCCAGCATCAGCCGGGACATGTGGCCCAACAGTGCTAGCATCGTTGATTCGGGGACGCCGTTCTCTGCTAGGCGGGTGGCGAACGAGTGCCGTAGATCGTGAAGACGGCAGGAGACAGCTGCCCGCTCCCGGAGAGTCTCCCACCCATGTTTCAGGCTAACGATGTGGCGGGTGGGATCGGATGGCAGGGGCGATCCCCAAGGGAACACGAAGTGGCAAGGATGAGGCTCCCCGAAGGTTTCAACGAACTCCCTTCGATGGGCAGCGAGAATCAGTGCCAAGTCAACGTTCACAGGCACGATTCGGCCTGTTCCCGACGCGGTCTTAGCTCGACCCACAGTGATGGTGTTGTCCATTAAGTCAACCTGCGACCACGTCAGTGATAATGCCTCTCCAGCTCTCATGCCGGTTAACAACAACAACGGCACGATAGTCCGAATGTGTGGTGCTGTGCTGTCTCTGAGTCCTGCTAGTAGCCGTTCCTGTTCCTCGATTGAAAGGGCGCGGCCAACGTCTTTTCGTTCCTCCAGCTTTCGTATCTTGGGCCACAATAAAGACCATGGTTTCCCAATGGCCCGCGATAGTTCCCCCAGTTCCATGTTAATCGTCCGTCCGGAGACTTTCTCGCTTTGACGTTTGCGGATGTAGTGGCGGATTCTTTCGTCGGTGAGATCCGACAAAACGGAGGTGCCCAGTTCCTTGGTGACGTGGGCAAGGCGGCCTTTCGCGAAAAGGATGCTCTTGGGACGATGGTTCAGCTTGTAACCCTCCAGGTAGGGCTTAACAACGTCACTCACCGTTCGGATTCTTGTCGCTTTCTGTTCGGTGGGCAAGCCAACGGCTGCCCGTTGTAGCTCCTTTTTCCGGTTGTCCTCGTATACCTTCGCCAGTGTCTTGCTAGTGACACCAGTGGACTCAACAAAACGCTTCCCCTGATACACGAACTCGCACACGTAAAACTTCCTGACTCTTCCTGAACGTTTAGGTTTGTAAACCGACATTTTGATCTACCTCCTGTCCTTGGGTGTCTTAGCAGCGGCCTTCGGCCTCCCGCCCCGTTTGCCGTTCTCTCGCGCAATCTCCTGGAGTCGTTCCAGGCCGAATCGTTCTAGGCGCGCTTCATAGGATCGCTTGCCCATGAGGGATGCCGCCTTCTGTGCCGCGGTCTTTCTCATCGATGTTCGCCCCCAGATTCCCTGGATTCTAACCACTGATGAACATCAGCGGGCTTATACCTGACACTCGCGCCGACCTTGATGAACTTAGGGCCGCGCCGCAATAGTCGCCATCGGCGGATTGTCGAGACCGACACGGCTAATATGCCAGCGACTTCGTGTTCATTCAAAAGATCGTTCTCCTGACGCGGCCTAGTCGGTATTCGATTGATCGCCTTTCCGGGCGGCGCAACCCAAACCTGCGGGCGCGGCATTGTTGTCGAGTTCCCCTTCCCAAGATCAGCGCCGCTAGCACGAGAGCGAATGTATGCAAGGTTCTCTTCTGCATGCCGGCTCATCTCGCTTAGACCAGCGATATTCTTTAGGGCTTTCTCGCGTTCAACGTCAGACATAAGGAATAACCTAAACGGTTCGGATATTGAACAGTCTACCACCTGTGGCCCGGCGGTTGAAAACAGCGGCCTACTCGGCCAAGGAAACGGCATTCCTGGTTTACCGCTCAGGGATCCGGCGCTTACGGTCCTGGAGGTCAGGTTCCTGGGCCAACAGTAGATGAAACTGTAACTATTTTGCATTTCCAGTGCCAACTATAGCTCCGTTTTTAGGACGCGCGGCTGCGTGTTCGCTGAGAGCGCGGTGTGCGCATTCAGGTTCCTAACGTCAAACAGTGGCAGAAATGAAACCCTCGGAAGTATTCCGACTGGGTGATAGCGCCAGGTTGCATCAGGAACCTTAGTGAAATTGGCCCATAGACTATCCCGTCTCTGCGTACTAGTGCATATCGAGTTTCAATGGGCTACAGCTTCCGAACATGGTGGCACTGCTTTTGCCTGGAAACAGATTTCGCGGGCGCCACCGAATCTCTCGAGATGAATTGACTACGCGAAATCCATATAGGCATACCGCCTCGGGAGTACCGCCTGGAGACAACGCGGAGGAGAAGCAACGGTCTGGCAAGATTACCGACACAGGTCCATTTACACCCACGGACGCTGCTCGCATATTGGTCGAACGCCACTGGCGCCAGATTCAGAGATTAGCGAAAACCTTGGTCGAACGTAAGCGCCTGAACTCAGATGAAGTACGAGCGGTGCTCAATCTGGAGGCTTCGCAAAGCGATCGCTCTATATGAGTCACAACGACGCCTGTTTCGATGGTGCCGCTTCCCGCTATGGTCTCCATGCAAGTTCGTAGTATCGGGGGGTGTATTCCATGATCGGCCAAAAATCTGGACGTGGAGAGTTCTTTGCGATTGACCGCCGAACTTGGAGCCTGATCTGTGGGACCGGCGAAATCAACGAGGCGGTTGCCTACCTTGTTCTGGCGCAGGGAACCGGCGCGAGCAACCGCATGACGCGATGGTCAGTCACCTCGCTGAAGAAAACTGCCGGTATCAGTTGGAACCGCGGGCAGGCCGCGGTTCGTGGTTTGATC
>Ga0335069_10010994_pt1 | contig 12804 bp, 7 predicted proteins | sample Lox_Sample_11_FD_206714 | JGI IMG/M metagenome (GOLD analysis project Ga0335069, IMG submission 206714) | Soil microbial communities from Loxahatchee National Wildlife Refuge, Florida, United States - Lox_Sample_1.1 | ecosystem: Environmental > Terrestrial > Soil > Wetlands | place: USA: Florida... | reverse complement strand
ATGTTTGTGCACGAAGTGATACACCAGGAGCGGAATGTCCTCCTTCCGGTTTCTCAACGGCGGAAGTTCTATTGGAAATACATTCAATCGATAGAACAGATCCTCGCGGAACTTCTTATCGAGAACGTCCTGATGCAGATCGCGGTTCGTGGCTGCGATAATCCGCACATCCACACGCAGTGTTTTAACTCCCCCGAGTCGCTCGAACTCACGGTCTTGAAGCACGCGTAGCAGCTTCGGCTGAAGTTCCAGAGGCATTTCTCCGATCTCGTCCAAAAACAGCGTCCCCTTGTGCGCCAGCTCGATGCGCCCAACTTTTTGACTCACCGCCCCGGTAAATGCCCCCTTCTCGTGCCCAAACAATTCACTTTCCAGCAAGCCGGAAGGGACTGCCGCGCAATTCAGCTTCACAAATGTATTCTCGTGCCGCGTGCTCAAATCATGCACCGATCGCGCCACCAACTCTTTCCCCGTTCCGGTTTCTCCAAGTAGCAAAACCGTCGAGTCCGTCGGCGCCACCACGCGAGCCTTCCTCAAAACTTCGTGGAGGGGCACACTCTGCCCGATGATCTCTTCGAAGCCAAGCTCCGTCTGGATCTCGCTCCTCAGGTACGACTTTTCCCGTGTCAGCTGTTCCGTGGATTCCTGGAGTTGATCTGCCAATTCCCGCAACCGTGCAATGTCGATCGACGCCCCGGTAATTCCTACGATTTCGTGCTTCTCATCGAATAGCGGCTCGATCGTCATATCGAAAACGTACCGGCGCCCATTTTGCGGAAGAGCAACATCCTCGCGCACAGCGACCCCTGTCTTCAGAACATGTTTCTTGAGGTCTGACAAAACTCCGACCTTTTTCGCTCCCAGAATTTCCTCATCCGTCTTCCCGAGCACGTCATCCGCCCAATGCAGATGAGGGTTATAAATCCATGTGTAACGAAGATCCCGGTCCTGGTTGAATACTGAGATCGGAGATTTTTGCAGAGCCACTCGGAACCGCTCCTCGCTGTGCCGAAGCGCCTCGTCAGCCTCCTTTTGCTTGGTAATGTCGATGTTCACGCCGATCGCCCGCGGATTCTCGTTATGTCCTTGGATGACCCTCCCAAACCAACGAATCCACCGTTGCTCACCATTCGGCCTCACGATTCGAAATTCCATCTCCCCTTGCTCGCCCGATTCCGCGATCCGCGAGAACTCCTTCCGGATTCGCCGCACATCCGTCTGGTGGATGTGATTCCAACAATAGCTCAGCATGTCGCCCTCAGCACTTTCAGTGCCCCAAATTTTCGCAAGTTCGGGCGTCCAGACTCCCCGTCCGGTTTCGAGATCAGCTTCAAACGCTCCGATGCGACCAGCCTGCAACGCCAACTTCAGCCTCTGCTCGCTTTTTTGTAATTCAATCTCTGTCCGCTTTCGCTCACTAACGTCAGTCGCTGTTGCCTGCGTGATAGATGACCCATCCTCCGCTGTGCGCACAGTGATGTTCAGGAGAACCCACACTGACGAGCCGTCCTTTCGACGAAGCTCCATATCTTGGGAAAGGAAAGCCCCCAACCGGTTGAGCTCTTCAATCACAGCAGGCCGACTGTTAATGTTGACGTAGAATTCTGCGGTTCGGCGGCCTCGAATCTCATCCGCACAGTCGTAACCCAGCATCCGCGCCCACGCGTCGTTGCACTCCAAAATAATTCCGTCGGCATTGGAAATCGCAACTCCCGCAATGTTTTTCTCGAATAACATTCGGTAGCGCTGCTCCGAGCACCGCAGAGCACTTTCAGCCTGTTTCCGCCCGGTGATATCTTCTGTGAAAATTGCGATCCCGCCGATCTGCCCGTTTGCCTCATACCAGGGATGTATCTGCCAGCGCACGAACTGCACACTTCCGTCCGCACGCTCAAACCGATCGCCGTCTTCTTGCAGGACTTCGCCGGCAAGCCCGCGGCGATGTGCCTCCTTCCATCGATCGGAAATCTCCGGAAATACCTCGTAGTGAGAAAGACCATGCAGGTCGCGATCGCCCAACCCGTAATCGTCCAGCCACCGCCTGCTGGCTTGGATGTAACGCATGTCACGATCGAATAAGGCCACTGCTACCGGCGAATGCGCTACGAACAAACGCATTCGACTTTCGCTTCCCCGCAATGCCGCTTCAGTTCGTTTGCGGTCGGTGATATCGTGCGCTAATCCACGGACTACTGGCGAGGCAACTCCTTCCGTTCTTAAACTGTTGCTGTATTCCCAGACTCGCCGCTCTCCGCTCTTCGTCAAGACGCAAAGCAGTCCTTTCGCCGTACCTTTTGACTTGATCGTTTCAAGATACGCATCGAAAAACTCCCGGAATTCTGGGGCTAGCAGATCGCGCATCGGCATCTTCAGTAACTCGGCCACTTCATATCCCAAAATCCGTGCTGGAGCCGGATTAACTGATAACAACATTCCCCCCAGGTCATGTGTGCAGACGAGATCCTCGCTGTTCTCTACCAGATCCCGATACCGATCCTCGCTCTCGGTCAGCGAATCATTAACCTTTTGCAGAATGCTGGCGGCTGTCGCCTCTCGGAACTTGCTGAGTGTCTGCCTCAGTCCGAAACACAAAATTGACAATCCAAGCAACGGCAAACTCAGTCTTCGCCATTCAGGTCCTAATTCGAAAGCTTGAAGCAGCACGATGAATGGCCCGACAGAATAGATCGTATTTTCGAAGACCATGCTGAGACGGCTTTGTCTCTTGCCATAACTTGGATAAAAGCCGGGCTGCTGCTCCCATCCATCAGCCCACCACGCAGCGAGCAGAAACGGAATCGTCCATCCTAGGTCAACCCACGACCCAGTCGAAATCTCTCTCCCCATCCTCAACTCGCAGTAGTCGGTGTAAGACGTGGCTAGCCCAAGCAAGCCAAAGCACCCCACAAATCCTAGGTAGAGGTTTCTTAACTGGCTCGTCTGAGCGCGCATCACCTGCAATGCTGCTAGTACAAGGACACCGATGTTCTCGCTGACCTCAATCTCATCCGACCTCAGTACGGATAGCACTCGATTCTCGTGAAGAGAAAATATGTGATACCAGCCCAGGTAGATCAGCGAAAAAATGATGAACAACTGCACCCCATCCAACAGCGATGCCGCGTCGAAATAGTATGGAAGGTCCTCCTCGTTCTGATCGAGCAGCAATGCCATCGCCAGGAATAGCGATCGGAGATCCACAAAAAAATGGAAAATCGAATCCCTCGGAGGCGAAACCTTCAAATAGGATTCGTAGTACATCCAGCCGAGATCTGCGGCAATCCAGATGACAAAGCTGAATCCGATCAAAATCCAGAATGGCTTTGTAAACCCTTGGCCTCTCCGAACCGCTCTCATACAAGCGACTGCCGCAACAACGGCACACAAAATTTGGAGTACGTTCGAAACGAATGAACCAAATGCGGCTTGCCCGAAAAAGACCTCTTGCAGGATGTGTAATGCGACGATGGAAGTCGCAAAGACGAGAAGGGTGCCGTTTCGCCAGTGTAAGCTGAGCGATTTCTTCGCAGCCGAAGCCGACACTCCCATTACTCCTTGGATCGGTCCGACGAGCCGATCACTGTGCGCAATTTTCCCAGGGCTTTGGCCGCCGCGCTTCGCTCGACACTACTTTCGCAGTGCGCGGCTGCCTGCGGGATACGCCGTCCGCATGAGGGTATCCGCCGTGGCTCGGCTTCAGCTCCTGAAGCTTCGCGAGCCTTTTCCCGCATCATGAGGGGTGGGAAATCAGCGGTCTGTGATTACGATCACAGTTGGATGTGCGACTCCCAAAAAGAAACGCGCGGCAGAAAAAAGGCGAGCTTTGGGCGCCCGCCGATTTGATCTCTTAGGCTGGTGCTACCGTTGCGACGACGCGATCTGGTCGTTTCTCAGAACGCTCACTTCGACCCGCGCCCCGGAAGCCTGTCTCGCACCCGTGATCGCAGCCGCATTCCCAAGACTCATCACATAAATGCGATAAAGGGGAATATTGTGCGTGAGAACAAGATACCGAACGACGGAATCCGCCATCTTTCGCGAATTGGCAATCGCAGTCTGCCCGCGTCCCGACGAAAATCCGTGCACCTCAATAATGTAGCTTTTTTGCCCGTGAAGCGGAGCAGCCATCTGATCCAGGGCATCCTTGGCATTTTTGGTCAACATCGTTTGTCCAGGCCGGAAACGGATCTCCGTCTGTGACGTTCCTTGGTACTGATCGAGATTGCTTACCCTCCGCTCAACCGAGTTTACCCGCGTTGACGCATCGTTCGCCGCTCCCTGAGCGAGTTGGGCTTTGTTGGTAGCGTCGACCGCGTGTTGATCCGCCAAACTCGTCTTTTCCGACGCCAACTGAATCCCTTGCTGCGTCCGGGTATCGACGTCTTTGATCGCGCTATTGTTTTCCGCGTTCAACTGCTCCAGCTCATTCACCCGATCGCGAATAGGTCCCACATATCGCTGCACGTACTTCTTCGTCGTAAACGGATGCCTCACCAGATTGACGAAGTTCGGATCCTCTCCGTCCCAGAAGTCTTTCGGCCGCGGTGACGACAAGGGTTCTCGCTCGCTAGCTCTCGAACCAGCGTTATCCGATGCGGTCGTACCATTCGTTTCCTGGGCTGCCGCTGTAACGGCTAACAGCAATAGGAGCGCAAAAATGATGCTGTTCCTCATCTCGACCTTCCCCCGGACTGGCTCGATTCCATCCGGCCCACACAGATTCCGTGCGCCTAGAATTGTGCCTACAATACTCGCAATCTGCAAGGCCAGCGCGGCTTTTTGATCCCGGTGAGCGCCGTCACATCCCCGCTGCAATTTCTTGCATACACTTCCTGATGACGTCAGGAGGAAGCAATGCAACCCTACACCGCGTCCCTTGATTCCATCCAGGACTTTTTAGCCCAGAAACGGTTTGCCTTCGTCGGCGTCTCCCGCGACCCGAAGGACTTCAGCAGTACCCTGTTTCGTGAATTCGTCAAGCGCGGATATGACGTCGTGCCGGTAAATCCGAACGCACACGAAATCCTCGGCAGACAGGCCTTTCCTCGCGTGCAGGACGTCACACCACAGGTAGATTCAGTCCTGGTAATGACAAGCGCTCATGCGGCCGATACCATAGTCGAAGACTGTGTAGCAGCCAATGTTCGCCGCGTCTGGTTGTACCGCGCGACTGGCATTGGAGCCGTAAGCCCGAAAGCGGTGGAACTCTGCCAGAAACACGGCATCTCGGTCATCCCCGGAGAATGCCCGTTCATGTTCTTCGCGCATAACAGCTTCCACGCCATCCACGGGCTCATCCGCTGGATCACGGGCAGTTACCCAAAACACCAATCTGCATAAATGATTCGAAAGATTCGAAGGATCAGCAAGGGATGCCCCACTTCTCGCCGTGGTTGCGAGAAGTGGGAGGCCTCGACAGTGGGAAGTAGAACGATTCGACTTTCGCGACTTAGGACTAGCTAACCACAGCGCGATCCGTGATCTCGAGCCCCTTATCGATAATCACGAACGCCTCCCGAAGTTGTTGCTCGTTGATGCACAGTGGAGGATTCGTATAGAACGAATTCCAGCGCACGATCGTATAGAGTCCCTGTTCGCGGAAGAATCGCCCAAGAGCAGCCATCTCCTCCGAAGTCCCATTGAATGGAGCCATCGGCTGTTTGGTCTTTTGGCTGCGCACAAGTTCAAAGATCCCAAAAAGACCAATCGATCGCACCGCGCCAACGGATGGATGTTTTTTCTGCAACTCTGCTCCAAGCTGCTTCATCACGCCGCCCATCTTGCGCGCATTTTCGATCAGCTTGTCCTCTTCGTAGACCCGAATTGTGGCCAGCGCCGTCGCGCATCCCATGGGATGCGAATTGTAAGTCAGGCCTCCATAAAAGACATTATTCTGAAAGTGCTGCGCGATGTGATGCCGCATGCCCACGGCACCAAGTGGCACATAACTAGCCGTCAGGCCTTTCGCCATGCAGATCAAGTCCGGCACAACTTTCCAGTGATCGATCGCGAACCACTCTCCAGTGCGTCCAAATCCGGCCATGACTTCATCCGCGATCATCAGAATCCCGTACTTGTCGCACAGCTTGCGAACTCCCTGCATGTAACCGTCGGGAGGAATAAGGATGCCGTTGGTTCCGACCACAGTCTCCAGAATGAAAGCCGCAATCGTGTGCGGTCCTTCCAGTTGTATCGTCTCCTCAATCATAGCGAGAGACGTTTCCGCTGACTCCCAACCGCGTTCAATCCCGTGATACGGATCCAGTACTCGAACAACGCCTGGAATCCCAGGCTCTGCAGCCCACCTCCGCGGATCACCCGTAAGGGAAATACTTCCCGCAGTGGCCCCGTGGTACGACCGGTAACGCGCCATGATCTTGTGGCGTCCAGTAAAGAAGCGCGCAATCTTAATGGCGTTCTCGTTCGCCTCCGCTCCCCCATTGGTGAAGAAGAACGTGTCGATGTCGCCAGGAGTGATCTCCGCGAGCTTCGCACCCAGCCGCGCTCGAGGCTCCGTCGCCATAAACGGATTAGCGTAAGCCAGCGTCTGCGCCTGCTCATGCATGGCATTGATCACTCGCTCGTCGCCATGCCCAATGTTGACCGACATCAACTGGCTGTTGAAGTCAATGAACCGCTTCCCTTCTGGCGTCCAAAAATAAATCCCCTTCGCCCGAGCAACCGGAATCGGATCAACCTTCGACTGCGCCGACCACTCAAACAAGGTGTGCTTCTTGGTGAGATCAACAATTTCCTGCCCAGACATAGTTGGGGTAGCAGCAACGGTAGTAGTCATGATTTCCTCAGACGATCAAATATTGAGTGATTGTACGATCGAGTCATTGGGTGATTGAAACGCGATGCGCCATGCGGAGGCGCGGGGATTTTCACTGACCCAATGACTCAATCGCTCAATCACACAATTTCTAGAACTTCCTGCTGTGCTCTTTCGCCCAGCGCTCCACAACAACTTTCTTGTCGGTATAAAACTCGATCGCATCTCTTCCCTGCCCGTGCAGATCCCCGAAGAAGCTGTTCTTCCATCCACTAAACGGGAAGTAAGCCATAGGAGCAGCCACCCCAATGTTGATCCCGATATTCCCCGCCGGAGCTTCATACCGGAACCGACGCGCCGCCGATCCACTCGAGGTGAACAATGAAGCCTGGTTCCCATAAGCGCTGCGCTCCAGAAACGCCAGCGCATCGTCCATGTCATCAGCGTGAACAAGACTCAACACGGGCCCGAAAATTTCCGTATCCGTAAGCTCGCTCGTCGTAGGCACGCCGTCCAGAATTGTCGGCTTCACAAAATTCCCCGCTTCATGCTTCGGAACCTTGGCATGCCGCCCATCCAGCAGAACTTTCGCGCCCTGCTTCTCGCCCAACCCGATCAGTGCCTCTACCCGTTCCTTGCTCTGAGGTGTGATGACCGGCCCCATCTGGACCCCGTCTTCCAGGCCATTGCCGACTTTCAGCTTCGAAACAGAGTCAGCAATCGAGTCGCGGAATGTCTTCTGTGCTTCCCCGATCGTCACCGCAACCGAAACCGCAAGACACCGCTGCCCGGCGCATCCAAAAGCGCTGTCGCTGATGATCTGTGTCGCCATCGGAATATCAGCATCGGGCAGCACAATGACATGATTCTTCGCTCCACCTTGACACTGGCAGCGTTTTCCCTGCGCCGCCGACCGCGAATAGATGTATCGTGCCACCGCAGTCGATCCCACAAAGCTGATCGCCCTCACCTTCGCATGGTCGATCAGCGCGTCAACCGCCGCCTTCCCGCCGTTGATCAAATTCACCACGCCCTTCGGCAGCCCGGTCTTCTCCAACAATTCAAGGACATACCGCATCGTAAGCGGTACCCGCTCTGACGGCTTCAGGATGAACGTGTTCCCCGTGGCAATCGCATATGGCAGATACCAGAACGGAATCATCCCTGGAAAATTGAAGGGCGTAATCGCCGCCACCACGCCTAGCGGCTGCCGGATCATCATCTCGTCAATCCCCCGCGCCACGTCTTCCAGGTTGTATCCCTGCATCATCATCGGAATGCCGCAGGCTACTTCGACATTCTCAATCGCCCGCCGCATCTCCGCCTTCGCCTCGCCAAACGTCTTGCCGTTCTCCATCGTGATGGTGCGGCTAATATCATCGATGTGCTCTTCCAGCAACATCTTCAACTTGAAAAGCGGCTGGATACGATCCTCCGGAGGCGTGCGGCGCCATTCCGGAAATGCTGCAGCTGCGGCCTCCACCGCGGCATTCACATCCGCAGAGTCCGCCATTGGCACGATGGCGAGATTCTCTCCCGTCGCAGGATTCAACACCTCTCGCCATTCCGAAGCATGCGCGTCAGCCCATCGCCCATTGATGTAGTGAGTCAGTTTGCTGGCAGGAGGTGCGGCAACCGTCATAGAAAGTAATACCTTTCGCTATCTCGAAAAATGGAATCTCAACTGGCTCTTAACACGATCAAATCACTTACTCGCGGGTACCACCGGCGTCCTCGTCGGCTGTCGCGCCCGAACTACTGAACCAATTGCGCCACCACGCCCTTCACCTCGCACACATCCGCAATGGCAGATTCCAGGACGTCCATCGCCTCATCCATCTGCTCATCTGTAATAACCAGCGGCACAAGAACCCGAATTACATTCGAATAGGTCCCAGCGGTGATCGTAATCAGCCCATGTTCGTAGCAATACTGCGAAATCTTCTTTGTCTCATCAGTTGCAGGAGCCTTCGTCTCTTGCGACTTCACCAGTTCCAACGCCTGCATTCCACCAAGTCCTCGGATGTCCCCGATAATCCCCCACCGCCCTTGCCATTTCCTCGCGCGCCGCTGGAATCGATCACCAAGTTCGTTCGCGCGTGCCAGCAGGTTCTCACGCTCGAACAAATCCAGCACAGCCAGCGCCGCCGCACACGACAGCGGATTCCCCGCAAAAGTCCCTCCGAGTCCACCAATACTCGGAGCATCCATAATTTCCGCGCGTCCAGTAACGGCGGCCAGCGGCAATCCACCACCCAACGACTTCGCACTCACGAGGAGATCCGGCTCGATCCCGTATCGTTCGCTCGCGAATAACGCCCCGGTACGCCCGAACCCAGACTGCACTTCATCCGCAATGAACAAGATGCCGTACTTATGACACAACTCAATCAGCACCTTGAAATAGTCCGGCGGAGGCGCGACAAACCCACCTTCCCCCAGCACCGGCTCCGCGATCACGGCCGCCACTTCCTCGTTCGCCACCACGCGCTTGAACGTGTCTTCGAGATGTCGCGCACAGTACAAGTCGCATGACGGATACGTCTTCGAATACGAGCACCGGTAGCAATACGCATACGGCACCCGGTACACCTCGCTTGGAAACGGCGCGAATCCCGCCTTGTACGGATGCGTTTTGCTCGTCAGGGCCAGCGTCATCATAGTGCGCCCATGAAATGCGTCTTCAAATGCGATGATCCCCTGCCGCTTCGTGTAGGCGCGAGCAATCTTCACCGCATTCTCCACTGCCTCGGCGCCGCTATTCACGAAAATGGTCTTCTTTGGAAACTTGCCCGGCGTGACTTCATTCATCCGCTCGGCCAGCCGAACGTAGCTTTCATACGGAGTCACCTGGACACAAGTGTGAAGAAAGCGGTCCAACTGATCCTTCACAGCATCAACCACCTCGTCGCGCCGGTGTCCGACGTTGAGACAGCCAATCCCTCCCGCAAAATCGAGGTAGCGATTGCCGTCCACATCCTCAAGCCATGCATCCTCGGCCTTGGCGACGTAGATGGGCGTGCCATGAGAAAGCCCACGCGGCACAGCTTTCGATCGACGTTCGTGAAGAGCCTTCGACTTCGGCCCCGGAATCGGTGTGCGTAATTGAATAGTAGACATCTTGATCTCGCGGTTTCGTCTGCTTCTGTACCGTATACTGGTCTTCAGTACCACCCAATCGGCGCCTCGTTCAGATTGATGTGCACCTGCTTGGTCTCCAGATACTCCTCAATTCCCCATGGCCCAAGCTCGCGCCCAAAGCCAGACTGCTTGAACCCTCCCCAAGGAGCCTCCACATACGTCGGTTGCATGTGGTTGACCCAAACGATGCCAGCACGCAGAGCTTTCACCGCGCGCATCGCCTTGAAGATGTCGCGCGTCCACACCGCCGCGGCCAGCCCGTACGGCGAATCATTCGCAATCTTCATCGCGTCTTTCTCATCTTCAAACGGAATCACCGAAGCCACCGGACCGAAGATTTCTTCCCGTGCGATTCGGGCGCTGTTATCGACGTCATAGAAGATCGTCGGCTGAACGTAATACCCCTTCGCGAACTTCTCCGGACGTCCCCCACCGGAAGCCAGCTTCGCCTCTTTCTTCCCAACTTCGAGATACTGGTTGACTCGGTCGTACTGTTCCTTGCTCACCAGCGGTCCCATCTTCGTATCGCGATCGAGTGGTGGCCCCAACTTGATCTTCTTGGCTTTCTCGGTCATGGCATCGACGAAGTTCTTGTAGATCGACTTCTGCACCAGAATCCGGCTGCCCGCCGAGCAAACTTCGCCTTGATTGATGAACACTCCGAATAGCGCTCCATCAATCGCCGCTTCAAAGTCCGCGTCCGCAAAAAAGATATTTGGAGACTTTCCGCCCAGCTCGAGCGTCACGCGCTTCACCGTATCGGCGGCTTGCTTGACGATGATCTTGCCCACGGCCGCACTGCCGGTGAACGCAATCTTGTTTACGTCCGGATGTTGCACGATCGGCGCACCGCAAGTCTCGCCGAAGCCAGTGATCACGTTGACCACTCCAGCCGGAAGACCGCAATCTGCAAAATGCTTCGCGAACTCCAGTGCAGTCAGCGGAGTCTGCTCGGCAGGTTTGAGAACGCAGGTGCATCCCGCAGCAATTGCAGGCGCCAGCTTCCATGCCGCCATCAGCAACGGATAATTCCACGGGATAATCTGCCCCGCCACCCCGATCGGCTCTTTCATCGAAAGCGACAGTGCGTTATCCGGAACCGGATTCACGCTGCCGGTAATCTTTGTCGCCAGTCCGCCGTAATATTCGAAGCAGGTCGCAACGTCGTTTAAATCGAACTCGGCTTCCACAATTGGCTTGCCCGTATTGCGGCATTCCAGTTCTGCCAAAGCGGCAAGATTCTTCCGGACTCTGTCTGCCATGCGAAACAGAACGCGCCCGCGCTCCTGCGCTGTCGTCGAAGCCCACGGCCCATCCTCAAACGCAGCCTTCGCAGCCGCAACTGCGCGGTTCACATCATCTGCATTGGCGTCGGGAACCTGCGCAATCACTTCCTCGGTGGATGGATCGTAAACCGGGAAAGTCTTGGTCGACTTGCTCGAGACAAACTCCCCATTGATGAACATCTGGTAAGTCTTCACTTCCGTCTGTACTCCGCTAGGCATCATGGCCTCCGTAGCGCTTGCTTGTAGTTCTGGTGGTCAGCCTTCTGTCGGCTGACAACTCGTAGCGCCGGCATCTCGCCGGCCGCAGTGCGGGCGTTCCCGCCCGCACACCTTCGCGTTTCTATCGATGTACCTCGCTCATTGGCAAAGTCACCGTCTTACTCGACGCGGATTGCACCAACTTCCGGCGCCCATAGACAAAGAAGAAAAATGCTGCCAGTCCAACAAAGAACACCGTCCCGCCCACCATCCAAAGTTCGTACTGCCACAGCGACGTGATCTGAGCTGCCGGGAAAAAAACCAGCAAGATCCCCAGTGTCGTAGTCAGCAGTCCGCATAGCCCCGCCGTGAACAAAGTCCCGCGACCGTATTGCCCTACTGGCTTCGTCTCGCTCACAGCGAACTTCACCAGCGCGCCAAACATATAAAGAAACGGAACAAGCTGCAGCACCACGGCGAGAGACAGCAATTTCTGAAATGTTTCCTGCACTCCAGCTCCAGCAAAGTTCAACAGCACCAAAAGACCGGAAACAATTCCCTGCAGAATCAGAGCTGCATAGGGCGTTGCGTATTTCGGATGTACATTCCCCAGCCACCTCGGCATATACGAATCCAGGCCTGCGACGAACGAGCCGAGCCACCCATCCACGCCGACCCAATTCCTGCGATGGACAAGCTCAAAAGGATCGCAAACGGAATCGTGATCTTCCCAAGCCCGACTTGCGCCGCCATGTGAGTCACCGCCTGCACGATCCCTTGCAGAACATTGACATTTTTTCCTACCGCGATGAGAAGGGTGAGTGTCGCCCCGACGTAGAGCGCTCCCGAAAGTACTCCACCCCATGCCACTGCACCCGGCAGAGTGCGCGCCGGATCTTGAATCTCGTCCCCCATCACCGATGCAAGTTCCAATCCCACCAGTCCAAAGCAAATCACTCCAAACGAATTCAGCACGAATTTCGGATTCGCCGGAATTGCAAAATCTCCCGCCGTGATCGTCGTTCCGAAGCGACCCCAAATCACCACCCCGAGACCGATCAACACAGCCGCCGCCATGAACGTTCCGATCGCCCCGAGGTTGTTGATCCACTTCCCTACCCCGAGGCCCAGAACGTTAAAGAGCGTGAGCAGCGCTAGAAGCGATAAGGATGCAACCGCCGCGAAAATCTTGTTGTCTGCTAATCCCTGATGACCGGGCCCAAGCACATACACCGACACGCCAACGAAGTAGAGCATCACCGTCGGCACGTACAGCATGTTGTTCGTCCAATAACACCATCCGGATAGAAATCCGTGGAAGTCTCCAAACACTTCCTTGGCCCACAAATAAACTCCGCCCTCCCCCGGATAGCGATGCGCCAACTCAATCACCGCTATTCCCTG
>Ga0335069_10010993_pt1 | contig 12804 bp, 12 predicted proteins | sample Lox_Sample_11_FD_206714 | JGI IMG/M metagenome (GOLD analysis project Ga0335069, IMG submission 206714) | Soil microbial communities from Loxahatchee National Wildlife Refuge, Florida, United States - Lox_Sample_1.1 | ecosystem: Environmental > Terrestrial > Soil > Wetlands | place: USA... | reverse complement strand
GCCGTCGCAGAGGCCGGCGGCGATGGCATAGATGTTCTTCAGGCACGCGCCGAACTCCGCCCCGGCGACATCGACGCTGGTGTAGAGCCGCAGCGTCGGCCCGCTCATCGCCGCCTGCACCCGGCTGACGAACGGTTCGAACCGGGCGGCGGCGAGCACCATGGCCGCCGGCAGGCCCTGCGCCACCTCGCCCGCGTTGGTCGGTCCGGTGAGGGTCGCCACGTTCACGCCCGGGAGCATCTCGGCCATGACCTCGCTCGGCCGCAGCCGCGTGCCGACCTCGAGGCCCTTCACCAGGCTGACCGCCAGCGTCAGGCGCGCGGCCTCGGCGGCGACCTCGCGGACGCGGGCGCACCAGGCGCGGAGCGCGTGGGACGGGCTGGCGATCAGGAGGACGTCGGCCGAGAGCAGGGCGGCCCGCAGGTCGCCCGTCACCGCCAGCGTGGCGGGCAGCTTCACCCCGGGGAGGTAGTCGCGGTTCTCGCGCGCCAGCTGCATCGCCACGGCATGCTCCGGGCGCCGGGTGACGACCGTCACGAGCTGGCCGCGGCGGGCCAGGTGGATCCCCATCGCCGTGCCCCAGGCGCCCGCGCCGATGACCGCGAACTCGATTGGCCGCTCTTGCTCCACGGATTCAGGTTTTCAGGAAACGGGGAATCCTTTCCCCGGCGAGCACAGCTTCAAGGTTGTCGCGCGGGTTGACGAGCTCGAAGCGCCGGCCGGACACCAGCACCTCGGCGGCCAGCGCGCGGGTGTTGTAGCGGCCGGCCATGGCGTAGCCGTAGGCGCCGGCGCTGAGGAAGGCGACATGCTCGCCCGCGCGCAGCTCGGGCAGCGTCCGGTCGCGGGCAAAGCAGTCGCCCGACTCGCACACCGGCCCGACGATGTCGGCCTTGAGCGGGCGTCGCCTGCCGGCGCGCCGCAGCGGCACGACCTCGTGGAAGGCGTCGTACATGGCGGGGCGCACGAGGTCGTTCATCGCCGCGTCCAGCACGAGGAAATTCTTCCCGTGGCCGCGCTTGAGGTACTCGACGCGGGACAGCAGCACGCCGGCGTTGCCCACGAGGAAGCGGCCCGGCTCGAGCAGGATCTTCAGGCCGAGCGGCGCGAGCAGCGGCCGGAGGGCCGCGCCGTAGGCCTCGGGCGTCAGCGGCCGCCGGCCCGCGGGACGGGCGTCCCACCAGGCGCGGGCGCCGCTGGCGAGGGCGTCCTGGTAGACGATGCCGATGCCGCCGCCGATGCTGAAGTACTCGATGCCGTGGTCGCGCTTCAGCCGCTGCACGAAGGGCAGGACCTTTTCCACCGCCTCGACGAACGGCGCGACCGAGGTGAGCTGGGAGCCGATGTGCATCTGCACGCCCCGAATCCGCACGTGCCGGCAGCGCGCGGCGTCGGCATAGGCCTTGGCCGCGTACTTGAGCGGGATGCCGAACTTGTTCTCGCTCTTGCCGGTGGTGATCTTGGCGTGGGTCTTGGCGTCGACGTCGGGATTGACCCGGATGGCCACCGGGGCCACGCAGCCCATTCGACCAGCCAGCTCGTTGATCCGCTCCAGTTCGGGCTCGCTCTCGACGTGGAAGCCGTAGACCCCCGCCTTCAGCGCCAGCCGGATCTCGTCGGCCGTCTTCCCCACCCCGGCGAAAACACTGTCCTGCACCCGGCCGCCGGCTGCGACAACCCGTCGCAGTTCGCCGCCGCTGACGAGGTCGAAGGCCGCCCCGAGGTTCGCGAAATGCCGCAGGATCGCGAGGTTTGAGTTCGCCTTGAGGGCGTAGCAGATGCGCAAGTCGAGCCCGGCCAGGCTGGAAGCGAGCCGGTGGTAGTTGTCCGCAATTGTCAGAGCGCTGTAAACATAGGTCGGCGTGCCGTGCTTCCGGGCGATCTTCCCGAGGTCGACCTCCTCGCAGAAAAGGCTCGGGCCGACGTAGCGAAAGTGGTGCATGGGTAAACGGGAAATGAAAGAGACGGGAATACCCGGAATCCCCTTGAGGGGAAGCACGATTTGGCGAACTTCAAGTCCGTGCGCCGCATTCTCCACCAGTTCCTCCTCCGCCTGCCGGTCCCAAATGGCTACCGGCTGGACCGGGAACTGCGGAGCACCGGGGTGAAGCGGGCGACGTTCGTCAGCTACCTCGAGTCGAGCGGCTACCGGACGAACCACATCGATGCCTATGAGCGCAGCCTGCGGCGCCGCCGGCTGCTGAAGTACGCACTTTTCTGGGGCACGGCGTTCCTCGTCGCGTGGGTCGTCATCGAGAGCGCGAAGGCGCTGACGCTCTGAGCCGGAGACCGGGTGGCGAAAATTGAAGGCCGACGATTGATCGGGCCGGCCCGCGTCGCGGGCAAAATACTTTGCCAATCCGGTCCGGGTTCCTAGACCTGCGCCGTGGCCATCAATGCCGACCTCTATCCCTGGCTGTCCGCCGCGGCGATCGCCTGGGGCGTGCTGGATTGCTTCTTCGGCTACGCGATCTTCCGGTTTACCGTGACCCTCTGGGGTGTGGCCGCCGGCCTGCTCTTCGGCTGGTCGGCGGGCCAGGCGCTCGGGCTGGGCCTGCCCGGGGAAATCGGCGGGCTGGTCGTCGGGGCGCTCCTCGGCGGCGGGCTGGCCTTCATGCTTTACCTCGCGGCGGTATTCGCGGCGGGCTTTCTCTTCGGGGCCACGGTCGGGATGCTGATCCTCGCCAATTTCAACCACATGGTGGCGCTGCTGACGAGCGGTGTGCTCGGGGTGATCGGCGGCGTGCTGGCCGTGAAGCTGCAGCGGGTGGTGCTGATTCTGGCGACCGCGGTGCTCGGATCGTTCCGGTCCCTGCTCGCGCTGATGTACTTCACCGACCACCTGGACTGGCTTTTCTACCTGGTGCAGCAGCCGCAGCAGCTGCCGGCGCTCATCGAGTCCAAGACCTGGCTGTTTCCGTCGGTGCTGGCCCTCGCCACGGTGGGCGCCGTCGCCCAGCTCGGCCAGGCCCGCGCGAGCGGGGGAAAATCCCGGGACCAGTCCAAGGACTAGCTTGCGCCACGACCGCCTTCTCGCGCAGTCTGTCACCACCCCATGAGAACCGTCCTTGCCCCGTTGCTTTCCTCGGTGCTGCTGCTGGCGGCCCTCGCCGGCTGCAGCTCGCATCCGCCGCCCACCGGACTCACGGTGGCGCTCACCAAGCTCGAGCGCACGGCGGACGGCACCCTCACCGCCACGCTGCAGTTTACGAATGAGGCGGTGGTCGCGTTCAACGTCGCGGGTTCCAGGCACCAGGTGTTCCTGAACGGTCAGCCGGCGGGCATGATCGACATCAAGGAGCCGCTCGGACTGCCCTCCGAGCATGTGCTGACGCAGACCGCGAAGTTCGTGCCGACCGGTGCGGCGCCGGCCGCCGGCGATGCCTCGTACCGGCTCGACTCGACGCTCACCCTGCTGCTCTACGGCGACTCAAAGGAAGTCCACAAGACTTCAAGCTCCGGCACGGTCAGGGTGCAGTAAGCAAAAGGCGGCGCCCGGATTTCCGGCGCCGCCGGGGTGAAGCGGATTCGCGGTCAGGCCGCCAGCCGCTGCGACGGGCGGACCGGACGGCACGTCTCGGGCGCCACCGGCAGGTGGATCGGGCGGACCCGGGTCAGCTCCCGCGGCTTGCGCGAGTACTGGTCGATGGTCCAGGCGATGAGCACGAGGGCGAAGGCGAGGGCGATGAAGTCGGCGGCGTCAAAAGGACGACCGCTCGCAAGGGTCGCGGACCCGGTGAGGGTCGTGGCGAGGAGGGAAAACAGAGCGGCTTTCATACGTGGAGGAGGTTGAGTTGCTGGTATTACACCGGACGGTTGGAAAAGTTGCACCGCGTGCGCAAGTGCCTCCAGCGGAATAACCCCTGACACACAATCGTTGCCGCGGTGTTGCGAAAACGTGGCTTGCGGGAAGCGGCGGAATGACTGCCGGGCGGCGCGGCGGCACCCGCGCCCGCCGTCCCGGGTTGGCGAGAATTCCGCCGCGGAGACTCCGCCCGAAAGCGAAAAGCGCATGCGGGGTCGACCGCCTGAAACAGGGTGACCCCGCCCCTAGCCCGCGCCGCCGCTGGCGTTCGACACCGGCTGCAGTTTTGCGCGGAAGAGCGCGCCGATGTAGTCGCGGTTCATCCGCGCGATGAAGTCGTGGCTGATGAGCTTGGGGCACACCGCGCTGCACTCGTATTGGTTGGTGCAGTTGCCGAAGCCGAGGGCGTCCATCGTCTCGACCATCGCCAGCACGCGGCGGTCGCGCTCGGGCTGGCCCTGCGGCAGCAGTCCGAGATGCGACACCTTGGCGGCGACGAAGAGCATGGCGCTGGCGTTCTTGCAGGCCGCGACGCAGGCGCCACAGCCGATGCAGGCCGCGGCGTCCATCGCCAGGTCGGCCTCCCGTTTCGGCACCGGGATCGAGTTGGCGTCGGGGGCCGCGCCGGTGCGCACGGAGATGAAACCGCCAGCCTGCTGGATCTTGTCGAAGGCGGAGCGGTCGGTGACCAAGTCCTTGACCACGGGGAAGGCGCGGGCGCGGAACGGCTCGACGACGATCACGTCGCCGTCGGCGAAGGTGCGCATGTAGAGCTGGCAGGTGGCGATGCCGTGGCCGGGGCCGTGCGGCTTGCCATTGATGGTGCAGGAGCAGGTGCCGCAGATGCCCTCGCGGCAATCGTGGGCGAAGGCGATCGGCTCCTCGTCCTTGAGCGTCAGGCCGTCGTTGACGACGTCGAGCAGCTCGAGGAACGACATGTCGGGATTGACGTCCTTCGCCGGGTAGTCGACGAACCGGCCGGGCTGGCCCGGGCCCGCCTGGCGCCAGACGCGGAGGGTGACGGAGAAGAGTTTCTTGGTGGGAGCGACCATGGGGAGAATTACGAAGGACGATTGACGAATGACGATGGGGCGCACCCTGCCGGTTCGCCTCGCGGCCCGCGGTTCCGCCACCCGTCTACGGCCGGCTGCGCGCCGTCCGAATCGAAGCGATCAAGATCGCGAGAATTTCCGCACCCTCTCGTTGCAGCGACGCCAAGTCGGCCGCATGGACGATTCCGCTGTCCACGAGCAATTCCATCCAGTAGAGCGACTCGTCGCACTCCTCCTCGGCGATCTTCAGCTTGTTGATGAAGTCCGACCGGGACTTGCCCAGGCCGGCGGACCGGTAGTTCGCGCCCACCGAAGTGCCGGCTCCTAGCAACTGGCGCCCGAGAATCCGCGCGGCCTCGTCCGGCGGCAGCGACCGGCAAAGGTTGAGGACGCGGAGCGCATAAGCCTTCATCCGCTGACGCAACTCGGTGGGATTCATCGACCATCCTTGAGTGCCAGCTGATCACCGGCAGGCCAGACCCATCCGCACGCAAATTACCGTAAGAATTTTTGCGTGAAGGGTTCACCGGTGTACCTCTATTGGGTTCTGGCGGCCCGGAAATTGTCACTCGTAAATCGTCCCTCGTAAATCGCGGCAGTTATTTGTAACTGCGCACGCTCATTTTCGTGAACTCGTAGTTCAGCGGCTCGACGTTGCGCAGGGGCGCGGCGCCGGAGCCCTGGTACTCCCAGGCCGCAACGTGGCCGAAGTTGGCGTCGTCGCGCCGGCACTCGCCGTCCTCGTACTGGTATTCCTCGCGGAAGTGACCGCCGCAGCTCTCCTCGCGCCGGAGGGCGTCGAGGCACATCAGCTCGCCGAGCTCGAGGAAGTCGGCCACGCGGCCGGCGCGCTCGAGCGACTGGTTGAGCGTGGACTCGGACCCGGGCACGCGGACGTTGGCCCAGAACTCCTCGCGCAGCGCGGGGATTTCCTGCAGCGCCTTCTCCAGGCCGGCCTTGGTCCGGGCCATGCCGCAATGCGTCCACATGATCTGGCCGAGCCGCTTGTGGAAATGGCTGACCGGCTCCTTGCCCGGGTTCTCGAGCAGCCGGCGGGTGAGGCCGCGCACGTTCTCCTCCGCCTGCCGGAACTCGGCGCCGTCGGCCGATGGGCGCGAACCCGGCTTCTGGCCGGCGAGGTAGTCGCCGATGGTGTACGGAATGACGAAGTAGCCGTCCGCCAGCCCCTGCATCAGCGCCGAGGCGCCGAGCCGGTTGGCGCCGTGGTCGGAGAAGTTGGCTTCGCCGAGGACGAAGAGTCCCGGCACGTTGGACATCAGGTTGTAGTCCACCCACAGGCCGCCCATGGTGTAGTGGACGGCGGGGAAGATGCGCATCGGCGTCTGGTACGCGTTCTCCGCGGTGATTTCGTGATAGATGTCGAACAGGTTGCCGTAGCGCTCGCGCACGCCGGCTTCGGTCAGCCGCTTGATCGCGTCGGCAAAGTCGAGGTAGACGCCGAGGCCGGACTCGCCGACGCCGCGGCCCTCGTCGCACACGCGCTTGGCCGCGCGGGAGGCGACGTCGCGCGGGCAGAGGTTGCCGAAGCTCGGGTAGATGCGCTCGAGGTAGTAGTCGCGGTCGGCCTCGGGAATCTCGGACGGTTTCTTCAGCCGGTCCTCCTTCCGCTTCGGCACCCAGATGCGGCCGTCATTGCGGAGCGACTCGGACATCAGCGTGAGCTTCGACTGGTAGTCGCCCGTCACCGGGATGCAGGTCGGGTGGATCTGGGTGTAGCACGGGTTGCCGAAGCAGGCGCCGCGCTTGTAGGCGCGCCAGATCGCGGTGGCGTTGGACTGGCGGGCATAGGTCGAGAGATTGAAGACGTTGCCGTACCCGCCGGTGGCGAGAACGACGGCGTCGGCGCTGTGCCGCGAGATCTCGCCGGAGTTGAGGTTCCGCACGACGATGCCCTTGGCGTGGCCGTTGACCACGACCAGGTCGAGCATCTCGGAATTCGGGAAAAGCTCGACGCCGCCCGCGCCGATCATCCGCGAGAGCGCGGAGTAGGCGCCGAGGAGGAGCTGCTGACCGGTCTGGCCGCGCGCGTAGAAGGTGCGCGACACCTGCGCGCCGCCGAACGAGCGGTTGGCGAGCAGGCCGCCGTATTCGCGCGCGAAGGGCACGCCCTGCGCGGCGCACTGGTCGATGATGTTGACGGAGACCTCGGCGAGGCGGTGGACGTTGGCCTCGCGCGAGCGGTAGTCGCCGCCCTTGATGGTGTCGTAGAACAGCCGGAAAACGGAATCGCCGTCGTTCTGGTAATTCTTGGCCGCATTGATGCCGCCCTGCGCGGCGATGGAGTGCGCGCGGCGCGGGCTGTCGTGGAACACGAAGCACTTCACCCGGTAGCCCAGCTCGGCCAGGGTGGCCGCGGCGGACGAGCCGGCGAGACCGGCGCCGACGACGATGATCTCGTACTTGCGCTTGTTGGCGGGGTTGACGAGCTTGATCTCCGCCTTGTGCCGGCGCCACTTGTCGGCGAGCGGACCGGCGGGAACCTTGGATTCGAGTTTGGCCATGGCGGGGAAAGTCAGCGCTGGATCAGGCCGCCGAGGAACGGCACCCAGCCGAGCACCGAAAGCGGGATGGCGGCGTTGAGGAGGAAATAGAGCCAGCAGTACGCGGCGCCGGCGCGCTCGAGGCCGCGCGTCCACCGCTCGTTTTTCAGCCCGAGGGTCTGGACCAGGCTCTCCAGCCCGTGGCTCAGGTGGTAGCTCAGCAGGCCGACCGCGAGCACGTAGAAGAAGGAGACCCCGGCGCGGCTGAAGCCGGCGAGCATCATCGCATGGACGTCGCGCACCATCGTGCCGTCGGGCAGCCGGAACGTGTGCTCGCCCCACTCCGGGTGCTGCGCGCGGACCGTGAAATCGAGCAGGTGATAGATGATGAACGCCAGCACCACCAGGCCGGTGCGGGCCATGACCCGGGAGGCCAGGGAGGCGCGGTTGACGTGGTCGAGACCATAGGCTTCCGGCCGCGCCGCGCGATTCTCCAGCGTGAGAACAATCGCCACCCAGACGTGGACCACGAGGCAGGCCAGCAGGACCAGCCGGACGAGCCAGAGGCCGGCGCCGAGCGACTCCAGCATGTGCGCGTAGGTGTTGATCTTCGCCGGCGGGAGGAAGATCTGCAGGTTGCCCAGCAGGTGGCCCGTCACGAACCCGAAGAGCACCAGCCCGGTCAGGGCCATCAGGAACTTCTTGCCAATGGACGAGGAGAAGAGCGAGCCAAGGAGGTTCATCGCGTGGGTCGGGAAACGGGGCCGGCGAGGGGTGGTCGGAGCGTGGCGGGCATAGGCATAGCCGGGGCGGACGCGCGTTGGCAAGGCACCCGGCGGGCCGGGGCCCATTATTAGGCACCCTAACCCTTTCGTGAAGGCAACGTCGGCTAATCCTGCGAACCGGCGCGGAGAACCGCCTCGGAGTTGAAGTTGGACGGGAGCGTGAAGGCGGACAGGCGCGCCATGGACGGAGCCTTGCGTGGTCGGAGCGACCTTATGCCGCGCCGATGAGTCCTGAGCCGGACCCAGGCAGTCGGATACGAAATCCATTCGCACCACACTCGCAGCAAATCGTGGAACCCGGCTCCGGACAGGTTCGAGGCCTTTCCCCGGCGGACACCGCGGCCCAAACAAGGAGGCCGCGCTCCACCTTCGCCTGCGGCATGAATCCGGCGGAGCGCAACGGACTCTCCAAGCCCTCGGTGGAGGACCGGTCTCCCGACCGGCCTCAGTGCAAAGGTCGAAGGCGAGAATCGGTCCAGGGGCCCGGTTTGATCCGTCCTCGCGGTCCGTCGGGAGACGGACCCTCCCACAACGGCGCCACGGTGCGCGCCCAGTCCCGGTCAGACCGCGTTCCCAGGATTTGGGCCTGGCGCATAGAGCAGTTTAATTTGACGTGTAGCCGGCGCGGGCGGGGTGCCACCCCGCATTATCGCCTAACTCGCGGGGTGCGGGCACCCCGCCCACATGCAATGTTCGATTTCGCCCATTGGGGAAACGGCCACAGCTTTGATTAATTCGCTCAGCCCGAAGCGCGTTTCGAGCGCCGCTTCCGCGCTCCTATCGCGCGAGCGGCTTGAGGAGCGAAAACTTGCCGCTGGCGGCGGGCTGGACGACCTTGCGCCGGTACAGGCTCACGCGGGCCCCCTCGCCCAGCGCCGCCGCGACGGCGGTCTCGATTTCGGTCGGGGCGAGCGCCTCGCCGACGTATTGGAATTCCCAGCGCAGTTCCGAGACCTGCACGAGCGTCCAATGCCAGCAGCGGAAGTCGGCCGGCAGCGCGGCATCGATTTCGAAGGCGGAGACCACGGTGCCGTCGGGCCGGAGAAAAACGTCGCGCTCGCGTCCGAGGATGCGATAGCCGGTCGGCGTGCGGCGCACGATGTCGCCGGTGTGGTAGCGCAGCAGCGGCATCGCCTCGCGTCCGCGGGTCGTGACGTAGATCTGGAAGACCTCGGCCAGGCCCTCCCGCCACGGCGCCAGCTCGATGAAGGCGTTGTCGTCGACCACGCGCAGGTTGTCGGCAAAGGCGTCGCCGACGAAAAGGTAGCCCGCCTCGGTTGAGCCGTAGAGATCGACCTGCACCGCACCGGGGAAGGCCTCCGCGATCCGGCGGCTGTGCTGGCGGCTGGCCTTGCCGTAGGTGAGGATGATGGTCTCGACGCTCGGCACCGTCACGCGCCGCTTGTGCAGCGCCCGCGCGAGCAGCGAGAGATAGATCGGCTCGCCCTCGAGCACCTCCGGGCGCACGGCCTGCAGCTCGACCGCGATGCGGTCCCACTCCGGCTCGGGAAACGCGAACGGGTCGCTCGACAGGTTGAGGTACACCGTGCCGTCGAAATAGCGGTGCGGAAACGGGTGGTCCTCGTACGGGCAGAGGTTGCTCGAGCAGCCGACCGGAGCGAGCACGCACTTGCGGTACGGGCGGTCGACGTAGCGCGCGAGCCGCGGATGCGCGAGGTAGGCGCGCCGGGTCTGCGCGTTCCACCAGCCATCCTCCATCACCACGGTCATCGGCCCGCTGGTGGTGCCGGAGGTGTGCTCGTACTCGAATTTCTTCTGCAGGAAACCGCGCTCGATCTCGGCGTAATCGGCGAAGAACGCCGCCGGCCCGCGCTCGGTGATCTCCTGGCGCGTGAGCCGCGGAATCTCGCGGTAGCACGACCACCGCAGCGGCTCGGCGTGCAGCGGAAAGCGCGCGCGGTAGAGCGGGCTGCGCCGGTAGATGGCGCGGATCTCGTCCTCGAGCCGCTCGGGCAGCAGCCCGCCGTTCCGCTCGCCCAGCGAGGCGGCGGGATTGGCGAAGGCGGGCGTGGTCAGGGCGGCTTCCATCGGGCGAGAGGGACTAAACGCGCGCCGGGGCGGTTGTCAAATGACCGGCCCGCCCTTGATTTTCGCCCAATGCGGCGCGAAGAGCAGGAGCGCGTCGAGCACCAGCGCGTGGGTGATCCGGCCGGCCCGGACCTGCGCATAAACCTCGTCCACCGGCATCGTCCGCACCTCGATCTCCTCGTCCTCATCCCAGTCCAGCGCGGCGGCCGGCCGCGCTTCCTCGACGCACACCAGGTGGCAGCGATTGGACTGGATGGCCGGGTTCGGGTGCACGGCGCCGAGCAGCCAGGCGCGCGCGCCGGCAAAGCCCGTCTCCTCCCGCAATTCGCGCACGGCCGTCGCCACCGGATCCTCGCCGGGCTCGATCATGCCGCCGGGAATCTCGAGCGAGAACTCGTCGATCCCGAAGCGGAACTGGCGCACCAGCACGAGCTCGCGCGCAGGCGTGAGCGCGACGACGTTGACCCAGTCGGGCGGGGCAATGACGTAGAAGTCCTTGGCGTCGGCGCGGAGCGGGTGGCGGTAGGCGACGCGGTTGACGTCGAAAATGCGCGTGCGCGCGACGTTCTGCGCGCCGCCCCTGATCCAGCGCTTCGGTCCGTGGTCGCCGCCGGAGGAATTCATCGCAAAAAAGAAACGCCTCCGCGACGCTGGGTCGAGGAGGCATTCGCCACGGCCGGTGAGGGCCGGAAATTACTTCTTCGGGATCTTGACCTTCTGGCCGACGCGCAGGTGCGCCGGATCCAGGCCGGGATTCTCCGCCTCGATCGCGTCGACCCGCGTGGCAAACTTCTTCGCGATCTTCGAGAGCGTGTCGCCCGGGGCGACCGCGTAATTGCCATCGGCGTCGACCGTGCCGGTCACGACGCCGCCCTTGCCGCCCTTGCCACCTGTGACGACGGGCTTCTTCGCGGCTTCCTCGAGCTTGGCCACCTGGCCCTTGATCGCGCCGATCTCGGTGCCGACCTGGTTGAGGGCGTTCTGCACGCCATCGCGCAACTGCTTCATGTCGTTGTCCGACTTGGCCGCGGCGGAGTGCACCTCGTTTTCGATCGTCGAAATCTTGGCGACCTCATCGCCTTGGGCGGCGACCGTCTTTTTCAGACCGGAAAGCTGCACGAGCGCCACAATGGCGAGGATCAGGGCGAGCACGCCGGCGAAGACGCCGACCATCGGCACGATGCTATTGCTGGAACTGCTGTCGCGGGAAAGAGTGTCCATTTTGTGATGAGAGGATTTAAGAATGCCTATTTATGAGGCGTCCCGGGGCGATGCAAGACGCAATTATTGAGAGTTTTAAGCAAAATTCGCCGCGGATGACGCGATCTGGCAGGCACTAACACCGGATTCTCCCGCCTCCCGCGAGGCCCTCTTTCATACCGAATTACCCGAGCTATAAGCCTCGAAAACTGTCGTCCTGCCGCCCACCTAATGGCCCGCACCGGCCCGCCCCGCCGGCCGCCGGCACCGCCGGGCGGTGACCGTTCGGCTGCAAGACGTTGCGGCCGACGGGCCCTGCTGCGCCTGCGGGCTGCCTTGACACCACCGCCGCGCGGGCGTGCGATGACGCGCTGCCCTCGGGGTGTAGCTTAGCCTGGTAGAGCGCCTGGTTTGGGACCAGGAGGTCGCGAGTTCGAATCTCGCCGCCCCGACCAATCGTTTCCCTCTGCAGTTTCGACTTTAACGGCCTCAATTAGCTGCAGGACTAGCTGCCGAACTGTCAGCTTTTCGAACGATTCAAGTGTGCGTACTTGTGAGCGTTCCCCTCCCCCGGCGATCCACGGCAGTTTCGCGATTTCATCGTGCAGCGCCAATGCTGGTACGTCGGTGTAAACTTTCGCCGTCAGATTTGCGTCGGAATGCCCGAGCACAGCTTGGGCACTTCGCTGATTGATGCCATAGCGAACGCCAAGCGTTTGCCAGGTCTTGCGGAACGAACGCAGGTGCAAGGTCCGCCCGAGGGTGTCCTTTCGCTCAATTGACGCCCGCTCCAAATCAGCGAGCAAAGTGCGACGAGTCGGGAAACGCGGAAACACTAGGGCCCCACTTTCCGCTCCAGCTCGCCCCAATCTCAATGCCGACGCGAGGCCATCATGCTACGGCACTGCACGCTTGTCTTTATCCTTTGTAGTGGACTCGCGGACGAGCACGAACGGTTTGTCCAGCTGCAGGTGGAAATCATCCCAGATCATCGCGGCGACTTCCTCGGGCCGTTGTCCCGTGTAGAGCATCACGCGATAGACCAGCAAACGCGGACCGGAGATAGCGAACAGTTTGACCAGCTCTTCCTCCGTAAACGCGCGATAGGGACGCACTTGTTTTCCTCGAGTTTCCACCTGCTCAATTTTTGCGATGGGATTCCGTTCGAGCCGTTCGACCTTCACCAAGAAGTTCAGAAACGCATTCAACGACACCTGGTATTCCTTCACGGTTTTCGCCGACCGCTGTAGGCTTGCTCTCCACCGCAAGAAAGACTCCGGCCGAATATCCCCAAGGAATTTCCACCCGGTTCTTGCGACCACCAGAAGAAGCCGTTGAATCGTGTCACGCAGATATCCTGTCGAAAGATTCCGGCCGCACAGATAGGCCCGATAATCCTCGATCAGCGAAGC
>Ga0335069_10010992_pt1 | contig 12805 bp, 9 predicted proteins | sample Lox_Sample_11_FD_206714 | JGI IMG/M metagenome (GOLD analysis project Ga0335069, IMG submission 206714) | Soil microbial communities from Loxahatchee National Wildlife Refuge, Florida, United States - Lox_Sample_1.1 | ecosystem: Environmental > Terrestrial > Soil > Wetlands | place: USA: Florida... | reverse complement strand
AGCTTTGTGGATGATGTCGAATTCTCGCCCGAAGACGCTACGCGCTCAGATCGAGCCTTCCTGATTCAGATGGTGAGGGTTGCCGTCGAGGCCGGAGCAACCACCATCAACATGCCTGACACCGTGGGCTATGCGACGCCCGAGGAATACGCGCAGATGTTCCGCGAAGTGCGCCTGGCCATCCCCGCAATCGATGCCGAAGGAATCGTTCTGTCGTCGCATTGCCATGACGATCTTGGCCTGGCAGTCGCGAACTCGCTCGCTGCTATCAGCGCGGGTGCACGGCAGGTTGAGTGCACCATCAACGGAATCGGTGAACGTGCAGGTAACGCTTCACTTGAAGAGATCGCCGCGGCACTCTACGTCCGCGCAGAACGCTATGGCGCGAAAACAAGCATCAAGCTCGACCAGCTTTATCCCACAAGCCAGGTGCTGGGCCAGATCATCACTTTCCGACCCTCGCCAAACAAGGCTATTGTTGGTGCGAACGCATTCGCGCATGAATCTGGCATTCATCAGCACGGCATGCTTGCCAACCCGCTCTGCTACGAAATCATGACGCCTGCGCTCGTCGGTGTTTCGCGGACGCATCTCGTGCTCGGAAAGCACTCCGGGCGCGCCGCTCTCCGCCATCGCCTCGAGCAACTCGGCTATACGTTGTCGCGTGAAGAACTGCAACACACGTATTACCGTTTTGTCGCCATGGCTGATCGCAAAAAGAACATCTACGACCAGGATCTGATTGGGATCCTGCCGGATCAGATTCGCGAACGCCACAGCGAGCCAGTCTCAGAACTGGACTGAGCACTTACTGAACCTTCTCAAACTGATACCTAGGAAATGGAATGAAGCTGAAGATCCTCGTCACTGCCGGAGACGGCATCGGCCCCGAAGTAACCCAGGAAGCGGTCGCCGTGCTGCGCGAGGTCACTGAACTCGGCGGCCACACACTCGAAATTGCTTCGAAACGTATCGGCGGCGTTGCCATCGTAAACGACGGCACGCCGCTTCCCGCCGAAACCCTCGACGCTGCGCTTTCCAGCGATGCGGTATTCCTTGGTGCAGTCGGCGGCAATGAATTCAATGCCCTCCCCCCGGATAAGCGTCCCGAAGCCGGCTTGCTGCAGCTCCGTGCCGCTCTTGGAGGATTCGCGAACCTGCGACCTGCGTTCGCCTTCAAGGAACTCGCGGTCAACAGTCCGCTTCGACCTGAGATCGTCGAGGGCGCCGATATCCTCTTTGTTCGCGAACTACTCGGAGGGCTGTATTTTGGAGCGCCGCGCGAATGGAATCGCGAGAAGGGCGAAGCATGGAACACGATGCGTTATTCACGTGAGGAGGTTGCTCGCGTTGCCCGCGTCGCTTTTCAGCTTGCATCTAAACGTCGTAAGAAGCTCACAAGCGTAGACAAGGCGAATGTACTCGAGGTCTCGCAGCTGTGGCGCGCGACGGTGAATGAGGTTGCGGCGGAGTTCCCCGGCGTGACCGTCGAGCATCAGTATGTCGATGCCATGTCGATGCACTTGATGAATCAACCGCGCAACTATGATGTTGTTCTCACTGAGAACCTCTTCGGCGACATCCTCTCCGATGAATCAGCGGTAATCACGGGTTCGCTCGGCATGTTGCCCTCGGCAACCATTGGCGGCAAGGTCAACCTTTATGAGCCGGTTCACGGGTCGGCGCCCGATATCGCAGGGAAAGGACTCGCAAATCCGCTCGGGGCGATCCTCACCGGCGCGCTGATCCTGCGGCACTCTGCGGGGCTGGAAGCCGAAGCCGCGGCGATTGAGTCCGCAGTTCGAAGGGTACTCGAACAGGGATTTCGCACCCCCGACCTTGCTCGCTCAAATCCTCAGGGACTCGCGGTGCTTTCGACAATAGAAATGGGTGCGAAAGTGCGTGAGACAGTCAAACTGCAGCTTCTAGCCCCCAGCCGCTAATTACTGACTCGTGGCAGGAACGAACGAATCAACCCAAGGCAGAATTCGATTTCTGGATGAAGTGTTTTTTTGATTGGCAAGACAAAGCTAGAGGCTAGAAGCCAGGAGCTGTTTTTCATGAGCAATACACCAAAGACACTCTTCGAAAAGGTCTGGGAGCAGCATCTGGTCGTCGAGCCTACCGGAGAGCCGGCGATACTCTACATCGATCTGCAACTTCTTCACGAGGTGACCTCACCACAAGCCTTCGAAGGGCTTCGCATGGCTGGCCGCAAGGTGCGGCGCCCGGATCGCACCATCGCGACAGTGGACCACAATGTTCCCACCACAGTTGAAGGGCGTCTGAACATCGTCGATCAAATCGCCGCGACGCAAATCGCCACACTTCGCAAGAATTGTACAGACTTTGGAATCGAACTCTATGACGTGAACAGCCGCGAACAGGGTATCGTTCATGTCATCGGTCCAGAGCTTGGCATTACCAAACCCGGCATGACCATTGTGTGTGGTGACTCGCACACCTCGACGCATGGCGCATTTGGTGCATTGGCTTTCGGAATCGGCACCAGCGAAGTGGAGCACGTTCTGGCTACCCAAACCCTTCCCCAATCGAAACCAAAGACGTTTCGAATCTCAGTGGAAGGCAGGCTGCCCAGCGGTGTGACGGCCAAAGACATCATTCTCGGCATCATCGGGACGATCGGCACCGATGGCGCGACGGGTTGCGTCATTGAGTACGCGGGATCAGCAATTCGCGCGCTTTCGATGGAACGCCGCATGACCATCTGCAACATGAGCATTGAGGCAGGGGCGCGTGCGGGCATGATTGCTCCCGACGAGACGACTTTCGCGTATCTTAAGGGCCGCCGATTCACCCCAAAGGACTCAGCGTGGGACGAGGCAGTTCGAGAATGGAGCAAACTCCCCAGCGATCCAGGAGCCGTGTTCGATCGCGAACTCGTCATCGACGCGACAAAGCTTGTACCGTATGTCAGTTGGGGAACAAGTCCCGGCATGGTCGCGCCGATCACGGATGTCGTGCCTGACCCCGCTGCCGCTCCAAACGAACAGGAGCGCAAGTCACTCGAGCGTGCCCTTGAATACATGGGTCTGCAGGCAGGAACGCCGCTTGAAGATGTTGCGATCGATCGCGTGTTCATTGGCTCCTGCACCAACTCGCGCATTGAAGATCTGCGCGCTGCCGCTCGAATTGCTGCTGGCTACAAGGTAGCGACACATGTCAGCGCAATGGTCGTTCCTGGTTCGCAACAGGTCAAGGCACAAGCTGAACAGGAAGGACTCGATCGCGTATTTCGCGAGGCGGGCTTTGAATGGCGGGAGCCAGGCTGCTCCATGTGCCTCGGCATGAACCCGGACATTCTCTCGCCGGGAGAGCGCTGCGCGTCAACCAGCAATCGAAACTTTGAAGGCCGCCAGGGACGCGGCGGACGTACCCACCTGGTCTCACCCGAAATGGCTGCAGCAGCCGCGATTGCCGGGCATTTCGTCGATATTCGTAACTGGACCGTTCGTGAGGAGGTAACGCCTGATGCAACCGTTTAGAACACTCACCGCTCTGGCTGTTCCACTCGACCGGACCAATGTCGATACCGATCAGATCATTCCGAAACAGTTTCTGAAGCGCGTCGAACGCAGCGGATATGGCGAATTCCTCTTCTTTGACTGGCGACGCAACGCGCACGGCGAGCCCGATCCTTCGTTTCCCTTGAACGAACCGCGCTATCAGGGTACGCAGATTCTGATTGCGGGGAAGAACTTCGGCTGTGGGTCGAGCCGTGAACACGCCGCATGGGCACTCAGTGACTTCGGCATTCGCGTGGTGATCGCCCCGACGTTTGCTGACATCTTTTTCTCGAATGCGGGAAAGAATGGAATCGTGCTCGTAAAGCTCACCGAGCAGCAGGTCAACAGCCTCCTGGAAACTGCAAAGAAGATTCCGAACTACCGGCTCACGGTCTCGCTCGAAGAGCAGACGGTCACCGACGGGCGAGGATTCAACGCGGAATTCGATTTCGATCCTTTCCGCAAGTTCTGTCTCATCGAAGGACTTGATGACATCGGCCTGACCTTGCGCCACGCCGCCGCACTTGACGTGTACGAAGGAAAGCACGATCAGGCCGGTTGGCTCAAAGCAAAGTGATCGGCGCGAAATCTGTCATCGCCGATTACTCAACGGGCACCAGAACGAAGGAAGAGAATGACGATTGAAGGCAAACGCCAAAGTATCCCGCTCACTGAAGGACCCAGCCGTGCTGCCGCGCGTTCCTACTTGCGCGGAGCGGGATTCTCCAAGGACGACCTTCATAAGCCGATCATAGGAATCGCCAATACATGGACTGAGATTGGCACCTGTAACGTACACCTCCGTGAGGTCGCCGAAGCCCTTAAGGAAGGCATTCGCGAGGCGGGCGGCACACCCATGGAATTCAACACAGTCACGATCTCCGACGGCATCACCATGGGTACACAGGGCATGAAGGCTTCGCTGGTTTCGCGCGAGGTCATCGCCGACTCCATTGAACTCGTCGCTCGAGGGAATCTCTTCGACGGGCTTGTGGGTATCGGCGGCTGTGACAAGAATATGCCAGGGATTATCATGGCTCTCTGCCGGCTCGATATTCCCGGCATGATGCTTTACGGTGGCTCCATAGCACCCGGTCATCTCAATGGCGTCGATATCACGATTCAGAATGTGTTCGAGGGCATCGGGTCCTATGCCGCCGGCAAGATCGACGATGCCGGGCTCGAAGCACTTGAGGCAAATGCCTGTCCGGGAGCCGGAGCATGTGGCGGCCAGTTCACCGCGAACACGATGGCGATGAGCGGTGAGATTCTCGGCATCTCGCCGATTCAACTTTCTGGCGTTCCCGCTTCGGCGAAAGAGAAACACGCGGCGAGCCGCGAGGCTGGACGCATTCTTATGGATGCGGTTCGTGCCAATCGTCGGCCTTCGAAGATCATTACGCGAAGGTCCATCGAGAACACCATCGCGAGTGTGGCCGCAAGTGGCGGCTCAACGAATGCGGTTCTTCATCTACTGGCCATTGCGCGAGAAACTGGTATCAACCTCTCTATCGACGACTTCGATGTGATCTCCCGGCGCACCCCCTTCATTTGCGACTTGACGCCCGCTGGCAAATTCGTCGCGTCTGATTACCAGGCTGCCGGAGGATCGCGCTTGCTGGCAAAGCGCCTCATCGAGGCTGGCCACGCCGACGGCTCAACCATCACCATCAGTGGCCTCACGCTAGCAGAAGAAGCAGCTCTCGCACAGGAAACTCCGGGGCAGATTGTCATTCGCACATTTGAGAACCCCATCAAGCCCGCCGGCGGCCTTGTGATCCTCAAGGGGAATCTCGCACCGGAAGGCAGCGTCATGAAGATCGCCGCGGCCAATCGCTACGAACATCGCGGGCCTGCTCGCGTTTTCGATTGCGAGGAAGATTGCTTCGCGGCTGTGCAATCCGGCAAGATCAAGCCGAATGACGTTCTCGTCATTCGCTTTGAGGGACCAAAGGGCGGCCCGGGTATGCGAGAGATGTTACAGGTCACAGCGGCTGTCAGCGGCAATCCTGCCCTGAGCTCGACGGTCGCTCTGTTGACTGACGGACGATTCTCCGGCGCGACGCGCGGATTCACTGCAGGCCACGTCGCACCCGAAGCCTTTATCGGCGGACCGATCGCCGCAGTGCGAGAGGGCGACATCATTCACTTTGACATTCCTAACCGTACACTGAACGTTGAGATCAGCGCAGAAGAGATGTCTTCGCGACTTAAGGAATTCAAGCCTCCGGCGTTGCGCTGGCCAGGTGGCGTCTTTCGCAAATATGTTGATCGCGTAGCATCTGCCTCAGAAGGGGCAACGACCTGAAATTCGGAGTCTGAGCCGGGGCTCGCAAATCGAATGTTTTGCCGGGTCTAATTGCCGGGCCCCGGCTGCGACAAGGAGAAAACCATGGGAAGCAACCTAACTGCGCAAGCCGCCAATGCCCATCTCACGACGCCCACACGTCTCACCGGCGCAGAAATTGTCTGGGCCACGCTTGTAGGCGAGGGCGTAACAGATGTCTTCGGCTATCCCGGCGGAGCCATCTTGCCGGTCTATGATGCGCTGCGCAAGTTTCCCATTCACCATGTCCTTGTGCGTCACGAGCAGGGAGCCGCGCATATGGCCGATGGCTATGCACGCGCGTCTGGAAATGTTGGAGTTGCCGTGGCAACCAGCGGCCCCGGCGCCACGAACCTCGTAACCGGAATTGCCACGGCGATGCTTGATTCGATTCCAATGGTCTGCATTACGGGCAATGTTTCAAGCAAGGTGCTCGGGACCGACGCATTTCAGGAGATTGACATCACCGGAATCACACTGCCCGTAACCAAGCACAACTTCCTCATCAACCGCACTGAAGACATCGCGCCAGCATTGCGCCATGCATTTCAGATCGCCCGCTCCGGGCGACCCGGCCCAGTGCTGGTCGACATCACTAAGGACGCACAGCAAGGCACAGCAATCTTTGACTTTGCGGCTGCCAAGCCGCGACCTTATCGCCCTCATCCGATGCTCCGGGTGGAAGAATCGGGGCTTCAGCACGCCGCAGAGCTCATTCGCAATGCAAAACGCCCCGTGATCCTCGCAGGCCATGGCGTCACGGAATCCGGAGCAATGGAGCATGTGCGGACACTGGCAGAACGCGCACAGATTCCGGTAGCGCTCACACTGCTTGGCCTTGGATGCATCCCTGCTTCGCATCCTCTCAATCTGGGCATGATGGGCATGCACGGGGAATCGTGGGTAAACAATGCCATCCAGGATGCTGACCTTCTCATCGCCTGCGGCATGCGGTTCGACGACCGTGTAACGGGAACCCCTTCAACCTATGCCCAGAAGGCAAAGAAGATTCACATTGAGGTCGATCCCTCGGAGGTCAACAAGAACGTCAAGGTTGATGTTGCTCTGATCGGCGATCTACGAACCGTTCTGGAGGATCTATTGCCGCGCGTCTCAGGGCGTGACGGCTCTGCGTGGATCAGGGCGATCGAATCGAGCAAGGGGGCGGTGTCGGTACGCGACATCAAAAACCTCCCCGACTCCGGCCACCTCTATGCGGCACATGTCATGCACGACCTTTGGCGGATCACCGGTGGCGACGCGATTGTTGTCACCGATGTGGGCCAGCACCAGATGTGGGAAGCTCAGTACTTCCATCATGAGAAGCCGCGGACCCTGGTCACATCCGGCGGACTGGGAACCATGGGCTTTGCACTGCCCGCAGCCATTGGCGCAAAGATGGCCAGTCCTGACAAGGAGGTTTGGGTCATCGCCGGTGACGGTGGATTCCAGATGACTGCAGCAGAACTCTCCACCATTGTTCAGGAGAAGCTGAAGATCAATATTGCCGTCATCAATAACGGGTATCTTGGCATGGTTCGCCAATGGCAGGAGTTCTTCTACGAGAGTAATTACGAAGCCACGCCCCTTGTCAGTCCGGACTTTGTCAAGCTCGCCGAAGCTCACGGTATCGCGGGACGCGCCGTTACCAGGCGTTCTGAGGTTGCCGCAGCCGTGAATGAGGCTCGCAACGCGCCGGGTCCGTTCCTGCTCAACTTCCTTGTCGAAAAGGAGGATTCGGTGTATCCGATGATTCCTGCCGGCAATGCATTGCACGAGATGATTCGCCGGCCAGGCAAGAGCCCGATCGTCGAGTCGCCTGACGATAAGTAAATCTCCGTTCTGCTGCCTTCTACCGTCTCCCGGCTGCCTCGGCTGCTACAAGCTTTAAAGGTCTCTTTGAAGACAGCAAGGGAGACGCAAGACGGCCGCTGGAGGCTGGGAGTCCGTTTATGATGCACACATTTGTCGCCTATGTTGAAGATCTTCCCGGCGTTCTCACGCGCGTTGCCTCTCTCTTTCGCCGGCTCAACATCAACATCGCCTCGCTTACAGTTGGCCGCAGCGAACGAGCAGGACTGTCTCGCATGACCATTGTTTGCGATGCATCAGCCGAAGCGGGTCATCGCATCCGGGCCAGCCTCTACAAGCTGGAGAACGTCGTTGATGTGGACGACATTGCTCACGCGCCTTCCGTTACGCGTGAACTCGTTCTGATCAAGATTGGAGCCACCGCCCGCACCCGCTCGGAAATTTTCGAACTGGCTGAGGTGTTTCGCGCGCGCATTGTCGATCTGACGGCCGAGTCCCTTATGATCGAAATGACCGGCGTGGAGAGCAAGATTGAAGGCCTCATCGAAGTCCTGCGCGAGAGCGAGAGCCCGATTCTCGAAATCTGCCGCAGCGGAAAGATGACCATGCGCCGCGGCCATCACACCTCTGGTGTTCTCAAGGCAATGGGCGCCGGCACAGATGACAAGCCGCTCCCGGAAGACGAACTGGGGGTAGCCTCTGAAGAGAACGCAGACATCGAACCTGCATGACTGGCGCTGAAACGCGCCGGTTTCCATCGACATTCACACGAACGCAAAGGAAGAATCAAAAACATCATGGCTAAGACTTACTACGATCACGATGCCGACCTATCCCTTATCCAGGCGAAAAAAGTTGCCATTATCGGCTACGGTTCCCAAGGTCATGCGCATTCCCTTAACCTCAAGGACTCGGGCGTTCAGGTGAAGGTGGGCCTTGCCGCCAACTCCAGGTCCATTGCCAAGGCCCAGAAGGCCGGTCTTGAGGTGGACACCGTGGCTGCGGCGACGGCATGGGCTGACGTGGTCATGATCCTTACCCCCGATCAGACGCAGGCCAGGCTCTACGCCGAAGAGGTTGCTCCCAACCTGAAGGCGGGGACGCTGTTGCTCTTTGCCCACGGCTTCAACATTCACTTCAAGACCATCGTTCCTGCCAAGAACATCGATGTGGGCCTTGCGGCACCCAAGGCTCCGGGCCATCGTGTTCGGGAGGTATTCACAGAAGGCGGCGGCGTTCCCGGCCTCATCGCCATTCAGCAGGACGCAACCGGCAAGGCTCATGCCCTGACGCTCAGCTATCTCAAGGGCATTGGCTGCACTCGCGCCGGAGTTCTCGAAACCACATTCAAAGAAGAAACAGAGACCGATCTCTTCGGAGAACAGGCTGTGCTTTGCGGAGGCGTCAGCGCCCTTATCAAGGCGGGCTACGAAACGCTTGTCGAGGCCGGCTACCAGCCTGAGAGCGCGTACTTCGAAGTGCTTCACGAATTGAAGCTCATCGTGGATCTGATCTATCGTGGCGGCCTGGCATATATGCGCTACTCGATCTCGGATACAGCTGAGTGGGGCGACTACGTTTCAGGACCGCGGGTGATCAATGAGGAAAGCCGCAAGGCGATGAAGCAGATTCTTGCCGAGATCCAGGATGGAAGCTTTGCCAGGCGCTTTCTTGCTGATCAGAACTCCGGCCGGAAGGAGTTTCTCGCCTTTCGTGAAGCGGAGGCAAAACACCCGATCGAGATTGTAGGAAAGCACCTCCGCGCATCGATGCCCTTCCTCGATCCGGTGACAGTGGAAGAAGTTGCGAAGACGCGGTAGAAGACAGCCTCCCGCTAAGAGCTGCCAGCTCTAGCTGGAGGCGTTCGCAACGAGCGGAACCTCCTCCACTACACGTAACTCTTCTCTACATCGGGCCACTGCACCGGCTCCAGCTCCTGCACGCCAAAGCACCACGACAGTCCGCCCACAATCATCACCAGAGCGGCTGCGCCGAAGGCCGCTCCGAAGTGTCCCGTCTTGTCGACGAGGAATCCGGTGAATGCGGGCCCCACAATGCCCGCCATGTTTGCAAAACCGTTCTGCATCCCGGCCCATTTGCCCGCTGCCGCGGGGCCGGCGATTGTCTGCCCGAACACGAAGTTGCCTGACGCGAGCGTCCCCACCCCGATGGCAAACGCAGTCAAGCACCAAGGATACGTCCGCTCAGTTGCAAACGCACAGGCTGACAAGGAGAGAGTCGACACGACGGCTCCGACGGCCATGGCCGCCTTGCGCACAAATGTCGGGCTGTGGCCGCCTCTGATGCATCGATCGGTGATCCAGCCGGTGGCCAGACAAGCAAGAGAATCCACGACATACAACAGTCCCGCAGTACCGACCATGGATTGCATCGAAAGATGCTGCTCCTGCACCAGATAGTAGGGCAACCAACTGACAAGAAAGTAGAGTAGGTAGTTGTCGGCAAAGTGTCCAACCGCGGCGCCCCAAAATGACCTTTTTTTCAGGATGGCGGCGAACCCAGGCACCCCCGCCGAAACCACGTGCTCGTGAACGACCGCCACTCCGGGTTTCCATCGAGCCCACGCCGGTAGCCACAAGAGGCCGACCAACCCTACGGCGATGAAAGTGGACCTCCAACCAAACTTCGCAATCAACATGCCGCCACCGAAGGTTCCCACTGCCGATCCCCAATAAATGGCTGCCATGATGATGCCGTTGGCAAACCCTCGCGCGTGCTCAGGCAGGTGCAGCGCGCAGATTTTGGAACTCGCCGGAAACATCACCGACTCTCCGATACCCAGCACGAGGCGCAACAAGAGCAGAGACACAAACCCGGCGGCCAATCCCGTGGCAGCGGTTGAAAGGGACCACACCAGAAAGCCCAGGGCCATGACCGCGTTCACATTGAACCTGTCCACGAGCCAGCCAACGACAAACTGCAGAAGCGTGTAGCTCCAGAAGAACGCGGAGAACAGTATCCCAAGCTGTGAGGCCGAGAAGCCCCACTCGGCTTTGAGCAGCGGCGCCGCCAGCGCCAGATTGCCTCGATCAATGTAGTTGATGACAACCGCCAGCGCGAGCAGAGCGAGCGTGGGCGCGATGGCTCGCAACTTGCTCTTCTCCTTGGTCATCTCGCTCCTGTTCATCGCGGATTTGCCCCTGGGAATGGGGTCTTGACCTCGTGCATGCCGGGCTACGTCACTCTACATGCCCCTCGACGCATGCGCCAGCCAAATCGCGACGGGGAGAAAGAAGGTCTCTCCCGTCCTTCCCGATGGTCACCGACCTGGGGACTCGATGGTGCGCATGCAAATCCATCAACTATTCCGGCTAAATTCCGGCTGATCGGCGGGGCTGGCAAGGCGGGAGGAGGGGCCCCGCCGAGGTCCACAGCACAATGTAGTCCTTCTCCTCCCCTCCCCTATCTCTGTAAGGAAAGGCCTTATTTTCAATTGGTTACGAGGGCAACAACATACTTGAATGATGCCCGACGCAGGCAAACTCGAAAATGCCGTGACAGGGCCGCTAAATCTGGCTCATGTGGAACCAGTATTCGATTTCATTAAGCGTTCTCGCAATGGCATGGGTAAGATTTCGCATCGCTGGGACGATTGTGTAGCCAGCGAACGGAAGAGTATCTCCGAAAAGTACCTCGAAGGACGCTTGTCCGTGATTCTCAACCTTGCTATTTCTCAATCCTGGGATTGGATGAGACGCGACCAAATCGTTGCGGACCTGCCAAGTAGGAATGCGAGTCTCTTCTCCTTCATCATCGATAAGAGTGATTCCCTCGATGTATTTGAACTCCGTTTTAGCGATCAAGAGCCGATGTTTATCTTCGATGTCGAGGTCGTTGAGGGAACAAATGAAGTCCCCATTGCCTCCCGTGTAAGGCTGTATAGTTTCCACGATGCAATCGATAACCTGTTTAGGGGCGCGCTTTGCAAGTCCACCCTCCAAGCGCGCTATAAGAGCATCCCTAGATTGATCCACGGGGAACCTAGTGTAGTCGCTTCGTCTGCCGGTTTGGGTGAACTCAATCTCTGCGATAGCGTAGTCGAGGGAAGTCCGCAGATTGTGCAAAGCATCGCCAAGCGTGAGAGAGAAGGAATCCGGCAGAGTTTCAGTCGCTCGCACTTTAAGGAGATCGTCTCCGCCATTCGGATCATGTTCAATAATGACTTCATGGGTTTGTCGCTTAGAGAACTCCCCCAGTATTACGTTGAGGTCGTTGATATGCTTTACGGCCCTCTGGATTTTTAATTTGGCTTCTTTGAAAACCTCAGGCATAAAATAGCCTCCATAAAGACGAAGCCGCAGTCTCCCGAGTACAAAGCATTCGAGAATCTTCTAGGCCGCGTTCTGACCGTCTCCAAGACGGAATTGAATAGACGAATAGAAGGGGACAAAAGAGCAAAGCGGGAGACTAAATCCCCCGCTTCCCGCGTTTCTGACGTTCCAGCCAAGCAAGCCTAGACCGTCGTTTCTCCCACCTTGCCGGTCAGTTCTGCGTAAGTCAGTCTCTTCCCTGAAATCTGCGATATAGCCAGGTGAAACGATCCGCGTCAGTCAGCAGATTGTCTTTGGTTGCGCGGTTATTGTAGCGGAATACCTGCTCTGTAACGTAAGCGTCCAAATGGAAAGGCTCAGAGGGCACCTGCCTCGACGGTCTCACGGTGTCACAATTGGGTTTTGTATTCCTGGAGCTTCATTTCTCTATCTGTCGTGAATACAGCTAGTTAGCTGAAGGAAGCGGCCAATTTTGGTCGCATTTTGGCAGGTTTTGGCCGCTTATCGGCGCTTAAGTGGCGCAAAACGGCACGTTTTGCACCATTCTTGAAGTTCAACCCGACATGCTCATGTGTGCAGGCTTCGACGGAGTTCCATAGAGCCCACGAGAGATTTGGACTCCCACGTATCTGAGAGTCGCTCCTGGGAAGAGGATGGTGCGAGCGCGTAGCTCACAACTGTCTACCATTGTGCGCCGGGAGGAGGAAATGATCTGCAAGCCGGACCGGGACATTTTCGGGTGCCAAGTTCAGCTTCAGAACTCACAAGCAGGCCCGGAACCCCGGAGCGCGGGCTGCTTTCCGTTCTGCATTTTCGGGGCTCGGTGAGCGCGATGCCGAATTGGCGAC
>Ga0335069_10010991_pt1 | contig 12806 bp, 10 predicted proteins | sample Lox_Sample_11_FD_206714 | JGI IMG/M metagenome (GOLD analysis project Ga0335069, IMG submission 206714) | Soil microbial communities from Loxahatchee National Wildlife Refuge, Florida, United States - Lox_Sample_1.1 | ecosystem: Environmental > Terrestrial > Soil > Wetlands | place: USA... | reverse complement strand
AGAATGGCCATGGACTTCCCCTTCCGAGTGAGTTGATGAGAGTTCGCACTTCCCATCGTGGCACTTCGTTGCCGGTTGCCGCATCGCGGCTGGCTCGGGACGGGGAAGTCCCTTTCATTCGTTAGGCGGCATGTATGGGCGACCTGCTCGACGCCATCCAGTTCAAGCTCTTGCCCATCGGCGGCCTTCTATTTGCCCCTCTGCTCGCAGCGCTTTGGGTTTGGAGACGCGATCTAACTTGGCGGATCCTGGTTGTCGTTCTAGCGTGCGGCGCACTCGGCGGCGTCGCCCTTGTCGCTCTCCTGTACACCCTGTACCGCATCCCATGGGCGCTGGCTTGTTTGGACTGTCTCGCTAGCAGTCCGTGGTACTCGGTGTTGCTCACGTTCCTTCAAGGGTGTGGCTGGGCGTCGGTGTTAGCTGTCGCCTGGTGGCGCGTTCGTAGGCGCGGCGTGAGCGAGGCGCGACATGCCGCCTTGTATCTTGATTCCACCGGTTCACAACACGGTACGGAAGGATCAAAGTAGTCGTGGTGGAAGGCGGTGGGCAAGTGGGCAGAGCCCCGCGCGGTGGGGCAACGCGCAGCGTTGTCCACGGCAAGCGGGGCGGTTCGATCGCAGATCGAACTGTCCACTTGTCCGCCGCCCTCGCGCCTCGAAGGTTCGCGGTCGGTGCGCCAAACCCGATACGCCTATGAGCACGCAGCTCGCGAGTTAGCCCAAGGTCAACGCACCGGCCCGTTTCATCCAACCGTGTAGCCCGAACAGTTGTCGATCATGAAAATGCATCTGCAAGGTGGGGTAGCGAGAGGCGAAGGCAGGTTCAACGCGGGCGTCGACGTCAGCAAGCATCATCTGGATGTTTGCGTTGGAAGCGACGCTCGGCGATGGCCCAACGATGCCGACGGATGGAATGAGCTGACCGCGATGCTTCAGGCGGCCGACGTCGATCTTGTGGTCGTAGAGGCCACCGGCGGCTACGAACGCGGCGTGGTGAGCACGATGCAGACGGCGGGCCTGGCGGTCGCTCGCGTCAACCCGCGGCAGGCGCGCGACTTCGCCAAGTCCATGGGCGTGCTGGCCAAGACCGACCAGGTCGACGCGAAGTGCCTGCGCGACTTCGCAGACGTGCTGGCACGCCACGAGAAGCGCGATCAGTACGTCACGCCGATGCTCGAGGCTGAGCGGCAAGCCCTGGCCGAGTTGATGACCCGGCGACGTCAGCTGGTGGACATGCGCGTGGCCGAGCACAACCGCCTCGAGCATGCGGGCAAACACACCGCGCGCAGCATCGGCAGCGTGATCAAGTTGCTCGACAAGCAGCTCGGTGCCATCGATGCGCACATCGACGAGCACATGGATCGGCACTTCAGGACGCAGCGAGAACTGCTCGACAGCGTCAAGGGCGTCGGTCCGGTCTCGATCCTGACGCTGACGGCGGCGCTGCCCGAGCTGGGGCGGCTGCGTCGAAGGCAGATCGCCAAGCTGGTCGGGGTCGCGCCGTTGGCCGACGACTCGGGGCAGCGACAAGGCAAGCGACGGGCATGGGGCGGGCGTTCACAAGTACGGGCGGTGCTGTACATGGCCGCGATCGTCGCGATCCGTCACAACCCGGTGATCAAGGCCTTCTACGAGCGCCTGGTTGCCGCGGGCAAGCCCAAGAAGGTGGCGATCGTCGCTTGCATGCGCAAGCTGCTGACCATCCTCAACGCCATGTTGCGCGACCAAGCGATGTGGGATGCCGCGCGCCACCTCGCACCTCCAACAACAGCTTGACAGTGAAGACAGTTGCTAACCCTTCCATCGAGGGGACTTGCTCCGGCAGGCTTCGCCCGCCTACGCAAGCCCCTCATGTCAAACGTTAGGCGGCTTGCGCATGGTCCCGCTTCCGTCCCCGTCGGCTGTCCTGAGCAAGCTTGCCGCAATGGGTGTGGCAGTTCCGTCTGGCCCAGTGCGCGTCAGCGCGTACGGCGATCCACCAGGCCTCTCGTGTGAGCTGATCGGGCTCATCTGTTCCGGGCACAAGCGAGCAGGAACGAGCCTCCTGTGGGCCATGGAAGCCGAAAACGAGAGCACTCCCTCGGTCGGCGAAATCGAAGTCGTCGTCAGCCACAGGAACGAGCCAGCAGTCATCACCCGCATTACGAAGGTGCAAGTTGTTCCCTACGGAGAAGTCACGGCCGAGTACGCTGCGATCGAAGGGGAAGGCGACGGTTCGCTGGAGTACTGGCGCAAGGCACACTGGGAGTTCTTTTCGCGTGAATGCGAGCGCATAGGTCGGCAGCCCACCGACTCAATGCCTGTGGTCTGCAGCGTCTTCGAGGTTCTTCATGTGCTTCCGGTGTCGGCCGCCTAACTCCTCCATCGAGCGGACGTCCTCGAGCCGGCTTCGCCGCCTCGAGTCCGCCGCTTACGTCGCACGTTAGGTGCCATGAAGCGGCTCGCCATTGGGCTCACGTATTTGCTGGCGCCGGCGGTCGTGCTTGCAGCGCCGTATGCCTCGTTGCCGTCTGACACGTAGATTGAAGCGGACATCGCGCAATTTGGCGCCCACGAGGTTCTCTGGAACAGGATATGGCCGAACGATCGAGTGTTCGGGCAGTTGCTTTCGTTGATCGAAACGGGCAACAACTCGTGGTTGCGTGTGGCATCCATGTTGAAGCCGGCTGCCGACGCTGGCGCAAGCGAAGGGCTCAATGGCGCACTGAGCATCGCGCTCGTCAAGAGGCCGCAGGAGGTCCTGCGCGTCTTTAGATAGCGAAGATTCGGCTTTTCGCATCGGCGATGTCGGCCGGGCACTCGGAGGCCGAGCCGTTCTGGACCGAGTTCCTGCGCAGCTTGAACCGCAGAGGTCTGCGCGGAGTCAAGCTCGTGATCAGCGACAGCCACGAGGGCATCAAGACGGGCGTGGCCAAGGTCTTCAAGGCCACCTGGCAGCGTTGCCGGGTGCACTTCATGAGGAACGCCCTGGCGCACGCCGGCAAGACGCAGCGGCGCATGGTCTCGGCGGCCATCGGCACTGTGTTTGGACTCCAACTTCAGACCGCGGTTGGCTTGCACTGAGGCTTGGTGATAGGGACGCTCATGTGAGGGCGCTGACCATGACGTAGTAACCGTCTGGATTAGCGGGCTGCCCTGTCATCGGCAGTCATGGGGTGCGGCGCTCAGCGGCGGCTCGTACACCATCCAGATGGCGGTGAAGGACCTGTGGGCGCCTGCGCGTGGTACGGCTTCGCGCAGCAGGGCCGCACGTCGCACGTGTGCTGGGACGCACGCACCCAGCTGCCGCTGCTCATCGTCGACGACCGGCAGCACACGGTCTGGCGGTGACGAAGCTCGAGGCGGAGCCGATCGCGCCGGAGGCGTTTCGCTACGACGCGCGCAACTTCGTGGTCGACGATGCGAAGCGCGACATCGAGCGAGACTGACACCAAACTCGAAGCGGCGTCGCAGAAGCACGATCCCCTGTCTTTTGGCGCGCGTGGCCGTGCCGTGATCTTCGACGGGCCGGGTTACCGCTAGAGTCGACGTCTTCCTACACGCGCACTTTCAAGGGAGGTTTCCCGCATCGCCCCGCGTGGCCGGCCTCGCAACACTAGCGCTGCCGACCACGGCACTGGAGGAGAACTCACCATGAACCGCACGCCCGTGCAGGTGGCGCTTGCGCGCACGCTCACGAAGATGATGTTCAGCGCCGCGCTTGCGGCGTCGTTTGCAACCGCGCACGCAGGCCGACCGTATCCCACCTCGAGCACGCCCGCACCACAGGACGTCGGTGCGATGACACTGGCGCGCGGCGCGCAGCCGGTCAGCGCCACGGTGGTGCTCAAGTGGCGCGACCCCAGCGCGCTGGAAGCACTCGCGCAGGCACTGCATACGCCAGGCTCGCCGCAGTTCCGCCAATTCCTCACACCCGAGCAGTTCCATGCCCGCTTCGATCCGAGCGCCGATACGGTCAACGCGGCGCTTGCCCATTTCCGGCAGGCGGGTCTCGTTGCGAGAAGCGAAGGCGGCAATCTGATCCGCCTGAGCGGCTCCCCACAAGCGATCGAAGCGGCCTTCAGCGCGCCGCTGCACCTCTACGACGTACCCGCGCACGGCGCGAGCACGGGTTACCGGTTCCACGCACCGATCGCAAAGCCGCAGGTCGCATCGCCCGCGATTGCAGCGAATGTCGAGGCGGTGCTCGGCCTCGACGACCGTCCTCGCTTTCGCCCGCACCTGCAGCGCGCGGCCGGTCGCGCCGGCTCAGCCGCGCTGCCTGGCTGGTCGATTCGCAAGACGCCCGGCACGACGAATGCGCCCGGCGACTGGACGGTCCTTGATTTCGCGCAGTACTACAACGTGCTGCCGCTCTACCAGCAAGGCATCAAGGGCCAGGGCCGCACTGTCGGCATCGTGACGCTCGCGTCGTTCGCGCCGAGCGATGCGTTCGCGTACTGGAGCTCGCTTGGCCTGAACGTCGCGGCCAACCGTCTCACGATTGTCGACATCGACGGTGGGCCGGGCGCGCCGAGCGACGACTCGGGCTCCATCGAGACGACGCTCGACGTCGAGCAGTCGGGCGGCATCGCACCGGCGGCAAACGTCGTCGTCTACCAGGCACCCAATACCGATCAGGCGTTCTTCGACGCGTTCGTGCGCGCCGTCAACGACAACCGTGCGGAGACCGTGTCGGTGAGCTGGGGCGAGTGGGAGTTGCTCGACACGCTGGCGAGCGTCACGTCTCATGCGCAGACGATCGACTTCCTGCACGCGCTCGAGGGAGTGTTGTTGCAGGCAGCCGTCCAGGGCCAGTCGTTCTTCGCGGCCTCGGGCGACGCGGGCGCGTACGACGCGAACGAGGTCTTCACCCCTCCGCAGTTCACCCCTGTGGTGAGCGTCGACTACCCGGCTTCATCGCGCTGGATCACCGCGGGCGGCGGTACCACGTTGCCGGGTGATCAGGTGTTTCAGCTTGGGGACGGGTCGCTGCACACGGTGAAGGTGCCGCAAGAACGTGTCTGGGGTTGGGACTACTTGATCCCGCTTTGCAACCTGCTCGGGCTCGATCCGGTTGCATGCGGCATCTTCCCCGCAGGCGGCGGCGGAGGGGTGAGCGCGTTCGTGCCTGAACCGTTCTACCAGCTGCTCGTGCCGACGCGCACCACCGAGCCGAACCAGGCGCTGATCGACACCAGCACGAACACCACGCTGGTCAGTTTGCCGGCACGGTTTCGCGGTCGCAACGTACCCGACGTGTCGACCAACGCGGATCCCGATACCGGCTACGTCGTTGTCTATACCTCGTCCGTGCAGGGTGGACCGTTCGTCTTCGACTTCTTCGGCGGCACGAGCTTCACCGCGCCCCAGTTGAACGGAGTTGCGACGCTGTTGGGCCAGCGCGTACAGGGTCGCCTCGGACTCTTCAATGTGCCTCTCTATCTCATGGCGGCGACGCAGCTCGGATACGCCGGTCCGACGGCGCCGCTTCGCGACATCAAGGCCGGCGATAACTGGTTCTACCAGGGCCGCCCCGGCTACGACCAAGGCTCGGGCGTTGGCTCGCTCGACGTTGCAAACTTCGCGCGCGGCCTCCTGTTGCTGGGCTTCTGAGGACTGAGTGAGAGCGCCATCAGCATCGCGATGCCGAGCTGCGGCGGCACGACGATGAGCGTGAGTGCGCCAGAGCCGATGTGCGGGCATCGAACGATGCCAGCATTGAAAGGGCGGCCACGCGCGCAACCCGATTCAATGCGATACGGTCGCGGAAGCCGCTGCGACCGGCTCGCCCGCTCCTGCGGCTTGCGCTGCGAGCGCCTGGATCGCGGGGCAGCGCTCGAGCACTGCTTGCGTCCAGGCCTGGGTCTCGCCGATGTCCAGCATCAGGATGGGGCGGCGGATGTCGATGAAGCGGCGGACCGCGGCCGGACCCTGGTAGGCCTGGGTCAGGAGCCGCATCTGCAGCGTCGAAAGATGCGAAGGGCAGCCGGCGGATTGCGCCTGCGCCGGGGCCTGTAACACGACGACCATCCCGAGGGCGAGAGCGACCTTGCGTACGACGTAGACGAGTGAATGACGGTTCATTTCGGGCGACTCCTGGGTTGCACCGGCGGTGCGTGGTGAGGCGCCCAATGTCGCGGCTGCATGCGGCCGCGGTCTTGAATCGTTCCGAAGCGCGTGTGAAACGTTTTGAAGGTTCACCGCCGAAATGGCCGGCGAGGTGGATCGACGCTGGCGTTAGCGCCCCGCAAGGGCTTCGGCCACCAGATCACAGACGCCGTCTTCGGCCAGGCCATCGCCGGCCGCCATCGCAGCAGCCAGGCGCTGGGGTCCGAGTGCGGACCGCAGCCCTTCGAGCGTCGCGTGCTCGATCCGGGTCTCGTTCATCTGGGGCTTGTGGCGGCCTTGGCGACGCCGCATGGCGAGCGCTCCCAAGACTTGGCCCGCCGCTTCAGGTCTGTCGAGCCGCCAGAGTAGCTGCGCGAAACTCTCGAGCCGGAAGCGGCGGAGGCGCCGCATCACCGGCAACGCTTCCTTTGCGGCCAGGATCGCTTCATCGAGACGGTTGCATTCGCCAAAGATGCCGACCAGCATCGCGAGCGCATCGACCAGCTCGGTGTCCGAACCCGGCCTCCGGTGCATGGCGTCGACCAGGGCACGCAGCTCCCGCGCGGCGGTGTCGTGCGCGCCCATTTCCCATTGCAGATCCGCGGCGTTGGTGCGCTCGATCAGCTCGAGCCGCCAGTCGCCGGCTTTTTGCGCCAGCGTGATCGCTTCGGCGTAATGGGCCCGTGCTGCTTCTAGCTGATGTCGTTCGCGGCAGTCGAAGGCGCGAAAGCGCAGCACGACGATGCGGAACTCGTCCGGCCAGTCAGATTCGATGAGGGCCGCGGCTTGGTTGATCGCGGCAAGCGCCGCATCCGCTTCGCCTTTACCGGAGCGCCAGACGGCCGTGAGGCGCAGGGCGCTGAAGAGTCTTCGCGGTCGTCCCAGCGAGCCATAGGCCGCGGCCGCGCGCTCTGCCGCATCGAGCAGTTCGCCTAGGCTCAGCGTGCCCAGCATGTTCATGGCAGCAAGGGCGCGCCACCAGCGCGCCTCAGTGAGCTCGTCCACGAGCCCCGGCTGCATGTAACGGCGCTGGGAGAGCAGCCAACCGATGAACTCGGTGCTGTAGTCGATCAACGGTCCGGCGTGGGCCGCCAGACCGATCGCGATCGTGCGGTCACCCGACGCGCTGGTGGCCCATGCGAACGCGCTGCGCAGGTTGTCGAGCTCAGGAAGCACCAGCTTGGCGTATTCGTTGGTGCGTAGCGTGCCGTCGAGGTTGCCGTCGTCGGCTCGTCGCAGGAACGCGAGCATGCACTGGGCATGGCGGCGCAGCAACGCGCTGGTCTCGCCGACGTCGGCTAGCTGCTCTAGCGCGAAGGCTCGCGCCGATTCGAGCAAGCGGTAGCGTGGGACCCCATCGACCGCAGCCACGACCAGCGACTTCTCGATCAGCGCAGCAAGACGGTCCAGCACGTCCCACTCGTCTGCTGGCCCTTCGGCGCACATTCCTTGCACAAGATCCATCGTGAAGCCGCCGCTGAAGACGCCGAGGCGGCGAAAGAGCGCGCGTTGCTCGTCGTCGAGCAGACTGTGACTCCAGTCGAGTGCGGCGCGAAGCGTCTGATGGCGCCGCAGGGCGGTCCGCGAGCCGGCGGTCAGGAGCGAGAAGCGCTCGCTCAGTCGGTCGTGGAGGGCGCGCAGGCCAAGCAGCGGCACGCGCGCGGCGGCAAGCTCGATGGCGAGCGGCAAGCCGTCGAGCCTGCGGCAGATCTCGACGGCAAGCGGCAGATCGGCGTCGAGAAGCTCAAAGCGAGGGTTTGCCGCTCGAACCCGCGACTCGAACAACATGAGCGCGCCGTGCCTGCGCGCGCTCGGCGCCGTGGCGTCGGCCGGCACGGCGAGCGGCTCCAGCCGTAGTTGCTGCTCCCCGGGCACGCGCAGGGGCTCCTGGCTGGTGACCAACGCTCGCAAGCGGGGAGTGCTGGCGAGCAGGGCTTGGATCAGCGCTGCGAGCGGTTCGAGGAGGTGCTCGCCGTTGTCGAGCACGAGTAGCAGGTCGCGGCCTGCCATCGCGCGCATGAGCGCGGGGATGCCCGTCTCGCCCTCGGGCAGACCGATGCCGAGCGGTTGCGCGATGGCGTGGGCAAGCAGCCCCGGCTCGGCCAGCCCCGCCAGCTCGACCCAGACGACGGCTTGACTTGAGCGCACCGCCTCGCTGCGAAAGGCGGCCTGCGCGAGGCGGCTCTTGCCGATCCCGCCCGCGCCGACGACCGTGACGAGACGGTGGGAGGCGAGGAGGCGGGTCAACAGCTCGAGCTCCTCCTCACGGCCGAAGAGCAGATCGGCCGAGCCCGGCCACGGGTCCGTGGCCGACTCGCCGCTCAACCTTGCCGCATCGACGAGAGGTGCGACGAAGCGATAGCCGCGCCCAGGGATGGTGGCGATGGCGCCTGTGCCGAGGAGCTTGCGCAGGCGGCTCACGTGAACGGATAGATTGCTCTCCTCGACCACCATCCCAGGCCACACCTGCTCGAGCAGCTCGTCCTTGCTGACCACTCGATCGCGTCGTTCGATCAGGGTGCGCAGCAGGTCGAAGGCGCGCGCGCCAACCTCGGAGTCTCGCCCGTCGATGCGCAGCAAGCGCTGATCGAGCTGCAGTTCGGCGGCGAGGAAACGGTAGGTGGATGCGGGCATCGATTTGGCGGGAGCTGGCAGCGTTCAATCCGATTGTCAGCCGCGCACGGGGCGCAGTCGTCGCCGTTCAAAACATTTCAGAACGATTCGGCCTTGATTCAAGACGCGAAAGCGTCGGCTGACGAGCATGACGGCTCCCCTCAAACCACCAAGGAGCACACCATGTCGCGGTTCATCGTTGAACGCATCTTTCCCACAGGCCTCGCCGTCCCCATGAACACCGACGGCGCGGCCGGCGTGGCGCGCATCGTCGCGGTCAACGCGGAGAAGGGCGTCACCTGGCTGCATTCCTACGTGAGCCCGGACAAGACTCGCACGTACTGCGTCTACGACGCACCCTCGACCGATGCGATCCGGGACGCGGCGCACGCGAACGGCCTACCGGTGGGCTGCATCACCGCTGTTTCCGTACTGGACCCCTACTTCTATCACTAGGCCCGTCTGCGACGCGCCGCATCCCAACTGTCGAAAGAAGATCACGATGACCAAGTCTTTCTGCTATGCCCGCCGACCATTGCCACGACTGCGTCTTGTGGTCGGAGCTGCGCTCTCGATCGCGCTCATGAGCGCAGCGAATGCGGCCGATGGTGTCGCCGCCCCGGTTCACGATCATGGATCCGCAACCGCGAAGCCCAACGCATCGCCTCTGGTCGACAAAGTCCGACGCGTGACCGCGCGGTACGTTGACATCAACGCCGCGCTTCGTGACGGCTTCGTGCAGGCCACGCCATGCGTGAGCGGGCCGAACGACGGCGCGATGGGCGTTCACTTCATCAAGCCCGAGCGCCTCCACGATGGCGAACTACGGGGCGACGAGCCCGAGATGCTCATCTACGAGCCGCGGCCGGGCGGCGCCTTCCGGCTCGTCGGCGTCGAGTACCTCGTGCTCGCGAGCGAGTGGGCCGCAAAGCACGCACCGGGAGTCGCGCCGTCGGTGGACGGGCACCTCGCAAACTTTCTCGGCGAGCCGAACCGCTATGCGTTGCCGGCTCTCTTCGAGCTGCACGTTTGGGCGTGGGCGGACAACCCGAACGGTGCGTTCTCGGACTGGAATTCGCGCGTCTCGTGCGAGCCGCAGGCGGCATCGTAGCCCAGAAGGTGGAGCGGCTCGAGATCCGGTGGCGATGTGGACGGATGACCGAGCCAGTCTCCTGGAGGCGCTGCGCTAGTCCTCGCGCGAGGCTTCTTCGCGTCGGGCGCCGTGTGCTTGTGGGGGAGGGCTTGTCGCCACGCGTCGATGAACTAGGCCGGTGAGGGCTCGGTCACTGTGGGCTCCGCACCAGCGCGCCGCGCCGAGCTCTGCCGCCTCGCGCTGGTCACGACCAAGGCGACACCGCCATCCCGGGTGCCCGCACCGCAGGCGCCTCGAGGACTGGTTCGCACGCGCCCACGTCGTGCCGAGCCGGATCGTCGAATTCACGTCCTACCATCTCATCCTCGGCTGCGTGGCAGTCGGCATGGGCGTGGCATTGCTGCCCGACAGCGTGCTGGCCGGCTATGCCGGCCGAGACCGTCTTAGCGTGCATCCGCTGCCGCCGCGTCTGAGTCGAGCCACGACTCGGCTCGTCTGGCGCAGGGCGTCGCCGCAGGCCAAGATCAGTGCGCTCGCCGAGATTCTCCTAGACGACCGCGCGCACTCAACCGGCGATGTCCCCGGCACGAAGCGAGGCCGACAAGTGCGAGGGAAGTCGACCGTCTGACGCCACTAAGAACGAGGTGAAGAGTGAAATCAACGCGTTGCAGGAGCCCCTGGGCCTGCAACGCGTTTTTCTTCCGGCGACTGTGCCGTATTTGTGCCGTGAATTGACGGCGCCTCTTCTTTTTCTCCTCGGTGGGGCTGTGCCATGACTGTGCCGCGCGCATGCGAAGCGAGTCGATCGGCCCACGGTGCGAGGTGGTCGGCGGCGAGGTGGGCGTAGCGCTGCACCATCGTGCCCGCACGCTTGAGCGCCTTGTACCAGGCCGCGGTGCTCAGCTGCACGATCCGCTCGCCCTTGAACGTGAAGACGAATTCGCGGTGCTTGCCGATCTGCTTTTGCAGGGTCGTCATGGCTTGGCCATTGAGGGGCACCGGTTCCACGGACGCGAGCGCGGTACTGCCCGCGCGCAGCATCTCCTTCAGGGCGAAACGCTTGTCGCGGCATCGCGGCGTCCTCACATGCTGCGGCGGTACTGGCCGCCGACTTCGAAGAGGGCCCCGGTGATCTGCCCGAGCGAGCACACGCGCACGGCCTCCATGAGCACATCGAACACGTTGGCGTTGTCGATCACGGCTTGCTGCAGGCGCCTGAGCATCGGCCCGGACTCGCCGGCGTGTCGTTCATGGAAGTCGCGCAGCCGGGTCAGCTGCCCCTGCTTCTCATCGTCCGTCGAGCGGGCGAGCTCGATGTGCTCCGGAACCGGGTCGCCATGGGGATTGCGGAAGGTGTTGACGCCGACGATCGGGTACTCGCCGGTGTGCTTGAGCATCTCGTAGTGCATGCTCTCCTCCTGGATCTGGCTGCGCTGATAGCCCGTCTCCATGGCACCCAGCACGCCGCCCCGATCGGCGATCTTTTCGAACTCCCGCAAGACGGCCTCTTCCACGAGCTCGGTGAGTTGCTCGACGATGAACGCACCTTGGTTCGGGTTCTCGTTCTTCGCCAAGCCCCACTCGCGGTTGATGATCAGCTGGATCGCCATCGCGCGGCGCACGCTTTCCTCGGTTGGCGTGGTGATCGCCTCGTCGTACGCGTTGGTGTGCAGTGAATTGCAGTTGTCGTATATCGCGATCAGGGCCTGCAGCGTGGTGCGGATGTCGTTGAACGCAATCTCCTGCGCGTGCAGGCTGCGGCCCGACGTCTGCACGTGGTATTTCAGCTTCTGGCTGCGTTCGTTCGCGCCGTAGCGGTCGCGCATCGCGATGGCCCAGATTCGGCGCGCCACACGCCCGAGGACCGTGTACTCTGGGTCCATGCCGTTGCTGAAGAAGAAGCTCAGGTTCGGCGCGAAGTCGTCGATGTGCATGCCGCGCGCGAGGTACGCCTCGACGAACGTGAAGCCGTTCGAAAGCGTGAAGGCTAGCTGGCTGATCGGGTTGGCGCCGGCCTCGGCGATGTGGTAGCCGGAGATGCTCACCGAATAGAAGTTGCGTACTTGGTGGTGAACGAAGTACTCGGCGATGTCACCCATCACCTTCAGGCTGAACTCGGTGGAGAAGATGCAGGTGTTCTGGCCCTGGTCTTCCTTTAGGATGTCGGCCTGCACGGTGCCGCGCACGTTGGCGAGCGCCCAGTCTCGAATCTTCTGGACCTCATCGTCGGTCGGCTCGCGCCCATTGTCAGCTTCGAACTTCTCGAGCTGCTGGTCGATCGCGGTGTTCATGAACATCGCGAGGATCGTCGGCGCCGGCCCATTGATGGTCATCGACACCGACGTGTTGGGATTGCACAGGTCGAAGCCCGAGTACAGCACCTTCATGTCGTCCAGCGTCGCGATGCTGACGCCGGAATTGCCGACCTTGCCGTAGATGTCGGGCCGAAGGTCCGGATCGTTCCCGTACAGCGTCACCGAATCGAACGCCGTCGACAGGCGCTTGGCCGGCATGCCCTCGGACACGAGCTTGAAGCGCCGGTTGGTTCGAAAGGCATCGCCCTCGCCGGCGAACATGCGGGTCGGGTCCTCTCCCTCGCGCTTGAACGCGAACGTGCCGCCCGTGTACGGGAAGCTGCCCGGCACGTTCTCGAGCATGAGCCACTTGAGCTGCTCGCCCTGGTCTTCGAACTGCGGCAGCGCGACCTTGCGGATCTTGGTGCCCGAGAGTGAAGTGTGGACGAGCGCTGTGCGGATCTCCTTGTCGCGGATCTTCACCACGTACTCGTCGCCGGCGTAGGCCTTCTGGAGGGCCGGCCATTGGGCGAGCAGCTTGCGGGCGTGCGGATCGAGGCGTTCCTCGCGTTCCCGCTGCAGCCGCGAAAGCGCCCCGACGTCGGCGTCGGCGCTGTCGGCCTGCAGCATGCGGCGGGCCGATGCGAGCTGCTGTGCCTCGCGGGCGACACGCGACTGCTCGCGGGCGTGGCGCTTGTAGCCGCGAACGGTGTCGGC
>Ga0335069_10010989_pt1 | contig 12806 bp, 7 predicted proteins | sample Lox_Sample_11_FD_206714 | JGI IMG/M metagenome (GOLD analysis project Ga0335069, IMG submission 206714) | Soil microbial communities from Loxahatchee National Wildlife Refuge, Florida, United States - Lox_Sample_1.1 | ecosystem: Environmental > Terrestrial > Soil > Wetlands | place: USA: Florida... | reverse complement strand
TATGCCTTGAGACGCCTTCTTTTCCTGAAAGCTCATGCCGATGTAATCGATCCCCATCTCGGAAGGCATAGTTTGTCTGAACACCTCTTCAAGGGCATCCATGGCCTGACCAGAGCTAAATCCCGGCTTGGCCATCACGTTTATCTGTGCGGCCCGGTACAGATTGTACCGCATGGTAAATTCAGGTCCGGGACGGGATTCGACGGTCGTCAAAGCGGATAGCGGCACGGGGTCGCCTCTATCGTTATTTACATAGAATTGACCGATATTCTCCACCTTGGTACGGTACTCTCCCTCAGCCTGCACGTAGACCTGCCACTGTCTGCCGAAGCGGTTAAAGTAGTTGACAAAATAGCCCCCCATGAAAGCCTGAAGCGTCTGGTAGACCTGGGCCAGGTCAACACCCTGCTTGAGCACCCTGTCTCGGTCCACGTTCACGAAAATCTGTGGAACCGAGGGCAGGAAGGTAGTGGTCACGCGGGCGAGTTCAGGCCTCTTTCTCGCCGCGTCGATGAATTTGTTGACGTTTTCTGAGAGAAAACTTAAGTCCCTGCCGCCCCTGTCCTCGAGCACGAGGGTGGCTCCGCCGGCGAGTCCCACACCCGGGATGGCAGGAGGCGGAAAGGCGAAGGCCACCGCCCCGGGCAATTTCGACAGCTCGCGGTTGAGATGCGCCATGATCGCCTGGTATTGTTCCTCAGGCTTGGTCCGGTTCTTCCAGTCTTTGAGCGTGACGAAAAGGAAACCGCTGTATGTATTCTGCGCAACGGTCATCAAGCTGTTGCCGACTATAGTCTGATAGTGTTCAACCCCCGGGGCGTTCTTGATGATCTCTTCGACCTGTCGACAGACCTGGTCTGTGCGCTGTAGCGATGCCGCATTAGGGAGTGCCACGTTCACGTACAGATAGCCCTGGTCTTCCTCGGGGAGAAACCCTCTCGGGAGTCCGTGACCCAAAAGGCCGGCAACGAGCGCGATTGCCGCAAGAAATGAAAGACCCATAACGCTCTTACGGATGAGCAATGCACAGATATCCACGTAGCCTTTCGAGGCCTGACCGAAGAGGCGATTGAACGATCTGAAAAACGAGGTCAAAAAACCCGGGTGTTGCTTTTCCGGCTTAAGAAGGAGGGCGCAGAGTGCGGGGCTTAATGTCAAAGCGTTGAACGCTGAAATAAGGACCGAGATGGCGATGGTGATAGCGAACTGCTGGTAAAGCCTGCCTGTGATACCCGGTATAAATACCGTAGGAATGAAGACTGCTGCCAGGATGAGCGCGATGGCCATGACCGGTCCAGCCACCTCTTCCATGGCCTTAAGCGACGCATCCTTTGGCGACAGGCCCTCTTCGATATGTCGTTCAACAGCTTCCACCACGATGATAGCGTCATCTACCACGAGTCCGATGGCGAGGACGAGACCGAAGAGCGACAGGGTGTTGATCGAAAAGCCGAGTATGGGAAAGACGGCAAAGGTACCGATCAGAGAGACGGGAACGGCGAGAATGGGAATGAGGGTCGACCTCCACCCCTGAAGGAAGATAAATACCACGAGGACGACAAGGAGGAGCGCCTCTAAAAGCGTCTTGACAATCTCATTGATGCCCTGGTTGATTGAACGTGTCGTATCAAGAGCGACTTCATAATTGAGATCCGTGGGAAACCGGCTTCTTGCCCGTTCCATGACCTTTTTCGTCTCTTTTACTATTGAAAGCGCATTCGAGCCGGGCAATTGGTACACGGCCATAATCCCGGCTGCCTCCCCGTCGAGACGCCCCATGACGTTGTAGTTCTGCGACCCCAATTCAATTCTTGCCACGTCTTTGAGATGTATAATCGAACCGTCAGCGTTTGCACGGACAACAATGGAACCAAAGTCCTCCGCAGTGACGAGGCGGCCCTGCGTTCGGACCGTATAGGTAAACTCCTGTCCGGCAGGCACAGGCTCGCTGCCTATTTGACCGGCGGGGTTGACGGTGTTCTGTTTCTGAATGGCGTTGATAATGTCCGGAACGGTGATACCGAGCTTGCCTAACGTGTCGGGCTTCACCCATATGCGGATTGCATATCGGCCCGCGCCGAAGATGTTCACGTTGGCGACCCCGGGCACCCGAAGCAACTGGTCCACAAGGTTTATGTTGGCATAGTTAGCGAGAAAACGGCCGTCGTATGTCTTTTTCGGCGAGTAAAGGGCAACGAGCATAAGGGGCGATGCCCTCGATTTCTGAATCGACACACCGTAGTTACGGACGTCAACGGGGAGCTGTGATTGGATCTGGTTCTGACGCATCTGGGTGAAGAGGAGATCCGTATTAGGATCGGTCTTCACGTCGAAGTTGACGAACATGCGCATGGAACCGTTGCTGGCATTCACCGAGTACAGGTAATTCATGTTGTCGACCCCGCTTACCTGTTCCTCAATAGGGGTGGCAACAGACTGCTCGACAGTTTCAGCGTCGGCCCCGTTATACGTAGCGTTGACCTGAATCTCCGGTGGGACTATCTCGGGGAACTGAGCCACGGGCAATTCCATGAGTGCGACAGCCCCTAAGACGACGAATATGATCGAGATGACCATTGCGACAATAGGACGGTTTATAAAGAATCTTGACATGGTGTCTGTTTCCTATTGAACTTTTCTGGTCGGGACAGACGCCGGGGTAAGCGATTTTGCCGTACTGCCGGAAGTTACGCCGGGCTTGGTTTCCGGATTTCCGGTTGGAGCCGATCCGAAGGGCTTGACCACGACCTGAGCGCCGGATGCGATCTTCTGGATTCCTTCCGCCACCACCCTCTCATCAGCTTTGAGGCCATCATCAATGACCCACAGGTTGTCGATACGTTCCGCCGCCTTAACCGGTCGAATATCGACCCTGTTATCGGCGCCCACAACGGCCACCTGATATCCGCCCTGCAACTCCGTAACTGCTCTTTGCGGCACGAGAAGGGCATTCTTCTTGATCATAGTCTGTGCCTTGACCCTCGCGAACTGTCCGGGACGAAGCACGTTACCGGGGTTAGGAAAGAGGGCAGCAACTTTGATCGTACCGGTCTTCACATCGACCTGGCGATCGGCGAAAGCAAAAAAACCTTTATGGGGATGGACCGTGCCATCGGCGAGAACAAGATCAAGCGACATTTGACTTAACCCTCCGCGGCCATGTTCGACAATTCTCAAATACTCCTGCTCACTCAAAGAAACATAGACCTTGATGGGGTTCACTGCTGAAACAGTGGTGAGTTCATCTATAGATCCGGGACCCACGAGGTTACCGAGTTGCGCCTTGGCGATGCCTGCAATGCCTGAGATAGGGGCGGCGATCCTGGTAAAACCGAGGTCCACCTGAGCCTTATCCACCATAGCCTGGGCTGCGACGACAGCAGCGTTGTTCACGCGCTCAGCGCCAACGGCATCATCGAAGTCCTTCATGCTCACCGCATGCAACTCTACGAGGGGTCTTATGCGTTCAAGATTGGCCTTTGAGGTTTCCCATCGAGCCCGTGCTTCCGTGAGCTGTCCTTTTGCCTGTTCCAGGGCCGCTCGAAAAGTCCGTTGATCGATCTCGAAGAGGGTCTGCCCCTCCTTCACGAAGTCACCTTCACGGTAGTCCTGTTTGATGAGATAACCCTGCACTTGCGCACGAATCGTCGCATTCACGGAACCATCAATGGAGGCCGTCCACTCAGAATAGAGCGGCACATCTTTCTTGATCACGTTCACCACTTCTACGGTAGGCGGAAGGAGTGAGGCTTCAGACTTCTGGTTGTTTTTGCATCCTGCTATAGAGAGTGCAATCACGAGGATGACGGGGATGATTACACAGGGAGGGCCGATCAAAGCATTTGTTCTTGTCATGAAAAAACCTCTATACATTTTTTACCACAAATGGAGCCTTTGTTACAAATGGGTGCAAGTATACATGAAGGGTTTGGACGAGATTAAGAGCGGCACTCATCTATATCATGGGGCTACTCTCACGTGGCGAAAACAAGGACTGGCTTCGATATCGTCCGCGCGAGAATATTAACCCATCGTATTTGTTGCATCTTCGTCTGTTTTGCATTAATCTAATGCCGTGGATAGTCAAGAAAATCTCTGGCATTCTACCGCTCTTGAGATAAATCTCGAAAGAACCAAGGCCGTCGTAGAAATTCCCGACAAGTATACGGTACTCCTCCACGTGGCGAGCGACCATTACGGGGTGCTGAAACGAACCGAGAGTCTGCTCACGGAGCTCAATCATCCCTACGTCAACTGGGAGTATGTGCTATCCCAGTTAAAGAGCATCTCCATAGGAGATTTCTACGACTTCAACGCGCACGAACAGGGCGCAGCGGCGTTTAAGATTTTCTCTGAAATGTATGTGAACGTGATCTTAGCCGCCTCGGATGAAGGTCTTAAAGATAGCGCAATTCGATACCTGTTCGAGTATCTGAATGCGGTTATTTCAAAGAGCGGCTCTTATCTCAAGAGAAACATGGAGATGTTTCCGTCCCTTTTCAGCTCGATCCTCGAGATGTGTGCGGGAGGGAGTCTGCTTTTCAAGAAGGCCTCAAGCTATGCGAAAACCACCATAAAACTCATGGAAGAAAACGATGGTTCTCAGGATTTCACAACATTTGGTGAAATCGTGTACAACGCCTTCAGATCGACCTATATGTTCTGGCTTACCCAGCCCGATCCCGCACGGTGGCTTTTTTCAGAGGAAGAAGCGCTCAATGCCCTTGACGCTTACGATGAGCTTATCCGGCCGCTAAGCCACAGTCAACTGAACGATTTGCTCGTCAAGGTCGAGGATTTCCACAGCACGTCCCGGTACACTACGGAGGATCTGAAATGTTATCTTGACATGCCCGACTATCTCCAGATAGCGAACGGTTATCTTCTGATCGCCGATGAGCTTGAACGTTCGAGCGTTTTCGAGGGCAGGCACTACCTCGTCAAGCTTGATTTTCTTTTCAATATTATGAATGTCCCGGGGCTCTCGGATATCCACAACGCGGGCTTGATCGAGATCAACAGGTGCCTCGGGAAGGTGTTCAAGGAGGAGGGCCATTACAACGCGGGCGATTTCATCCGAAGAATATTCCATGCCCTGAAGAGGACCGTTTCCCAGAATCAATACCAGGGTCCCCTCATAGATTGCATAACAACGCTGGCCAAGGCGGTCTTCGAACAGAACAACCATCCTCTTGTCGATGTCCTGATCGAAGAGCTCGTTGCCTTTGGCTTCCAACATCCTGATGTGAAGGGGTCCACGAACGATTGGCAGATACAGGCAAACCCTGCGCACATCAAAAATATCCGGGCATGGCTCGAAATCATTTCGTTGAAACCGAGGTGGACGAAGAGGCTCTTATCGGCCCTCATAATCAATCTCAGGCTGAAAGGCGTGTTCGTCCGTGATACGGATCTGCTTCAAAGAGACATCTCTCAGTTTCTCAATTCAGATATTCTTCCGGCTTACAATCTGGTGAAGCAGCTCTTGAGGATCTTCCCTGTCTACTTCACCGAAATTGGGGCTGAAGGCGAGCTAAGAGAGATTTCAACTGCCGTGGATGAGCTCACCGGGAGAAATGACAAACTCATTTATTTCCTGAGGAAACAGTCACATGTAGAGAGTAACAGTCTGCTCATACCGTTCATCGAAGATATCTTCAGATTCTGGAATTCCGGGGACAGGGAATATGTGAGAAAACATCTGCCGGCCGAAGTCTACGAAGAGGTAAGGGATTCAGGAGAGTACTTTGACGGACTTCACGCCGTGTTCGTGAGGTTCTTTCACAAAGCAGAAGGCAATGTCCGGAACTTTCTTGAGTGGGACAATGCGCGCGTATCCAAAGAGATACGGGGTATCAAGGGGCTCTCCGACAGGGAGAAGGAGAGGACCCAGCTCATGATCAGGTTCTATCAGCTTATCTATAAGAAGTATTTTCATGAGCATATCGATCTTCTTAAGGACCTTGAGATATCGTGTCTTCTGGAGTTGCCAAAGATTCGTTCGCTGAAACGGGCGCTCGAAAGAAAGGACAACTTCAAGAGCCTCTCCATCGTCCTTGACATGATATCGGCCTTGAAGGACAAAGTCCTTTCCCCTCACAAGACAGACTGTTTCGAGAATATCTATTATAAGCGACACATCGCGGCCGGTATACCTTCGATGTACGGTACGTATCGTGAAGAGAAGTTTGAGGCCATGGGTCTTATGCTCCGGCTTGAGAATCTCGCAACAACACTCTTTGAAAAACTTATTGAAGTGTTGAATCTCAAATTCGTTACAAAGAGCACGCTCATGACTATCCATGAGTACCTCTGGCTCTACGTAAAAGCCCTTGATCTGGAAGGCATCGCCACGGAGGGTCTTGTGGCCAAGATGAGGTACATCACGAGCGCCCTGCAGGTGAGACAATTTTCCATTGATCAATACATCGATATTTTTCAGTTTATCGCAAAGGGCATCCAGGACATCACTAGGGATTATTACATCGACGTTCATCGTCCCAACCTGTCAGTCATTATTGACCGGATTGTCCGTGAAGACGATAGGGCGAACGAACAGGCGAGCGTGGACAAGAATCAGGAAAAGCTTTATCAACACTCGGAGAATTTCATTCGCTCGGTAATCGCGAGCGCTTTCGGGCTCCAGGTGCTCGACAATTTCGTCAACGCGATCATCAGGACGTTGAGCGCCGAGCTCGAAAAATTCAAGGACAATAAGCAGATACTCAATCTTGTCATGGCCTACATCCCGGAGCTCACCATTTCGCCCCTCTATAAACGTAATAAGGATATCGATAATCAGATACTCATAGGGAATAAGGGCTATTTCTTAAAAGAACTCACCTCGTTCGGTTTTCCTGTGCCACCGGGATTTATCATTACCACCGAGGTCTTCAGGGGATATGAAGCCGTGGTTGCATACAAATACATTTTTAAAGATCTGAGCAAACGGATATACAAGGAGATCGTTGAGCTCGAACGTATTACCGGAAAGAAGTTCGGAAACCCGAGAAATCCGCTCCTTCTTTCAGTGAGAAGCGGGGCCACTATCTCCCTGCCCGGAATGATGCACTCCTTTCTTAATGTGGGCATCAATGACAGAATCGCAGAGGGACTCTCCAAGGTGAAAGACTACGAGTGGGCGTCCTGGGATTCATACCGGCGGTTCTTGCAGACCTGGGGTATGTTTCATGGCCTGGAGAGAAACATCTTTGATGAGATCATGACCAACTACAAACAACGCTACGGGATCGAAAAAAAGATTCAGTTCAATCCGGAGCAGATGAAGCAAATTGCCCTTGCGTATAAAAAGGCCATGGAAGAGAAGGGCGTGGAAGTTATAGACGACCCCTCGGAACAGTTGCAGCATGCCATACTGCAGGTATTCGCTTCCTGGTATTCGGAGCAGGCAAGGATTTACCGTCACCAGATGCGACTTTCCGACGAATGGGGCACTGCAGTGATCGTACAGGCCATGGTATTCGGCAATCTGAACGAGGACTCGGGCTCGGGAGTCATATTCACCCGCGATCCCAGAGGATCATCTCAGAACGTGGCAATTCACGGAGACTTTATCTTCGGTGTTCAGGGCGATGACATCGTATCCGGCCTTGTGGAAACGTTTCCCATCTCAGAGAAGCAGAGGATATCGGAGAAAAGGGAATCGGCCATATCTCTGGAAACAAGGTTTCCCGAGATATACGGTGAGCTGGTGAGAACCGCCGAAGCGCTTATCTACGAAAAAGGTTTTAATCATCAGGAAATAGAATTTACTTTTGAAAATATCTCCGGCGGGGGGCTTTACATACTGCAGACGCGCGACATGGTTCAAAGGGATACAGGCAAAATACGTACATTCAAAGATTCAAAAGAGCTTGGAAGCGCCATTCTTGGAATCGGCATAGGGGTGAGCGGAGGGGCGCTTTCCGGACGCGCCGTTTATTCTGAGGCGGACATCGAACATTACAGAGCCAAAGAGCCTCACGAAGCCCTCATACTGATTCGGCCTGATACAGTTCCTGATGATGTGGGCGTGATCTTAAAGGTCGAAGGACTTCTCACCGCACGGGGCGGCGGCACCTCTCACGCAGCCGTCACCATTCCTCAGCTCAACAAAGTCGGCGTCGTGGGTTTTAACAAGCTTCACGTATTTGAGACCGAAGGATACAGCATGGTTGACGGCCACCTCATACGGGGCGGAGACTTCATCAGCATAGACGGCTGGAGCGGTGCCGTCTATGCCGGTAAGCATGAAGTGGAAAAGGAAGAATCCTACAAAATTACGATTTGATCTAAGGCCCAAATCAATCCTGTCTTGAGCCGTTATCCTGCATCCTAGCGAAACAGACTCTTATGGATATAGACCGTCAAATCGGCCATCCTGTTTGTGTAGCTGCCGTACTCGTTATCATACCAGCCGAATACTTTCGCATGCGTAACAGGAATCTTTATCCTGGCCTTGGACACTGTCTTGACAAGTTCATCGGGAAGTCCGGGCACCTGTGATAGATCGACCTCGATAAATGCGGTCCGCGTGTGGTTGAACTGGCCCTCGATAATGATTGCCGCATTCTGGCCGATGAGGTCCGTGGATACGTTCTGTTCGAGGGTAAAGACAACAAGATGCTCGGGATCTTTCTCATATGTCTTCTGGTATATGTCGTTCAGCATCTTTGTGGTAAGAGACGCCTTGGTGCCGTCGTCCTTCATGAGCGACTGGAACGTGACGTTCAGTACGATCAGGGATTCCGTATTCGTGGGCACCCGTATCGAATCCGCCATGAAACCGATATTCTTCACTTCCGGGATAACCTGGCTTAAGGCTTCAGCTGCATTCGTGGACGTAAGAATGATATTGTTGAGTATGCTCCGGCCCTTGCGCAAATCCTTTTCTCCTGCCTTGGGCATGCTGTCGAGAACGCTTTGTGAATTCGTGACCGCGTGGACTGTGGACATGGACGCGGTGAGGATCTTGCTCGTTTCCTCATGTTCGAGAAGCGGCTTTACCATGTGGGCGAGGCCGGTGGTCGTACAGGATGCCGCCGAAACGATCTGATGTTTTTTGTAATTGAAGGCCGTATGGTTTATGCCGTAAATCAGGGTGGTCGCCTCATCGGGCGCGGACAGGGCCTTGTTCTTGAGTTTAAATGGGGATGAGTTGACTACAACCCTGGCGCCTCCTGCGAGGTGCCCTTTGATGGAGCCGTTTTTATCGTCTGTGGCAACAGTGGGATCGCGAAATTTGCCCGTACACTCGGCCACCACGTCTACGCCATAATTTCTCCAGCCGATGTCCATGGGGTTACGCGCCTCGCGCAGTACGGTTACGGGAATACCGTCGATCATGAGCTTGCCTTTCTTTTCATCGACGACCTGGACTATTCTCTGAGCGTTGATGCCATAGAGAAACCGGTGAATCGTGCCGTATGTGGCGTCTTTCTCTATAAGCTGCGCTATTGAAGAAAGCCCGGTGCCGGACTCTCTCCCGATGTTGACAATGATTTCCCGGAAGTATTTTCTTCCGATATGATGCCACAGTGTAAGTTTTCCGATTCTACCAAGACTGTTGATACCAAGGATGGGTTGCTTGTTTTCAAAGACCTCAATTCTGCTCATGCCGCTACCTCCTCTGTTTTGTCAAGTGTCTGTGAGTCTCTGGTCGGTTTATCTATCCCTGACACTTTTCTTGTGATTGTTCTCTTCGGTGACTGCAAATTGTACATCCTCATGGTACATCAAGGGTTGTTAGGGCGGATTAAATAGGCTGTCATCACTATCGTATGTGACACAAGAAACCCTTCAAACGACCGTAAACTTATATCAAAAAATACCCGTAAAGTCAATGAACGTAAGGCTTTCGAACGATCTTTGCCCGCTTCCGACCATGATCTAAACCTACGTTTTACTTGAAATGGCACCGATAAATTATTATAATCAAAAACCTTGCCCCCGTAGCTCAGGTGGATAGAGCAATGGATTCCTAATCCATGTGCCGCATGTTCGAGTCATGCCGGGGGCATTGAAATCACTAATGTTTGTCATTTGCTATTTCCTCCTGTTGCGACTTTTTGTTGCGACCCCGAAACTGGAGAGAAGCTCGTTTTCCAGTTCGTTGGTAACGTTTGCCGGAACCGTGGTGAGTGATTCCGTGTAAATTTGAGTTGTCGTCAGTCTCTTGTGCCCAAGCATGAGCTGCACCTCTTTGATCGGTACGCTTTTCTGCGCCATAACAACCGTGGAGAAATGACGCAGACAGTGGTACGTGAAGGGTCTGACGCCGGCCTCGGCACACTTGTTGCGTAGAAACTTGGACCGATAATTGTAGCGGATCGGCGAACCGCGATGCGTCTGGAAAAAGACGTACTCGGACCCGGCCTTCTTAGCCTCGCCGATCCTGTGTTCCATGATCTCTGCGAGAAAACCACGCATCGGGATGTTTCGGTAAGTGGTTTGGCTGTTCGCCGCTTTCTTCGTCGATATTGTCAGATAGCCGAGGTGTGGCTTTACGTCCTCGACCTTGAGCTTGTTGATCTCTCCGCAGCGCGCCGCGGTGAGCGCAAGCGTCCAGAGGTAGTCTTTCTGCTCGTCGGTGCACCTGGAGAGAACGACGGCAACGTCTTCTTTGGGTGGGACGTATTTCGGCTCCCGGATTTCCGGGTATTTGCCGATCTCGAGCACGGGATTGGAAGGCCTGTATCTCTTGTCATGGTTGAACAGAGCAAGAATATACGCGCGGTATTTATTCGCCCGTTGCGGGGAAACCTGCGCGGCGATCCTGTCCAGAAACGTCTTGACATCTTTGGGCGTGACTGTCTTTTTCAAGGCCCATAGCTCCTCTTCGATAAGCAATTTCACCATGGCCAAGTTATCGGACAAGTATGAGGGACCCCTTTTCGATCCGAGCTCGTCCAAGCGACTTTTGCAAAGATTGATGAAGTCCATGCGGATCGCTCCGGTCCGGGCGAGATCCACGTGCTTCTCCGCCTGCGCTGCCCTTGCCTCTTGCTGACTTTCGTATCCCCGATCGCTCATCACGTACCGGCCCTGAAATCTGAACCGGAAGTACCACTTCCTGCCGCGCTTCCACGTTGACATGGACAACCTCCGTTAGTCTGGATTCTGGAAACCTGATAAGATTACCGATTTTCACCGCGCCAAGTTCGTCTTTGTGCTCGTACACAAACCTCGCGCTACATTGGAGAAGTTCGGCGACTTCGTCAGCTTTGTACAATTTTTCCATGATCCAGTGTCCTTGTCAATGAATCCATACGTCTCGCATACCATGACAGCGGGGCGAGCTTCACCGTGGGCTCTTCAGGCGAGATCCGCCGACATCCTCGCCTGCGAGTTGGAACTATCGTCTGTCCGACTGTTCTTTTCCTTTCCATGAACTTAAACATTACAAGGATAAAAATAGCAGAACAAACGAAAACATGTCAAGCTGTAACTTATTGATATTATAGTGCTTTTAGCTAAATAGCTAAGCTATTTGGCAACATAATTTGTTTCGGAAGATGTTAATTTTATAGGTGGTTTGCTAGAAAAAGGTCCGTATGTTATTCCAGGTAAAGCCTGCTTTGTACTGTCTTCTTAACTCTCTTCCCTTTCGAATAAGCTCTCGGAGTCCGCTTTCCTGATCTCCGTAAGCGTTTAATAATGGGGCGCCGTAAATATAATTGTTCTTGTTTCTGTTGATATAATCATCAATATACTTTGCTATCCTGGAAGGCTTGTAAGATGGGAACCGGCCTTGAATGATCTTTCTCATCTCGATGAATAATTCATGCTTTTTGTCGGTCGATTTCTTCCTGCCGGTGAGCCCCTTCAGTGCCCTGTCATGACGAACCGCTTTTTCTTTCTGGAGGTGTTCATCCATGGAATCCTTTGTCTGTCTCAATTCCGATGAAAGAGCCGAGGAAACCTGTTTATGCTCCTCGGCGAGCGCAAGAGATCTCTGCTTTTCTGCTTCTTTCTCGGCTATGTTAACTAAAGCTGTGGTGACAGACGTATCATCTAAAATACTTTTCTTCGTTTCGGGCGAACCGAGTAATAATACTTCACGCAAGGTATACCAGGCTTTGCAGATAGCCAGTACACTGATAATAAACGTATCCGGGACATCGATCGCGTTCACGTTGCCATCCTCATCAGTACAGCGTGCCCAGCGTCTCGTTTGCTCGATCGCTCTCTCATACACTGACGCCAGGTTGCTATTTTCGCAGTAACCGTAAAACGTTATAATAGGATCATCTTTTGCCCACCACAGGGAACGTTTTTGGATAGCGAGGAAATCATTAAAGATCGATCGTGCTGACAGCAAGTCCTTCCGGCTGGTTCCCACGTATTGCGGGGGAGGATATTGACGCAGTTTTCGTAATTCCGTTAATTGCTGGTTGTATTCCTTCAATCTCTCGCACTCAAGATTGTCACACGTTTCTAATTGTCGACGACAAGTGAAGCATGGGTACTCCGGCACATGTATTTCTTTGTAGTGGGGAGATGTGTCGTTCGGTAGCCCGGTTGGGCAGGAATACCCTTCACGATCCAAGAGTGTTCGTGCCTGTCGAATCGCCGCGCAACACCGATAGACTGTAGAACGCTTGGTACCTACCTCGGACCATGGGATTTCACCATAGAGTGGACACCATGGATTTTCGAAAATGAAATCACTTATGATGTGCTTTCTTTTAGACATGACCATGACCTGCCCCCATTCATTGTACCACTCCCAGAGTTAGTCTTTCCACAGAATATCCGTCTTTGGGCATCACCGCCTCAGGCGCTGGGGGCTTGTACCCCAGAGAGCT
>Ga0335069_10010988_pt1 | contig 12807 bp, 9 predicted proteins | sample Lox_Sample_11_FD_206714 | JGI IMG/M metagenome (GOLD analysis project Ga0335069, IMG submission 206714) | Soil microbial communities from Loxahatchee National Wildlife Refuge, Florida, United States - Lox_Sample_1.1 | ecosystem: Environmental > Terrestrial > Soil > Wetlands | place: USA: Florida... | reverse complement strand
GTCCACCAGGCTGTCCTGGTCGTGCAGCGCGCCGCCGAAGTCGTCACCGTGCAGCGTCACCCGGCCCGCGGTGTGCGGCGCCGCGGCCGCGCACCGGTCGATGTTGCGCTGCGCCCAGGCCCGGGCCAGCGGGTCCACCTCGACCGCGTGCACCCGGGACCGTGGCACCTCCTGCGCGATGGCCAGCGCGATCGCCCCCGAGCCGGTACCCAGGTCGGCGACCAGCGGCTCGGTCACGTCCATCTCGCGCAGCCGGTCGATCGCCCAGCCGGTCATCACCTCGGTCTCCGGCCGGGGCACGAACACCCCGGGACCGACTTCCAGGTCCAGGTAGCGGAAATACGCGTGCCCGGTGATGTGCTGCAACGGCTCCCGCGCCTCGCGGCGGGCGATCTCGTCCCAGAACCGGGGATTGAACTCGACGTCCGGCACCCGGTGCAGCTCGGTCCGCGGCACGTTGTGCACATGAGCGGCGATCTGCTCCGCATCAGACCGCGGTGAGTCAACACCGGCCTCAGCCAGCCGGGCCGACGCCACCGCAATTTCGTTAAGCAGCAAGGTCATCCGGAACCTCGCGGTAGCCGCCCACGGGCCTCAGCCCGCGCGGGCAGGCGCGGCCGCCGGGCCGCTCAGCCGCCATCGGACGCTGCTGCCCGCCCGGACCGGTCCGCGTCCACCAGCGCTGTGATCACCGCGTCCAGGTCCCCGTCGATGACATGGTCCAGGTTGTAGGCCTTGTAGCCGACCCGGTGGTCCGAGATGCGGTTCTCCGGGAAGTTGTAGGTGCGCACCCGCTGCGACCGGTCCACTTCCTTGACCTGGCTGCGCCGCTCCGCCGAGGCCTGCGCGTCGGCGTCGGCCTGCGCCTGGGCCAGCAGCCGGGCGCGCAGGATGCGCAGCGCCTGCTCCTTGTTCTGCAGCTGGCTCTTCTCGTTCTGGCAGGACACCACGATGCCGGTCGGCTTGTGCGTGATCCGCACGGCCGAGTCGGTGGTGTTGACGCTCTGCCCGCCCGGGCCGGACGAGCGGTACACGTCCACCCGCAGGTCGTTGGGGTCGATGGTGATCTCGACCGGGTCGGCCTCGGGCAGCACCAGCACGCCCGCGGCCGAGGTGTGGATCCGGCCCTGCGACTCGGTGACCGGCACCCGCTGCACCCGGTGCACGCCGCCCTCGTACTTGAGCCGGGACCAGACCCCGTCGGACGGCCCGCGGCCCTTGCTGCCGGCCTTGACCGCGACCGTGACGTCCTTGTAGCCGCCCAGGCCGGTCATGGTGGAGTCCAGGATCTCGGTCTTCCAGCCCTGCCGCTCGGCGTAGCGCAGGTACATGCGCAGCAGGTCCCCGGCGAACAGCGCGGACTCCTCGCCGCCCTCGCCCGCCTTCACTTCCAGCAGGACGTCCTTGCCGTCGCTGGGGTCGCGGGGGGTGAGGAACTCGTTCAGCCGGTCCTCGAGCTCCGCCCGGTGGCGGCTGAGCTGCTCGGCCTCGGCCGCGAACGAGGGATCTTCCACGGCCAGCTCGCGCGCGGTGGCCTCGTCGGCGGACGTCTGCTGCCACTCGCGGTAGGCCTCGACGATCGGGGTGATCTCGCCGTAGCGGCGGGACAGCGCCCGGGCGCGCTCGGGATCGGCATGCACCGCAGCGTCCGCGAGCGTGCGCTCCAGGTCCGCGTGCTCCGCCGCCAGCTCACCGAGCCGGTCGAACACCGTCATCCTCCTCCTGCTTGATCTGGCGATGGCGCCCCAAACGGACGATCACCGTGCCGCGACCGCATGGCTGCGCCACGCCGTCCCAGCACGGTGACCGGGTAAAGCTACTTGGAGCCCGCTGCCTTCTTGCCGAACCGGCGCTCGAACCGGGCCACGCGGCCGCCGGTGTCGATGAGCTTCTGCTTGCCGGTGTAGAACGGGTGGCACTGCGAGCAGATGTCGGCGTGGATCACGCCGTTCTTGGCCGTGCTCCGCGTGGTGAAGGTGTTCCCGCAGGTGCAGGTCACCTCGGTCACCACGTAGTCCGGGTGGATACCAGGCTTCACTTTTTCTCCTGCCTTGGTCGGTCGCCGGGTCGCCGGGCAGCTCAGGCCGCCCGGCGTGAACCGGTACCGCGCTGTTACGGCTATTCAGTGTGCCAGACCCTGCAACGTAGCGCAGGGCCTGGGGATTCCCTGCCGGGGCGCGCTATCCGCGGTCCTGGCCGACGGTGGTCTTCTGCACGTGCAGCAGGAACTCCGCGTTGCTCTTGGTCTCCTTCATCCGCTCCATGAGCACCTCGAGGGCCTGCTGCGGCTCCAGGGCGTGCAGCACCCGGCGGAGCTGCCAGACGATCTTCAGCTCCTCGGGGGTCATCAGGATCTCCTCCTTGCGGGTGCCGGAGGCATCCACGTCGATCGCGGGGAAGATCCGCTTGTCGGCCAGCTCACGGCGGAGCCGCAGCTCCATGTTTCCGGTGCCCTTGAACTCCTCGAAGATGACCTCGTCCGCGCGGGACCCGGTCTCGATGAGCGCGGTGGCCAGGATGGTCAGCGAGCCGCCGTGCTCGATGTTCCGCGCCGCGCCGAAGAACCGCTTGGGCGGGTAGAGCGCGGTGGAGTCCACACCACCGGACATGATCCGCCCGCTGGCCGGGGCGGCCAGGTTGTAGGCGCGGCCCAGCCGGGTGATCGAGTCCAGCAGCACGACCACGTCGTGGCCCATCTCCACCAGGCGCTTGGCCCGCTCGATGGCGAGCTCGGCCACGGTGGTGTGGTCCTCGGCCGGGCGGTCGAAGGTGGAGTGGATCACCTCGCCCTTGACCGAGCGCTGCATGTCGGTGACTTCCTCAGGCCGCTCGTCCACCAGGACGACCATGAGGTGGCACTCCGGGTTGTTCTTGGTGATCGCGTTGGCGATGGCCTGCAGAATCATCGTCTTGCCCGCCTTGGGCGGCGAGACGATGAGGCCACGCTGGCCCTTGCCGATCGGGCTGACCAGGTCCATGATCCGGGTGGTCAGCACGCCCGGGTCGGTCTCCAGGCGCAGCCGGTCCTGCGGGTACAGCGGGACCAGCTTGGCGAAGTCCGGGCGGCCGCGGGACTGCTCCGGGTCCAGGCCGTTGATCTTGTCCAGGCGGACCAGGGCGTTGAACTTCTCCCGGCGCTCGCCCTCGCGCGGCTGCCGGACCGCGCCCTCGATCACGTCGCCCTTGCGCAGCCCGTGGCGGCGCACCTGGGACAGCGACACGTACACGTCGTTGGAGCCGGGCAGGTAACCGGTGGTCCGGATGAACCCGTAGTTGTCCAGCACGTCCAGGATGCCGGCGATCGGGATGAGCACGTCATCCTCGGTGACCACGGGCTCGGCCTCCTGGCCGCCCCGCTCCCGGCGCCGGTTGCGGTTGCGGAACCGGTCGCGGCTGCGCCGCCGGCCCGACCCGTCCTCGTCGTCGCCGCCGCGGTCCATCATCTGCCCGCCGCGCTGGCCACCATCGCGCTGGCCGCCATTGTCCCGGCCGCCATTGTCCCGGCCGCCATTGTCCCGGCCGCCATTGTCGCGGCCGTTGTCCCGGCCACCATCCCGGCCGCTGTCGCGCTGGTCACCGCTGTCTGCGCGGGCCTGGTCATCCCGCCGCCCGTTGCGCCGGCGCTGGTCACGCCGCGGCCCGTCAGCCTGCTGGCCGCCGTCGGCCGCGCGCCCGTTGCCCTCGGCCAGGCCGCTGCGGCCTGCCCCGGCGTCCTGCGCACCGAACGCGAGCTGGCCACCCTGTCCCTGGCCACTGCTGGCCGGGTCCCCCTGGGCGGGGCCACCGGTCTGCGCGCCATCCCGGGACTCGCCCCGCCGCGCGCCGCGCGACGTTGCGGCTGCTTCCTGCGCCGGCACGGATGCGTGCCCGGCGTCGCCCAGAGCGGGCTGGGTAGGTGTGTCTGACTCCATGGCGTCCTGCTCACGCTGGCGAGGTGCGCCGGCTCCCGCAGACGCGCCACGCTGGACTGAGTTGTCGTATGCCCCGCTCCCGTCGCCAGCCGGCGAGCCAGCGGCCTGCTGGCCGTTGACAGTCTCGCCGCCCGGCTGGCGGTAGCCGGCTCCGCCATCCTGCTTGGCATAGGCGGCGCCGCCTGCCTGCCTGGCCTGGATGGCTTCGACGAGCTGGCCCTTGCGCATCCGGCCGGTGCCGGTAATGCCCATCGACTGGGCGAGCTGCTGCAGATCGGCCAGCAGCATGCCGGACAGCCCGGAACCGCCGCGGCGGGTGGGCTTGTCGGTCACCGTCTCACCGGCGGGGGCCGCCGCGCCCGACGGGCCGCTAGCTGGCCCGGCCGGGGACGCCTCAGGGGTTGCTGAGGAGCCGGTGAAGAGTTCGGTGGTGTCGCTCACGAGGGGTCCTTCCCAGGGAGCGGGCACCGGCCGCGCGTGCGGCCGGTCGACCCGGTGTCACGGCCCGGCGAATCGGCCGGGCCAGGTACTGCAGTTTTCCCCATGCCCGCACTGCCGAGGCGCGGGCTGTCGCCTGTTCCTCGTTCTCCCACCCTGTGGGCCGGGCGGCTGCTGGCCTGGTCTGCGCCTGCGGCCGGCAGCCGCAGGGCTAACCCGGATTCCATGGCCGGGGCAGGGGTTTCGGAACGAGCCCAGACGGCTGGGGTAGCCCGCCTTGGCACTCCGTCCGCTTCCGGTTCACCTGGCCCGCTCCGAGTTTGGTGTACGCGAAGAGGTGGTGACCCAGAGAGTTGACGGAGCGTCACTGACCCCGCCCGGCGGTAAGGCCGGTCAGGCGGCAAGTGACGGGCGAGCACCTGACCCCATGGCGGGGTATCTGGTGCAGTCCCTACCTTAACACTAGGAGCGCCCACAGCATTCCCTCGGACCGGTCCGTGTGTTGTAGCGGACCCTGGCCAGCCGTACGGGATCCCGCACGGCTCACCTGAGGCAGGTGTGCTGGGGCGGCCGGGAGCCAGGCGGCTGGGAGCCGGGCGTCCGGGTGCGCTTACCGCGCGCTGTCTCAAGAGCGTTCGGCTGGCACGGCCATCTGGAGGGTTGCGCCGTGCCGGTCGACGTCCAGGGGGCTTATACGCCATCCGATACCCGTTTCAGCGGCAATTGAATCCACCAGGTCAGGGCCAGGTTGCGCGCCTGCCACGGTGATCGCGAGCACGGACGGCCCGGCGCCGGACACGGTGGCCGCCACCCCGGCCGCGCGGAGCCGGCCGAGCAGGTCGGCCGTCTGCGGCATGACCCCGGCCCGGTAGTTCTGGTGCAGGTAGTCGTGTGTCGCGTCGAACAGCACCGCGGGCACCCGGGTGAGCGCCGCGATCAGCAGCGCGCTGCGGGCCGCGTTCGCGGCCGCGTCCTGGTGCGGCACCGTCGCGGGCAGCACGCCGCGGGCGGTTTCTGTTGGGAAGGCTTCCGGCGGCACGCACAGCACCGGGCGGATCTCGTCGAGCACCGGCAGCCGGACCATCCGGGGTCCCGCGGAATCCGGGGTCCAGGCGATGGTCAGGCTGCCATGCAGGCAGGCCGCGACGTTGTCCGCGTGCCCCTCCAGCTCCGTGGCCAGGCCGAGCACGGCCGCGTCCGGGAGCATCCCGGGCCCATCCGCGGTCAGCCCGCGCGCGGCCAGGATCCCGGTGATGATCGCCGCCGCCGACGAGCCGAGCCCGCGGCCGTGCGGGATCGTGTTCAGGCAGCGCAGCGCGAGGCCGGGTGGCTGCCCGCTGAGCCGGTCGAACGCGGCCCGCATGGCCCGCACCACGAGATGGTCCTCGCCCGCGGCCGCGGTCTCGCTCCCTTCACCGGACACCTCGATGTCCAGCCCGCCGCCGGTCACCCGGACCACGGCGACGTCGTGCATGGACAGCGCGAGGCCGAGCGCGTCGAAACCAGGCCCGAGGTTGGCGCTGGTGGCCGGCGCCCGGACCACCACCGGCTGGCCCGCCCAGCGGGATTCCGCGCTCACGCCTGCGGTCCCCGGCTCAGGCCAGGCCCAGCGCGGCCGCAGCGGCCGCGGGGTCGGTGGCGATGGTGATCGGGGCGGGAGCGGCGGACACCGCCCAGTCCGGGTCCTTGAGGCCGTTGCCGGTCACCGTGCAGACCACCCGGGCGCCGGCCGGGATCTGGCCCTGTTCGCGCGCCTGCAGCAGCCCGGCCACACCGGCCGCGGAGGCCAGCTCGCCGAACACGGCTTCCTTCGCGGCCAGCAGCCGGTACGCGGCGAAGATCTGCCGGTCGGTCACCGAGTCGATCAGCCCGCCGGACTCGTCCCGGGCCGCCTCGGCCAGCCGCCAGGACGCCGGGTTGCCGATCCGGATCGCGGTCGCGATGGTCTGCGGGGCGCGCACCGGCTCGCCGCGCACGATGGGCGCCGCGCCGCTGGCCTGGAAGCCGAACATCCGCGGCGCCCGGCTGGCCCGGCCCGCCGCCGCGTACTGGGTGTAGCCCATCCAGTAGGCGGAGATGTTGCCCGCGTTGCCGACCGGCAGGCAGTGCACGTCCGGACTGTCGCCCAGCTCGTCGACGATCTCGAAGGCGGCCGTCTTCTGCCCCTGCAGCCGGTCCGGGTTCACGGAGTTGACCAGAGCCACCGGGTAGTCGGCGGCCAGCTTCCTGGCCAGCTCCAGGCAGTCGTCGAAGTTGCCGTCCACCTGGAGCAGCTTCGCCCCGTGCACCAGGGCCTGGGCCAGCTTGCCCAGCGCGATCTTGCCGCGCGGCACCAGGACGGCACAGGACAGCCCGGCGCGGGCCGCGTAGGCGGCCGCGCTCGCGCTGGTATTCCCCGTGGACGCGCAGATCACCGCCGTAGCACCGCGACCGATGGCCATACTCAACGCCATCGTCATGCCGCGGTCCTTGAACGAGCCGGTGGGGTTGGCCCCCTCGACCTTGAGGTAGACGTCACACCCGGTCTGCGCGGACAGCACGGGGGCGGGCAGCAGCGGGGTGGCCCCCTCGCCCAGCGTGATCACCGTCCCGCCGCCTGGCACCGGCGGCAGCCACTCCCGGTACTGCGCGATCACACCCCGCCACGGCCGGTAGCCCGCCGTGGGGTCCGCGGACTTGGCCTTCACGGTGGCGTTCATTCGTCGGCCTCCCCCTCCACACGCATCACGCTGGCCACAGCACGGACCGGGTCCATCGTGCCCAGTTCGGCGACGCAGCGCGAGAGGGCGGCGTCCAGCGCGGTGTGCGTCACGATGACCAGTTGCGCGTCGTCGCCCCGGCCCTCCTGGCGCACCGCCTTGATGGACACGTCGTGCCGGGCGAAGGTGTCCGCCACCTGGGCCAGCACGCCGGGCCGGTCGGCGACGTCCAGCGCCACGTTGTACCGGGTCAGCGTCTCGCCCATGGGCAGTGTGGGCAGCTCGGCGTAGGTGGACGCGTCCGGCCCGCGGGTGCCGGCGATCCGGTTGCGGGCCACCGCCACCACGTCGCCGAGCACCGCGCTGGCGGTGGGCACGCCCCCGGCACCGGCCCCGTAGAACATGAGCTGGCCCGCGGATTCCGCCTCCACGAACACGGCGTTGTAAGCCTCGCGCACCCCGGCCAGCGGGTGGGTCCGCGGGATCATCGCCGGGTGGGCACGGACCGAGACCCCGCCATCCCGGCGCTCACAGATGGCCAGCAGCTTGACCACCCGGCCCAGCGCCCTGGCGCTCGCGATGTCCGCGGCGGTGACCCCGGTGATGCCCTCCCGGTACACGTCGGCCGCGGTGACCCCGGTGTGGAAGGCCAGCCCGGCCAGGATGGCCGCCTTGGCCGCCGCGTCGAAGCCCTCGATGTCCGCGGTCGGGTCGGGCTCGGCGTAGCCCAGCGACTGGGCCTCGTCCAGCGCCTCGGCGAACCCGGCGCCGGAGGTGTCCATCCGGTCCAGGATGTAGTTCGTGGTGCCGTTCACGATGCCGAGCACCCGGTGCACGGCGTCCCCGGCCAGCGATTCGCGCAGCGGCCGGAGCAGCGGGATGGCCCCGGCCACCGCGGCCTCGTAGTAGAGGTCGGTGCCGTTCTCCCGGGCCGCCTGGTGCAGCGTGGCGCCGTCCTCGGCGAGCAGCGCCTTATTGGCGGTGACCACCGACTTGCCCGATTTCATCGCGGCCAGCAGCACGGAGCGGACCGGCTCGATGCCGCCGATCACCTCGATCACGATGTCCACGTCCGGCCGGGTGACCAGGCCCATGGAATCGGCGGTGAGCAGCCCAGGATCGATGGCGACCGCGCGGCTGCGGCCGGGCCGGCGCACCGCCACCCCGGCCACCTCGAGGCGGGCGCCGGTCCGCGCGGCCAGGTCGTCCGCTTGCTGGCCGAGCAGGCGGAACACCTCCGAGCCCACTGTGCCGCAGCCCAGCAGGGCTACTTTCAGCGTCCGCACGACGGCTGCTCTCCTCTCACCCCGCGGCTCACCCGGCGTCCAGCCGGAGCAGATCCTCTATGGTCTCCCGGCGCAGCAGCAGCCGGGCGCCACCCTGCCGGACGGACACCACGGCCGGGCGCCCGACGTGGTTGTAGTTGCTGGCCATCGACCGGCAGTACGCGCCGGTGGCCGCCACCGCGAGCAGGTCGCCCGGGACCACGTCGGACGGCAGGTAGCAATCCCGGACCACGATGTCGCCACTCTCGCAGTGCCTGCCGACAATCCGGGACAGCATGGGCGCTGCCGCGGATTCCCGGGAGGCCAGCACCGTGGTGTACTCCGCGTCGTACAGCGCAGTGCGGATGTTGTCACTCATCCCGCCGTCCACGCTCACGTAGCTGCGCAGCCCGTCCACGTCCTTGACCGTCCCGACCTCGTACAGGGTAACGGTGCCCGGCCCGGCGATGGCGCGGCCCGGCTCGACCGTAAGCCGGGGCACCGGCAGGCCCGCGCTGGCGCACTGGGACCGGACGATCTCGTTCAGGTTCTGGGCGATGATCTTGATGTCGGCTGGGTCGTCCTCACTGGTGTAGGCGATGCCCAGCCCGCCACCCAGGTTGAGCTCGCGGAGCTCCAGCCCGTGCTCGTCGCGGACCGCGGCGGCCAGGCCGAGGACCCGGCGGGCGGCCATCTCGAAGCCGTCCGTGTCGAAGATCTGCGATCCGATGTGCGAGTGCAGGCCGGCCAGGTCCAGGCCGGGGCTGGCCAGCACCCGGCGGACCGCCTCGGCGGCCGCCCCCGAGGACAGCGAGAAGCCGAACTTCTGGTCGTCATGCGCGGTGGCCACGAACTCGTGAGTGTGCGCCTCGACCCCGGTGGTCACCCGGACCAGGACGGCCGGCCGCCGGCCCGGCGGCGTGGTCACGCCGGAGTGGGTCACCTCCGGCTCGGTCAGGTAGGCCAGCCGGGCGATCTCCTCGAAGGAATCCACCACGATGTGCCCCACGCCCACCTCGAGCGCCCGGGCCAGCTCGCTGGTCAGCTTGTTGCTGCCGTGCAGGGTGATGTTTTCGGCGGGCACCCCGGCCTGCAACGCCACCTCGAGCTCGCCGCCGGTGCACACGTCGACGCCCAGGCCCTCTTCGGTCACCCAGCGCAGCACACCCCGGCAGCAGAACGCCTTAGCCGCGTAGAACACCCCGGCCGTTCCGCCGAACGCCTCCCGGTAGCCGCGGCAGCGCAGCCGGAAGTCGTCCTCGTCGCAGATGAACAGCGGGGTGCCGAACTCGGCGGCCAGGTCCCGCACGTCCAGGCCGCCGATGCTGAGCGCGCCGCCGGAGCGCTGCGCGGTCCGCGGCCAGATGGCCGGCTCCAGCGCATTCAGGTCGCGCGGCGGCGGCGGCGGGTGCTCGGCGGGCAGCACGTCCGCGTGGCGCGGGCCAGCGGGGTGGGCGACACGGCTCATCGGGTTTCCTTGCTGGTCGGATGGGTGGTCTGAGCTGGCGGCGGGGCACCAGCGGCTGGCTGGCGGCAGTCCGGCGCGGCCAGGCCCAGCAGCCCGAGGCCGGTGCCGAGCACCGTCCGCGCCGCCCCGGCCAGCAGCAGCCTGGCCTGCCAGAGCGGCGTCCCCGATAGCTGGTCCGTCCCGGCCGGATGGTCTGGCGGGAAGGCGCCCGGCTGGCTGAGCGAGCAGACCTCCTGCCAGGTCAGGTACGTTCCGGCGAGATCCTCGAGGTAGGTGGTGAGTACATGCGGCTGGCGGCGGCGCGCCGCCCCGGCCACCCGTTCTGGCAGCCAGGACATCGCGTCGAGCAGCACCCGCTCACCTGGGTGCGTGAGCAGGCGCGGCTGGAACCCGGCCGCATCCGCCGCTGGCAGGCCGAGGTCAGCGGACTGCCGGAGGGAGGACGCGGCGTGCGCATGCGCGTACCGCACAGCATAGAAGGGGTTGCCCAGGTGCCGCGCGGCCGCGGCGCGGGCGTCGATGGCCCGGCTGTGCCCGCGCGGGCCGGTATCCCGGCTGAGCGCATACCTGATCTCATCGGGGCCAGCGAAGTCCACGGCCACGGCGACCGGGCTCGCGCCGCTCCGGGCTGGGGCAGGGGCAGGGCCGGCCGGGCTGACCGGCTCATCGGTCCAGCTGACCTCGGCGCCCGCCGCGCTGGCCAGCCGGCCGGCCAGTTCCGCGGCCAGCCGCTGCCAGGCCTCCGCCCAGCTGCCCGCGGTGGCCAGGTCAGCCACGGCCGGGGCGGTCACCCTGGTCCCGTGCAGCGCGTGACTGCGTGCGCAACCCGGGCCAGCCTGGCTGATCCGGGCGGCCAGGCGGCCCAGGGCCTCCGGGCTGACGGTGAGCGAGAGGTAGCCCGGCCCGGTAACGGTGGCGCGGCCGATACCAGCGGCCGCGGCGTCAGTCACGGCCGGCCCGGGGCCGGCCGGGCGGAGCCGGGCCGCGAGCACGGCGGCGATCCTGGCCGGGTCGTCCGCCGACCGGCTGGCCAGCAGGAACGGGATCGTGGTGGCGTAGCTGCCCGGGCCGCCGCCGTCCGCGGCCGGCACGGGCCGCCAGCTTCCGGCCAGCTCCGCATGGCCCGGCAGCGGGGGCCCGGCCAGCTCACCGGCTGCCCGGGCCGCGCCGGCCGCCGCGGTCACGGCCGCGCTGAGGTCCCCGGTGATCACTCAGAGAAGGGTATCGGGGCTGGCCTGGGGCGCGCCCTCAGGCCGGATCCGGCCGTCCCCCGGCCGGGTCTTCCGCCGCCTGGTTCCCCGGCACCTTGGCGGCCAGCTCGCGGACCACCCGGATCATCTCGCCCGGATCGAACGGCTTGGTCAGGTAGGCGTCGACACCGATCTCGCGGCCGCGGCTCTTGTCGTCCTCCTGCGCCCGGGCGGTGATGAGCACGACCCGGATCTGGCTGGTCTGCGGATTGCGCCGGAGCTGCCCCGCGGTCACCCAGCCGTCCAGCCGTGGCATCATCACGTCGAGCGTGATGACGTCCGGGTCGATCGCGGTGACCTTGTCCAGGCAGTCCTGGCCGTCCACCGCGGTCGCCACATCGAAACCTTCCAGCGTGAGGTTGACGGCGATGAGCTGACGAATCACCTCATCGTCGTCCACCACGAGCACGCGCCCCAGAGCCTCCGCCACGCCGCGAGGCTAGCGCGTCCCGGGGAGTTCCCGCGCCAACACGCCCGCCGGGCGCCTGCTCCGCCGGTGCCGCCGGCCGCCTGCTCCGCCGGTGCCGCCGGCCGCCCAGGGGCCACTGCCCGGGCGGTCAGCCCGCACGATGGCCCGGGGCGCCGCTCCGTGCTGATACTCTTTTCTCCGTCCTGGAGCCCCCGTAGCTCAGGGGATAGAGCAACGGCCTCCGGAGCCGTGTGCGCAGGTTCGAATCCTGCCGGGGGCGCAGATCACAGCCATAATTCGAACTCTCCTGCAATTGCCGCCGGGCCAAGGTACAAGCCTGTGACCCGCGGCGATACCGACGCATTCCAGTCCATACGCCCCATACGCGCCCCGGCTCTACGGCCTGATGAACAACCTCACCTGCCCAGCGGCAGCCAGCGTTCACGGTCTCTGGGCCGTTCAGTGATGCCAGACCGTTGCTCCTGCACCTGAGCTGCCGTTACGCCGCGATGACGGCCACGGCTGGGCGCGGCCGCCAGGACCCTGCCGACTGACGGCCGCAAGGAAGACACGGCCATCACAGACGGTAGCTAGACTCCCCTTGGCGTATGCCGAGCCTGCTGCCGAACGCCGATCTTGTGTGGCTTCGCCGTCGGCTGATAAGGGGCATCAGCGGGTCAAGATCGTCCAGTTCGGTGTCAGGGAGGTTGGCCCTACCCCGGACCCATGCGGTTCCTGCCGCGTGCCGCAGTCGCCCTGGACTGTTCGGTCCAATAGGTGGCTACCATGGCTGCATGCCGGGTGAGCCGAGAACTGGGCGCGGGCGCGCCAGCCGTGAGCGGATCGTGGACCACGCTGCGGAGCTGGTCGCCGAGCGCGGTGTTGCCGGAACCAGTCTGGACGACGTGCTGGCGGCTGCCGGTGCGAGTAAGAGCCAGCTGTACCACTACTTCGCGTCCCGGGACGAGCTGGTGGAGGCGGCGGTAGCGCACCGCTGCGCACAGGTGCTGGGCGAGCTGACCCAGGCGCTGGGCAATGTCGCGACCCTGGCGGAGCTGGAGGCGGCGCTGGGGGGTTTTGTCGCGGGGTTTGAGCAGCAGGGCCTGCCGGGGTGCCCCATCGGGTCGCTGGCCAGCGAGGTGGCTGAGCACAATGACGGAGCGCGGCGGCAGGCCGCCGCGGCCTTCGACGCCTGGGAGGGCCTGTTCTCCGCCGCGCTGGAGCGGATGCGTGAGCGGGGCGAGCTGAGGGCGGATGCGCCGCCTGGTGCGCTTGCTACCGCGCTGCTGGCGAGCATCGAGGGCGGACTGCTGCTGAGCCAGACGCGGAAGGATGCCGCGTCACTCCGGATTGCCGTGCAGGCGGCG
>Ga0335069_10010986_pt1 | contig 12808 bp, 9 predicted proteins | sample Lox_Sample_11_FD_206714 | JGI IMG/M metagenome (GOLD analysis project Ga0335069, IMG submission 206714) | Soil microbial communities from Loxahatchee National Wildlife Refuge, Florida, United States - Lox_Sample_1.1 | ecosystem: Environmental > Terrestrial > Soil > Wetlands | place: USA: Florida... | reverse complement strand
ATCCGAGTGGCGTGTCTGATGCCAGGTAAACCTCAAACAGTTGCAGCCTTTCAAAGAAGCGCGCCACCTCACGCTCCCACGGCAGCGGTGCCGAGTCCTTCCAAACGTGCTGTCCTTTCGCCAGCCACAACGACCATTCCAAAAGATCGCCGATATGGGCCAGGATCTCGACGGGTGAACGGGATTGTTCCTTGATCCGCATCGTGGCAAAGCTCGCAGGGGCGTCACGGAGTGTCTTTCCTCCCCGATAGGCCAGAGTCGCAACTGTATGCCGTAATAACTCCCGTTTTGGGTCTGAAGTTGAATTCATCGGACTACTCCTTGTGTTAAGGTTTAGTCTATTCTTGTTGGAAGTCTGCGAGTATGAACCAAAGTTCCATCGCACATTCGATGCAAATGCTCCCACTCTTGAAGTTCAGTACTCTGATTCCTAGAACACCCAGGTTGCCGTTCCATTGTCATGAAACCTGAGGACCGACTTCGGCCCGAACTGAAACACCCTCTGCTCCTGTGGTACACTGCTGACACGCAATGTGATTTGCTGGATCCCGTGTCTCGAGCTGGTTTCAGGGACCAATCGCAACACAATATCCAAACCATCCAGTATCGCTGTATCGCCATCGGTGTGGGAGTGGTAACCGAACAATTTGCACTGCTCCGCCAAGCGGGTTGTTACCTCCTTCTCCGCGGCTAGGGTAATTTCAGTTACATCCTGAAGATAGGTTGGAACCGATTGGGCCCTCAAAATCAGCGCATAGCGTTGAAGTATCTGCCGCCGGCTAATTCCCGTCTCGCTGCCTTTAGCCTCTGGATGCCATTCAGCTAAGAATCGTGGATGATATTCCATAATCCAGGTACTCATTCCAGATTCAAGGGGACGGTTGAGTGACTTTAGCATGAAAAACCAGGGAACTTGAATTTTGCCTGATTGTCGGGTGACAAGGGTCGGCGGATCAGCGCCCAAAAGATTTTCCAGTGAATTGATAGCGCCCGGTTGCTCAACGGCAAAAGCGATTCCACTATCACCGACCCGATATCCCGATCCCTTGGCGACGTCAAAAAACTCAAAATAGGTATTAATCCCATAGAAGTACAGGCCTGTATAGGTGCGGTCAGTGCGCACGGTAGTGCGTTGCTCGGAAACAGCGAACTCTCTTTGCAGGAATGCGTCACGCTCGATGGCAACGTACGTGGCAGAATCTAGAACCACATAGAAGTGATTAAGCAGGATGGGGAACGACAACGGTGCGTCATTCTGTCCCGAGGTTTGAGATGCGATCATGGTTATTATCATCCTTAGTTCTCAGCCAATCGTCAGTCGAACTGGGAACCAGCTCCGTCTGTAGCCAAGCAGAAAAACTCAATCAATCTCGGCCGTCCGAGCGGCGTGGTATGCGCGCATTCATTCCCCGCCGCTCGGACAGCCGGTTTCCTTGAACGTTGCCTTCATCTACAAACAGGGGACTCCTGACGAGCCCCCGGAGGTGGCTAATCTCGAATGGGTTGGCGGGACGACCGCGTTCTTTGAGGAATAAGAAAATGGTCTAATGACGAGGAACGACGAGAAATGCAGCCATTTCACGCGGGCCCGCCTTTGCACCGTTTGATCCCTGCTTCGACCTCGCTGCTGAGTGCGAACGTTCTGAACTCTGGATCGGATTGCAGGGACCGATAGAGCGAAAGAGCCTTCGACAAATCGCCCGTTGCTTCTGTGAGACGTGCAATAATGAAGTGATGGCGCATGCCGACATCCTTGAATCCTTGAATCAGCCATAAGTAAGTAGCCAGATGATCGGTTGAAGGCAATGCTGAGAGTTTCTGGATTACTTCGCGACGATACAAGTAGTAAACATACCCTTCAATCCGATGACGTTCGTCCAATTCAAGATCTTCTTGATTTTTTCGCATGTCGTCCATGACCCGGATGAGCTCGATGACATAGTCAGGGTTACCGACGTTCGACAACGCGGCGATTTGAAAGCTCCTGACAAAGGGCCTCTCTCTGCCGGTCTTCAAGGCAGCCCGAAAGTGAGGATTGGCCTCACTCAATTCACCACCCTGCCAGAGTATCCAGAAACCCCAGAAGGTGTGCGCATAGACATTCTGAGGATCCTGTTTCAACGCGTCCCTGAAATCATCTTCAATTTTGAGCCCGAATGTCCCCTCTCTCCGCTTCAGGAAATTCGCATATCCAATGTGGGCAAGAGAATCTGCTACCGGTGCACCTGTCTCCGTTGTAACACTCCGATAAAGGCAGGGGAGGATCTTATCTGCGATTTCCGTGAAGGATTGCCCCTCTTTGATCCTTATATTCCGAAGCCAGGTCATGGCTATCTGAGCTTGTTCTTTCTGCACGGCAGGTGAGTCCGGCTGGAGTTGGAGGGCCTGGCCCGTCAATTCCCAGGCCCGAGTATAGTCTCCGCCATTACTCTGCAGTCTTGCCATAGCCAATAATTCTGTTGTCTTTTTCTGGGACGGATTCTCCGACAAGAGAGGTTTTTGATCCTTCGGGACAGACTTTGGGAAATGTGTCATGAATACAAGTGCAGCCGTTACTCCCAACAGAATAAGCAGGGTTGACAAGAGTAGCTTAATACGGTTGTTGCTAGCCCACGTCCGGAAAGTTGATGCTGCAAGTCCAGGCTGGTCGATAGATGGAATTTCGGTCTCGGTGCGTCCGGGGGACTGGCCTCGAATTCCCGCGACCAGGCGTCGAAAGGCATCCGCATTATCCAGTCCAGATCGGAAGTCCACCCAGGTCGTTCGTCGTAGAAACAATGGGAGCGTATTGGGCTCCTTAGGATCGGCTCCAGGCAGCAAAACCGGGATCACACGGAAAGACCGGCTCCGGGTCCTTTCATCCAGAGCGGCCCGCATCTCCTCACTCTCCCAGGAACCCAAACCCCCAGGACCAAGAAAGACCGCACAGGTAGCACTGCTTTCAAGCGCGGCTTCAAGGGCCTCTTCCCACGGTTCGCCAGGAACCAGGTGCCAAATGTCAAGAAAAGCTTTCAGTCCTTCTTCATCCTCGAGACGAGCCGCCAGAGCTTCAACGGCAGGCTTGTCAGCGCTGTTGTGACTCAGGAAGACATCGTACGCGGGCTTACCGGGCTTTTGCTCTAGCATAGTAAGAGCGAGCTCTTTATGAATTGACGAAAGGAAACGCTCGATTATAGCATAGCTTGACAGCGGTTTATGCGGAGCACGAGAAGCGACAAAAGCAGGGGGCGATCTGGAGTCACTGCGCCGAAGGAAATGGGTTCGAGTCCTCGCCGCGATGTTGTCGATTCGCCTTTGGCCTTTCAGGGCAGAGCACGGGGACGCTCTGTTTGTATGCCGTCTTTTACTGCTGCTGGTTTATCCACAAAGATGATTGAATGAAAAAGACACCAGAACTCACGTCTCGCGAAAGAGTGCTGTTGGCCCTTGCCCATCAAGAGACCGACCGGGTGCCGGTGGACTTCCTAGCCACACCTGAAACTTGGGCTAAGTTGAAACAACAGCTGTCGATTGTTGACTCAGAGGAAGTACTCCGTCATCTCGGTGTGGATCTCCGGCATCCTCGACAGTCATATGTGGGCCCTGGATTGGCTCGTGGTGCGAATGGAGAATGGAGCGATCCATGGGGAGTTCGCCGTCGGCCGGTACCTCATCCCGATGGGGTCTACGAGGAGATTGTCGAGCATCCGCTCGCGAAGATAACAGATCCCTGCGACCTGGCAGACTATCCCTGGCCGCGACCGGCGTGGTGGAACGCTGAGTCCCTGGCTTTGGAGATCCGGCGACTGGACGAAGAGGGATCCTATGCCATAGCGCTTGAGGAGTTTGGTGATCCCGGAGGCATCTTCGAGATTGCCTGGTACCTTCGAGGTTTAGAACAGTTTCTTGTTGACCTTGTTGAAAAACCCGAATTGCCATACGAAATCATGCGGCACGTGACGGATTTCTACATCGGTCTCCTGGAACAGGTGATGGCCGCTGTTGGAGAACGCATCGACTTGGTCTGGACAAGCGACGACATCGCCCACCAGCATGGGAGAGTGGTATCTGAACGCTGTTGGCAGGAGCTCATTGCGCCTCATCACCAGCGCCTGAACCAACGTGTACACCAACTCGGTGCGCGCGTAATGTACCACTCCTGCGGGGCCGTGCGCCCATTCATCCCGGCTCTTATCGATATTGGTGTGGACGTTCTGGACGTTTTGCAGTTCAGTGCGGATGGCATGGATCCGAGGGAAATCAAGGTGATCTTTGGGGAGAAGCTGTGCTTTCATGGCGGAATGGACGTACAAAGTACGCTGCCCAGAGGCACGGAAGACGAGGTTCGCCGCGTGACCAGAGAGCGGGTCGAAGTACTGGGGCACGACGGGGGGTACATCCTTTCCCCGACACACAATATTCAGGTCGATACTCCCGTCTCAAATATCCTGGCAATGTATACTGAAGCCGGGAGTCTTGCCACGTAGAGAGATTTTCAGGACGTAACACCAGTCCAATCCGGATAGCTCCAACATCGGGTATTGCGCCATATCTGCAACCTCCCTCCGCCCACATAGAATCAGTGAAGAAATTTCGCTCTTTCCCGACTGAAGTAACCAGGGTTTCCTCCTAACCTAACTCATAGTTATCCCGATGAATAGATCGACGAGGTGCCGAGGGAAGGCACCCTCGAACTTCACCAGAGGCGGACCCGGTCTCCCGGCGCGAGGTAGAGTGCCTGTCCGGGCACCACGTGGAATGCGTCATACCAGGCGTCGATGTTGCGTACGGTGTCGGCACGGTATTCGGAAGGTGCGTGGCCGTCTGTCACTATCAGTTGCCGAAGCAACGGCTCCCGGAATTTCTCCCGCCAACTCTGAGCAAAGCTGATGAAGAACTGCTGGTCGCCCGTCAGCCCTTGGAGGATGGGCGCCTGCTTCCCGCCTAGCGAGAGCCGATAGGCATCATAGGCGGCGGCAAGCCCCGCCACATCGGCAATATTCTCACCTAGCGTCTGCTGTCCATTGACCGCGAGGTCACGAAATGGATGATATGCATTATATTGAGCGACAAGCCGGGAAGAGGCTTCCTTGAAATGAGACAAATCCGCAGGGGTCCACCAATTCGCCAACCGGCCCGCGGCATCGAACTGGCTGCCCTGGTCGTCGAAACTGTGGCTGATCTCATGTCCGATCACCGCCCCGATTGCACCGTAATTATTGGCTGCGTCAGCCTTCGGATCGAAGTAAGGTGGCTGTAAAATCGCTGCAGGAAAATTCAACGCGTTCTGGATTGGCAGGTTGACCGCGTTGACAGTTTGAGGCGTCATCCACCATTCGGAGCGGTCCACCGGCTGGCCGAGCTTGGCGAGGTTACGCCGGTACTCATAGAGTTTTGCCGTGAAGGAATTGAGCAATGGATTGTCTCGCGTGATCTCCAAGCCGGTGTAGCTGCGCCAGTTTTCAGGATAACCGACTCCAACCTTCAGGGTCGCAAGTTTCTCCTTGGCCTTTGCTTTTGTCTCAGGCGACATCCAAGGCAGATTGTCAATGCGTTTACCGAAGGCTTGAGTGAGATCCGCTACCATCGCCTCCACTTTTGCCTTAGACCCCGGCGGGAAATAGTGCTGCACATAGAGCTGCCCCACCGCCTCGCCCAGGGCCAGGTTGCAGGAGTCGACGGCCCGCTTCCAACGTTCCCGGAGTTGCGGAGTACCAGATAGAACCTTGCCATAAAAAGCAAACCACTCCTGGACAAAGGCACTGGGGAGGAGGCTTGACGCATCATCCAGAATCTGGTAGCTGAGGTAGTCTTTCCAGGTCTCAAGCGGCTCACTGCCGACCAGGGAAGCCTCGCCAATGATTGCGCTGGGCTGCCAAACGATTAAGGTGGACTGCCCCTCCAGACCTGCAGCCTTGAAAAAGGCACCCCAATCCAGGCCCGGCGCCTTGGCAGCGAAATCCTCCCGCTTCCAGGGGTTGTTTGCCTTTTGCACGTCCTCTGAGTCCTCTCGGCTCGAGTGGACTTTGGCGATTTTGGCTTCCAAGTCGAAAATCCCGTCAGCCTTGGCAGTGGAGATGCGCGCCAGCTTGAGAAGGGTCGCGATGTGGGTCTTGTATTTAGCTCGGATCTCGGCCATGCGGGGGGACTCGTCAAGATAGTATTTGCGGTCTGGCATGCCGAGACCTCCCTGCAGGAGATAGGGTAGATTGCGCGCCGGCTGGTTGAAGTCCTGTGCAACCCACACCCCGAACAGGTGATGCGTGTGGAAGTCGGTGTTGTTCAACGGGTCGACGTCGGTTCGAAGGGTCCGTGCGATCGACGCTGCCAGGGCCTGCCGGTTGGAAACCGCTGCAACCTGTGCCAGCTGGCTGCGGAGAACCTTCAGACCGTTGGCCTCGATGGCCGCTTCGTCCATGTAAGCCGCATAATAATCCCCAACCTTGCGTTCATCGGAGCCCGCCGGGGCTGTGCTCTTCGCCGCTTCCTCGAGCAGGGCTCGGGTGTGCAGGTTGGCTTCCTCAGCCAGCTTGGCATCCAGGCCATAGCTTGAGCGGTCTGGAGGAATTCCCGTAGCCTTGACCCATGCGCCGTTGGCGTAAGCAAAGAAGTCATCCCCTGGCTTGACTGAACGATCCATACCGGCGAAGTCTACACCTCCCGCACCGGAAGCGGGCTGAAGCGAGCCCGTCTTGGACGATTGGTAACCGCAATCGATCGTGGTCACGACGGCGGACACTAAAAGAAGAATGACAAAACTTACGAGCAATCTGGAAGTGGACATGATTTCTCCATAAAGGTACAAGAGGTTCTTGGCGGCAGATTTTACATCGGATTGATACCTCCAGCGTGAGATTTCCCTCTAGGCGCTACACCAATTCGTCAAAATGCTACTAGGACCATCGTGTGGGCAACCTCACAGCACAACCCGTTGCGAGTCGCTTTCTTCCTTCCAGGACGCCTTCTGCATTTCATCTACTCCGGCCACTTTGTTTTCGTCCAGAGGCCCAAACGCTCCATGTCAGTATTGGAATTTACGGTATAATGCCCGTCTGCGATTCGAACTCCGGCTGGATGGAAGTCAGGACTCGATGTTCTCTTTTCAATACCTGGAAACTCGAATGATTCCTTGCTATGTCTCAACGGTGAGGCCGAGATTGAAATGAGCTCACAGAGTCGAACTGCAATTGGGGCCAGGTCTTCAGACGGAAGCTTTGCGTTCGTCCCTGTCCCCGGTGAAGGGAAAAACACTTTGGTGTCAAAATCACCCATCTAGTGATCCCTGGGAAGGAAATTCTGAGGATTGAAGGATGATTCGTCGTCCCCGTATAGCAACTAAATGGAAGATATGTGGCCTTCTCTTTCTGGCAACCACGCTCAACTACCTGGACCGTCAGACCCTGAGCCTCCTCGCGCCGATCCTCCGCATAGACATGCACCTCGATAACGAGGACCTGGGATGGTTGTTCGCTGTCTTCTACTACACATACACACTCTGTCATTTCGCCGTGGGACCGATTCTGGACCGGGTGCACCTGCGCTGGGTGTTTGGAGCTGCAGTGCTGGCCTGGTCGGCCGTCTCAATGATGACGGGTCTTGCCAATGGATTTGCCAGCCTGATCGTGTTTCGTCTCCTGCTAGGTGTCATGGAGTCAGCCAATTGGCCGGCCGCTGTCCGGATCGTGGCGCGGACGATGGAACCCAGCGAGCGGGCACTTGGGAATGGCATTTTTACCAGCGGGACCAGCGTGGGAGCCCTGATTGCGCCGGGCATTATCCTGGGGATCTCAGCGGCCAGGGGCTGGCGATGGGCTTTTTTCCTGGTTGGCGCACTCGGAGTGGTGTGGTGGGCCACATGGTTGTTTGCTACGCGCAGGAAGGAACTCGAGCCGGTCTGGCGAGAGCCACAGGCTCGGCAAAGCGGACGATCAGGCTTTCAGTTTCGCATTTTCGCCGAGATCGTCACGAGCCCGCGTTTCATTCCGGTCCTTATCGTGTCTATCATTGTGAATCCGTTTCTTTACTTTAGCGTCAACTGGCTTCCTACCTATTTTGCTCAACAGCGCGGTTTAGCGCCGGGCCGACAACTTGGATGGATCCTGACCGCGATCTATCTGGGGCTTGGCCTTGGGAACCTGCTCTGCGGCACGGTGATCCTTGGGCTGGTTCGCCGTGGCTATTCGGTCTTGAATGCGCGCCGAATCGTGTTTCTAGCGGCGACTGCCCCCCTTCTCTTTTGCGCTGCTGTTCCGTTCCTTCCTCATCTTTACCAGGCTGTTGGTATCTTGGCTGGAGTAAACATCGGGCTGGGTATTTGGATAGCGATGTACCTCACCATGGCGCAGGATATTTCCCGGAAAAATGTCTCAACAACCCTTGGAATACTGAGCGGCTGCGGCTCGCTTGCCGGCGCACAGGCAATGTGGGCTGTCGGAAAAGTCACGCACGCCACGGGCAGTTTCGCTATACCCATGGCCGCTTTTTCTCTAGCTGCAGGAGTGGCCGCTCTTGCCGGATATATTGCGAGCCGCGAGCGGGTCCGGAAAGAGGAATTTGCAGGATGATCCTCGACCGTGCTTTGTGATGTGCCAGCTTGCATTTCCTAACACCAAGGCACTAAGACACAAACATACCTTCCAAAGATCGGCCGCCTTGGATCTGCAGGTAATCTCAACATGAGTTGTTTACGCCAGGCTGAAAGTGTTGGGCGCGCAGAATAGACCTCGACGCTGCACCCGCGGAGTCATCTTGGTGCCTTTGGGTCTTCGTGGTGAGGAACTCACGCTAAAGAGCGTATAGATAAGCTGAAGTTGGCCGTTCGTCGCTCGAATTCGCAGAAGTTAGAATTCAAGTGGACGCTCCGATTGCGAATTGAGGATCAGACAAAGGGATGGCACGCTTTTCAGCGATGCTGCGATAGGCCGCTTCCACGGCTGCGAACGTCTTGAGGTAATTGCGGGCGCCGCTTTCACAGGTCGTTCCATTTTTCAGGCAATCGAGGAAGTGCCGCAGAGTGGCCCTGACACTGTCGCCCCGGTAGCCTTCGACAACGCGGTTTTCCCAGACCCTCTCAGTGCCGTGCCAAATGTCGCCAGTCGCCAAGATCCGAATGGAACCGTCCTCTCCTTCGAAGCCCGCTTCACCCACAGCCGGACCATCGGGTTCCGGATTAAGGAACCTGTGCCCATCGACGGTCCCGATCAATTCATTGGTATGCCTGAGGACTAAAATCGCCTGGTCCTCCCCCACAATTGCAGAATTGACCTGCCTCGCCTCAGCATAGATAGTTGCGATGTCGCCGAATAGGAAGCGCGCCGTATCGATGTAATGGACAAGGGTTTCGTCAATCAGAAAGCGACGCAGTCGACGGAAATAGGACTGTTTTGGATATGGGTCCGGTCCAATGCCATCGCGGCAACGTGTGCGGAACCAGTAGCCCAAGGGGTGGCCGATATCGCCCCGCTCAATAATCTCCTTCGCCTTGCGATACCAGGGCTGCCATCGCCAGTTCTCATGAATCATCAGGAAAATTCCCGCCGCCTCGGCTGCCTCAACCATAGCTACCGCGTCATTCCAGGAGGGTGCCATCGGTTTTTGGCAACTCGTGGGGAGTCCTCGAGCCGAGCATAACCGGACCAGTTCAAGGTGGGAAGCGACGGGACTGGCAATGTCGACGAAATCGACAGACTCGCGGTCCAACATTTCCTCGGCGTTGGAGTAAGCATGCGGCGCCGCCGTCTTGGCTCGTTCGAGATTCAAGTCACAAGCAGCAATCAATTCAACTTCCGGAATTGCCCGCCAGGCGCCCAGATGAATCTGTCCGAAGTAACCACAGCCGATAATGGCGCCCTTAATCCGGGATGATGAACTCATCGATTGATCCTCCTTGTGACTTTTTTCCATAATGCTGCCATGATCGGCATCGATAAGCAATCATGCGATCAGATCCTCTGGCGACCAGTGGCGGATTAGCGCTTGCACATTCGCCGAGTAGATTGCCATTTTCGTTGGCGGCGCCGAGCCAAGTCGATGTATGACAGTCTTTTATTACCAGGGAAAAGACCGTTCTGTTGCCCCGATCCTTCCTTGGACGCGTGATAAATGGGGTCCCGACTACTCCGAGATTTATGTCATTGACGCAGAAAAGGGCATTCCTCAGCGCTTGACCCATGATGTTGGAAGTGGAAATACAAAACCGTTAGTACACCTTCGTACACCATCATGGTGGACAAGCGCGGGAAGGATCTGATGTCGGGCCATCCACAGGACTGTCCCAAATCTTGGAAACAGGGGGTAAATTGCGCACATTTATGTGCAGTCATGGCCGTTCCCTCAACCAAGAATCAATAACTCAGCCATACTAACTCCCGTCTGTGATTCCAGTGGAATTCCGCAGAAATGATTACTTGGCCTTGCCGGCAATTCCCGGAATCCATCGTACGGCGTTGTCGTGAAAAAACTTATGCAAAACCGGTTCCGGTAGCTGAAGACCCTGGACTTGGTGGCCTTTGTATTCGACTGACTGGTTCGTCGCAAAGTACTTCCAGTCTCGTTCGTAAGTGCTCTTCCATTCCTTGAGAGTATCCTCTATCTTTCCTTGCTGCATAAATTCCAGATCCGTGCCGTAGAGAACCCGGTCTTGATATTTGATCAGAAAGGCCCGGACTTTGTCGCGTGGCTGAAGCATGAAGTACGGGACACGAGCGGCAGTGTCGACGGCGAAATTAGGGTAACGGTCAAAGCGTTTGGCGATCTCATCGACATTTGTTTCCATGCTGCCCAGGTGGGCGCCCACCATTCTCTGCCAGCACATGGTCGCGTGCAGCGAGAATGGCTGTTTTGGAAGGCCATTCGGGATGGAGATATGCGTATTCTTCCGGATGCTGTTTGTAATATTCATAGTCAGGGCTGGCAGAATTAGGAGGTTCCCAGCACGAATCGGGTTCGGCCAAGTGGGCGACAACTGTCCGATTCCGCTCTGCAATAGCCTTATAGATCGGCGCAAATACAGGATCATCGGGCATCAGGTACTTCTCCGCTTTCGTCTTGATCTCCATGCCAATGGTCTTGTAGATCTTTACGGCGACGGCCCCATCCGAGAAGTCTTTATTGAGCTGACGGACAACCCTTTGGCTGAATCCTGGCTCTTCAAAGTCATATGGGCTGATAGTCGTACAAAAGGCAGCCTGACCTGAACTCATGCGAACTACGCTCAGTACCTGGTTGCGCTGAGGCTCCAGTTCTTTGAAGTAGGGATCTCGATCATCTATCACACAAATGTCAAGGAACCCCAACCTCAAGCGTTTCATGAGGTCGATGAACGCCGGGTCATCCTTGAAAACATGTGCGTGAGCGTCGATCGGTTTCACTTGAGCAAAGGCTTCCAATATGGCGCTCTGGCTGTCTTCATCCGAGTTGAAACCTGCTCCCGCTGCAAGAATGGGCAATGATTTCGTGGCGATTGTCAACAGCAGGGCCCCAACAAGGGCGGTTCCAAAAAGTATTCTACAGGTTCGCAATTTTAGCCTCCCACACTAGTCCGCAATTTAGTAATTTTAAAATAATTTCAAGAACAGTCAGCTTGATGACCCGGATTAGGGGTGCCAATCATTCTGAAAACGCAGGCTGGCCAGCATCTGGCGGTAGGCCTCGGCTACCTGTTCCGGCCGGTCACCCGGCGCGATGAACAGAGCGTAGGCCAGGCCGCCCCGAGCAATCTCCCGGGTGTAAACCGTGACCTTCTCCTTCTTCCCGGTCGCAGGGGACTGGCCAGTGAGAATAAGCCGAAGCGCCACAGCCTTGTCGAGTTTATCGCGACGCAAGGAACTGGAATCGACCTGCAGATACGAATTGGTCTGGAGAAGGTTCTCAACCAGAGAATTGGTGTATTGTTCCAGCCGGTCTTGTCCACGAAAGGGCCCGTTGCTTCGGCGGGAACCGGCCTGGTTTGGATCAAACCAATTGACGATTACCCCATAAATGATCTGTCCGCCTTCCGCAGACTGGACCACCCCGCCTTTTGGTACAATCGTGACCTCGAAGCCTTGCTTGTCCTCCACAGCCTGCCAGTTGTCCGGGTAGTTCACCCGGAAAAGCCCGCTGCGTGATTGGTAGGACCGGAAGGTCTGCGAAGGCAGTTCGATCGAGGCACTCGCTGGCTGGCTGCCTCCTGTTCCCTGGCTAGTACCCCCTCCCTGGCCGCCCGACTGAGGTTGGGGCGCCTGTCCTTGAAGTTGGGCCAGGGACTTGGCTTTAGGCAAGTGTTGCAGGCTAGACTTGATTTGGGCGAAATTTCCCACCGGCGCAGACCTCGGGTAGGAAGTGAGCATGCTGGCTTCCTGGCGGATGCGCTCGGCTCGATCTGCCGGGGCAGGATGATCGCTAAAGAACTTCTCGAAGGCAGTCGGATCATGACCGGACTCCTGGCGCAGGGTCTCAAACATGCTAACCATGTCCAACGGGTCATAGCCGGCCTTAGCCATGATTTGAGATCCCATGACGTCGGCTTGCTGCTCGGCAGTCCGACTAAACTTAAGGAAAAGAGAATTCAAGCCGAAGCCCCCGAGGGATCCCATGATTTGTGCCGTGGTTCCGCCCCCTCCCGTAAGCACCCCGATTCCCATCTGGGCCAGTGAGGCTTTGGTGGCCTGATTTGTTCCGTGACGTAAAGCAACGTGAGAAATTTCGTGGGCCATCACACCGGCAAGTTCACCTTCATTCCGGGCCACCTCAATCAATCCTCGATTGACATACATGAATCCTCCCGGCAGGGCGAAAGCGTTCACGTCAGAGACATTCACCAGCTTGAACTGGTAGGGAAACTTTTCTC
>Ga0335069_10010985_pt1 | contig 12808 bp, 13 predicted proteins | sample Lox_Sample_11_FD_206714 | JGI IMG/M metagenome (GOLD analysis project Ga0335069, IMG submission 206714) | Soil microbial communities from Loxahatchee National Wildlife Refuge, Florida, United States - Lox_Sample_1.1 | ecosystem: Environmental > Terrestrial > Soil > Wetlands | place: USA... | reverse complement strand
AGATCGATCAACTGGTTGATCAGAACAAGCAACTGGAAAAGCAAAATCAGGAACTGCTCACCGAGATCGAAGCCCTTCGGCGAGATCTGACCGGGCAGGGATCGCCACCGGCCGCCAACAGCCAGAGCATCACGACGACACCTCCAACTTCGAGTGGCCCGGCGCAACCGGAGCCTCAGCGGTCGGCTGATCTTACCTCTGACGAAGAAGGCCCGAAACGCTGGGGTACGTACACCCCGAACCAGGGCTTCAAGTTGGTGAACACTGAATACGGTGACTTGAACCTCAGTATCTATACGTATGTACGTTACCTCAATCAGCTCGGGCTGGATTCCACTTATAAGGATGCCTTCGGCAATGTGAAGACGGTGCAGCAGCGGCAGGATTTCCAGATACAGAAGGTGCAGATCAAGTTCCTGGGCTGGTTGCTGCATCCAAAATTCCGCTATTTCCTGTACGCATGGACATCGAATGCTTCGCAAGGCCTGGGCGCACAGGTCGTGCTTGCCGGCAACGTAAACTACACGTTCAACGAACATCTCAATCTGGCGGCTGGGATCACGTCATTGCCGGGCACGCGGAGTGTGGAAGGGAACTTCCCGTTCTGGCTGGGCGTCGATACCCGTCTGATCGCGGATGAGTTCTTCCGGCCTTCCTACACGTCCGGAATCTGGGCGAGGGGAAAGCTGATCGACAACCTTTCCTATCAGATTATGGTCGGCAATAACCTCAGCACTCTCGGTGTGAGTGCGGCGCAGCTGAACAATAAGTTCAACACGGTGGCATCAGCCCTCATCTGGATGCCGACTACAGGCGAATTTGGCAAAGGCTTCGGGGACTTTGAAGATCATCAGAAGCTGGCGACACGGTTCGCTGGGCACTTCACCCGCAGTGATGAAGATAAACAAGAGCAGCCCAGCAGCGATCAATTTGAAAACACGCAGATCCGGCTGGAAGACGGCAGTGTGATTTTCACTCCCCATCTTTTTGGCAAGGAAATTTCGGTCACTGATGTGACCTACAAAATGGCAGCATTCGACGGGGGAGTGAAGTATCACGGGTTTTCTCTCGATGGTGAGTATTTTTTGAGATGGCTTGACCATTTTCATGGGCCGGGCACCGATGTGCTCGCACCGATCTTCTCTCACGGGTTCCAGATGCAGGCGTCAGCCATGGTTCTTCCCAAAACACTTCAGGTGTATCTCGGCGGATCGACTTTGACTGGCAAGTACGGTTCGCCGTGGGATTTTCGTAGCGGGATCAACTGGTTCCCGTGGCAGAACCGGGTGGTTCGCTGGAACACGGAATTCCTCTATCTGAACAAATCGCCAGTAGGGTACACGTCGGTGCCCTTCGCTCTGGGCGGAACCGGTCCAGTCTTTCATTCCAGCGTCGAAATGGCTTTCTAAGGAGTCGATATGGAACATTCAGGCGTGCATACGGCAGGTCGCGGCCGCGGCGCGAGACGTGCGCGTTATGTAACCTTGTGGACCCTTGCGTCCTTATTATTGTCGGCGCATCTGCTCGTGGCGCAGCCCACGCCGGCTGATCAAAGCGAGCTAAATGACGTCCACTTCCATCTGACGAATTACATTCAGGAAGGCACCGACATCCACGACTTCCTGAAGATCATGGGGACGAGAGTCGGTCGAGTGGCTCTGTTCGGCATCCCCTTGCAGCAAGAATGGTCATATCAAAACTCCGGCGATTTCGCACCGACCTATTACCTTCAGACGGACGCGCCGTTGTACTACTACTCGTTTACCGACGCCTACATTGCGATGGCCTACAAGTCTCTTTCCAAAGAAGAGCAGGCACGGTTCGATCCCATGATCACGGGATTCAATCCAGCGGACATGTATGCGGCCGACCACATCCGAAGGGTATTGCAGACGTTTCCAGGAGTGTTCAGTGGGATTGGCGAGTTCACGATTCACAAGGAATTCGTGTCGTCGAAAGTTGCGGGCGAGACGGCGTCCTTGCGAAACCCCGCCTTGGATAAAGTGCTGGACTTCGCCGGAGAAGTTGGGTTGGTTGTTCTGATTCATAACGACATGGATGTGCCATTCGCGAAGCCGGGCAGCGAACCGGCATACCTGTCGCAGATGAAAGAAGTGCTGGCGCGGCATCGGCAGACGACCGTCATTTGGGCGCACACGGGAATGGGGCGGATCGTTCGGCCAGTGCAAGGTCATGCGGCGGCTCTGGAAGCGATGCTCAAAGATCCGCAATTCGCTCATGTCAATTTCGATATCTCATGGGATGAGGTTGCGAAGTACCTGACCGCGAGCCCTGAGTCACTCAAGGTTTCTGCCGACCTGATCAATCGCTATCCGGATCGCTTTCTCTTTGGGACAGATGAAGTGGCGCCGGCAAGTCAAGAAAAGTATTTACATGTGTATGAGCAATACCGCCCGTTGTGGGAATTGCTGAGTAAGGACGCCAGCGAAAAGGTCCGCAAAGGAAATTACCAGCGCCTTTTCGACGAAGCCAGGCGCAAAGTGCGTGCCTGGGAATCAACTAACGTGAAGTAACTCTCCGAAATGTTACGGAGCAAATTATGAAAAATGTCATCGTACTTTTGGGTTGCGCGTGCATGCTCTCACCGTTTCTGGCTTCTGGCCAGGAGAAGGTGAGAGTCGAGAAAGATCTGCTTGGGGAAAAAGAAATCCCGACTGCGGCATATTACGGCGTCCAAACCGCCCGAGCGTTGGAGAATTTTCAGATTTCCGGAGTGAATATCAATCACTATCCGGGATTTGTGGAGGCTTGGGCCATCGTGAAACTGGCTGCGGCCCAGGCGAACACAGATGTCGGAGCAATGAAACCTGAAAAACTGGCTGCGATTGAAAAAGCCTGCAAGGCAGTGTTGTCCGGCCAATATCACGACCAGTTTCAAGTCGATTGGTATCAGGGCGGGGCAGGGACGTCGACCAATATGAACGCGAATGAGGTGCTGGCGAATGTCGCGCTGGAGATGTCCGGCCACCGCAAAGGGGAGTATCAGTTCCTCGATCCGCATGACGATCTCAACATGTCACAGTCGACGAACGATTCGTATCCGACGGCCATCAAGGTGGCGTTTCTCCTTCGAAACGACAAGCTGATTGAAGAACTGCAGAAGCTCTCCCGCTCATTCCGTGTGAAGGGTGATGCGTACCTGGAGTTGGTCAAGATGGGCCGGACCGAGATGCAGGATGCTGTCCCCATGACGGTTGGCCAGGAATTTCATGCCTTCGCGGCCTCGCTGGATACAGAAATACAGTTGCTGAAAGATGCGGAAAAGTATCTTTACAGCGTCAACATGGGCGCAACCGCAATCGGCACGGGGCTCAATGCGCCGAAGGGATACGCGGAGAGATGTGCGGCACACTTGGCACAGTTAACCGGCAAACCGATCGTACCGGCCACGGACATGCTCGCGGCAACCTGGGACCAGCAAGGGTTCGTGGTGTATTCCTCGGCTCTTCGAAGCGTTGCGGTGAAGCTGTCGAAAATTGCCAGCGACCTGATCATTCTCGCTTCTGGTCCGCGAGCAGGATTGTTTGAGATCAATTTGCCGCCCCTGCAGCCGGGTTCCTCGATCATGCCGGGGAAGGTGAATCCTGTCATTCCTGAGTTGATCAATCTGATCGCCTTTCGCGTGATCGGAAACGACTACAGCGTCAGCCTCGCCGCCGACCACGGACAGCTGCAACTGAATGCCTACGAGCCGATCGAAGGTCTCGCGGTGATTGAATCGCAGAGCTTGTTGTACAGGGGATCGATCGCCCTACGAACCAAGTGCGTGGACGGAATAACCGTGAACGAGAGAACCCTGCAGCGGTATATGGAGACAACGGTTGGGATTGTAACTGCACTAAATCCGATTCTCGGTTATGAGAAGGCGACTGAGCTCGCGAGCGAAGCTTACAAGACCAACAAGGGAATACTGGAGATTATCCGGGAAAAGAAAATACTGACCGATCAACAGATCAATGACTTGCTCGATCCGGTGAAGCTGACTGGTTTGGATAAATCCAAATACCAGAAAAATTAGCGAGGGGGGCGTCATGAAAATGAAGTCGAGCATTCGTGGCATATTTGTCATCGTTCTAACGTTAGTTAGTTGTCTCAACCTAAAGGCCCAAACCAAGCCGAATGTGGTGATTCTGGCAACGGGCGGGACGATTGCCGGGGCAGCGGCCACAGGAACGCAGGCCGGCTACACGTCCGGCGCAGTGACGATCGACGCAATGCTGGCGGCAGTCCCGGGGATCAAAGATCTGGCGAATGTGAAGGGCGAACAGATCTCCAATGTGGGCTCCCAGGACATGTCGTTCGACATCATGCTCACACTGGCGAAGCGGATCAATGTCTTGTTGGCGCAGAACGATGTGGATGGAATTGTCGTTACCCACGGCACCGACACCATGGAGGAAACTGCGTTCTTCCTCAACCTTGTAGTCAAAAGTGACAAGCCGGTGGTGATGGTCGGATCGATGCGGCCTTCGACGGCGGTCAGCGCAGACGGACCACTCAATCTATACAACGCTGTGGGAGTGGCAGTGGATCCGAACGCACGGGGTCGTGGAGTCCTGGTAGTGATGAATGACTGGATTCACGGGGCACACTCACTCACCAAAACCAGCACGACGGCGGTGCAGACCTTTATGTCTCCCCTGCGGGGATTGGTCGGCGTGGCCGCTTATGGGAAGAACGATTTCTATAACACACCGGTATGGAAGCACACGAGTGCAAGCGAATTTGACGTCACCAATGTAAACAAGCTACCCAGAGTGGATATTGTTTTCGCGTGTGCGGATATGTCGGCGGACCTGATTGATGCCTCCGTGGCGAATGGTGCGAAGGGCATTGTCATTGCAGGAGTCGGAAACGGCAATATGAATCAAGCCTCTCTGGATGCAGCTGCCCGAGCCGCCAAGAAGGGCGTGGTGGTGGTGCGAAGCAGCCGGGTGGCTACGGGTGCGGTTGGGCGAAACGTAGAGGTGAATGATGACAAGCTCAACCTGGTAGCGTCGGATGAGTTGAATCCACAGAAGTCGAGAATTCTGCTTATGCTGGCACTGCTGAAACCTCGGCCGACCGCCGAAATTCAGAACCTGTTCTACACCTACTGACCGATTCATTGCAGGCAGTTGGAAGTCTCGCGTGGAGGAGCCAGCGATGATCTGGATCGAACTATGCATCTTGCTGGGATGCATCCTGCTCGGGGCACGTCTTGGAGGCATGGCACTCGGCACCGTTGCTGGGGTTGGCCTGGCGATCTTCGTGTTTGCGTTCGGCATGCCTCCTGGAGGGCCGCCGCAGATCGTCATTGGCATGATCATTGCGGTCATCACAGCACTGGCCACGATGCAGGCAGCGGGTGGCCTGGATTACCTGGTTGGTGTGGCTGAGAAAGTTATGCGAAAACGCCCCCAGCACATAACTTTTGTGGCACCGATAGTTACGTACCTGCTGATTGTGGCTTCGGGAACGACGCACGTGATTTACGCCTTGCTGCCGGTGATTGCCGAGGTGTCACGCAAAGCTGGTATCCGGCCTGAACGGCCGCTCTCAATAAGCGTCATTGCCGGTTTCCAGGGCGCGGTCGCTTCACCGATTTCTGCAGCTACGGTAGCGATGGTAGGTATTTTTGCGCCAAAGAATATAACCCTCCCACAGTTGCTGGAGATCACGATCCCATCGACGTTGTTGGCCATCGTGATCGGAGCACTGTCTGTAACGTGGAAAGGATGCAAGCTTGCGGAGGATCCCGAGTATCAAAAACGACTGGCCAGCGGAGTCCTGAAACCACCGGGACCAACACCTCTTTTGCGCGGGAAAGAGCTTTTCAATGCTCGAGGCTCGACGCTGCTATTCCTGGCTGGAATAGCCATGGTGGTAATGATTGGCATCTTTCCCGGGATGCGGCCAGTCTACGAAACGGTTGAAGCCGGCGCGACGCAGACGGACCAGGTCAGCATGGGGATGGCGATCATGATTGTGATGATTGCAATTGCCGGCCTGACCATGATCGTGTTCAAAGCTTCTCCGGAAACCACTCTTAAGGGGACGATCATGCGAAGCGGAGTTGTCGCGATTGTTTCCATTATCGGGGTGTCCTGGCTGGGGTCGTCGTTTTTCGAAGGGAACCGAGCATATATCGTGAACGGCATTGCGGAAATCATACGGCACCACCCGTGGGCCTTCGCCGCAGGGCTATTCGTGTTGTCGGCGTTGTTGTTCAGTGTTGCCGCAACCGTGGTTATTCTCATGCCGGTGGGCCTAGCTTTGGGATTGTCGCCGGCAATGTTGATCGCCTTCTACCCGGCCGCGAACAGCGTCTTTGTCTTGCCAACGTATGGAACGCTCGTAGCAGCGGTCTCCTTCGACCAGACAGGTACCACCAAGATCGGAAAATACTTGTTAAACCACAGCTTCATGCTTCCTGGCTTAGTGACGGTAGTTGCCGCTATTGCTATTGCGTTGGCGCTGAGCAAAGTGGTGTTGTAGATCGGCCTGAACCTCATCGACCCGTAAGTTCTGACAGTTCTGACCCTATGAAAAGTGAAGTACCCTGAGCCGTCTTCTCAGATCTTCTGTGGCAGGAGCGACCGTGCGCAAGCAATTGCTGTGGCTTCTTTGCTTCATTTCTATTCCAGCATTGGCGCAGAAGTACACCTTTAATATTGGTGGCGGTCCGGGCTTTCCGCTTGGGCAGACCAGCGACTTCGCCAACCTCTCTTATAACTTCGTGGGTGGCGGGGGCTTGAACCTTACACCACACGTGAAATTCGACGGCGAGTTCATGTTTCACGGACTTCCGGTGCAACGGGATATTATCGACCAGCTCGGCGTGTCCAATGTTAAAGGGAGATTGTATTCACTGACGGGAAACCTCATTGTCGGCACATCGATCGGTGGCGGGAAGAATGTCTACGCGATCGGCGGCGGAGGTTGGTATCGTCGCACGGTGGAGGCGCAACAGACAATGTTGCAGCAGGGTGAAGTGTGCGTGCCTTCATGGATCTGGTTTGGCATTGAGTGTGTGAATGGAATTTTTCCTACCGATGTTACGGTCGGTTCCAGGACTTCCTCTGCCGGCGGATTTAATGTGGGCGGAGGATTTACGTTTCGCCTGGGTGAGTCTAGTGCCAATCTGTACACCGAGGTCCGCTATCACCATGCGTTCACCAAAAATGTGGACACAACCGTTTTGCCGCTGACGTTCGGCGTGCGGTGGTGACGAAGCCTCACCTGTCTATCATGTTTACGACAAGCGATAGTTGAATTTGTTCTGGAGCAACGACCACAGGCGTCCTGCCTGTCAAGCTCATCCTGTAACCCATCGCATTGACACCCCTCACATGCGTGACTTCATTTGCAGGAGTTTTCATAAGTGTCTTTGGTGCGTGTGCTTGTGGTTGATGATTTTGAGGATTGGCGCAAGTTCGTTCTGTCAGTGTTGAAGCAGGAAAGCGGCTTCGATATCGTGGGTGAGGCAGAGGATGGTCTCAAAGCAATTCAATTGGCCGAGAAGCTCAAACCTTGTGTGGTAGTGCTCGACGTCAGCCTGCCGGGGATCAACGGAGTTGAAGCCTGCCGGTGGATAGGGAAAGTGACGCCAGATACTAGAATTGTCTTCTTGAGTGAGCATTCGGATCGGGAAATTGTGAAGGCTGCTCTGAATGCAGGGGCCGTGGCCTATGTGGCGAAGTCTGATGCTGCGAGCGACCTGCTTGCCGCGATCCATGCGGTGGCGCGGGGAGAACGTTATTTGAGCCGGCGTATCTCGGAACTTCAAACTGGCGATTAACGTCGAGAGGAATGAGCATTACTGCTTTTCTCGTGCTTCGATGAACGCTTTTGTGTCGCGCTTTTGGTCTTTGCGCAGATCTCGCAGCATTTCGATCTGAGTCTCTGAAAGCAGGGGCTTCAGCTTCTGATCAGATGAGCGCGTGATTTTCTCGATCTGGTCAAGTTTTTCTTCTCGGGAAAGCGGGGAGCTGGTGGCGACCTGCGCCGACCGATTGGTTTCTTCCTCAAAGATTGGCTTGATCTTTGCTTCCTGGTCTGGCGACAACTCCAGTTTGGCTAACAGTTCCTGCGTCTTCCCGCTGAAGTATTCGACGGGCGCCGGAGGCCCGTCGGACGCGCTCGTCGGTACGGTGTGACGGCTCAAGATGGGTACCACCGCGGAAGTGCCCAGTTTTGTAAAGGAGATTGACTTATCTCCTATTAACACCACTACGTTCTGACCGACTCCGTATTCGACTCCCTTGGAACCGCTGGGAGGAGTGAACAACACAACGTAAACCGTGTCCTTGACTTTGAGAGACACGTCGTATTGCAGGGGGCCATCGTTATTTTCACTTTGATGAACGCTAACTGCGGTGACCGTCCCAACCTGTGCCTTGGTGGGCGCATCTTGCGTGTGCAACGCGAGGGTGGTTGCAACAATAAAGAACAACAGCCGTCGGATCATGGTCGGTCTCCATACGTTTGGTTCGTTCAAAGGATATGCAAGTGCCAACAGAGGCGGCCACTGTCAACTCTTACAGGAAACGTCACTCCACAGGGTTGTGAGTGGAAGTTAAGCTGAAGTGTTCTCGCCTGCGACATTCTTCTTGCCAGGTGGGTGCATGTACTTGATCAGAAGTACTTCGTTGCCCTTTTCGCTGTAGATAACTTCATCGACAAAGCTCCGGGTAAGCAAGACCCCAAATCCGCCGGGACGGAGTCCGCCCGCGTCACGATACGCCTGATGCCGCAATGGGTCATCGGGTGGATTGGCGGTTGCGGCATGACGGATTTCATCCAGCGAGAAACCTTCGCCGGGATCCTTTACACGACACATGACGACATGGCTGGCATGAACGTAAGAGATTTCGACGTATTGATCAGGATTGAAGCGGCCACCGTGCTCAATAGCATTCAGCAGCATTTCGCGAAAGGCGGCACCGACGTTGGCCTTTTCGGGTTCCGGGAGATCAGCAAGTTCATGAAAAAACTGAAGCAAGCGATCGGCCGTTGTAAGGTCGCAACGCGCTGCGAGGCGAATCCAAGCGGGAGTGGCGGAGAGCACTTCAATTCCGTCATCCCAGCTGGGACTCTGGGATACAGAGCGCATCACGTCAGCGAGCGCGGGCCAGGAGATGGGGGTAGAGAAGTAACAAAACGCGTGCTCACGCATGGAAGCGATAACATCCGCAGGTGTGCTGTTGCTAGTGAGAATGATCAGGCGAGTGTGAGGGCGCACAAAGCGCAGCTTGCGCAGCAGGGCAACATCGGCATGTCCTGAAGTCTCCAGGCCGGTCAAAACCAGATCAAAAGTTTTGGCAGCGACTAAGGTGAGCGCCGCCACGTTATCTCGCGCCCGCTCGATGTTCCAGTCGGGGAGGAGGTCTGAGATCGTGGCGGCGAGTTTGGAGTCCGGTCCGACAACCAGTGCCGTGAGTCGGGGTGTCGACGTGTAGTCGAGTTGTGGGGCGGCACTCATTGCGGCGGCGGGTTGCGTTGGGTTCAGAATGGGGGAGACGAGGGCCGTGTAGAACTGTCACTTCTGTCAGTGCGCGGCTCGTGTGACCGCCAGTAACATCCAGAAGAAGTTGGAGTCGGTACGGGAACATGAGATACGCAGCCACAACGCAACTGGAAGTTGAACGGCCCCAAACCCTGCCGCGGCCCGTCCCGGGCGGCAGCACTTTGAATGCAGAGGCCGCCCTTCTAAATATCGGCAAGCTGAGAATTCGTTTTCTGGACGGCATCGAAGCCAGCGAGCGCAACCTGATTCTCGCATCCGCTTCTCATCGAAAGTTTTCTGCGACTGCCGCTGTGACCAACCAGGGGGACCCGGCGGACCGTATGTTCCTGTTGGTCAAGGGTTCGGCGCGCCATTTTTTCATTACGCCGGAAGGAAAACGGGTCTACTTGCAATGGCTGGTGGCGGGCGAGGTGTTCGGCGCGATGGCCCTGCTGCCGAAATTTTCACTCTTTCTGGTGAGCACAGAGGTGGCAAAAGATACCCGCGTTCTGGTCTGGCAGCGGGACAGGATACGAGCTCTCGCCGAGAGATACCCGAGATTATTGGATAACGGTCTTACGATCGCCTCAGACTATTTGTCATGGTACGTAGCCAGTCATCTAAGCCTCATTTGTGACGATGCTCGTCGCCGGCTGGCTCATGTCCTGATCAGCCTGAGCAGCGGACTGGGACAACCATGTGCAGACGGGGTTTTGTTGGAGATTACCAATGAACAGTTGGCGAACACAGCAAACATCACCGTATTCACGGTAAGCCGGCTGGTGAATGAATGGCAGCGAAAAGGGGTTCTGTCAAAAAAAAGAGGCAGCATCCTACTTCGCTCGATGGCAAAGCTGGTGTAGTGATCTGAACTCTTACTTCTTGCCCGGCGGGTAACGGTTCAACAATTTAACGATGCCTTTGTTGATCCGGTCTAGAGACTTAGTCTTATTCTGGAGATCCAGCTTGTCAGACACAGTGCCGCTCCAGACCACTTTGTTTGCCTTCTGGTTTACGAACGTGAGTACCAGGGTTCCTTCGGGGACCGCCGGAGCTGTGAGAGCTGCCCCAGATGCTCCAGTCCACATGGTGGCGTCCATGGTCGGAATGGGTCCACTAAAAGTCGACAGAATGGGTGTATCCGCCGCGACATTGAAACCGAATTCCATACCGCCGGCGGGCGTCAGCGAGAGGTCCCCATCCTTGTCGACTCTATCCAACCCTTTGCTCTTCAGCACGGAGTCAACTGTCATTACGATGCTGGCGAAAAGCAGCGGCCTTGCGGGAGTATTCTGCGGTTCTCTCCAGGTGTAAGTGTGGAACTGTGAAAAGTTGGTTGACTTGTCATAGCCCACGTCGATTTTCTGCGCGAAAACAGGCAACGAACAAGATGTGAAGAAAAAGCCGACGCCAGCCAGAAGTAGAACTGATTTCATTGTATGAGGGTACGGAGGCGGTGCGGGGTCTATGAACTGTCAATTCCAACAGTTTCATGAGTCGTTGGTCCTCAGTTGTCAGGGATAAATTTGAGGGGCTGTGTGAAGTGACAGTTTGCAGGAAGGGGCAAGCACCGTAGCCTCAACGCCGAAAGGACGCGGCGATGTTGAATGTACTGCGCACGATTTTCGACGATCCTCTACCGGAACCGGGGGCGACGCTTTGGCATTGTGATATCTGTGACACGTTCGTATCGATTCGTTCCACAAAACCGGTGCAGGAGGTTTTGTGTCCGGTCTGCGGGGATCTCAACCTGGAGTTTCGCGGAAGTTTCAGCAAGCTTCCTGGCGTTCAGTTTGGCAATGCCTAAGGCTGACGCCCGAGTATCAGTTAGAGGCTTGCGTTGTAGCCGTTGAATCGTCCGTTGGCCATTGGTCGTCAGTGCGGCTCCAGGTCTTATCGGGATTGTAACGTTCCATTGCTCGGCCGATTTTCAGCGTATCTGTGCCGAGGTCCTTTTCGTAAACGATACCGTTGTAGCTGACCATGAAAGTCTTCACACCAGTAACGCGGTATTCAGCCGGAAAGGCAACCAGGGCAAAGCCGCCGATCATGATTCCTTCGATCACGTAATCGAGTTGGCCCAGGGGAGCAGCCGGACCTTGTCCCTTAAGGACTTTGAAGTAGTAGCCGTGATATCCGGAGGTCTTGCCAGGAGCGTAGCCTTCCTGAATGGCGCGGGCGATGGTTTCGCTGATGGGGCCACCGCTTGTGCCATCCGCATTTTCCCAATACAAACCGTCCTGTTTGCCGGGTGTACTGATGATTTTCTGGGCATACTGATTGACGCCTGAATCATCGTGAATCTCCGAGGCGTAGTCCTTCTGTGCTTCGACGAAGCCTCTACATATTTGAATGGCGTCGAGTTCGTTCGAGCCGATACGCCGGAAGAGGATCTCGTCGCGTCCCTGTTTCGAATCGAAAGACCACTGCGTACCTTTTTTCACCAGAGGAACAGGGAATGGCCAATCGTCATTGCCCACTGACACAATGGCCTTCGAAGGGTTCGTGGGATCGATCGCGACAGCTTCCTTCTCGCGAGCCTTAGCGGCAAATTCCGCCGCAATGCTCTTGTCCCGAGTTGGATCTGCGGAAGCAATGAAGCTCTTGCCATCGGGGCCGAAGATTTTCAGGAGAAGGTCAGGGTCATAGTTACTGGTAGCGCGAACGAGCGCATCGGCAGCTTCCTGTGGCGTGTTGAAAAACATCTGCTGCGGTTGCGCCGCGGAGTTTGTCTGCGCGCCGAGGACAGTCGTGACGCTGACCATTAGGCAGAGAATTGAGAGCGGCGCATGGGTTGCGATGCAGCGTAGAGTTTTTCTCACGATTTTCTCCCTAAACATGGTCAATTACCTCCGCCTTCCGCCGCCACCGCCGCCGCGACGGCCACCACCGCCTCCGCCGCGTGATCCTGAGAAGCTGGAGGAGCCACGAGAACTACTGGCCCGTGCGTTGCTGCCACTGAATCCTCCGGACCCTCCACCGAATGCACTGGAGTTGCGGGATCCGCTTCCGCTAGAGGTGCTGCGATTGCCGACACGGTCTCCGCCGCTTCCCCGATTTGCGCTAGTGTTGCCGGCGCTCGGGTTGCGGTTGCCACTGCGGTCGTTACCCGGTTGCCGGTTTCCGGCTCCGTCACGGTTTCCTGCAGACCCTCCACGATCACGATCGCTCACCGATCCGCCACGATCACGATCCCCGACAGATCCTCCCCGGTCCCGATCGCCGGCAGAGCCACCACGGTCTCGATCACCAACAGATCCGCGATCACCCGCTTGCTGCAAACCTCCGCCGCGTTGACCG
>Ga0335069_10010984_pt1 | contig 12809 bp, 9 predicted proteins | sample Lox_Sample_11_FD_206714 | JGI IMG/M metagenome (GOLD analysis project Ga0335069, IMG submission 206714) | Soil microbial communities from Loxahatchee National Wildlife Refuge, Florida, United States - Lox_Sample_1.1 | ecosystem: Environmental > Terrestrial > Soil > Wetlands | place: USA: Florida... | reverse complement strand
GCGAGATGCAGACGCGCCAGCGTGTCGATCACCGCGAACGGCTGGGTCGATTGCGGAGGATAAAAATCAGAGCCGGAATTCTTGTTCACGAAATCGAGGCCCGGTCCGACGATCGCTACGCGACGAATGCTGCCCGGCTTGAGCAGTCCTTCCTGCATCATGTGTTTCAGATGTAGCTGAATCGTGTAGTCGGGATAAAGATTGCTGTCGGTAGAAATGCCGCGCTCCTTGAACTGCTGCGACAAGTTCGTGCCCTTCTTCTCGTAGTACTGGGAGACGGTGCGGACGACCTCATCGCGCATGCGAGCCAGGTTAGCCAGCAGGTAAGCCTTCACTTTCTTCTGGCCTTCGGGAGTTTTGAGATTGAAGCCGCGCTTCTCCAGGAAGGTACGCATCTCGCGCATGCCCTCACCGGGATTGGGAGCGGCAAGGGCGCGGATGAGATCGTCGGCCCGCTTATCGGCCAGCGAGTCGACATACTTGTCTTTGCCGAATTTTTCCAAATAGGCGTAAGAGATGCGCTCCTGTTTGGTGTAGGTGACGCCCAGCCGCAGCAGATTGGTCAGGGTATCTTCCTCGCCGCGCTCGATACGCTCGCGCACGTCTCGGTCCTGCTGCCGCACCCACGCGTCCCACGCCGCCGCGGTCGGCTTTCCCCCCGGCTTCAACTGTGCTGGCAGAGTGCTCAGGTACGCGTTAAGGATGGGCTCGGCCGAGGAGAACGGAACGAATTGCGGCGTCTGCGCTACGGCGGCGAGAGCACAAATGCAGACAAAGATCAGGCTGAAGGTTTTGCGATGTGCGCTGTGCATTGACATGAATTCGATCGGTACTTACTCCGGGGTACCCCGCGTCAGCAACTGCGTCTGTTCGGCATTGATGGGCAACGGCGAAGCGAGGCCGTTCACCGGGCTCTGCGATCTTGACCAATAAAAGAAAGGCAGGCCGGCGGCAATCAGCAGGCAGCCCAGCAAAGCCGTCTTCGGCGCTCGCCACAGCGTGTTGACCTCGATAGCAGCGCACGCAATGACAAAAATCGCCGGCGCAATCATTCGCAAGCGAGGCGTCGCATCGCTGCGCAATTCGCGGCGCCGGACAACGAAGAGCCCCGCAACCGCCGCTCCCGAGGACAACAGAATCGTGAAGCCGGTGTAATTCAGAATCTGTTCGAAGCTGCCGGTCAGCACCAGCGCGATGCTCCAGAAGGCCTGCAGGAAAATGGCCAGCATCGGAGTTCCGAACTTTCCACTGGTGCGCGCGAAGCTGGGCATGAATGCCCCATCGCGCGACATGGCGAAATAGACGCGCGGGCCGGCGATGGTCATCGCACTGATGCATCCCAGCAAAGCAATGATGGTGAAGGCAGAGAGGACGGGAGCGATGGAGCTGCCGCTGACTCCGAACAGCGCGCGAGCGGCAACATCGCCGACGTTGACTGCGTCTTTGATTTGCGCCGGCGGCACAGCATACAGGTACAACGCGTTCAAGATCACATATAGCGCGACGACAATGCAGGTGCCGGCAAGCAGCGCCGGGCCGATCGTGCGACGCGTGTCGTACATCTCCTCCGAGATATAACAGGCCGCGTTCCAGCCACTGTAAGAAAACATTATGGGAAGAAAGGCCAGCAGCCAATTTGTCGGCCGCAGCGGCACGTGCGCGGCTTGGAAATGCGACCACGAACCCGTTCCGACCGTGAAGCCGAAGATGCAGAACGCGCCGATGATAAGAATGATCAACAAGGCCAGCATGTTCTGCGTCAGTTTGCCGGCGCCGAGATTGCAAGCATGAAGCAGCGCGAATCCGAGGATCACCACTCCGGCCGTTAAGGCTCGCGGAGAAATGGTGATCGCGCCGACATAGAAGTTGATGGACAACAAACTGTGGTCGGACGCCACGGCGGGGAAATAGCGGCCCAGATAAGCGGCAAGGCCGACCGCGCTGGCGGCGACCGCCCCGGAAAAGCCTGCGATCAGCGACGTCCAGCCGGAGAGAAATCCGGCCGTCGGACCATAAGCTTTGGACAGGTAGATGTATTCACCGCCGGCGGCAGGCCACATTCTTCCCAACTGTGCGTACGACATCGCCCCGAACAGCGCGAGACATCCTCCTGCCACCCAAAGCGCGAGCATCACTCCCGGCTCCGGCACGTATTTGGCGATAATTGCCGGGGTGGTGAAGATTCCCACGCCTACCACGTTGGAGACGATCAGCGCGACCCCATCGCGCACGCGAAATGAGCGGCGAAGCTGATTGGCGATGGCCGGAGCGACAGCGGCGCTGGCAGAACCGCTGGCTGAATTGGCAAGATTGGGCCGGCTGCTGCCGAGCGTTTTCGACATGCGTCGCACTGCTAGCTGGGGATTCGGTTCCTCGGTGACATACACTCTACACCAGTTCGGGGGATTGATATAGCGCGCTCAATTCATGTCGCGATCTGTCGAATTTGAAAAGTAGAAAGTGCCGGCGCAACGGCAAGACTGTCCGTTTCATCTCACAGACGAGAGTGATTCAGGTCACAGAAACCCTGTGCTCAATCTGGCATAAACGACAGCATGACCAATGTGGGCGCCCAATGCAATTTTCTTAAAGCCTCCGCGGAGCTGAAGACCGCTCTGCAGGCCGCGGGCAGCAGGGAACGGTTTGCCGCCGGACAGCCTCTGTTTCGTGAAGACGACCGCAACCGTGGAGTCTTTGTTCTATTGAAGGGCAGAATCCGCATGAGCGTGCGGGGTCTTCCCAAGCTCGATCGCCTGTTCTCCGTCGGCTCAGTCCTGGGTTTGCCATCTACCTTCACCGGACACGATTACAGCTTGACCGCTGAAGCCTTGACCGAGGCAGAACTGGTCCACGTGCCGCAGGAGAGCTTTTTGCAGTTGATGCGCGACCGGGCTGAGTTGTGTCGCGAAGCCACCGAAATGCTGGGACGCGAAGTCAGCTTCATCCAGGCAGCGCTGGCGCAGCGGCGCAAAGAGGCTGCCAAGAACAAGGTCTCTCCAGCCGAAATCGGCGCCCTCGTTTAACTCGGCCCAAAGAGGATACTTACTGCTGGCCGGGGCAGACTACTCTACCTGGGAATGTCACACGAATCGGTGTGTAATTTCCTCGCCGGAACCGGCCTGCCGGTCGAGCCGTCGATCCAGTTCGGCTTACTGCTATCATTCTTGGACGGCCACAACAAACCGTTGGCATCATAAAGTCTGGCCGCCGCCACACGCCGAATCCAATTCAATGCTTGTAAACGTTGCGGGTTGACGTGGCCAACGTGCGCTTATGAGTCCGGCTGCATATTTCCGAACTCGTCGCCGAATGCTATCGGTAGCTTTCGCAATCATGTTGTTTGTGCGGCTTTCGGCCGGAGCGAACGCCCCCGCGAAAGATGCGACAACTTTGGTTGGCGGAGAGCCGGCCGTCATCCTGCAACGGCCGAGGGTCAGCGACAAGTCGCGGCCCCAGTTCCTCTCGACGACGGTGCTTCCCGGGCGCGGCATGGCCGTCCTCCAGATCACAGCCTATCTGCCTGGTAAGGGTGAAATCGATCTGCTGAATTCGCCGCCACTGTCCGAGGCCGAGCGGCTGCTGGACAAAGAGGATGACCCGTTTGGCAATCAGGTCTTCAAGATGGGTGGCGCGATCCTGTTGCCCTTCGCCAACCGCATTCGCGGGGAAGTTTCGCCGGATGGGAAGACGATCACAACGACGGTTGATGGGCAGGCCGTCACGCTGCCCGCGAATTGGAGCGGCAACGAGCCGGGAGCGGAGAAGCACGCCATCCATGGCCTGATGCGCAGCTCGCAATTTCACGACGTTAAGATACACAACGTAGCCGATTCTTCCAGCGTGAGCGCGGTGCTCCACGCCGGAAACTTCGATGGGCACTGGCCGTCGGAAACAGACGTGCGGATCGACGTAGCCCTCGACCATGCTGAATTCAAGGTAACTGTCACTGCGACCAACGTCGGACAGCAGCCGCTGCCTATCGGGATTGGCTGGCATCCCTACTTTGTCATTCCTGGTGACGATCGCCAGCAGGCGAGACTGCATATCCCCAGCCAGACGCGCGCGGTCATGAACAACTATGACGACACCTTTACAACCGGCCAGCGCGTATCGGTTATAGGAACGCCCTATGATTTTTCCTTGCCAGACGGGAAGGTTCTAGGCAGTCAGTACCTAGACGACAACTTTTCCGAACTTGCCTACAACAGCAAAGGGCAGACCATTTCGGAGCTTATCGACCCTAAGGCAAAATATGGGCTGCGGTTGATCACGCTCTCGCCGCAAATCCGGTCGATTCAGGTATACGCTCCGCCAACCAAGAATTTTGTTGCTATTGAACCGCAGTTCAATTTACCTGATCCTTACAATAAGAACTGGGGAAACACGAACACGGGTATGGTTGTATTGAAGCCGGGGGAGTCGGTGTCGTGGCGTGTTCGGCTGGAGTTGTTCACGCCGAAAACCGGGGTCCCCAGCGAGCGCTGATTTTGGCGCTTGGCGGGGTGGGAAAGCTTGGGTGCCCAGCGAGCGCTGACTCTACGCTCGATGGGTGGAAGGATAGGTGCGGCATGCATCGCATTGTGGTGAAGACGCACAAGAAGCGCGAGATCATCGATATCACGCAGAAGCTGGAAGCCGTTCTTTGGAAGCAGTATCCCGATAAGACCGGCATTTGCCAGATCAACCTTCTACACACCACAGCGGCACTCACCACCGCGGACCTGGATCCCGGCACCGACCTGGACATGCTGGACGCCTTCGACATCATGGTGCCCAAGCTCGACTATCGCCATGAGCACAACCCCGAGCACGTGCCCGATCACATCCTGTCGGCGATGATCGGTTCGTCGGTAAGTCTGGCGGTGGAAAGCGGCCTCCTGTTGCTGGGCACATGGCAACGCGTCGTGCTGATGGAATTCGATGGGCCGCGCGAACGCGAGATGGTGATGTCGCTTGCCGAAACGGTGTAGCATGCCTCGCATTACAAAAGCGGCGAAACTCAAAACTGGGATCGAGAACCTCGATCAATATCTGGATCAAGTTCCCGAAGCCGCGCGGCCTATGTTCGACAAGTTGCGTGCAGCGATTCGTGCCTCAGTGCCCGCAGACGCAACGGAGATCATCAGCTACCGTATTCCTGCATTTGCGCGTGACGGCGTGCTGGTCTGGTATGCCGCGTTTGCGAAGCACTGCAGCTTATTTCCCACCGCCGCCGTTATCGATGAGTTCAGGGACGAGTTGAAGGGATTCACGGTCTCCAAGGGCACCATCCAATTTCCGCTGGACAAGCCGCTTCCAATTGCTTTAGTCAAGAAGATCGTGAAAGCACGAGTGGCGCAAAAGGAAACCAAGGGCCGTGGCCGAGCACGCTGAAGGGGCGGCCTCGCGCGGTGAGGTCAGAGACTCGTTCTCCAGCGATTCGAGGCCCGGAATTTCGTCAGGCGGGATCAATCGTGTTCTCGGAAAACTTGCACTCACTTCATTTCAGCGGCTTGCTTACACGAAAACAGCCGTAGTCCTGGGTTTCGCCGCCGGATTTCTACTATCACACAGGCTCTGGATTAGCTCGCGTTACTATCCGCTCATCCCGATATTCCATAACTTGCCGCAAATTTCTTTTCCACTCGACTACATCTTTGCCGGCGTGATGTTTCTGTTGCTTTGGTTGATCGCCTTCGCTGCAAAGCCAAGAGCTTATATTTTTGGTTTTGCAGCGCTGCTGATTTTTCTGGCGCTGTTCGATCAAACACGCTGGCAGCCCTGGGTGTATCTGTACCTGTTTCTGTTGCTGTCGCTAGGTTGCTTTTCCTGGAACGCCGCCGATGTTGAAAAGGAAGAGAATGTTCTGAACATCTGTCGGCTCGTCATCGGCGCCACCTATTTCTATAGCGGGCTGCAGAAGATAAACCCGCACTTTGCCGCAATTGGCATGGTTTCGCTGCTGGGACCCTGGGCTGCGAGGCTGCCATTGCTGCACGTGTGGCCTTTTCTGCTTGCCGGCATTGAAGTGGCTATAGCTCTCGGACTACTTACACGCAGATACCGAAACCTGGCTGTGCTATGCGGCATCGGCATGCACTGCTTCATCCTGTTTTCCCAGATCGCTATATTTCACTGGAACTCCATAATATGGCCGTGGAATGTTGTCATGATTGCTTTGCTGGTGATCCTATTTTGGCAGGCCCACCCGACCTTTGCGGACATAGTGTGGCGAAATCCTATCGCGTTTCAGAAGGTCGTTCTCGTTCTTTTTGCCATCATGCCGGTCTTTAGCTTCTTTGGATTGTGGGATTCTTACCTATCGGCATCTCTTTACTCGGGAAATATTGCGCAAGCGAATATATTGATGCGTGGCGATGTCAAGGGCCACTTGCCTTCGTCGATCCGTAGGTATGTAAAGCAGCTGCCGGCGGGTACTGGTGAGCTGACTATACGCGACTGGGCTCTCGGCGAACTCGATGTTCCACCGTATCCAGCGATGCGAGCCTACAGGATTATTGGCGCCCAGATCTGCAAATACGCCAACAACTCGCCGGATGTCATGCTGGTTATGCTGGACAGAGATACTCTGCTTGGCAAGGCCGAAGAGACGCGGGATACATGCCTGGGGACTTTGCTGGTGAAAAAGTGGTAGTCCGTCCAGCCTAGATTCGCTCCGCCACGACGTGAAATGAGAGTCTCGACGCCGTCACGCGGCTGCGGCCATAGTAGAGAAACAGGCCGATCCAGAAGAACTCCATGATGAGGATCGTCGGCGTCGAAAGCAGCTGTCCGAAGCCCACCGAAAGATCCGGCACAGTCGCGGTCGCCGGGACTAATAGCACGAACGCACTGAGATACAGCGCGGAAAATATCGCCATCAACTGGTAGACAGAAATTCGCGACGTGCCGCGATAGTCCGCCCGCAGGCGTTCGGAGCAGGCTCGCCAGCCCCAGCTCGCAAGGATTGGGCTCAGGCCAGCAAGTCGAAACTGTCCCGCAAGGAAGAGTGCGACTCCCACAATGCCAGAGACGGCGAAGACTGCCGAGGTGATGGCCTGCACGGGAATGAGAGGCTCGCCGGCGAGTCCCGATGCGTAAGCCGCCTTTTTCGTCGAGCCGTAAATCACCAGATAGTGCTTCTGAAACAAGCGTGCCATCGCGGGATGAGCATCGCGCAAGGGCACGCCGTAGCAGCATCCGAAGCTGAGGCAGGCCAGCCGTCCGATAGATTCGCCTAGCGCATAGGCGATTGCCACTGCTGCGAAGATCGGCAGGGCTGAGAGCTCGCGGTGAAGCAGGCGAGACGTGAGAGGCTGCAGAGCGAGAACGAGGAGTGGCAGTGTAACTGTCGCCACAAAGGCCGCGCCCGCAATGGTGAAGGTATTACGCTTGCGCTCGACCAGCCCGGCGATCAGCCGCGACGACGGAACGCATATCAGCAGCACGAAGATCACCAGCGCCAGACTGAGGTAAGTCGGGACCTCCAGCGATCCCAGGAGCAGCAGCATCATGGCCAGCCCGAACGTCGTTCCGGTCGCGCTGAATAAGCCGTAGAAAGTGAGGTTCAATCCCCGCCATGAGCCATCTGCAGTTTTACCCACCGGCACCGCCGCCAGCATCTGCCATCTCTCAGCAGGAAGTGTGTGAATACCCCAACCCAGCAGCGCGATCAGCGCGGCCGCAAGGCCGAGTACGAAGGAAACGTTCAGCATGGGTCCTCCTCTGCCGGCAGCGCCAGCAGCGAGCGCACGGCGACATCAGTTTCCGCCAGCGGCTCTCCCAAGCTTAGCGAGAAACGGCTCTCGACGCCGCAGCGTTGTTGGTTCAGCACGAGATCGGGAGCGAAGCGCACCCGGCCTTTCTGGAACAGCAGGACAACCGTGCTGCTGCCTGGCCGGAACAGCGCCTTGGGCGCTCCCGCATTCAGGAACATGTCTTCCTCAACCGCTCGCGGATTCTCATAGCGGCATTCGCTGTAGCGCTGTTCGATTTGCCCGATCATAAGCGCCACAACTTCGATCATCGCGATCCGACCCACGCCGCTTCCGTTCGGGTAGTCCGTCTCCAGAATCGTGATCACCCTCCGGTTCTTGGACACCGGCGTGATCAGCTGCACCGCCGCGTTGGGATTGCACGGGTGATAGCGCCCGGCGACGGAGTAGATGTCCAGCACGCGCCCCGAAACCGGACTATGGGTGTAGTGATATTTCTCCGGCGTTAGCCGAAAGACCGCGTAGTCGCCGCCGGCGAACGACTCCTGCCAGGGCGAGCCTTCGCCCAGCAGTTCCGGAAACGAGAAAAACTTCTGCTTGATGTACAGGCCGGACGACTCGCGCATAGAGCCGACCAGCGCACGTGAATCCGCGGGACAAACCACCGTGCGCGGATCCGACGGCATAGGACGGCAGTTCCAGTACCGTATCTGCCGTTCGAAGATCTTGCGTGCCGTGTCGTACTCGGAAAGATTTCCGACGAACTCTGAAACCTGAATCCCGGAGTCGCGTAGAAACTTCAGCATGCCGGTGGCGCGAGCCGACAGCACGTTGTCATAGTTCAAGTATCCGAGCAGACGAGATACATAGCGGCTGGAGGCGAGCCGTGTGAGTAGCGGTGCCTTCTCGAGGGCCGGGGAATACAGCGCGGCAATCACCGAATTTCCCAGCAAGTGTTCCTGAATGACGTTGCCGGTGGCGCGATCGATGTAGTGATGTTGGCTCATGACACCGCTCTCGAATTACGTCGCTCATGCGAGACCAGCAGAACCAGCAGGTTGAGCAGCGCGGAAATTTCGTGCGCCGAGAGGTCGTCGCTGACGACGCGCTCCTGAATGCCGGCGACAAATCGGGAGACATCCTGCACGCGAACGCCGTGCCGCAAACAGGCTCGGATTTCGCTGCAGACGGAACCCTCCAGCTCTTCCACGTCCTCGCGCAGATGAAGCAAAGCCTCGTACAAATGGGCTCGCCGCAAGGGTTCTCGGTAGAACTCTTCTGCCATGCGATTGAACTCGCGGGCCTCGATGCGCATCGGATCACGGCTGCCTTCCTCGACGATCCCGCTGACCAACCGCTGCTTCGCCGTCAGTTCCACGTCATCGCATCGGGCGGTGATATCGGACAGCGTTGGCTGCATCTGCATGGCATCGGCCAACTCGGCTGCGGTCTGCTGGATGTAAGTCAGCAGTGCGCGGCGATAGTCCTGAATGGAGATTCGAATATACCCGGCATGGCGGCGGCTGGGCCGCGTCTTATTGCAGTTGTGAAGAATCTCGCGCAGAAACTGATTGCGCGAATCGCGATGCACGTAGAACGCGGGCACCCCGGCGGCGGAGAAGAAGAACGGCTGACGCCGCTCGCTTTCGGAAGTCGGATCGTCGGGAACTTGTGCGTGCGTGATCTCGCCACTGAGCGCCAACTTGTATGACAAGGCGAGCAGAAACTGCTGCAGATCAATCGCCGGCGCCATATCGCGGTCGTAGCTTGGAAACAGGCTGTAATAGCGCGCTTCAAAGCCGGAGTAGCCCTGGCGCGCATGCTCCCGCAGGCGCAGCGGCATGTAGAACGACATGCGCTTGTCGACGATGCCCAGCTCATCCAACTCCGCCGACAACTGCTCGACGTTGCCGGGCGTGCCGTCAAGGGCCGATGAATGCTCGGTCGCGAGCCACGCGACCGGATAGGTCAGCAGACGGGCATCGGGGACGCAATCGCCGCGAAGGTTGAGAAATTTCGAAACTATGTCGTCGAGACGGCGCGGTCCGTAAGGCGTCAACGCATGGCCGCATACGCTGAGCTGTGCTTTTTCCTTCCATTCGCGCCACAGCAGGCGCAGATGCGTGAAGTCCAGTTCATGCGGGAGGAACGACAGGAGGCGCTCGGGATGAAAATCAGTGAAGCCGACGCGGTAGGGAGCGGCGGTATAAGTTCCGACGAAGAGCGCGAGAAAGTGTTCGTAGATCTTGATGGCCAGATCGCCGAGGCGCTTTTCGTCACGCGGCTCGAGTCCGCTTCTACATCGCAGTTGCTCGTCGAGCGCGCGGCTGCCGATGCTCACGTGGATTCCGTTGTTGGCCAAGCTCACGTTCGACAGGCTGGGCAGCACGATCAGGTCGTTGGAGACGATGCCAGACTCGCGCAGCTTGCCCACGGCGTTGAGTTGGCTGCGACTCAGCACCTGATGGCACAGGTGCATGTACTGGCACTTGGCTTCCCCGTCGCTCCAGCCCGACAGGCACGGGCTCATGAAGAGCTCGCGATAGAAGGAGTCGGAGATTGTGCGCGACAGCTCTTCCTGATGCACCGACGGCAGCGGTGCGTGATAGACAAGCGCGCGCTGGCCGCTTTCCAGCAGCCCAAAGCGCCGGTTCGCCCACGCCATCAACAGCGAAGTGAACAGAAAGCGTTGTGCCGCCTCACGCGCTACCCGCTCGCCCAGCGAGCGCTTGCCGTCGCCGGCGACGATATGAAACGACGTTGTCTCCGGCGAGGTGTTGTCGTTCAGGAAATGGCGCATCAGGCGCGCAGCTTCCTGCCGCATCGGCTCGGGCATATGGGGCTGCGTACCGATGACATCGGCCAGCGACAACTTCAGCGCGTAGCTGATGGGAATGCGCAGCCAGCTCTCTCCCGCCTGCACAAAACGGAAACGTCCGGCATCGGAGCGCTCGCCGACCGACGTGTCGCGCGCCACGTGCATGTCGGAGTCGAAGACCTCGCGCGCGTAGCTGCTGAGCCGCGACTCGGGAAAGCGAATCCAGCTGTTCTCCCAGACGCCGCGCGTGTCGTCGAGAAACTCGTGCAGCTCGGCCAGCGTGCTGCGTGGCGCTTCGCCGCTGGCGCTACGGCGCGCGACATTGCGGAAGAAGCGCGACTCGCGAATGCTCAGCGGCAGGTCGCAATGGCTGGACGATCCGGCGACCACTGCCTGCAACTCGTCCTCGCTCCCGGCCGTGGCATCCACACCGGTGAAAGGGAGTTGATCGAGCGAAATGTGTGCGCTTTGCTGCAAGCCCAGCGATTCCGCCAAGGTTTCCGCGTGAAGGGTCGCCATCAGCACCAGCTCATGCGGGCACACACCCCCCGCATATTTAAAGCTTGCCGAGTTATGTTGACGAAGAAGTAAATGCCACATGAATAGTGCATAAATCGCGAATACCGGAATCCGATATGGCACTGGCCGCGCCGCTTGGTCTCCGTAAGACAGCAGGTGGCGAGCCCATACAAAGGCGCCGTCTAGCACTGCCGAAACTCATGGTCGTCGTGTACGATTAGCGGCGTCGCAACCGTTTCCCAGGAGGCGCGACAGAACAATGTCGGCCGGCACTCACTCCATCTCCGACTCCACGCACGATCCGGAGCGCCTCTTTGAGGGCTTCGAAAACCTGATGCCGTTCCGCGTGAACGACATCCTGCTGGTTTCCAGCCTGTATGACTCGTTCATCCTGCGCGAAGACGGGCGCCTGAATGAACTTCTGATCGGCGAGTCGCTGGAGTTGAATCTGCACCAAGTGCCTGGGATCACCCATGTCTCCAGCGGCAAGGAGGCGGTGCGGTTGGCGAAATCGCAGCCGCGCTTCAATCTCATCGTGGCCAACCTGCAGGTCGGCGATATGGATGCCGCGCAGCTGGCGCACAACATCAAAGCTGCGGGACTTGACGTGCCGGTTGTGGTGCTCGCCTACGATCACCGCGAGATCCAGAACTTCGTGGCGCGCAATCCGCAGACGGAGATCGATCGCATCTTCCTCTGGGAAGGCAACGCGCGCATCCTGCTCTCGATCGTCAACTACATCGAAGACAAACGAAACGTCCTGCACGACACGCAGACGATGAGCGTTCCCGTCCTGCTGATGGTCGAGGACGACATCACCTATTACTCGCTGTTCCTGCCGGTGATTTACACCGAGATCATCAGCCAGTCGCGGCGGCTGCTCAGCGACGCGCTCAACATTGCGCACAAACTGGTGCGCATGCGCGCCCGGCCCAAAATCCTGCTGTGCTCCAACTACGAAGAGGCAGAGCGCGAGGTGCTGAAGTACCGCGATTACCTGCTGGGCGTGATTTCCGACGTGGAGTTTCCGCGCGCGGGCGAGCTCACGCCGGAAGCCGGCTTCGAGCTGGCGCGCATGGTGCGCGATACCATTCCCGATGTCCCCATCGTATTGCAGTCCAGCCGCACGGAGTTCATGGAGCCCGCCCACGCCGAAGGCTTCTCGTTCCTGCAGAAGCGCTCGCCGACGCTGCTCGGTGATCTGCGCCACATCTTGACCGAGGAGATGGGATTCGGCGACTTCGTCTTCCATCTGCCCAGCGACAAGACGGAGGTGGCGCGCGCGGTTGACCTGAACGGGCTGGAGAACGCGCTGGCGACCGTGCCGGAAGCGAGCGTGGCCTACCATGCCGAGCGCAATCACTTTTCGCACTGGCTGATGGCGCGCACTGAATTTGCGCTGGCGCAGCGGCTGCGGCCGCGCAAGGTCAGCGACTTCGGCACGCTGGAGAACCTGCGCCGTAGCCTGGTGGACTCCATCGCCGAGTATCGCCGCGAGCAGAGCCAGACGCTGATCGGCGAGTTCAACCCCGCCAGCTTCCAGCCCAGCGACACGTTCTTCCTTCAGATCGGCGGGGGTTCGCTCGGCGGCAAGGCGCGAGGACTGGCATTCATCCGGCACATCCTGCGGCGCCGCGGAATCAATCGCGACTTTCCGGGTATCCGCATCGGAGTGCCGCCGACGCTGGTGCTCACCACCGCCGTGTTCGATCGCTTTCTCAGCGAAAATGGCTTGCTCGAACTGGCGCTGCATGGCGATGATGACAGCGAAATCGAGC
>Ga0335069_10010983_pt1 | contig 12810 bp, 10 predicted proteins | sample Lox_Sample_11_FD_206714 | JGI IMG/M metagenome (GOLD analysis project Ga0335069, IMG submission 206714) | Soil microbial communities from Loxahatchee National Wildlife Refuge, Florida, United States - Lox_Sample_1.1 | ecosystem: Environmental > Terrestrial > Soil > Wetlands | place: USA... | reverse complement strand
CTCAAGCATCCTCGTCTTCACCTATCTCCGGGACCCGGAGGGCATGCTCTCGGAGGCGTACCGGGTGCTCAGGCCCGGTGGCTCCCTTGCCATCTGCACTCTCGGCAGGAAACTGCTGACCCGGGGAATTCCGGCCCTCTACCAGATCGGCGAGAAGATGCGCCCCTCACATATTGCCATGAAAAATTTCGGCGAGCGCTATTACGATGAGCACGAGATGCGGGCCTTCTTGTCCGGTGCCGGATTTGAGGATATCGGGATGCGGTGGTGTTCGTTTGCCCATATCAGCATGATGGACCCCCTCTTTTCCATCGCCCGGAAGATCGAACCGTTTGTGGAGAGACAGGTCCCCCAGCTCACGTTCAACCTGTGCGCGAGTGCACGGAAGCCGGAGTGATATTCATTACATGCCGGTTGGAGGAACGATCCTGAAGACGCGCACCGGTATCCGCTGACGTGGTTAATATCCGACGGGTTTTTTTTTAAAGATCCCCGCGATTGCTTTGAAGCAATTTCCGGATAGCTGATAACCAATGCAAGGTTACTGAGCAGCTTCTGATCCGTGCAGCCCCTGTGCTGCATTCCGGTCCTTCCACTGCCGGACCTTTTCAATCAGCCCTGTGGGTTTCTCGGCAACAATTCGGACTGTTCCGGGATAGACCCGGCCGGTGGCACCATCGAGCGTTATCGTGTCCCCTTCATACAGAACATGCGAGGGGAAGCTGCACAACCTCAGCACGGGATCAATCTTCATTTCGGCACAACTGACAATGCATACCTTGCCCATCTGGCGTGCGACCACAGCGGCATGGGATGTCCTCGCCCCCCGTGTCGTCAGGATACCGGATGAGACCCCGATCCCGCGTATATCATCCGGTGTCGCGGTCTCCCGCACCAGTATCACGGGAGAATTTTTCGCGTACTCGACTGCATGTTCGCTCGTCAGCGCGATCCTTCCGGAGGCTACTCCCATCGAAGCAGATATACCGGTGGCAAGGGGAAGGTCCGACGTCTCGATATGCTGAATGGTGATTGCATCCGGATCGATTCCCCGGACCAGATCGAGTCCCTCCTCCTCACCAATAACCTTACTGAAGACAAGGTCCGTGGCAATCTTGAGTGCTGCAAGGGGGGCCCTTTTTCCTGACCTGCTCTGGAGGATGAAGAGCTTTCCTTCCTGGACCGTGAACTCGATATCCTGCATGTCACGGTACAGGACCTCCAGTCTCTTTGCCGTGTCGGAAAGTTCCCTTGCTGCGAGAGGGATACGGGCAGCAAATTCCTGCTGGCTCACCACGCCCTGGTCCCCTGAGACGATGTCCTCTCCCTGTGCCCCGAACCTGAAATCGACGACAAGCTCGTCGGCCCCTGTCCATGGGTTCCGGGAGAAGGCGACACCCGCCCCGGAGAGGGGGCCGAGGTTCCCGAAGACCATGGCCTGCACGGTGACACCGGTCCCGCGGGCGCCGGCGACGAGGTGCATGCCCCTGAATGTCTTTGCCCGGGGACTGTCCCATGACCTGAGGATAGCCCCGGTTGCGAGTTCGAGCTGCATAAAAACATCATCCGGTAATCGCGTTCCGTTGGTCCGGGAATACTGCTTCTCATACTGTTCGGCGAGAGACCGTAATGCCGCGAAATCGAGCCCTGCTTCATCGGTAACCTGCAATGGATCCATGACGCCCCGGGCAATTTTCCGGTACGCGGCAGGATCGTGGGAGTAGATGACAGTCCCGAAATTTTCCAGGAACCGCCGGTAGGAGTCCCAGGCAAATTTGGGGTTCCCGGTCTGGCTGACCAGGCCGCGGAGCGTCGTCCGGTTGAGACCGATATCGAGAATCGTCTCCATGACCCCCGGCATGCTGATCGGCGCGCCCGACCGGGCAGAGACGAGGAGCGGCCTGCGCCGGTCACCATACCGGAGGCCGGTCGATCGCTCGATAAACGCAATCCCCTGCCGCAGGAGTTCGGGAACATCCTCAGGTATCACCTGCCCGTTCCGGAAGTATTCCTCGCAGATATCGACCGAGAGTGCAAAGCCCGGAGGGACCGGAATACCCAGAGCCGAGATCCGGGTGAGTACCGCCGCCTTGTTCCCATAATCCTCTGGTGCTGTCTCTGTCCTGATACCGGGGCCGAAATAAACTATCCGCGGGGTTTCGTGTGACATTTCCTTCCTACCTGTTCATGCTCTCGATCATGTTATCCCTGACATGGAAAGCGACCTTGAGGAGGGTGTTGGACGCTTCCTCGAGGGTCCGTGCGATTTCGAGAAACAGCTGGAAATTGCGGAAATCGTTGCACTGCGCAAAGATAACTCTCGTTGTCCTCCGCAGCGACTCGTCGCAGAGCCGCTCGATGGAGAAGATCTCGTCCACGGCAGTCAGGAGATCTTTCATATCTTCCTGCTGGCTGGTACGGTGGAATTCCTGCGCAGCGATCAGGGCTTTGAGAAAACTTCTGCATCCCCTGAGGTCCAGTTCTGCCAGGTTCCTGAGTTCAAGGAAGATATCCCTGGAATTACCGCCCGCGGGGATCAGGGTGATGAAGAATGCTGCCTCCTCGAGATAGTCCGCGACATCGTCAGCAGTCGTGAGCAGTTCGATAAAGAACTGCGGGTTCTGGATTCTCCGGGAGAGGTTCCGCACCCTGTTTACCAGGTCGTCGGCACGGTGCTCCCATTCCTTTGCCCTGGCCGCGTTTTGGAGGGCAATGGAAGGATCACTGCGATCGGATACAGCCCACAGTGAATCGAGGACAATGGATGCGATTTCTATCGAGAAGGACGCGTGTTCTTCGGACAGGTCCATCATTCCCTCGTGAGCGGTCCGGAAATGGCGGAGCAGTTCGGCACGGATCTCGTTCTGGAGGAGGAAACGCGATGTATTGGCCAGGAGCCCTTTCGATGCAGTACGGAGGACAAACCGGAGATACTCCATCGTCTGCTCCCGGCCAAGGATACTATGGAGCGGCTCCCCGTAACGGAGCGGGATGCTGGAGGCGAGTTCGAGGGCTTCGTAGATGAGCCGCTCGCCCCCGAGCTCGAGGAAGGCGACGTGCCCTGTCTCCTCGCTCGCCGCCAGCGTGAGGATCTCGATAGCATCGGTGTTCGGGACAAAGTTCCGGAGCTTCTTTCTCGCCCGGTTCCAGTCGATCAGAAACACAACCCGGGAACCGGTATGGCTGAGAAACTCCTTCGCATCGTCGTCATCAGCTGCGGTATAGGTACCTACGGTCAGATGGTACACCGGGACCTCGAATCTCTTTGCAGGTGTCCGGGAAATGGTGTCGGTCCACCGGACCGCAAACGGCCGGAAGAGGTCCTGGAAGAACTGGAGCCGCTGGAGATGAATATCAGTGTAGGTGATGGTGATCGTCTGGTCGATGACATGTACGACGAGGACATGCGCATCGGTGAGCCCGATATCGTTCTGGATGATTAGCTGTTCCCCGCTCCGGGTCGCGATCGTCCCGAGACCCGGATGGCCGAATTTCAGGGGAGCCGTCCTGTTGACTCCTGCCATGAACGCCCGCACCTTTTCCCGGTCCGGGCCGGTCAGGAGGTACCCGAGTGCACCGTCGATCTCTTCATTTGAGAGGGATGCCTGCAACGAATTCAGGGCCTTATGGAGGGCCATGACCAGCAGGTGCAGGCTGTCGGTCCTGCCGTCACGGTCGCCCCGCGTGATGGTATCGATGAGATGACCGCTTACCGGTTCGTTCTCTTCCACGTGAATGTCTTGTTCGAGCCGGGTGAACCTATCCCCGAAATGTTCCCCGGTATTTTCCTGCGTCCCGAGCGGCGCCATCATCTCCCTGACGGCATCAAGAATACCGTTGATGATCGCACCGGCGGAGGGGATGGCATATCCCCGGTCCCCGTCTTTTATCGTGCTCCCGACAACCGTATCGAGCCCGGGATCAGTAATCCCGACTGATTCCCGTTCCGCCCTGAGGTTCGAATGGTTCTGGTCCGGGTGGTCCGCATGGCTCCGGGCCGTCTGCATGAGGGTAAAATAATACTTGATCCGGTCGTTGGCCCTGAGTGCGGCATTGACTCTGGCCGGGAGGAGAAGGTCTTCTTCGCCAAGTTCATGAATAATATCGGTTTTTTCCCCCATGTACCCACCGCGCCATTCAACAACAGGGATCTATCCGGTTATCCGGTTCGAAGATGCAATAATCGCACTGCGCCTAAAAAGGTTTGCATATCCTGAGACCCCCTTACGGGAGAGCCGGGGTTCTGCCGATTCATGAGATATCTCCGTCTTGGGGCTCACCGGGCAGTGGGCTGAACCTTCAATGTTCCCGTGGATTTCCGATCCGGCACGGACGATGTCGGAGTTATACCAGAAGACCGGAAGAAACCTGTGCGCTGAATGGAGGGGGCAGAGTCCGTTTATATTCCACGAGAGGATTATCATGAAGATCACGTTCCTGCATCACTGAGCAATCCGGGCTAATAACTATAGTGATCGGTTAAAATATTTAGGTCTGCAGCAAAAATATAGATATTGGGCATGCCGCTGCGTGAACGGGTCTTCAATCTCATCTTCGAAACGGAAGAAAGCGGGAGTACCGGTCAGGTCGCCAAAGACACGCCGCCACCCCGGCATGAACATTCATCTGAGTCTATAATCCGGAGCCCCCCGAGCTCATTAGCCATCAACTCTCCGCCGGAAGGGAACGCAGATCGTGCCGACAAATCCCCCGTAAGGAAAGCGCTCTTCGCCGCCCCGCTGCGCCGGCCCGTTGATCCTGCCCGCCCCGGTCCTTCACGTACCAATCCCTGCGATCCGGAATTCGCGTGGCTCGACGATGACCGGACCTTCGATCTTATCAGGAAAATTCAGCCCGGCGGTTTGCGTATCGAGACCGGCGACACCCCGGGATCGCAAAAACCATTTCCGGCCCCTGCAACACGCCCGGAATCCGGAGAATGGTCTCATCTTACCTCTGCAGCGGATCGTGTCCATTACCCGGTCTTTGCAATCGATCGGGCCCGGACCGTCATTGCGTGGAATACTGCCATGGAAACGCTGACCGGGATCTCCCGAAAAGACATGATCGGAAAAGGCGGGCATGCGTACGCGATCCCGTTTTTCGGATCCGGGCGCCCGATGCTTGTGGACCGGGCCATTATACCACCGGAGATTGCCAGGATCCTCGAACCGGTTTCTTCCCTCCGGCACGGCGAGGTTTTTGTTGCCGGGCCCCATGAGGCAGAGATCGGTGACCGGACTGTCTTTCTCGGGGAGAGGGCTGCCCGGATCTACGATAAGGAGGGGAGGATCATTGCGGCAGTAGAATCAGTCGGGGTCACCGGGCCGGGCTGCGCGTCCGGACACCCGCCGGAGCCCGTAGTCTGTCAGGCCGGGGAAGGCCTCTCCCGTGCAATCGGGAAAATGAATGAAATCCAGGACGAGATCCTCCGGAATTATGCCGAGCTGGCGCGTTCCCGTTCACAGGAACTCAATCCGGAAACGGCGCTTTCCGGAGAGACGCTCCTTTCGGACCTGATCGCAAATGCGTGCGAGGGGATTTTCGCCTATGACACCGGGCTCCGCTGTATTCTCTGGAACCGGTTCATGGAAGAACTTACGGGAATTTCTGCCTGTGATGTGCTTGGGAAGCCTGCTGCAGAAACGTTCCCGGTCATCCGGTTTTCCGGCGGTGATAACCTTTCCGGGCGGGCCCTCGCGGGCGAAACCGTCGAGTCGCCCGACATCTCACTCCTCTCACCCAGGACGGGACAGCAGGTCTGGGTGCGGGTCGCCTATTCGCCTCTTATAGATCCCTGGGGCAGGATCTCGGGAGTAATCGGTATCGCCCACGACACGACATCCCGGAAGGTTATGGAGTACGCACTCCAGGCGACTATCGTCCAGCTCACGGAAAGCGAATTGAAGTACCGGAACGTCTTCTATGCAAAGAATGAACCGGTTTTCATTGTGAGCGCCGGATCCCGGACGATCCTCGATCTTAACGATGCGGCAGAACGGCTCTACGGCTGGACGCGGGACGAGATGCTCGGCACGCCGTTTGATAACCTTGCCGCGGGCCTTGAACCGGGCGGACATGCCCCGGACCATAAGCTCCCGGGGTTCCGGACTGAGTGCCACCGGAAAAAGGACGGGACCGTCTTTTCAGTCGACATAGCCTCCTCCCCAGCCGATGTCCGGGGCAAGTCCGTCGAGATCCTGTTTGTCAGGGATACATCCGGAGCCCGGCAATCCGCCGAGTCGCTCCGGTTCGCGATCGAGAGGCTGAACCTGATGATCGGGATTACACGGCACGATGTACTCAATAACCTGACTGTGGTGATGGGGTACAATACCCTCGTCCGGCAATATACCGCCGATTCTCAGGTGCTCGGGATGCTGGACAAACAGGAGAAAGTGCTCGCCTCGCTCCAGAACATGATAGAGTTTACGAAGGAGTACGACACCATCGGTGTCGGTTCACCGGCATGGCAGGAAGTACGGAAAGTCGCATCCATGGCATATGGCAGGTTCATCAACACCGTTGCGTTTTCCTGCCAGACCGGAGGACTTGAGATCTATGCGGACCCGATGTTCGACAAGGTATTGTACAACCTCTTCGATAATGCCTTCCGTTATGGTGACGGGATCTCCCGGATTAGTATCTTCTGCAGGCGCGAGGGTAGCGACCTCGTTCTCGTTTTCGAAGACGATGGGACCGGTATCCCACCGCAGGATAAAGAGCGGATCTTCAACCGCGGGTTTGGAAAGCATACAGGTCTTGGCCTCTTTCTTTCCCGCGAGATCCTCGCGGTTACCCGGATCGGGATATGCGAGACCGGAGAATACCGGAGGGGTGCACGTTTCGAGCTCAGGATCCCGGACGGATCGTTCCGTTTCCCCGGGCCTGGCGGGCCTCCGGAAATTTCCCTGGCAGTCGGCTGCGGGACTGGCAGTCCGGATGTGTCGGTCCGGGAATAACCGGAGGAGCGGGAAAATACATTAGCCAAAGAAACTCCGGTCAGGGAGTATCGGAAGCGAATATCCTGACGTAGAGAGGCGAGCGGATGTAAAGCCGCGACCAAAGGAAAAAAGTTCAGATATACCGCGCCTTCCGCGACAGCCTGCGGGGCGTGTACAGGGGCCGGAACGGCATCCCTTCGGTATCCTTGTGGACGGCAGCGATGAGCGCGTCTGCAGACATCTCTTCCTTGTGCGGCTTGTTGGGCTGCGACTTCTTCCGGACCGTGACCGTCAGCTTCTTGCCGGCCATCTCCTCGTCGCCGACAACCACGACATAGGGGACCCAGTCCATGCCTGCTTCCCGGACCTTCTTTCCCACGCTCTCCTCGCGGTCGTCGAGGTCGCACCGGATCTGTGCCGCATTGATCTTTTCCATGACCTCGGCCGCGAACGCCCCGTGGCGCTCGGCGACCGGCACGACCCGGACCTGTGCCGGTGAGAGCCAGGTCGGGAGCGCCGGGACCGGCTGGGTCGAGATGTTCTCGAGGATGGCGCAGATGACCCGCTCGACGCTGCCCGTGGGCGAGCAGTGGAGGATGGGCGGGTGGACCGGGGTCCCGTCGTCCTTGTGGTACCTGATATTGAACCGGGTCGAGGACTCGACATCGATCTGGACGGTCGGGTTCTCGATCGGGCGCATCTGGCCGTCGATCGCCGCTAGGTCGATCTTCGCTACCCAGTAGTGGACCCGGTCGGAGAGGATCTCGATGAGCATCGGGCAGTCGGACTCGCGGACGATCTTCTTCACCCAGGCCTCGTGCTCTGCGTAGAAGTCCTTCGTGCACCGGAACGCGGCTACGAGTTTTGTCTCGAAGTCCTTCCCGGTCTGCCAGCCCATCCGGAGCTGCTCCTCGAAGCACTTCAGGGCCTCGGGCATGTCGGTGCAGAGCGAGTGCATGTCGGGCATCGTGAACGCCCGGAGGCGTTTTAAGCCGATGACCTCGCCTTTCTGCTCGTGCCGGAAGGAGTACGTGGAGAGCTCGTACATTTTCATCGGGAGGGTGTTGGGGGAGATGTGCATGTCCCGCATGATCGAGAACATCCCGAAGCAGGCGGCGAACCGGAGCATCATGTTCCGGTTGTTGGACTTGAACCGGTACTGCCGCTCGCCGAACTTCTCGGCATGCTCGTAGATCGCCTTGTCGCCGAGGTCGTACATGACCGGAGTCTCGACAGGCGTGCCACCGTACTCGAGGACCAGCCGGAGCACGTAGTCGGAGAGGAGGTCGCGGACGAGCTTGCCCTTCGGCATCCACCGGAGGCAGCCGACGTCGCTCGCCGGCTCGTAGTCCACGAGCTCCTTGCTGCGCATCAGCTCGACATGGGCGGGTTCGCCCCCGACCGGGACCGCGATCCCGAGCTCCTTTTTCACGAGGCATCCGAACGGCGAGTCGTCGGTGAAGTCCTTCCAGTCATGGGTCTTCCCGTCCGGGGTCATCACGAACCAGTCGTGGGTGACTTCCTTCTTCTCTTTTTTGGGAGCGCACTCGTCGCCGGGTACGATCGTCTTACTGAGCTCGGAGAGGGGGTGGCCCTTGCAGGAGATCTTGAAGGACTTGTACCATCCGAACGGCGCACGCTTCACCACAAAGCCTTCAGCGGTGAGCTCCGCCTCGAGCGCCTTTAAGACGGTGACAGCGATCTCGGGCGAAGCGAGATCGCTCGAGAGGTGGGCATACGGGTAGATGACGATATTGTCGACCTTGACCTTGTCGGCCACGTCGTCGATCTCCCTGACTGCCTGCATGACCACGTTCTCGGGGTCTTCCTCGTCGACCGATTCGACAGCGCAGAAGACGGTGAGGGCCTCGGTCTGGTTGTCGGCGAGGACTGCGCCCTCTTCGGCCATCTTCGTCTTTTTCTTCGCCTCGTATTCGATATAATCCGAATGTATCAAAAGAAGCCGCATGAATTCATCTCCGCTTTGGATCCGGTTATCCCTCTACAATGGGTTTTTATAGATATAAATAGTGGGCAACCGTGCCCGCCATGGTTTCTCATGGACGGATTCAAATCAGGGCTGTCGTTCTGTTTTTGTAGAAAAAAATTCTGCCGTTACCCGAGCCGGACCGGGCTTGACGGCTGGGTCTCCGGTTCGACGATAACGGCGGTCCCGTACGCCAGGACCTCGGTCATGATGCCACCGGTCTCGGAAGAATCGAATGAGACCCCGATGACCGCGTTTGCGCCGAGCGTGCGTGCATGTTCCCTAAGCCGGGCAAGCGCCTCGTCCCGCGACTGGTTCAAAAGCTGGGTATACTCGCGGATCTCGCCACCGGCAAGGGATCGCAGGCCGGCGGTAATATTCCGGCCGAGACCCCTGCTCCTGACAATGAGGCCCCAGGTGAAGCCGAGGGTCTTTGTGATCCGATAACCGGGCAGGTAGGGTGTGCTGACCACCACGATGTCGTTTGTCATGGGCCATATGTTTGCATCGCCCTGCCTATAAATTTTTTTATAGCTATGGAAAATTTTATAGGTTATCCGGCCGACACGTACGTATGCCCCGGAAGAAGAAGCCGGATACATCCCTCAGGCAGCTCAAGGTGGTAGAAGATCCCGCCGCGATCAGAATGCTGTTTTCGGAAAAATATGCCGAGGTTCTCCGGCTGGTGGGCCCGGAAGAACTCTCCGTCTCGGACGTGGCACGGAGGCTCGGTGCCAATACCGGTTCGATCTATTACCGGATGAAAGAGCTGGCAAAGTGCGGTCTCGTCGCTTTGGTGCGGGAAGAGATCGATGGCGGGGTTGTCAAAAAATATTACCGGAAGACGGCGGTGAATTTCACTGTGAACCTCGCGAACCCTGAGAGTGCCGTCGCCGCAGCCGGGATGGGCATCAACGAGAAGTTCAAGGAGAAGCTGATCGCCTCGCTCCATTATTTCGGATACGACATCCTGCCCGGGGCCATGGAGAAAGCAAAAAAAGATCTGATGGCCTGGGATGAACGGTCCAAAGCGATCGTGAAGACACTGCAGCAGTCCGGCCTGGAAAACGAAGAGAGCGATCAACTGCTCGTTGCCAATACGTACGAGGTTGCCGTGTTCCTCCGGCTGCTCGAAGACCCGCAGTTCATCCGGCTCGTCAAAAAATTCCGTGGCCATTTCCGGAGAACCGGGTCATGATGATGCACGATGAATTCGCACGAATCGCTCAGGAACGGTAATGAATGAACGGATACGCCATTGAAAACAGGGAAGTGTCGTGGACGCTTTTCGGAATTCCCCTCCGGGGTACGATTACGGCACCGGCAGGCCGGGAAGCCGGGCCAGCAGTGATCTTTGTTGCCGGGAGCGGCCCGACAGACCGGAACTGGTGCTCGCCGCTCCTGCCGGGGACTAACGGGAGCGCGAAACTGCTCGCGGAGATGCTTGCATCGAAGGGTTTTATCACCCTGCGGTATGACAAGCTCGCCGCGAACCCGGAGATCGTACGTCACCAGGAGGATCTGACCGGAAGGATCAGCATGCAGAGCCATATCGATGAGCTTGCCGGTGCCGTCACGACACTCACCTTGGAGTTTGCGGTAAGCAGCCTCTTTGCCCTGGGGAACAGCGAAGGCTGCATCCACGCGGTGAATTACCAGCTGCAGAAAACCGGGGTGCCGTTTGCGGGACTTGTACTGACCGGCGCACCGGGAAGGACCGTCGGCGAAGTGGCACGGGGCCAGCTCGCGGCCCAGCTCGCAAGCCTCCCCGGATCCGGAGCGCATGTCATGGCGTATTACGATCGGGTCATCGCAGATTTCACGGCCGGGAAACCGATGCAGACCGATCCCGCGTATCCCAAAGAGATAAACCAGTTCCTGCGCACCCTGGAAAATCCGCTCAATCTCCCGTTCTCCCGGGAGTTATGGACCTACAGCCTGCCAGAGCATCTGGCAGGCGTCGATGTGCCCGTCCTGGTCCTGATCGGGAAAAAGGATATCCAGATCGACTGGATTGCCGACGGAAAACCGCTGGAAGCGGCGCTTTCTGGAAAACCGGATGCGGCACTGGTCTGGCCGGAACAGGCGAATCATGTCCTGAAGCACGAAAGCAGGAAACGGGAAGATCTCGACGCTGCTTCGGTCTATTCCCGGTATAATGCTGCTGATGCCGGGCTCGATACCGAGGCTTCGGACGCTATTCTTGGCTGGCTGACGAAGCACTCACGAGACTCTTGACGGATAGAACGGGGAGGATTGTCCCACCTGTTCCGCCTGTCAACGGTTTCGTGATGGCGGAGAGATCACCGGTGCTTTGCCCTGAACCGGGAAAGCCCGAAAATTGTGCCGGAAAATGTATTCCCGGCTGGATTACTCCCCGTACCACCACCGGATCCGCTCCCCGATAGCTGTAAAAGCCCGCTCATGGTTGAAGATATCAGAGTGCAGCGTTCCGGCAATGCATTCCGCCCGGGCGCCGGAACCGGCAGCAGCCCTGCAATCCGCGACAATCTCCGGCGCGTCACGCTCCGCGTACAGGATCGCCGCGGTTCCGGCCGCTTTCATGGGATCCCAGACAGGCAGGGCGGCCTGGACATCGATCAGGGTCGCAAGATCCGCGGGCCGCACCCGATAACTGCGCATGGCCCTGAGCATCTCCTGCGTCCGCTCGCCATAGGTCCGACTGAGCGAGGGGGAGATCCCGATCCGGTAATCCGCGTCGCTGATGAGTGCGAGACGACCCCCAAGCGAGTGACCGATGGCGGTCACCTTCCCGAAATTGCGGCAGGACCGGATCACCGTGGCAACGTCATCGGCAATGCCGGCATCCAGCGGGAGGGGGTGCTCCCCATGGCCGCGGAGATCAATTGCGTACGTGGCAAGCCCCGACCCGGCCGCAACGAACGCCAGTCCGAGCTGCTCCTCCTTGTTCCCCCCATACCCGTGCAGGACTACGGCTGCGCCCCGGGGCCTGTCCGGCCGGATGAGGATTGCAGGTATCCGGCAATCACCGGCGTCGATGAAGTTCCGTTCGATCTCCATGGAGAGAATATGGATGTTTCGGCCACAAAAAGCTGAAGAGGGGCGCCGGCCGGACCCCTGGCGGGGGCTCTCTCTTACGTCCCCTTCCGGTTTGCGTGGTACCGCGACAACGTGGCCTGCCGCTGGTCGAGGTATTTCGCGTCTTTCTTCCGGTCGTAGGGCGTTGCCGCCCGTTCGGTGGTGTAAAAGACCAGCTGGCCGACCGGCATATTGGCGTACACCCTCACCGGTCTCGTGTTCACGTTGGCCATCTCGAGCGTTATCGTGCCCCGGAACCCGGCATCGATCCAGCCCCCGGTCTGGTGGAGGGTGACCCCGAGCCGGGCTATGCTCGATTTCCCCTCGATCGTGGCGACGATGTTATCGGGCAGGCCGATGGTCTCGAGGGTCCGTGCCAGGACGAACGCGCCCGGTTCGATCACAAAGGAATCTGCCGAGGTCTCCTCTATCCCGGCACTGACGGTCGCGCTGTCGTACGGGTCGATAACCTCGGTGCTTTTCCGGTACCAGACAAAGTGGTTCCCGAGCCGGATATCGATGGAGTTCGGCTGGATGAGCGAGGGATCGAATGGATCGATCGTCATAAAGCCACGATCGATCCGGTCGCGGATCTGCCAGTCGACAAGGATCATGGCAGAATGATCTGCGCTTATTCTTCTTTAGTGCTCGTGTCCCGGGCGGGGGCCCGCGATAGTTTTACGGGGCCCGGACGGATGACCTGCGGGTGACGGAGTGCGGCAGAACCCCTATTCTTCCGGAGTATCGCGTTCCGGCCCGGAGATATCCCGGTCGAGCGAGGACGGGTCGATGTGCCACTCGCTCCTCCGGAGCAGGCCG
>Ga0335069_10010982_pt1 | contig 12810 bp, 12 predicted proteins | sample Lox_Sample_11_FD_206714 | JGI IMG/M metagenome (GOLD analysis project Ga0335069, IMG submission 206714) | Soil microbial communities from Loxahatchee National Wildlife Refuge, Florida, United States - Lox_Sample_1.1 | ecosystem: Environmental > Terrestrial > Soil > Wetlands | place: USA... | reverse complement strand
TGGCTTTTGCTGTCTTTTGCTTTGCTTTCAGGTCATTCCAGCTTTCCTTTGTTTCAGCCTCCAGCTTTGACCCTTGCTTCTTGACCTTCTTGCTGAGCGCCGCGATCTTCTTATCCATTGCCCGGAGGTCCTTTTCCAAATCCTTCTTGTAGGCTTCCATCGTTCCTTTCGACTCCTCAGCCCCCGCGGTGCTCCCCTTCATCCCGGGTTTGCCCTCTTGTCCTGTCGCCATGGACTTCTGGGCTGACTCCCCGCTTTGCTGCGAGTACGTTGGAAGCGCCCAGGCCGTCGCGAGCAGGCATACCGTCAACAAGAACAATCCAAAGACTTTGCAACGTTTCATTCACATACCTCCCCATCCGTATTTGCGACCCGCGTAATCAGCCAGTCAATGAGAGAGAATCTCCACTCGCGGATGGCTGGACTGGGCGTGCACTACGAGACGGTCGCATAGTGACAGGTTGTGTTCGGACCGGGACAAAGTCAATAGCAGCGGTGATCCATCTCTCCATCAAGCTGAGGCACGAAAATGCGTTGGATTACCCTTCCGCTGTTTCCTGTTTCTTTTTTTCGTATGCTTCTATACCGGCCTGGACTGCGCTGGTAATACGCCGTTTTTTGTCCTCAATGAGGCCTTTTCCGTTCTCCAGCGTGGAAATGACCGCATCTTTGATCTGCCCGTAGTAATCGTCGGCCTTCCTCCTCGCATCCCCCGCGAAGCCCCTGATCTGCTCGCGTGTTTCCTTGCCGGTCATCGGAGTAACCAGTAGCGCGACACCTGCGCCGATCAGTCCGCCCAGAAGGAACGAAGATACCACCGAACATACCCCGCTTGATCCTTCGTGTTCCATAGCAACCCTCCTTTTGTTCTGCTGTTGTGTCCTGGAAGCGTTATACAAACTACCTTTCTTTCATTGCGCCTTCACTGGAAGTAAAGGCAGGGAGTGCATCTTCCCGCTGCTAGCCTTCGGAGAACGCGCTGTCAGGGCGTTCTTGAAAGTGCCGGGTTTCGGCCGCACGGCGTCAGTGATGCCCTTGTCCTTCATGCTGGTGGTGTCCTCCTCCATGTTCTTCCCCGCCTCTTCCTTCACCACCCCCGTGCCTCTCTTCTCCGTGTCCCATGCCCCGCTCTTCGGGTTTTCCATGCCAGCCCTCTCGCCATTGCCTATCGCGGGCCCAGTATTGCTGGCGTTCCCATCCTGCCCAGTTTTTTTTCATCTGTCCGTACGGTATCCGGCGGTATCCCGGGGGCACTCTACGATAGTCCGGAGGAAGCCGCAGGAGCGGTGGGGGCACCCTTTCCGGTGGAAGATTGAGCCATGGGCCATTATAGGAGTGAGCCCTGAACCAGTGGCCTTCATATGGACGATACCAAAAACCCCCGTAAAAGAAAATCTCCGCGGTAATGTCAGGTATCATGTAAACGTAGGTTCCCGGTATGACCACGACCGGAGGGGACGCAGGTATGCTGTACGGGGGCGGAGGACCTATATGGATATCCACGCTGACCTGGGCATCACTTGCTGCAGGTATCCAGACGCCGAACAGAAGTAAAGCTCCGATCAGAAAGACGCGCGACTCATTTCCTCTCATACGACGTCCTCTCCTTTTGCATGAATGTCGCATTCGTACATAGATTAATCACTCATCAGCCTCGCTGCAAGGCCAGCCGAAAGCATCAGAATATGTATCGACCAGCCGTTGAGCCTACTTGATGCCCCCAATGAACATACATGAAGAGGTCATTACATGGACGTCGAATTGCGAACGCGGCAAAATGAAAAGGTGGGAATGTGCGGCGTTGACCTAGTGCTCTCCTGCCTGCGGCCTCAGTACGATAATACCGGGTTTGCCCGTTATGTATGCTCTGAAATCCTGGTCGATCACCTTTCTCTGGGATGGCAAAGAGCAAGCGTGGCGGAAACAGACAGTCCTCCTTCTTTTGATCAGAATGCCCACGTGTGACACGTCGAGGCCTCGCGTCTTCGCATATATGCCAATGTAATCGCCTGTTCTTAAGCGACGAATGATTTCGATATCAATTTCTTTGCGTGGAATGTATGCGATGTCGCGCTCCTCCGGGCTTATTCCGGGGAGAAAGTAGGTTCCATCCCCCCGATCATTGAGTCTCTTGCGAACGTGCCTGACATGTTGCCTGCCGATATCGGCGGTTACGTCACAGACCCGGGAGTTTCTCTGGGTCCAGTCAGTGAAAAAATGGTTCCTGGTCTCGTATCCAGCGTTGCCTCCGCGGTATCTGATCACCCGCAGCCTCTGTTTGAAAGATTTGAAACTGTCAGACTGGCGCATGGCTTCGACGTAATCGAGGTACGTGAAGCAATCAACAGCCTCCAGGTTGACGGTAAAAACTTCTGGCGTGCTTACGCCACCCGTCAGAGTGGATTCCCTGTAGGGAATACCCAGGAACTGCGCAGAGAGAAACGCTACCCGTCTGCCTGCAGGTGAGATCTTTTCGGCAGCAGCAAGCATGTCACCGAGATCCTGCCGGCTCCACTTGCCGAGCAAGACCCTTACCCTCTGCCTTTGCGCTTGTGTAGTCATGGTGGACCAGTCCGATAGTATACCACGCTGTGACCGCTTCCGACGGATTGACTATTCTGTTGCATAGATGGAGTGATTGTGAGAGAAATAAGAACAGCGCACCTGCCATGAAAGTCGTCGACGTTCACACCCACGGCATAGACGGATTCGACACGAGAAGCAGCACTGTTGATGGTATGTTACGAATAGCAGAAATCCACGGTGCAGCAGGTGTTTCGAAAATCGTGCTGTCAATCTACCCCGCACCGATACGGGAAATGCGGCGGCAGATAGAACTGGTGCGAGAGGCAATGGAAAGGCAGGTTCACGGGTCAGGAGTCGCTGTTCACGGAGGCGGAGCCCGTATTCTGGGTGTTCATCTCGAAGGGCCATTCTTGAACCCGACACGGTCTGGCGCGCTTAATCCCTCTTTCTTTATTGATCCGGAAGAGCGTGTATTTCGTGAACTCATAGAAGGGTTCGAAGATAGCATCGTAGTTATCACGGTCGCCCCGGAGCGAAAGGGGGCTGGTGCACTCATACGAAAAGTTTCCGACCTGGGTATCGTGGTCAGCATGGGTCACTCCGACGCTACGTACTCTGAAGCAGAGGCTGGTCTTAATGCAGGGGCTCGCGGGATCACACATCTCTTTAACGGGATGAGAGGATTTCATCACAGGGAACCGGGGCTGGCAGGCTTTGGGCTATTGAACAGGCATATCTACGTGGAAGTCATAGCCGATCCTTTTCATCTGCATGACGCAACACTTAAACTGATCTTTGAAATGAAGGAGCCCAATAAAATAGTCCTGGTTTCCGATTCAGTGAAGGAGACGCGCACGGCTGGGGGATATGGAAGAATAGATGATCCTTCGGGCAGACTCCAGGGCGGCAGCATGACCATAACCGAGTCGGCTCGAAGACTTGTGGCGCTGGGTTTGCGCGAAAATACGGTCATGAATGCTGTTACGAATAACCCGAGGCAATACCTGATGCTCAAAGCCTAGTGCGAAACCCCAAATTCCAGGCGTGAAATTCCAAACAAATATGCGAATATCAAATGTCCCAAGACTTAAACGCCGTCTGAGAGAATTTTGAATATTAGGACTTGTTTAGAATTTCGATATTGCGATTTAAAATTTAACGTGGATGAATTTCATTCACGTTACCAGAGCGTGGTGACAATATCGATCAACTCAGGAAACGTGTCCAGGGTAAAATCTGCGCCGTCGGTGAAACCTGACGAACCGTACCCGTAGGTGACAGCCGCAGTCTTTACGCCCGCGCCGCGGCCGGCCTCAATATCATAAGAGGTATCGCCTACCATTAAGGTTTCTTCTGCCGGAACGCTGAATTTTGAAAGTACAGAGAGTATGGCCTGAGGACTCGGTTTCCGTTCAGGGCCTGAATCTCCTCCCACAACCAGATCGAAATATTGCAGAAGCCGGAGTTGTCTGAGTGTCTTCATGGTGAATACTTCCAGCTTGTTCGAGACAACAGCCTTCTTGAAATCCTTCAGTCGCTGGAGGGTATCCTCCACCCCCGGGTAGGGCGCGGAATAGACCGCTATGTGTTCCAGGTAATATTCTCTGAAATGCTTGCGGATAGTGGCGGGGTCAACCCCCAGGCTTTTCCACTCGTCAAATTTCTTCATAATGAGGGTCATGCCTTCACCCAGTATAGTTTCTATCTCGGTGCGCGAGATAGGCGGGATCCCGTGCAGACCTATCGAGTAGTTAAACGCGTTGGCGATATCGGTTGCCGAGTCCACGAGGGTACCGTCGAGGTCAAAGAGTATTAGCTGGAGGGCCACGCAATAATGTAATGGAATTGTTTCGAATGCGCAAGCAGGCAAGATGGTAAAGGGGGAAGAGCGGTCAGCCCGCCACAAATGCTTCCACTTTCTTTGTTTCTGCCATTTGCCTCACCGTATATGAATAGTTATTTCTTGCGTTCATCAGTCCTATCCTTAAGGTATTTCTTGTACTCCTTCAACAGGATATAGGCATACTCTCTACGGACGCGGCCTGAGGAAGGGATATAGTTCTTCATCGCTTCCAGCCTTGTGATGATCTCCTCTGCAGTGGCATCGTTGGCTTTGCGGTCCTCTGCGTGGAGTTCGGCCAGTATTTCGTCCAGGCCAAACACGCCGGCCTGCGTATCATCAGCAAATTTCAATATGCGCCAACTAACTGGTGGCGGGGTGTAGTCGTCCCCTCAGTCTGCTCAACCGGCATCAAAGTGTGCCACAGGTACCACCTCCTTCAGGGTTGCCCTTTTTGCTGCTCATCTCGGGTAAGCCGCAACGACAGCGATGAAGGCATTATCTTTGCCTGTATTGGTGAACGCATGGGGTACGCCTGCGGGGAGCCATATCGCATCCCACGTCTTCACCGCTCTTTCTTCGTCGCCCACTTTCATCGACCCTTCGCCTGAAAGCATGAAATAGACTTCCTCTACAGCATCCACATGCTCTTCGAGGGTATTGCCGGGTGGCACCACTGCCCACGCAAAAAATTCCATGGATTTCATAAAATGAGAAGTAAGCAGCATGCGGGCAATGCCTCCGCGATGAGCTACGTAAGTTGTTCTTTCGGCTTCCGGGCTTTCTACATTCACGACGATCATTTCTTGTGCTCCTTTGGATCGGGGTTGCTGAATTATAGCATCCGCTGAGACGGTGTCAAGCGTGCTGCGAGCCCTATGCAATCCATATTCAATCATTGACAACAGGGGCGGGAGGCGCAATACTAACATAGAAAAAATGAATCGACACGGACGCAGACAACAGAAGCAGACAACAGAATAGGAGGTGAAGTATGGAAAGCGACAAGAAGGTTCTGATCTACTCGACGCCGACCTGACCGCACTGCAAGAGGGCGAAAAAGTTCCTCGAGGAGAATGGTATCTCCTTTCAAGACGTGGATGTTGCAGCAGATAAAACAGCACGCGAAGAGATGTCCCGGAAAGCAGGACAGATGGTAGTACCTGTTTTCGATATCAACGGAACAATTGTGGTCGGATTTTCTGAGAGCAAATTGAAGGAAGCTCTCGGGCTCTAATCTCTCTTTCTGTGGGGTCTTACATGTACGATGTGGCCATCGTCGGCGCCGGACCTGCGGGCCTGACAGCAGCAGTCTATAGCGCAAGGAAGAAGCTGAGCGTACTCTTGATCAGTAAGGATGTGGGCGGCCAGACACTCTGGACGAACGAGATAGAAAACTATATGGGTTATCAGTTTATAGAGGGAGCGGAGCTCATTGAGAAATTCGAGAGGCAGGTACGCCAGTTTCCCATAGATGTGAAAATAGAAGAAGAGGTTGTCGGTTTAGAAAGAGTGGAGGGCGGCTTCGGGTTACAAACGGCAGGAGCAGGAAGCTACCAGGCAAAGACAGTGATTATTGCCAGCGGTAAACGGCCTCGGTCGCTTGGCGTTCCAGGAGAAGAGCGCTTGCGGGGTCGGGGAGTCACCTACTGTTCCACGTGTGATGGCCCGCTGTTCGAGGGAATGAAAGTGGCTGTGATCGGCGGCGGCAACTCGGCCGTAGAAGCGGTCATCGATATGCTGAAGATTGCAGAACATGTGTATATGATTTCGCTTACGCCCCTGACGTGCGACCAGATCCTCCGTGAACGGGTCAAAGAAGGCACGAATGTTACAGTCTTCACTGAACACGAAACCCAGGAGGTGCTGGGTGATTCTTCTGTGTCAGGCATCCGCATCAAGGATCTCAAAACGGGTGAGGAGCGGACACTGGAAGTACAAGGAGTCTTTGTTGAAATCGGATTAATTCCCAACTCTGATCTGGCGAGGGACCTGCTCGGGCTCAATAAGGTTCGTGAGATCGAGGTGAACTGTTCCGGAGAGACCGGGGTTCCGGGTTTGTTTGCAGCCGGAGACGTCACTGATGTTCCTGAAAAGCAGATTGTTGTTGCAGCAGGCGAGGGAGCCAAGGCTGCCCTGCAGGCCTACCGTTATCTTCAAAAGTTCGGATAGATTCACGCTTACTCTACCGGGCCTCTCAGGAAGTCACAAGAGGCCCTCCTTCCGCAAGGCCATTTTTCGCCCGAATGGGCGGGTCAAAACCGGGTATCGCCAAGTTGCCATAATCAAAGGTGATTTTTTCTGAGCATTTTCCTGGCAGGTAATCATATCAGAATATTCAGTTTACCGGATATTAGTTGAAACCATTGGGCTTTTGCGATTGCCACACCATGGGGCAAATTGAAAAAACGTTAGTAAAAATGGGCGCTTGCGCATCTATCTCGACAAATTTTTTACAAGTTTTCAACAGGATTTGTGGAAAACTTCTCTAACTCAGCGAGTTTTCAGATGTATCCCTTAGATCTGCCTGCGGGATATGGAGTACGTGTGAAAGGTCAAAGTTTGTGGTGTAGTGTGACCCGAACGACGCAGCACATTTGCTTAGCTAAAATATGCTGCTAGCCGATAATTCTTGTGAGATGGGCGAAGCGTTCGGACTGAACCGGTCAGCCAGCGCACTGTTTTGAAATAAGGATTGGTCATGGAGAAAATCTCCCTTGTCCGAAGGAGAAAACAGGCCGCGGAGCGGCCCGCGCCTGATCCTGTCGTTGAGAAAGAGGCCCAGAAAGAACCCACGCAGTCCAAGAAGACGGCACGGCAGTGGTTTGAGGAAGGTATGGCCTGCGATGGTGCCAGGGCAACATCGGACAAAGCGATTGAAGCCTACAAACAGAGTCTGCAACTGGACGAGAATCTAACCGATGCGCACGTTAACCTCGGGTTTGCATATCTTGAAAAAGAACTCTACGAAGAAGCCTTGAAATGTTTCACCAAGGTAGCCGAACTCGAAGGCGATAATCCCGAATCATACAACAACCTCGGCTACGTCTATGAGAAGATGGACCGGCTGGGTGCCGCAAAGCAGATGTACGAGAAAGCGCTGCAGGTGCGGCCTGATGATGTCGAAGCATTGATCAACCTCGCCCACATCGCGGACCTGCAGGGGGACTATCAAGGCTCCCTCGGCTACTATCAGATGGCAATCAAAGCCCGTCCTGATGCAGTGTCAGCGCATTTCTGTCTTGCCACATTGTACGATCGCCACGATATGTTCGATGAAGCCGTCGAAGAATATCAGAGGGTTGTCAAGTTGGATCCCGCACATGTAAAGGCTCTGCTCAACCTGGGAAGCCTGCTGACCAAACAGGGCCAGTACCGAAAAGCTATAGAGTGCCTCCAGCGCGTGCTGGGGGTATCAGGGGACAATGCGGACGCACACAATAACCTGGGTGCGATTTACGAAGAACTGGGAAGATACCATGATGCGGTGACAGCGTACGAAAAGTCTATCTCTATAGACTCTTTCCACGAAGATGCTCATTTTAACCTCGCCAGGCTCGAGTATTACCAGTATGCCGCAAACCCCGGGGCTTACAAGAAGGAACCGATCGCACGGCGACTCCAGTTCGTGCTTTCCATGAACCCGAAGAATGCGAAAGTGGAACAGCTCCTCCAGAAACTTCAGCAGACGTAATAGTGGACAGGAAATGAGGAATTGATAACGCGAAGAAGCGGACCGGTCTGTTAAGTGTTGTGCAGCCTATTGAACCCGCCCGCTTCTTCGGTTCTTCTCAGATGTTCGCGCTCACCGCTAGTGCGACTTTAGATACTCGAGGCAAAACTTAAGGACTTCATCGCCGGGAAGTCCTTTTGCCTTCATGTTATTCGCGTACTCATCCAGCAGGGGCCTTACCTGGGCAGCCCATCGCGCGTCTTCCTCTTTTGAGAGGGCTATGATTTTGCTACCCCGCGCCTGTACCAGATCCATGGCTTCTTTGTCTATCTCATCCCATGCCTTGCCCTCTTTCTCGATCCACTCCTCGTTGATCTTCTCGATTATTTTCTGATCCACAGGAGAGATGGAATTCCACTTCGCCTTGTTCATGACGACAAAATGTGCAGAGGTGTAAGCCGCCCCGTAATCCAGCGTATGGCTGCTGACGACTTCTGCCAGCTTCCATCCTTTCATCGCCTCAAAAGGACAAAGAATGGCATCTGCGACGCCTTTGGAGAGGGCGTCGTATGACTCACCCATTGGCATGCCGACAGGCGCGCCCCCAAGAGCCAGAGCAATGTTCGCTGCTACACCTTGAGATCTGATCTTGAGACCTTTGACATCTTCGAGCTTCATGACCGGTTTCTTGCTGTGAAGGAGACCCGGGCCGTGGCTGTAAAAATAGAGGACCTTCGTCTCATCCCATTCCTTAGGCTTAAACTTGTTGTAGAATGCATTGGTCATGTGCGTTGCCTGCGTGGCGCTCTTGTAACCGAGAGGGAGACCGACAACCTCGGTGAGCGGAAACTTTCCTCTGGTATAGGCCGCATCAGCGAGACCGATGTCGGCGATGCCCTTAACCAAGCTGTCGTATGTCTGCACGGCAGGCGTAAGCGTGTTGTTGGGGTACACCGTTACCTTCACCCGTCCATTGGTCCTCTTTTCAACCTCCTTACACCAGTCATTGACTACCTGACTCTGCCGGTGCGGAGCCGGAAACATGGTCGAATAGCGGAGCGTAATGGTTTTTTCTTCGGCTGCGCCTCCCTGACTAGGGATGAGGCAGATAAGAAAAGCCAGCATGATAAGACCGATGCCAACAACAGAAAACTTTTTCATAACAATTCCTCCTTCGTAGTGAATACAGGTTAAGGATAGAACAAGGTGAAGGCAGAAGCAGGCAGAGGAAAAAACGAAATAAAGGTTGAGACAAAGCGTACACCACTTTCGTTTTTATCTTAACCTTCGCTTCAGCCTTTACCTCAACCTGCTTTATCTTTTTCCTGTTTTCTGTCTTAGACCAGGTCCTCCGGATTTGGAATAAACTTCTTCAGATCTATCCGTTTCATTACATCCTCAGGTATAGCTGCCACAGGGGGCAGATCCTTGCGGAACGGCTTTGCGGTCGCGTCTATGCCCACTTTTGTCACGACAGCCTCTTGCGCTGACGACAGATCAAGGTCCGTACCGAGCACGCCCGGCAGGATCATTACGTCCCTGTCTGCCTGCACCCTTGTGGCGAGCGCCCAGGTCATTTGGGCACCATTGTCCAGGTCGATGTCGGTATCAACGCAGACAACGTACTTGAGGTACAGGTCATTGGCAAATGCCGCAAGGATAGCCTGTTTTGGCTGCCCCGCATGTTTCTTATCGATTTGAATAAACCCGTACCACCAACCTGCTGCCGCGATGAATTTGAATTTCTTTACGTCGGGTACGGCCTCTTTAATTTTGCGGTTCATAAAGGAATGTTGCGGGATACGGCCCATCAGCATACCCTTGCTCGGCCAGGCTCCCATGTCGTGCACGATCGGGTTCTTCCTATGGGTTATCGCTGTGATCTTTACAGGGTGGCGCATGGCCACCTGGTGGTACTTGGTGAAATCACCCCACGGGCCTTCCTGCTCCCGGACACCCGGGGGGATGACGCCTTCTATGATGATCTCGGCACGTGCGGGCACAAGTACGTCGCTTGTCTCGCATCTCACCACCTCAAGGGGCTCTCCCATCAGGCTTCCCGCAATGTCAAATTCTGAAGGTGGATGGCTCACACGGCTCTGAAAAGCGGTAGCCCACGCAGGATGAAGCCCTATGGCAAATGCGATAGGCATCGGCTCGTTGCGTTCCATGTAATCATTATAGATGTGCCAGAAATGACGACCGGGCGTGATGTGAGTTACACCGAGGTGCGGCTTTTTTACCATGAAGCGGTAGTGAGAGCAATGGGGAGCATTTATCTTTCTATCCATCACTATGCCCACCGCCCTTGTGAGATAAGGCGCTTCGCCCTTGTGATGAGTGATAAAAGGGAAACGCGTCATATCCGCCTTTTTGCCCGTGAGTACAACATCCCTGCAAGGAGCATCTTCTTTCTTGATCTCCTTTGCGGGATACTTATTCAGCCGGATTGCCTCCTCTTCCTTCTCGCCGTAAAAGTCTTCAACTCTTTGCGGAGGGATACCAAGGGCGAGGCTGTACTTGGTGGCGCTGGTCTCGGTATTACATACGACAGGCGTGCTGTACCCTTTCACCTTCTCGAAGAGAACCATGGGGTATTTGCCCATAAGGTCCAGTTTCTTTACTATTGCGGTGATCTCATACTTGGGATCAACCTCCCGCGTGACCCTCACGAACTCCTGCGGCAGCTCTCTTTCGCAATCCGCCATGAACGTCCTTAAATCTCTCGCCATTAATAAGCCCTCCTTAAGGAACACATTTCACGCTAAAGTAACTACTTCTTCCAAGCGCCGATTTCTTTCAGATATTTTTCCGCTCCCGGGTGAAAAGGAACAGGTGTGGCCTTCGTCATATTCTCAATTGTAAAATCACCTGTTGTCGAAGCGTGGATCGCATAGTAGTCCTGCCGGTGTTCCCAGAGATTTTTCAGGAATCGATATACAAGATCTTCACTCACGTCAGCATGCGTGAAGATGCTGGTGGCAAATCCGTAGACCGGCGTATCCTGGTCCATTCCTTTGTATGATTTTGCTTTGATGATCCTCTTGTAATAGTAAGGGTGTTCCGGAAGTATCTTGTTAAATGCCTGTTCATCCACCGGTACCACGCGTGCGGGCGTAAGCTGTGAAAGCTCCATGTAGGAGGGCATCGGATAAGCTCCTCCAAGAAAGCCACCGTCCAGGCTCCCGTTCTGTATGCCCTCGACTACTTCTTTGAAGACATAGTAGTACGGTTTGAAATCGTTTTTTGTCACACCATGCGCTTCAAAAAAAAGAAGAGCGCTTGTGGAGACAGTGCTGCCCGGCCCTCCGATGCCTATGCGCTTGCCTTTGGCATCTGCAAAGGATTTGATGGGGCCCCTGGCAGGTACAGCAAAGTACTGGTCCGATCCGTTGATAAAACATATCGCCCGCAATGTTGAGAAGGGCTTACCCGCGTATTCGCCAAGCCCCTTATACGCACGATAGCCGTCAGGCGTGCCGAAAAGAGCGAATGCCGGTTTTTTGCCTGCCTCCCTCTGCATCATGCGGCGGACCATCTCCATGGTTCCTGTGGCTGCCTCATGAACGAAGTTGACATCGGTCATGTATTTATTGGTAACTGCCGCCACCCCGGCGCCGAGCACGTAGACTGTTCCCCCTGAGGGCGGCGTATATAAAGGAGCAAGTTCCGCAGCTCGGGATGTGCTCGTTGCCAGTACCGTGACTGCGAATATTAAGCTCACTAAGGTGATCAGGATGATATCTTTCATTTTGATCCTCCCACGCTCTTGCTGGTCGCTTGTCTCCTGCAAGATGCTCAAGGCTGTTCACCGCTTACCCCTGACTGCTCACTTGCTGCTGCTCTTAGGCCACTCCCGGTATGATATTGCCCCCTGAGGGGAAGATCGCAACATCAGCCTGCGGCATCTTGTTCGCAGCCATATCCACTGCCTCGGGGAGCGTGCGAGCGTGAGTGAACTTCATCATCCGTACGGTCTCTGTCGGCAGCCCTTCGGTGACGTGTATCACGTCAAACTTCTCTGCGAGTTCCTTGAAGAAGACCACCTGCATAATATACGAGATGCCAAACGAGGTTAGCTGGTCGGGAATCTTCCCGGCGATCAACCTGCGGTGAAAATCAGTGGCGGTTTCAGAACTCGCCATCTCCTGGACGAGAGGCAGTATCGGACCGGCCTCCTTTTGAGGGGCGACCCAGATGATGATGCCTCCCGAACGGGTGCAGTAGCCGGCCATGGTCAGGGCCTTGGTAGCCTGCACGGCGATTTCCAGGGGATACGCCGACGTGATCGTCACATCAGCGACCTTGGCAAGAGGAACGAAGTAAAGGGACGCCGCGAACTTGGCAGCCTCTCTGTGCTCAGCCACCGTTTCTCCTGCGAACGCGCGAATGATTTCTTTCCTGTCGTTGATGACGAGATCGAGCTTGAACGCGAGCCGTGCCAGTCGTCCTGCGTCGGTGATCTCTTCGTAAAAAGGATTGCCGTCCATCACGTTTACTTTGGCATATCGATGACGAATCCAGGCGAAATGATGATCTGCTACTGCCCGATAGGAACAGACGCCGGGCATTATAATCTTGTTTCCGCCACCGAAGCCTGCAGTGGGATGCGGCATACACTCACCAACGCCCACGATCAGGTCACCAAAGGCCACGTGAGGGTTGATCTCGATCAGAGCGCCCCTGTGGGTTCGACCGATGACAACGTTTTGTGTGGAGTAGGGATCGTGGGAGACGAGCCGTTCACCCAACCGTTTTGCGACTTCCTCGC
>Ga0335069_10010981_pt1 | contig 12810 bp, 8 predicted proteins | sample Lox_Sample_11_FD_206714 | JGI IMG/M metagenome (GOLD analysis project Ga0335069, IMG submission 206714) | Soil microbial communities from Loxahatchee National Wildlife Refuge, Florida, United States - Lox_Sample_1.1 | ecosystem: Environmental > Terrestrial > Soil > Wetlands | place: USA: Florida... | reverse complement strand
TTGATAGGCCGGATACGTCTGCGCCGAGAGGCCACTCGTTGGGTTCGTGATAATTCCGTAGAACGGATTATTCACGTAGGTATTCAGCGCTGCAATCTGGCTGGAGTTGTAATGCTCGATCTGCGGTCCCAGGTAATCGAGATAGTTGGCGCCACCAAAGTACAAGTGAGTGCCTTTCTTGCCGACATAGCCGACGTCGAGCAGAATGTTCGAGGGCAACTCCTGCTGGATATCGAAACTCCACGATTGCTCATACGGATTTGGCGAGTCGATGCTCGGAACCGGACCGGCCGCGCCGAATCCGACATCGTTCAGCAAACCTAGCGAGTTCCCAGGTGGCAGCTTCACGCCGTTCGGGAACGGGTTGCTCAATCTCCCATACGGAGTCGCGCCGTCGCTCGGGTTCAACGCAAACCAGCCTGTGGTTTCGTCATATCCCTGCCACCCCAAAGCACCCGTGCCCGAAGCTCCACCCTTGACCGTCGAATAGAAAATCCCATAACCGCCGCGCAGCACCGTCTTGGGAAGGATCTGATAAGCGAAGCCGATTCGCGGTCCGATGTCGCCGAAGTCCGTGTTGAAGTTGTTGCGGTTGCTTGGGCTCATGAAAATCTCGCCGCCATGCAATGTTCCCAAACCGGGAGCGGTGACCGGCGATGTCACGTTGGGATCGAACGCGTTCATGCGGTTATACCGCTCGCTGCGCGGCGTGCTCACGTCGTAGCGCATCCCCAAATTGAGAGTGAGTTTCCGGTTGACCTTCCAGTTGTCCTGCGCAAAACCGCCGTACTGGAAACTCTGGGTGCTGACGTAATTCGGAATTTCGTATTGGCCCCAAGAGCCGGGGCCCCCGACGCCGGTCATGAAGCTCGCGATGGCGTCGCCGCCGCCGGAGTACGGAAATTGAGATGTGCCCGTGAAATCATAAGAAAAGTAGCCGCCCGGAGTGCCCGGCTGCGTGTAGTTGGTGTTATGCAGACGGCCGTCGAATCCGAATTTTAGATCGTGCGAGCCCTTGACCCAGTTCAGTGTCGCCAGAAGCTCGTGTGTTGCGGTTCCTTCGCGTTCGTAACTCCAAGGCTGTGTTCCGAGGTTGGTGCCGCCCGGCGAAGAATAATTCCCCAGGATAATCGCCGGAACGAACGGAATTCCGGAGGCATCCATGTACGACGGCATGCCGAAATTGGTGGGCGAGGCCTGCCCTTTGTATTGCGATTCCGCCGCGATCGTTTGGGAAAAAACGTAGCTGCGTGCCAACCCATAAGATGCCGTCAATAGCATCGTTGGACTGAACGTGTGGGTATGATTGACTGCGACCAGATTCGCGTCGCCAGGATTCGGCCCGCCCGTGCAGGGGTCCGCCACGTTTCCGTAGCAGTTAGGACTGGGTAAACCGGGAGACCACGCGCGCGAATAACGTGCTGCCAAAAGGTCTTTCTCGCTGAACCGTTGGTCGATTTTGATGTCGAACTGGTTGCCCGAGCCGTGCGAAGCTGCCGCCCCTTGCCAGTTCGTGTACTGGTTGTAGTTGGTCGTTCCCGGCGTGCCCAGATTCGGCAACGGGAAGTACTGCGCCAGCTTGAGCGCGACCGGGTCGATCAGGTTGCCGGGCCGCGCCGGCAACTGGAGATTGGTGCCATTCAGACTTGGGGCGCCCGGGCTCATGTAAGTGATCAGATTATTGAAGGGAATGTATCCGGATCGCACCGGCCCACCATCGCTGGCGTTATAGACACCCGTATACGGATCCCAAATTTGGCCCGCCGCCGCTGAGCACATGCCATTCTTGTCGAAGGATCCGCCGGCGTAAGTGCAGAGCTCACCCAGATTGCCCGTCCGTTCCGCCGCGCTCGGCACGCCCGATGTGAAACTGCTCAGCGTGGCCTGGCGGGTGCCGTCGTAATCGAAGAAGAAAAACGTCTTATCGTGACGGATCGGCCCGCCAACGGTGCCCCCAAAGTTGTTCTTCTTCAACGGCGGAATCGGTAGCCCGGCCGCATTGTTGAAGAAATTGTTGGAGTCCAGTACCTGGTTGCGCAGGAAGTCGTATCCACTTCCATGGAACTGATTGGTACCAGAGCGGATCACCATGTTGACGACGGTCGCGCCCGTGAAACCGTACTCCGCGCTGAAATTCGATTCCTGCACCACAAATTCCTCGACCGCATCCACCGAGGGTGTATACAGAGGGAACAGAATGCCGCTGTTTTGTTCAAAATTCGTTGTGGTCACGCCATCCATCAGGACGTCGGCCGTGGCGTTGCGGCTGCCGTTTGAGATGAAATTGTTGGCCGTGCAGAGGTTGCAGGTGTTGTCGACCTCCGTCACCCCGGGCGTTAGAATTACCAGGTCCGTAACCGAACGGCTGACCAGCGGAAGATCGTTGATGAATTTCCGGTCCACAACCTGGCCGGTGACGGCGTCCTGCGTGGAAAGCACCGGCGCGGCCCCGGTAATCTCCACCGTCTGCGAGGTGGCGCCCACCTTCATCGAAAAGTTCACCGTGACGTTCTGGTTGATGTCAACTTTGATGCCGGCCTGGTCTTGTGATTGGAAGCCCTCGGCCTCCACTGTCAGTTTGTAGGCTCCAGGCGGGACACTGCGGAACAGGTAGCGTCCGGTCGAATCGCTGGTTGCAGAAAAGGAGAATCCTTTCTGTTCGTCGACCAGCTTCGCCTGTACGTTAGGAATTACGGCGCCGGTCGGATCGGTGATCAGTCCCGAGACCGTGCTGGTGTACAACTGTCCCCAAACTACTGTCGACAACAGAAGGAAACATAGAACCGGCCAGTTCTGTAATCTGTGCATCTTCGCTCCCGTCACGATTCGTTGATTTTCGGTACCCCACCGACATACCCTGATTTGGGTGAAACTTTATCCCAAACTTGCGCCTGGTGTCAACATGACGGACGCGAAACGGTTGTTAAGAAATGAGGACGGTACTATACCGTTGCCCCCCAGAAGACCGGGTTGGATCGCGAAACTGGTACTGGCCGGGCTCGCGTTAAGTCTAAACCTCTCGACGCGAGCCGCAGACGGGCACGCGGAAGAAGCCCACGACTGGCTGGTCTGGTTTCGTGAAAACCTCCAGCAAAACCTGCAATTTTGGGTGGACCACGCCACGGACCACGAATACGGCGGCGTGCTCGGAGAACTGGATCGTCAGGGCAACCCGACACCACCTGGCGATAAGTCGGTGGTTCTGATTTCGCGCACTCTGTGGTCGTTCTCCGAGGCCTATCGCCGATATCCTAACCCCACCTACCAGCGGATGGCGGCGGAGTGCCTCAAATTTATGCGCGACAAGATGTGGGACAAAGCCAATGGTGGCTATTACTTTTCAGTAACGCGCGAAGGCAAGCCGATTGACTCAACCAAGCAGTTGAATCCGATGTCATACGTCTTGGAGGGGCTGGCGCAATACGCTCTGGCTTTCCACGATTCCCAGGCATACCGGGAGGCGCTCGATTTGTTCGATCGGATCGACCGCCACGGGCACGACAATGAATACGGCGGCTACAGAATCGCGTTCACGAAGGACTGGCATTGGCTAAAGGACTACGAAGATGGTCCCAACGCTTCCGGTTCGTTCGGGCGCAAGTCGTACGATTGGCACCTCGGTCTGGTAGAGGCCTTCGCGACCCTTTATGACGTGACGGGAGATGCGCGCGTCCGTTCGCGTTTGAACGAGTTGCTCGATATCTTCGTGAACAAGATCGTCGATCCGGAAAAGGGCTATGGCCGGTATTACTTCACGCAAGATTGGAAAGTTGCCGATCGAAATGGGGATTCGAGGGATTGCGAATACGGTCTCGACCTGGAAGCGAGCTGGCTGCTCACAGAGGCGGCCGAACGGGTGGGCCGGAATCAGGATGCCAGGATCCGGCGCGCCAGTCTGGCGCTGGTGGATCATGCCCTACGTGACGGTTTTGATCGGGAGCACGGCGGCATCTACCGCACCGGTCCGGCAGATGGGCCGGCGGCAAATCGCGACGTGGAGTGGTGGCAGCAGGCGGAGGCGCTGGTCGCGTTCCTGAATGCTTACCAGTTCACAGGCGATACCAAGTATTGGCACGCATTTGAATTGGAGGCGCACTTCGTCAAGGATCACTTTGCGGACCACCAGTATGGCGAGTGGTACACGGGAATTTCGCGTGATGGCAAAGTGAACACGGAGAAAGCCGGGCCATGGAAAGCTCCCTACCACGTGACTCGCGCCAGTTTGGAAGTGATCTCGAGACTTGGCGGAACGCTCTGAAACATGGGTTCGTACGCCCACATCTTTTTCGCACTTGGGTTAACGATGATGGGTGCGCGTGCTCTGGCGCAGCAGGAGCCGGTGGCGCAACAGCACGCCGAGAAGGCCGTCCAGTTTGCGCAGCAGGGAGATCTGAAGAACGCTGAGAGCGAACTGCGGAAAGCGGTGGCGCTGTCGCCGGGCGATGCCAACTTGCTCACCAGCCTCGGCGGCATTCTCGGGATGGAGGGCAATCTTCAAGAGGCGAATACGTTCCTGTCGAAGGCGGTGAAGCTCAATCCACAAGATCCAGCGGCCCGCCGTAACCTTGCGGCCAACCAGTGGCAATTGGGCCGGCTCAAGCAAGCGCGTGACAACCTGGATCTCTTGCTTCGCTCGAACCCACAGGATAAGCTCGCGACATTTCTTCTGGGGATGGTCTCTGAGAAGGAGAAGGCTTACTCGCGAAGTGCGAAGCTGCTCGAGTCTGTACCGGACGTTATGGCGCAACAGCCCGACGGCTGGGTCGCGCTCGCGAACTCGTATTATCACGTGAGTGAGACAGAAAAGGCCCGGTCGGCCCTCCAGCATTTGATGGGCTCTTTACCCAATGCGCGCGTCGCATTCCTGGGCGGCCAGGTATCCATGGAGGCCGGGGACTATTCGACAGCCGAAACGCTGTTCCGGTCCGCGCGATCCGGCTATCCGGACCGCAGCCGCTTGGAGTTTGAGATTGCGCGGGCAGAATATCGCGCCGGTCACGTGACAGAGAGCGAGAAAACACTGTTGGAATCTGTGGAGGCAAACCGCGCGACGAGTGACGGATACGTCCTACTCTGCCGCATGCTGAGTGCGGAGGGATCGGACGTTCGCGCTCTTCGCATCGCCGGGCAAGCGGCCCAGGCCTATCCGGATTCCGCAGAAGTGCTGTCCACGAAGGGCTCCATTGAGTTAAAGCTGCAATATTTCAACGACGCAGTGGCGTCTTACGAAAAGGCCGCCGCGCTCAAAGAGTCCGCTGAGGCTGCGCAAGGTCGTGCTACGGCACAGTGGAAAGCAGGAATGCGCGATCGCGCGGCTGCTGCCTTTGAAGAGGCGATCCAAAAGTATCCACGGGATGCTCAGGTTTATCAGGCCTACGGTGCGGTGCTGCTCGAAGATGAATCGCCGCAAAGCAAACAGAAGGCGATCGAACTTTTGAAACGCGCGCTCACCCTGGACGATTCGCTCGTCGAGCCGCGCTATGAACTCGCAAATATCGAACTGGCGGCGGGGAATCCGGAGCAGGCACGATCGTATTTGGAACGGGCGATCCAGTTAAATCGCAACGATAGCCGGCTGCACTTCGCCCTCAGCCGCGTCTACCGGCGCTTAGGCCGTGAGGCCGACGCAAACAACGAGACGGATCTATACCAGAAGCTAAAGGCCGCCGAGCAAGCCGGCGCGAGAAGTAATCCATAGTGCGGAATTGGGCTTGCCTGCTGTGCGCCGCTGTTGCTGCGCTGACGGTGCTGTGGATGCAGACCGGCGGGAAAGCCGGCGAGAACCTCTTCACCGACATCACCGTTTCCGCGGGCATTCATTGGAAACATACCAGCGGTGAATCTAAAGATCGCTTCTTGATCGAGTCGATGGGCAGCGGGGTGGCGCTTTCGGATTTCGATCAGGACGGATTGCTGGATATCTTCCTGGTCGCCGGCGGCGAAACACCCGGAGCGAAGAACGCCGCGCCCCCGCGCAACGCCCTTTACAGAAATCTCGGCGGCGGCAGGTTCGAAGACATATCCGCCAAGGCCGGCATCGCACGGCTGCCCTTTTACGGGATGGGTGTGGCGGCTGCCGATTACGACAATGACGGTTTTCCGGATCTCTACATCACCGGTTATCCGTCGAGCGGTCTTTATCACAACAACGGTGACGGCACATTCACCGACGTCACGGCGAAAGCCGGCGTCAGCAACGCGGGCAGATGGGGAGCGAGCGCTGCTTGGATTGACTACGACGGCGATGGCCGGCTCGATCTGTTTGTCGCGAACTACGCGAAGTTCTCGTTCGATGGGCCGCAGCACTGTTCCTATCAGGTAGAGCCTACGTATTGCGCGCAAACAGCCTATGAAGGTGAGCCGCCGCGCCTGTATCACAATAATGGCGACGGCACTTTTACCGACGTCACAGCCAACGCCGGGCTCGCGAAACTCGTCGGACGTGCACTGGGCGTGATCGCAATTGATGTCGACGGCGACGGCTGGCCCGACCTTTTCGTGGCGCGCGACGCCTCACCCAATCTGCTCCTGATCAATAAACATAACGGAACATTCGAAGACGCCGCGATGAGCGCCGAAGTCGCCCTGAATATGGACGGCAACGCGCGTGCCGGCATGGGCGTGGATGCCGGCGATGTGACAGGAAATGGCTGGCCGGCCCTGGTTGTTACCAACTTCAATGACGAGCAGCACGCTCTCTTCGTGCATCCGGGGAAGTTCCCGTTTGAAGACCGGACCGCGCTGTCGGGCCTTGCGAGGCTGACGAAATTCTTTGTCGGCTGGGGCGCGCAGTTTCTGGATTACGACAACGATGGCAATCTGGACCTCGTACTCGTCAATGGCCACATCAACGAAGTCATTGAACGCACGCGCCGGGACGTCTCTTATCGCGAGCCTCCGTTACTGTTGCACAACGACGGCCGGGGCAACTTTGAGAGCATGGCCCAGCTTGCAGGCCCTGTGTTTCAACGCGGCTTTCGCGGCCGCGGCCTTGCCGTCGGCGACCTGGACAACGACGGAAAACCGGACGTCGTCTTCACGTGCCTCAACGACTCGCCTGTGTTACTGCGCAATTCGGTGATGGACGCAGGCTCATGGATTGGATTCCAGCTTCAGGGCACGCGCAGTAACCGCGATGCGATTGGTGCAAAGGTCATCGTCTCGTCGGGCGGCCGAAAGCTCGTGCGTTGGATCACGAGCGGCGGCAGCTATCTGTCGTCGCGCGACAAGCGTCTAATTTTTGGACTTGGGCGGAACGCGGCGGAACAGGTTCAGGTTGAGATCCATTGGCCCAGTGGAAATGTCCAAACAGTTTTGGGTCTTGCTCCCGGCCGCTATCACACGATCCTCGAGCAGCGCTAGATTGTAGGTTGCGCTGGTTTCGTATGACATCTCTTGCCAAGGCGGGTCTCGCGCTGTTATGGATCGGCATTCTCGCCGGGCAGCAGACTTTGCTCGACGACGCGGCCGCCGCTTTTGAGCAGGGACGAGCGGCAGAGGCGGCCCAGAAGGTGGACTTGTTCCTTAAGGACCATCCGGCCGATTTGCGTGCCCTCATCCTGAAAGGTGCCGTGCTCGACTCGCTCCAGCGATTCACCGAAGCGGAGAGCTACTACCAGCGCGCGCAAAAACTGGCTCCGGAATCGGCTCAAGTGCTCAATAACACGGCAAACCATTACCTGGCGAGCGGCGACCCGCGACGCGCCCGCGAGTTGTATTTGAAGGCCGTCACCCTTGAGCCGCATCACGTGAATGCGAACCTGCAACTGGCGCAGATGAGCGTCGACGAGAAGCGCGGTGCGGAGGCCCTGGGTTATTTGAATCGCGCCGGCGAAGCCGTGAAATCAGACCCGAGTGTACTCCTGCTGCGAGCTCGAGCGCTGGCGTTGACCGGAAAGTGCGCGGAAGCCGGTTCTGTCTTGGACCAACTCGAATCTGAAGCCGACGCCGGCCCGAATCTCTACTTCTCCACGGGCATGGCCTTTACCGAATGCAAGCAATACGATCGCGCCGAGAAGTCTTTTTCGCGTGCTCTAGACGCTGACCCCAAAGATTTCTTCGTGTTGTACAACTTGGGTCTCGCGGCGCTCGGGGCCGGGCATCCGGAGCGCGCCATGACCGTGCTTGAAACTGCGCTACGCGAACGCCCGGAGGATGTTGACTGCCAATACGCGCTCTCGCAGGCATATTTGAAACGCGACCGGCTCTTAGATGCCGCTCGTTTGTTGGCGCAATCGCAGAAGCTCGCGCCGGATCGGGCCGACGTGCTCCTCTTGCTCGCCCAGGTTTCCTACCATCTCGAGTTTTATGAAGACTCTGCCGCTGCGTATACGCGTTACCTGAAGCGAAAACCGGATGACGACGACGCGCGCAGGGAGCGCGGCATGGCTTTGGCCTGCGCAAATGAACCCGCCAGCGCGCTCGCCGATCTGGAATGGTATGTCCGCAAGCACCCGCGTAATGCACTGGGATTCTATGAACTCGCGGTTGCCGAGCATTTTGCAAATCGCGGCAAGGCATTTGAGGCACTCGACCGCGCGCTGGCACTCGATCCTTCCATGACTCAGGCGCACTACACTCGCGCTGTTCTGAATATCGAGGACCAGCAGCCGGCAGCGGCTATCGACGACTTGCGCTTCGTCTTGGAGCGCGACCCCGCGAATTATCGCGTGCTGGTCCATCTTGGTCAGGCATATTTGGGGGCCGATTACGCGGCGGAGGCGGCGGATGTTTTGAAACGCGCCGTCGATTTGGCGCCGGGGCAACCGTCCGGTCTCATCCAGTACCACAAGGCTCTGCAGAAACTGGGCCGCAAGGACGAGGCGGCAACCGTACTTGCAAAGCTGAAGGAAGCTGACTCCGCCGCCCAGTTTCGTAAACCCCAGGCCGGCTTGATTGATTACCTCAGCCTTTCACCCGCCGAGCAGCGCGCTCGTTACATCGCAAATTTACGCAAGTACAGCGAGTCCAGCCCCGAGGACCCACGCTGGAGAATTCGTTTAGGGCGGGAATTGTTAGCTGACGGAAATATTTCGGAAGCACGGGATATTTTTCGAGCGCTTCGGGCCACCCTCTCGGATCCCGAGATGCTCTCGCGTTGCGGGCGGACCCTGCTGGAGTTCGGGCAGTATGCTCAGGCACGCGAATTCCTGGAGCCGGCACTGGCTGCATCGCCGGCCATGAATGGCGCGCGGCTCGATCTGGCGATTGTCTTGTTCCATCTGCAGAACGTTCCAGCGGCATTAGAAGAACTGGATCAAACTCCCCCCGCGGGCCGGCAGGGTGACTATTATCTGTTGCGCGCACAATTACTCGACGCGCAGGGCAAGATAGAGGAAGCCGCGGACGCCCTCAACCAGGGCATTCGCGCAGCGCCCACGCGGTCGACTCTCTACCTTCAGGCAGCCGGCTTTCTGCTTAAACACAAACTCTACGAAAAGGCGCTGGCGCTGCTCGAACAGGCGTCGCGTATTCTGCCGGATGATCGCGAGTTACTTCTCGCGCAGGCCGTAACCTTAGCTATAACGCCTCGTGATGAGGACGCGCAGAAACTGCTCGCGAAGATACAGGCACGCTGGCCCGAATGGGACCGGCCGTATCTGCTGAATGGAATGATCCTCGAGATACAGCTCAAGTCCGCCGAGGCGCTGCCGCTGCTGGAAGCGGCGATCGCACTTGGGGCGAATACACCGGAAGCGTACTATTATCAGGCGCTCGCGATCACGCACGTGAGACCCGATGATTTGGATGGCGCCAGCGCCGCTATTTCACGCGCATTGGCACTGGGTGCGAACGATCCTTATATCTCGCTTCTCGCGGGCAAGCTATCCCTGGCACGGAAAGACTACGGCGCGGCCGTACAACAACTGGCTCAGGCGACTCATCTTCTGCCTAACCTGATTCGCGCTCACTACGCCCTGCGCGATGCATACAAAGCCATCGGCGACGAACAGAAAGCCGCTGCAGAGATAGAAGCCATCCAGCATATCGCGGACCAAAACGCAGCTTCCGACAAGAGCCCATTTCCCGTGGAAGACTTCGTCTTCCGGGTGCGTCCCGCCAACTAGGTTGTCGGCCGTGTGACACAGTCTACACGCGCCTCCCGAGGTGCATCACGAAGCTCACTAGAAACAAGATTAGAAAGATAACGAAAATGAGCTTGGCGATTCCGGCGAATGCCACGGCGATACCGCCAAAGCCCAGCGCTGCAGCCATGAGTGCGATCACCAGAAATATCAGGGCGTAGTAAAGCATCGTGTGTTGACCTCCGGGACTTGTTAGGCACTTTCACTGCCACGTCCCGAGCCCATAGATCAGTCTGTTAGGCCTTTTCTCCGGCTGCATCATCCGCACATCCGTGCATTTCTCGCACTCACCTTGAATTCAAGTCCTCGAAACTGCACGTACTTCGTAAAGCGAAACCAGACTACGGTGATCAATTAACAGTGGGCGGCCGAATGCAGATCCGTTCGTGGGAGAGTACTATGAAAAAACGTGTCTTGATGTCTTGCGTTGGTTTAGTATTTGGCAGTTGCTCATTTGCCCAAGAGGGGTCGCCTTTTACATTCGATATTGGTGGCGGCTTTACACAGCCCGTTGGTCACACCGGCCGAGAGTTAGATGAAGGATGGAATGTCGCAGCGGGCGTTGGTTTCAATTTCAGCCAGTATGTCGGAGCAAAGATCGATGTTGGTTATAACTCGTTCGGGATCAACTCAACCACATTGTCTAACTTGGGTTTTCCAGGGGGCGGTCTGCATGTATTCTCCGCCACACTGGACCCAATCGTTCACTTGAACCCGCACGGGCACTTTGATGTCTATCTTATCGGCGGCGGTGGAATCTATCACGAATACTGGGATCTCACGCAGCCCTCAGTGGCTACTATCTCTGGCTTCAATCCATTCTTCGGATTCTATACTGCTGCCGTTCCCACCACGCAGGTTCTCGCATCTTATTCAGTAAACAAACCCGGAGTGGATGTTGGAGCCGGAATAGCTTTTGGTACTAAGTGGCATGGTAAGTTCTTTGCTGAATCCCGCTGGGATCATATTTTCCTTAGCGGAAACCGGCACGTGGACTATGTGCCAGTTACTTTCGGCTTCCGTTGGTAAAATCTCATCAACTAGCAACAGTAACTCATTACTACACCGTGGGCGGTCGGCATGCAGTAATGCGGCGGCCGCCCACGTATTACGCATTGATACAGCATGATATACGACCGTTTAATCATCGGGCAGGTCGTCTCTTCTTTTGAAAAGCCGTCGACGAACGTCCGGCCAGAATTCCTCAAACGCATTACCAGCCATGCGGCCGAGAAACCCTAAGCCTGTACGCAAGCCTGCCCGACTGAGAGTTGCATCACTTGGTGCCCGCCACGCATTGGAGAGGAAGTTGTTGCCGGGGAGGGCGATGTAACGTGCATAGGCCGGCATCGTACGGCCGCTTTCATTAGTGGCTAGGAACGTCATCTTAACGATATGGCCAATCCGGTTTCGGAACGGCATTTCTTGGGTCCGAACGTAGCGGGGGTCCTCGCCCCACAGCGCGCCGAGGCCCGCTTCCGCCGCATTCCCGACGGCGATACCAGTGAGCCGCATGCCGTAGCGTTTGCCAAATCCTCCCCAGTGTGTGCCATATTCGTGGGGCGTGTTAAAGAGCGTTCCCCAACCCGCGCTGATTAACCCACCGGCGTCGCTGGCCGGCCCGATCGTGCTCAGGGCGAACCACCGGAGGCGATCCCCGCCACTCGGAGGCTGGTAGCCGGTATCCGGTGATGAGCCGGACTGGCCCAGCAGAGCCGGAGCCAGGCAAACCATCGCCAGTGCATAAACCAGAGATACAAGGGCACCACGGCGCCCCATTGTCCGGAGTTTCAGCAGCAAGGCTTCTAGCTGCCTTCCACTTGAAGATTGTTAGTTACAGAGAAAACATTCGGCACCGTATTGGCACGGGCGTTGACCAGGCTCTTGTCGCCGGCATTCGCCACCACGCCCTCTAAGGTGACATTACCGCCTTTCACCACAACGTGAATGGATGGTAAGGCGCGAAATGCATAGCGGGTTGAGAGTGCCGGGTCGCCGTAGATGGCATGGTACTCGGCTACGCGAATTTTGTTGTCCGTCGGCGAAGGAGGCAAGACTTCGATCTTATTGATTAGCTGTTCGACCCCCTCCACTCTTTTTGTCACGTTCTCTGCATCAGACTTCAGGGCTGGATTGACGACCTGCCCGACCAAGGTGACCACACTACCGGTGACAAGGAACGCAAGGTCGTCGAAGATGCCATAGTAGGGCAACATGACCAGTTGGTGTCGCACCTCCCGCGCTATGTTCGTCTCTCCGGCCTGCCCCGGCACAAATGCATCGTTGTGTTCCTTGCCGTGCTGAGCATCCAGGCTCGTGCAAATCAAGATGCTGCCCAGCACAATCGCGATTGTCGAGTTTTTCACGCTGGTGAAATCCTCCCCAAGGGTTTTGTGCAGGGAGTCTGCCAATGTACGAATACGTGCGAAACCGGGGCCTGTGAGCTGAGGGACCTAGGCGGAACGCCCCCCATGCATATTCTGCGTGCTGCGCACGAATTGCCGGCCGTCAGGGTGGCCTCATCCGCGCACTTTCCCCGAGCACACGGTTGTCTTACAACAATCTTCGATCAACCGGCTTTGGCGCTTTGCATGCAGTCGTCCCAACGCTGTGTGATTTAACCAAAATCACCACTTGGAGCATACGATGGCCACAATTGCTACGGTATCGCCGGAAGAATTGGAAGATCCCCTCGCGTACCTTCCATGTTCCCGAGTTGTTCAGT
>Ga0335069_10010980_pt1 | contig 12810 bp, 24 predicted proteins | sample Lox_Sample_11_FD_206714 | JGI IMG/M metagenome (GOLD analysis project Ga0335069, IMG submission 206714) | Soil microbial communities from Loxahatchee National Wildlife Refuge, Florida, United States - Lox_Sample_1.1 | ecosystem: Environmental > Terrestrial > Soil > Wetlands | place: USA... | reverse complement strand
GCAAACTGGTGAGACGCAAGAATGGAAAGGGCAAGATCCAGATCGCTTGAAGTTATTTTTAAAGAAATATCCTAAAGTGACCATGATCGAATCAGAAGTTCCTACGGTCAATCTCGCAATCGTTGTACAAGGCAAAGTAATGTATGATGGCCCAAATCCTATGGGCATTGATCGCTTTCCCTTTGTGCCGGTTATTGGATATTACAATCCGCAAATGCCATACTACCCCTATAGAATTCAGGGCGTTGTGCGCGGATTACGTGACTCTCAGTATCTATACAATCGCCGCAAAATTATTGAGCTGGATATACTTGAGTCTCAAATCAACTCTGGATGGAAATACAAAGAAAACGCACTGGTTAATCCAAAGGATGTATTCTTGTCGGGTCAAGGTCGTGGATTGGCATTAAAAGAAGATGCACAAATGACCGATGCTGAGCAGATTGTAGCACCAGGAATCCCTGCAGGAATGATAGAGTTATCTAAGATGCTCGGTGAAGAAATTTCTCAAATATCGGGCGTAAATGAAGAGTTACTCGGCAGTGCGACTGATGACAAAGCAGGCATCCTATCGATGCTTCGGCAAGGTGCTGGACTTACAACGCTTCAAATATTATTCGATAACTTGGACTATGCGCAAAAGCAATTGGGTGATATTATCATCGATTTGATACAAGCAAATTTCACTCCGGGAAAAGTAAAGAAGATATTAGAAGGTGAAGAGCCAACCCAACAGTTCTATAACAAAGCATTCGGTAAATACCACTCTGTTGTTGTCGAAGGGCTTAACACAGCTACCCAGAAAAACATGCAGTTTGCGCAGTTATTACAGCTCAGAGAAGCTGGCATTCCTGTTCCTGATGATGTACTGCTTAATGCGTCTACGATGCAGAACAAGAAAGAATTGGTAGAAGCTATTGCTCAGCAGCAACAACAAGTACAGCAATTACAACAAGCTCAAATGCAACAGCAAATGGATCTACAAGCTTCGCAAGCTGAACTTGCACGCGCTCGAGCGGCTGCAGATCAAGGACTTGGACTTGAAAGAATATCACGTGTTGAAGAAAATCAGGCATTGGCAGTTGAACGCCGTGCTCAAGCTATCAGAGATGAAGATGCTGGACTCTTGGATAAGGTTAAAGCCCTTAAAGAAATCGAAGAGCTTGATATTACGCACCTTGAGAAGCTTATTACCTTATCGCAAATGCTTAAAATGCAAGACAGCCAATCAGTTACTGAAAAAGAAGATAAAGCCATTAAAGGTGCCGAAAGCGCGATCGCCTCACAAGCCGCGCAACAACCTGCGCTCCAACCTCAAGGATTAAGATGAACCAAGCGATAGCACAAATACTTATTGGTGTATTGATGAGCACTTCAAATATGAGTCCTGATAAGATTCATATCTTATTGATGATTACGGAGCCATTGATTCATAAAGAAGAACTTACCGAAGAGCAAATCGAAGTCTATATGGAACAGATTGAAAACGTAAAGGAGTTATAATGGTTGCAGATTTACTACGCGATTCCGTTTTAGGAAAGATTGCAGACGATATCGAAGAAATAGAACACGATTTAAAATTTGTTAACGTGGGCGGTAATAAATGGCAAGCTCAGTTAAGCTTTGATCTTGATGAAAGTTCTATGAGCGATACTCAAAAGCAGATCATCTCAGAATTATTGAAATATTTATAATCCTCTAATGTAGAGGTATTTTTAACCTTGCGACGCATAAGCGGTTCGCAGTACAGAAAGGAGCCAGCAATGGCAGCTAAAAGACATCACCACAGAGAAGGCCATTATGAAGGACATGAAGGCCGTCGTCATCAAGAGATGCGCGATGCTGGAATGATTCATGAGAACCATGCAGCAATTGCTAATCTACCCCAAGAAGTCATGATCAAACCTTGGCCAGATGGTGGATCATATATGCCTGAAAAGCTTGATGATTCAATCCGTGGTGTTAATGAGCAAATCTCTGCAGATGATTCAAAGAGAATGCAGCATCTGAAGCCACATAAATACTAAACTTTACCAGTCATAAGTATTGTGATAACATGTTAGAACGAAAGGAATAACATGAAAATCACATTACATACTGGAAAAGAAGGCCAGCCAAGAATTATTTATGAGGTAAATGTTAATGGTGAAGTTTATAAAATTGGCACTCAACATAAACTCTATAATTTGAGATATAAAATGATTCAAAGATGTTATCATTCAAAGCCTTCTGAATATAAAGCCTACCAAGGCAAAAGGATTCAAGTATGTGACGAATGGCGTAATAATCCTGAATCATTCTTTGAGTGGTGCTTGAATAATGGCTGGAAAGAAGGATTGCAATTAGATCGTATCGATTCTAATGGCAATTACGAACCCTCTAATATTCAATTCTCAACAATAAGTGAAAATTCTAGAAGAGCCATAATAGGAAAATATGGTGAAAACGCTAGGAATGTAAAGCTTAATGATCAAAAAGTCATAGAGATTAAAAAAATGTTTGCTAAGAATATAACTAACTATAAAATTGCCAAGCAATTTGGGTTAGCTCAATCTACAATTGCCAATATTAGAAATAATAGATCTTGGTCGCATATAAAATAAAGGATTCGTATGGATCATATGAAAATAGCTTTTGAACGGGCGGGAAAAATACGTAGTGAACATCGCATGGATCCCCGTCGTCATCAAGAGCGCGTTGACTTTATGATGATTAACGAAGATCATTCGGCAATGGCTAATCTTCCACGTAAAGCCCAGCATCATGAATTTCCAAAAGATGGTGGCTATTTCTTACCGAAATGGGATTAATATGCCAGTAGCTCCACGCCCTCATAAAAAGGGCAAGAAGATCGCTTATGCTATTTTAGGGATGCCTGCTAACTTGCAGAAGCAGAACTGGAAGAAGAATAAGAAGGTCGAAAATAGGCTCGTGTTCGAAGAAACTGCTCGTGTGAGGTAGATAATAAATTCCGGGGGGCTAGATTGGCTAGCTCTTCGGAATATTAAGGAATAGAAATGAAACATAAAAAGATTCGTGGCTTACCATTAGCTAACAAGAAGCATAAGAAAAAAGAAAAAAAAGAACATAAAGAAGCTATTAAAAAAGCTATGAAGCATCCAGATAAACTTGGTGCTGGTGCTAAAAAAAGGCGCAAACTTGCTCCTAAAGACAAGAAGAAAGTTGTAATGGAAGAGTTCAAACGAGGTACTTTAAATAGCGGTAGTGGCCAGAAAGTCACTAATCCTAAGCAAGCTGTAGCGATTGCTTATTCTGAAGCTCGCCGTGCCAAAAAGCATAAAAAGAAGAAATAAATCTCTCGTTATCCTTTATTAGAGCCCCTCGTGTAACTTGCTTATGCGGGGGTTTTTTTATATCTTAGCTGATGTAATTGGAATTAGGAGATACATGACTCGTGAAACGGTAGGCAAAGTCGCCTCTGATCTTTTAGTAAAAGCCCCTGAAACTAAATCCCCCATTGAACAGATGCGGGAAAATCTTACTGATTATGAAAAGAACATCTGGGAATGTGTTGATAGATGCAAAAAGGATTTCCCTGGTGACTTCTATATAGTGGTGATTACAAAGAATGAGCGCCTCATGCCTAATGTATTTCGTAATTTCTTTTATGGGCGCTTATCTTGCCCCACTCCCGATTACGATCAAACCGTGTATAAATTTAAGCGCAAAGATAACGCACCCATTTTTATGTGGGTTATTCCATCCCGCGATGCAAGCTTTCATCTTAAGGACAATGCGCTCTATGTAGCACCCGAAGAACGGGAACTGCTCAAGTATGTTCTTGCCTTTGAGGATGGAACTTTATTTAAACTAGCTAAAGAATTGAATGGCGAAAAAGAAGAATCAGTAGAATTGGAAGAACCTATAGGTAAGTATGCCCGAATCGCATTAGGAAAATAGTGGCAAAAGAAATCTTATGCTGTGAATGTAAAAAGAATATTCCAGCTTCTAGAATCCTAACATTAGGATTTCCCGACGAAGAAATAATTTGTGGATCATGCATTAAAGATAAGTTCGGAAATAAAATGTATGAAACTATGAAAAGCTATTTTGATAAAAAGGAAGATAATGGCATTTGAAATCAAATACGATGTTGAAGGAAAAGTTATCCCTCAACCAGAACTTAAAAATCAATTGAATGCTGCTGCTGATGCATTAGATAACCCTGAACCTCAACAAGAAGCACAACCAGAACAAGTGCAGGAGCAATCTGTTCTTGAAACACTTGATGCACAGCAACCAGAAGAAACCAACCCCGAAAAACAACCAGAACCGGTACAAAACACCCCTGAAAAAAAACCATCGGCTCCTAAAGAGTCTCATCAAGCGATGAATTTCCGTAAGATGAAAGAGAAAGCTTTAGAGGCTGAACGAAGAGCCGCTGAACTTGAAGAAGCTTTAGCAAAAATGCAAAAGCAACAACCTGTTCAACCCCAAGAAGATGCGGAAGAAGAAATTGCAGTTGATGCTGATGCGCTTGTTGAGGGTAAACATCTTTCTAAAGTAAGCAAACATATTAAAAAGCTTGAACAACAACTACAACAATATCAACAGCAATCAGTTGTAAATGCAACTGAATTACGCCTCAAGACGCAATATCCTGACTTTGATAATGTTGTGACTCGTGAGAATCTAGAATCCTTGCGCTTAACGTATCCTGAGATTGCTAATACTATTAATTCGTCATCTGATTTATATTCGAAAGCAGTATCGGCTTATACTATGATAAAGAAACTTGGCTTGACCGCTGATGTAGAAGATTATGCAGAAGAGAAAGCAGTTATTCATAAGAATGCTAACAAGCCTAAGCCTTCTGCGGTGCTTAATCCTTCACAATCTGAAAGTCCCATGAGCAAAGTAAATGCATTCGCTAAGGGGCCATTAACGGATGAGTTAAAAGCGGCTATGTTAAAAGAAATGAACATGTACCGCAATAAATAGGTGATATATGCAATTGTGGCAAAAGCAATCCATCTTTGCTCAAAATATAGCGATGCTCTTGCAGTATATTCATTCAAAAGGATATTTTGTTACCTTCGGGGAAGCATTCCGTACACAAGAGCAAGCTAAGATATACGCTCATGATGGCAAAGGAATTGCCGATAGTCTTCATTGTAAGCGCTTAGCGATTGATCTCAATCTCATCAATGCTGAGGGAATATACTTACCTGATAGCAAGGATTATGAGCAATTTGGGGTATATTGGGAAAGCCTTGATCCACTAAACCGCTGGGGTGGAAGATTTAAACCACGAGTTGATGGCAATCATTTCCAGATGCAGGATTTATAAAGATTCCTTTTTACTTCAGATGCAAAGTTTTATTGCTTGAACTTTGTGTCGTACTTAGTGTGGCCCAAGATAGTTGCTTCATAGCTATCTTGGGTTTATTTTCATTTTGAGCACTTTTTAGAAATAAGAAAAACTCTTATTTTCACAAATGCTTGTATTCTGAAATTAGGAATGGCATGATCATTATATACTTATAATGCAAAGGAGGCGTTATGAAGGAAAATGAACCCAATCTTGATCAAGTCAAACAAAAAAATGCAACCAAAATAAAACTCGCCCTTATCGCATCACTTGTTACCCTTTATGCTGCCTATATGGGGAGTGTTCAACTTGGGTTGGATTTTGATAAATTCATTATGTTACTACTGGAGAAATAACATGAAGGCATTATTACTTTCAGCATTATTGTTATGTCCTGCAATAAATTGCAACTCCAAAGAACTTGAAAAGCAGCGTTTAGAATTAGCAATCCAACAAGAAAATGACGATATGAAAATTAAAATAGCAGCTATTGCAGCAGTAGTTACCATAATATTGATTTACCTTCGTGGCAAGGGCGGAGGTGAAGACGCTGCCACATTCGATACCATGATGTTGGATATTTTAAAAAAATAAGATACTCTATCGCCAGCGTAAACATAAGAGTCGCTCTCTTATATAGGGCGTATTCAGGAGATTCGACCCACTCCAAATCCCATCGGCGTCTTGTAGGTTTCGACCGAGCCTATAAACATCCAAATAATCGTTTTTAGTTAAGGAGCCTCAATGGCTATAACTACTACATCGATTCTTCCATCGCCAGTCCAGCAATCTTTTAGCTACAAGCTCTTATCAGTGCCTGTACCTAACATGATCCACAAGATCCCGGCCATGAAGAAGAATATGCCACGCAATGGCGGTAATACATTACGTATGAGACGTTACAATCCTCTTAATACCGCAATGGTTCCACTAGGAAACTCAGGTATCACGCCTCCAGCTCAAAATTTAACCGCGGTGGATATCGATGCACAGATTTCGTTTTACGGTAAAGGTGCCGTATGAATTTAGCTGATGTCCGACCTATGTTCAGCTAAATGAGCAGGTTAATAAAATAGATCTTTGAAATTCATGGTTTTGTAGGCAAATAGCCTGCTTTAAATCCGCTCTGATTGACTTGGAAGCCCTAACGTAAAGACGAGGGTGACAAGGGCGAAGATATTTTATCCTAAGCGATTTAGTTCTTTACAGCGAAGCCAAAGTTCTTTTCTTTTTTGAAGAACTTCATCCGAAACATTCCATCCAGTTTTACCAACGGTTTTTCTGTATTCTAGAACTACATCGGCTTGTTTACGCTTTATTAATAAATATGGTTTTATAATTCTGAGCGTTTCTTCAAGATCTTTTCCAAATATGTGCCAGCGATAGCATTTTTTTCTTCCTTCGATGTCCTTTCGTTTATCGAATTGACCTCCAAACACACATTTAAGTTCATTCATTAGCTCAAAGGAAGTATTGACGACAGTTAGGCGACATACGTAGTAATCTTTTTTTCTAGATTTATTATCAGGTGCGAGATGTTCTATACCAATACTACCTTCACCGTCTATTATGCCCGCTAGATAGATCCAATCTTCTTTTACTGAAAGAAGACGGAGATTACGAATTTGGTCACATCCATCGCAAGGACACCTATTAATATTATGCTCATGTTCACATTTATTACACACGCAAGCTTTAAGACTATGTTCCATAAATTCCTCATAATTGTCCCACAGCTATGGGACAAAGATAAAACAATATAATTATGGCTACAGCGTACCATAATTAGGATGAAATGTCACGCTGAGAGACTGAGGCGAGTGGACACCGAAAGGTGAAGCGACAGTCCGAACTGTATGGAGACATACAGAGGGAGGAATAACAAGACTCCCCGCCAATTGCGCAGCAGCTGCTGCACAATTGGTCAAACAAAGCAACAGAATGTACCCTACAAAACCAAGATCCAGTCTTGAACGAATGTGCAGCACGTTTAGGTGTGTCACTCCGTTATGCAAACAGAAGATCAATTAACAAGAGACATGTTAGCTGCTACAGCAGGTTTCATTAATTGTGTTGGCGGAGTTAACGGTAAGTTGGTTGTTGCCGTTAAAAAATCCTGGGTGATTGACTTGGAACCCGAAGTGGCGAAAGCTAACCGGCAACAAGGGGCAAGTTTAAATACAGCCTGACAGACTAAGCCCTGGGACGCCGAAAGGTGATGCGATAGTCGAATCTCATGCGATAAGTATGAGAGGTAGCAGAAATGACTACCCGCTTAAATGTTAAATACCTTTTTTGTTAAGTTGGTGAACTTTATGAACAATTTTATCTCGCTCTTCAATTATGGAAGCATAAGATTTGCGGAATTCCTCCGTATGTCGAGCGCCGCCATTTTTCAAAGTGGTTTGATAAAATTTTATAAGTTCTTCACAAACAGGTTTTTTATAGGACAAATAAGGAACAATAAAGGGCAAAATCCTCGAAAGAGCCTTTCCCGATATCTTCCACATGAGTTGATTTCTATGGTCTTTATTTTTACTCTCTCGATCAATAAAATGAAGATGTCCTCCGAATCTTTCCATAAGCCATTGAAAAATTGGTCTTCTGGTATTATTGATGGAAAGAATTATTTTATAAACTGTATTGGGTCTATTTTTAGGTTTGTAATGTTGAATGCTCAAGCAGCACTCCGCATCTATAAGACCAGCAAGATAAGCATAATCAGTTTCATTGATTGGTTGAGGATAATTTTTTCCCCATTCAGTCAATTGCCTTGGGCAAATAATAGTAACTTTATAAAGCGCCCTAAGTCTTCTACTTTGTTCTATGAAATCATATTGATTTTCTTTGGTGATAGAAAAACAAAAGTTTTCAGCTTCTCGTATCTTATCCACCAAATAAGGTTGAATGGATTGAGTAAATTGAAGAGCTTTCTTTGTTTTGATAATAAATTGATATTGGGGCTTTTGACCCGAATATTTCAATCTATTATCAGAAAGTCTAACACTTCCTCCAAACTTGGAAGCAAATTCATCGAGAATAAATCTGTTTGTAGAAGCTATAACCAACATGGATTGATAGCGAATTCGGCCAGTCTTCTTATTGGTAGTTTTACCAATATAAAAGCATCCGTCTCCATCTATATATCCAGCAGCATAAGCAAAATCGGTATTTTTAATCATGCTTATAATATAGCATAGATTGGCATTTAAGTCCACAAGTAATAGTTATGGACAACCCAACAGAAATTACTCGTTCAGATGTTGATGCTGTTGTGCGTACATTGTTAAATAACAATGCATATACAATTATGGACAACATCGAAGGTGAAGATAAATTCGGTACAGCTCCAGTTCGTGATGCATACTTTGCATTATGCTCAACCCAATTAACGGGTAACTTGGATGCGGTTGCTGGATTCATTCAAAAGAACCAATATCCAGCTCCTATGAATGCATTGCGTAAAAACTGTGCGCAATTAAAATCTTCTCTGATAGACTTGGAAGCCTTAGCGTAATAATCTAAATACTGAAGGCAATAAATGAATAGAAAAAGTTTCTTCATAAGCGAAATAATTAATAATCCAATACCACTACAATCTTGCACAATCTGCTTGTCTGAGTGGGATTATTTTAAAAAAGAAGATGATTCATTTGCTTATGGGTGCATTGTGGAAACTTGTCCTAATTCTTTTTTATTGCGTGAAAGTTTTGAATTACGTAGGCAACAAGGGGCAAGAATAAATGTGGGATAATTGCAAAAAATGTAATAAAGAAATTTTAGAGCATATACCAAGCATGTTTGAAGAGGAATATTTACAATATTTGTGTAATGAATGTTGTGAGCAATTATCCTTTAAATTAAGCAAACTTAAAACTGTGACTTTGAGATTTAAAAATGAAATTATTTCCGAATTTATTCAGCCTGAACGTAGCAAGCGAGAAGACTCACAGAAATGTGAGATGCGGTGCTCTGAACATTGTGGAAACACAGTGAGGGATAAGTAGAGAAAGTCCCCGCCTAGCAATAGGTCAAAAAAGTAACAGATTTGTCAGAATGGGGTGCTATTGGTAACCTTCGTTTCCTTATCAGCTCTATTGGATCATTTGCTGCTAATGCTTCAAGCAGCGGTGCAAACGTATTCAATATTTTCTGCGTTGGTATGGAAGCTTATGCATGTATTGAACAAGATGGTTATAGCGCAAGCTTTATCTATCGTCCGCCAATATATGATGGCCCATTAGCGCTTAATGCTTCTGTTGGATATAAATTTGCTGAAGTTCCGCGAATCACCAATGATTTGTGGGTAATCAACTTACGCGCAACATTAGCTTAAAGGAGAGACTATGGACGGAACTATATTAGGTCAAGGTTCATTTGTTGTTCCTTCGACTGTTGTAAATCAATTAATCGTTATTCCTTCTAATGCTGACTGGATGGAAGTTCTCAACTATACCCAAATGGGTACAGCTGGTACTGCATCTACCTACTTTGGATGGAGATATCTCTGGCAACGTGGTATGGCCGCTGGCACCGGAACTGTAGAGTTCTATGCTTCTAACGGAACAACTGTGGTTTCTGGAGATACGTTAGCATCCGGTGGATTTACCCTTTATGATCCATCTGGACAATCAGCTGGCGCATTACCATTACTTGGTAATCCAGTTGCAACAACTGCTTCTACTAACGCTACTCGCCCTGTTGTAAGTACTGCTACTACTACCGGTCTTGCTGTAGGTTCTGTAGTTCGTATGAGCAGCACCGCACAAACTGATGTTAATGGTGTTGATATGGTGGTTGGTGCAGTTTCTGCGGGTGTTTCATTCACCTTATTGACTGCTACTAACCCATTAGCAACTGCTCCAGGCGCTATAGGTGGTGCTGGATTCTATAGAATTGTTAATGCTGACTCATTGTTCTACCCAAGACATCGCTTTGTAGTGAAGATTACTCAAGCAGCTAATGCTCAAGTATCTACTTCAGTAGCGCATGGATTGACTCCAGGACAATCAGTGAGATTCGCAATTCCAGCAGTTTCAGGAATGATTCAATTGAATCCAACCCCTGATAACAACTACTTAATCGCCAATGTTGTATCAGTTGTTGATGACTACAATTTCAAGATTGATGTTGATACAACTGCCTTTACTGCATTTACTTGGCCAACCATTGCACAACAACCAAGTTCATTCCCTCAAATGGTTCCAGTTGGTGAAGATACTGCGTTATCGCTTGTATCTGCTGCTTCGCAAGTTCCTTCTGTTGGTGGTGTCCAAATTTATGGCACCCAATCAGGATTACTTGCTGACGCTACAACCAATACTGGATTCCTAGGAATGCTCTTAGGAACAGGCGGTGCTGGTATCGCTAACTCTGGTTTAACTATTACTGGTCCTGCTGGTTCAGCAGCTAGTGATAAAGTTTACTGGAAATGTGGTAAGTCTTCATTTGGCGGACTATAAACGCTCAATCACGTTACTTCATCAGGAGGGCTGGAAACGGCCCTCTGTTCTTGAACTGTCGACATTTCGGAGACGGTTCAGTTATAGACAATTTGTAGACAACTGAAATAGTCGCACCGTGGTGCGACAAAGGGAATATATGTCAGAAGAAACCAAAAAAGAAACAAAGAGTAATCTCCCAAGAAAAGGGAAAGACCTGAAATACCAAAGGGATAGAGATAGAGAAATGGTACGCGGTATATTTCGTTTTTATGAAGTACCAGGAGGAACATTGTCCTTCTCTTTCAGAAAATACCGTGAAGATGAAATTGAAACATACACATTGAATGATGGCGAAATATATACTATTCCTAGAGGAGTAGCGCATCATCTTTCAAATAACTGTTGGTATCCAGAATATAACTATAAGAAAGATGAAGGAATGAATAACGTTGCTATGATGACTAAGAAGAAAAGACGTTGCTCATTTGATCCGCTTGATTTTATGGATGTCGATGAATTGAATGAATTAAGACCTTCAAACATAGAAACAGTAACTTTCCTTAAATAGAATAATGGGAGCTGTTATGGCTGATTATAATTGTTATGCATACGCAATGCCGGTTTATGGCCCTGCCATGAGGTTAATATCCTCGATTACAAATAGCACTGCCGCTACTGTCACCACAACCTTTGCTCATGGTTATGTTGATGGAACTATTGTTCGTTTTGATATCCCCCCCGCGTGTGGTATGCCTCAAATTAATCAACAGACAGCTCCTATTTTAGTTACTGGACTAACTACATTTACCGTTCCTATTGATACCACGCTTTACCAGGCATTTTCAGTTCCTGCGGGATTGGGACCATTCATAAATGTTTGTCCGCAAGTTGTGCCTATTGGTGAAAATAATGACACATTAAAAGCTGCTGTTGTTAATCAGCTTTGATATGCTAAGCTGAAACAAAAAATTCTAAGGAGAAATGATGGCATTTATTGCTCAACCAGATTCCTCACTAGCAGCGATTCAAACGAAAGTTAGAAGGCTTACTCGTTCTCCTTCTGAAGCGCAATTAACTACCACAGATTTGAATAACTATATTAATACGTTTGTGGTATACGATTTTCCGGAACATTTAAGAACATTTAATTTGCGTACAACATTCACGTTCTTCACAAATCCATATCAGGATGAATATTTCACCGATATGGCTTCATATGGAAATGTATTAGTCAATCCATCAATACAATACAACCCCTTGTACAACTTTCAGAATAATTACTTAAGTGTTCATCCTCCACTTTACATTGCTGGGTATCAGGCTCTATATACGCAGTCCCCTGAGCAATTTTTCAATATCTATCCGAAAATCAATTTTGTTCAGGCGACTGCTAATTCAGGGAATGGTGTTTTAACTACATTCACTGGTGTTATCAATACACAGCAAGCAATTGTTCCCAATTCATTCCAGCAACAGATTGCACTTTTACAACGACAAGTATTATTTGATTCAGTAGATACAAATTTGAATGGATTGACGCTTGTTGATGTGCCGGTACTCAATACATCTAATGGATATTCGACCGTTGTAGGCAATCTTTATGATCCAAATTCAGCTGCATATCAAGCAGCATTAGCAAGTCCTCCAACAACGGTGCTAGCAAACAATAACATAAATTACGCAACTGGTGCTTATACCATTACATTTTCCGCTGCACCAAAAGCAGGAGCGCCAATTAATTCACAAACGGTGCCTCAAGTATTGGCATTGCCACAAGCGGTTATGTATTACGCAAATAAGTTTGTCGTGCGTCCAGTTCCAGATCAGCCATATCGCATCAATATGGAAGTATATCAATCTCCCGTATCGTTACTCTCAAGCAGTTCGTTGCCTGCATTGAATGAATACTGGCAATTTATAGCGTTTATGACCGCAAAGAAAATCTTTGAAGACAGATTTGATTTTGATTCTGTAAATTCTATCTTGCCAGCTTGCAGAGAACAAATGAACTTGTGCAATCGCAGAACAATTGTA
>Ga0335069_10010978_pt1 | contig 12811 bp, 13 predicted proteins | sample Lox_Sample_11_FD_206714 | JGI IMG/M metagenome (GOLD analysis project Ga0335069, IMG submission 206714) | Soil microbial communities from Loxahatchee National Wildlife Refuge, Florida, United States - Lox_Sample_1.1 | ecosystem: Environmental > Terrestrial > Soil > Wetlands | place: USA... | reverse complement strand
GTGGCTATCACACCACGGAACCCATAAAACTTTATTTTTAGTAACGATAAAACTTGCTGCTTTACACATTCTCTCTTCCTCCGTTATTCAATATAGCATCTCGGCTATTATTTGTCAAGCTGAATATCATCGAATTCGTCGAATAACCCCGGCTGTTGCTCGCGCTCTGGTTCCGTGACCGCGACGGGCTTCTTGCGTCGTCGTCGTTTGCGTTTCACGATTGGTGCGTCTGTTTTGGGGGCTGATAAGACAGCCAATAATTGCAGTGTCACAAATGCAACCAACCACCACCAATTTGAAACATCTTGACCTTTTAATCCTATCGGTTCGGCCATTTTGTCAAATACTGATAAAGCTGATACACCTGCATCCGTCACTCGTTCAGAGGGCTTTCTCAATTCTACGAGCCGCGCGCGTGCAGTTTTGATATCGTCGTCTATCGCCTTACGGTCTGATTCTCGCCATACATTCACTTTATCGAGTTTGTCCACAAGTGCATCAATCTGTTTTTGAGTGCTTTCAATTTCTTTCTGCCGGGTTTGTCTATCGAAAAGAACATCCTCTTGAATGGTTTGTGCGTTCGACGATTGAGAAAATATATTTTGGCGAGTAAATCCCCAATTTAATGAAACAACTAACAAACAACATAATAGCCACGACCCTAAATAAATTAATCTTTCTATTCCTTTTGCCCGTATTCCGCGTAAGAACACCCACGTCATAAGCAAGACTATAACCACTCCAAGCGCGCCGAGTCCAAATCCAGCAAGTGCATTATGTCCTAAACTCATCATCGATAGGAAAGTTATTCCGCAATCTACGACAATAATTATTAGATAACCTATGTATCGCAATTTTTCGAGAAGCTGTTTTATATTCATATCTCCCTCACAATCTCTATTCCCGCGCGCGTTTCTTTGTACACAAGCGCGATTCCGCCCGCTTCGCGCACGCGCTGGAACCAGTTGCGCTGTCGGTTGCTCATCGAATCGTTAATCGTTTTCGTTTCGATGCTCGTGAACACCGCTATCTGTTGTCCGACCATCTCAGGCGTAATCGTGACCGTAGTCCAGCCGATGAAATCGCCCGAGCCGGGGAAGAGGCCGTACTTGATCCGCTTCGCGCCGATCACATGTGATTGACCGGTTTTCTTATCGATAATCTTACGACCACCTACCCACGCCATACCGCAATCATTTCGAAACACGAACGGATGATCGCGCAAAACTGCATTCTCGACGTCATGTACTGGCATGATCTACCACCTTACAGCTAACAAGTATTTCGCGCTCGTCATGCATACAAACTTTCCGCATACAGTCTTTCCCACAGATATGATCCTCCCGATGCGGACACTGTGTCTGCAAGCACCACGGTTGCACTTTGTTGCAGCGCCGGGTTTCACCGAACTTCTTTGCGCGATCATTCGCCTCGTCGGTCTCCGCTTGTACGCGTGATGCAAAATAGAGTGGGTTCATGCGCTTCTCCTTTTCAAAACTTTCTGCCAAACGTACCATCCGAACCGATGGTTATCGTATCCGTATTCCTTCGCAATTGCTATCGCTTCCGCCATCGTTCGTGCTCGCGCTGCAATCGCGGCTATCGTGCGTCGCTTGTGCTCCTCGAATGATTCGCTCACGAGTTCGAAGTCGGCGACCTCGCGGACGTTGATTAGCTCGCCTTCGCGCTCGGTCGGGAGTTCGCGCCCTGTTCCTTCGCGCATGGCGAAAGCCGATCCGCAATAGGGGCAGACTGCGAGCGCCTTTTTGACCGGCCACCAACATGATTCACACCGTTTGTAGATCAGTATACCTTTGTCTTGTTTATCGATTCCATCAAGCGACCATTTGCGCGGATCATCCGGCAGCCCATGCCGTTCGTAGTTCCCGACGTGGTCGAGTATTATCGCCCGTTTGCCTTCAGCATATCGTAACACGCGTCCGATATGCTGCAAGAACACAACGAGGCTCGCAGTTGGACGAAGCTGGATCAGCACTGATGCACCTCGGATATCGACTCCCTCGCCAAGTAATTCGCACTGCACAAGGATTTCAAGAATGCCCATTTTCAAATCCCGCTGAAGCTCGTCGACAAGATCATTCGACAATCCCGAATGTATTGCTTGCGCGAGATATCCCGCTTCCCGGAATTGTTGCGCCACATGCTCGCAGTGTTCGATTGAAACGCAGGACACAATGGCCGGTTGATGATCTGCATATCGTCGATAATGCTCGATTACGTTACCGATGATCGATGCTCGGTCTACTTTGTCCACGGATTCATTCCGAGCGTAATCGCCCGCGACCTTGTGAACATCTGACATATCGATTGTCATAGGTGCATAGTAATCATAATCGGCGAGCTTGTGATCGTCGATAAGCTCTCGCATCGATGGGCCGACTATCAATTTATCGAACACGCTTCGAAGCGGCTTCCCGTCTGTGCGTTGCGGAGTCGCCGTCACTCCCAAAATACGAGCATCCGGCCATTGCTCGAATAATCGATGGTAGCAGGAGCTCCGCACATGATGCGCCTCGTCGATTATGATCAACCCCGGCTCATCCATCCGATCGAATCTGCGAACGACCGTCATCAGACTGCACACGAGCACTTTACACCGCAACATCGGGAACCCAGGCAACACGTACGAGAAATTGATTCCGCCTTCGCGCAGTTCTTCCCCGAGCTGCCGGACAAGCGAAAGGCGATGAGTGACGCAATATATCGTACGTCCCGATGCTTTCATTCTATCGATGATCTCACGCAACACAAACGTTTTTCCCGCACCTGTTGGCAGCTGAGCGCATATTCTGCGTGTCCCGGCTTCGAACGAGTTTAAAATCCATCGGATCATGTCCTGTTGATGCGGCCAAGCTTGTTTCACTAACTCAATCCTTCATCGACAGCTCGCGCCGTAGAAACATATGCCGACTACAATTCCAAAGGTACACGCGCCAAAGTTCATGATAAAACCGAGGATGCTGCAAAGGATCGCGCAGCCTGTGAGCACAATCAGCTTGCTGTTATCGTCGTGCATTCTCCGCCTCCTCTTTTCTTGCTATTTGATACTCAATCTCGCGATCGATCTCCTCCGCATACTGCGCGTTCTCCGGCGCTTGCTTGACTGCGAGCAACAAGTTGATTCCAGCCTCGATAACCTGTATCGGTGTCATGCGCAGGCAGTCATAACCCTCGCCGTGGACGTGTAGTTCGCTCATTTCATTCCCCGTCCATTAGTGGGCTCGACAGGTTGCGCGAGGGAGTTGATAATTTCGCTCATGGTTCCTCCTGTGCAATAAAAAAGCCCTGGAATCTGGCGGGATTCGCAGGGCTTCATAATTCGATCGAACTATAATCACCGCCATGATTACTTACATATTACCGCATCCGCTACAGATTGTCAAGCGAATTCTGCTCGCTCACTGCCCTCCATAGCAGACACCGCGGATGTCAGAAATCCAATTCGTTAGTTTTAAGTCTTATCCCCTTGACACATCTTTTGATAGTTCCATCAAGCCGTAACATAACTAATTCAAATTCACGTTCTTTCAAGCATTTTGAAAAAGTTTTATGCGTAAAAGGCTTCTCTCCTGCATTCTCGGAATACTTACAATATTCATCATATAAGTCAGCACCGCTAACTGCAAATGATTTATCTATTTCGCAACATTCGTCAAAAAAAGCTGACAAACTATCCTGATCGTGTCTATAATCATCTGTTGCTATTTGTACTTCTGGGGCTTCCCAATCTGGATTCTCAAGAACATCTCGTAAACCAGCAATCAGCCAATTGAGTATGGCCGAATTTTCTTCTTTCAGATATTTTATTACATCATCTTGAGGCATTTTATCTTTATCAGATATTTTAACCGACCAAGGAATTAATCTAATGCGTCTCCACATTGCATGGTCAGTCCCCCGGATAACCGGTTTATGATTTGTCAATAAAAAGATAGTCCATGTTTTCTCAAATTGGAAAAAATCTCCGTACATTTTACGAGCCTTCAGCGTATCACCGCCAGTCAATTCCTTTACCTTAGCTTCCGCGAGTCTTTTATTGTCATCGGTTTCTACCGAGAAAATCAATCGAGCTCCGCAAAGATCGGCTATCTCTGCTGGATGGCGATCAAACTTCGAAGCTATCAAAATATCTGAGGCTGCTTTAATTGCATAATTTCCCATAACTTGTTGTATAATTTTAATCGTGGTGCTTTTTCCATTCGCGCCAGTACCATACCAAATAGGGAACGTTTCTGAATTTTGAGCGCCGCAAAGTGACAATCCTAAATGTCGCTGCATTGCTCTTCTTACATCAGGCGAAGGCAAAAACTTTTCAAGGTGAGCATTCCATAGATTCGCTTCCGCTTTCGCATTATATTCAACCGGCGCAAACTGCGTGATCAATTTATCCGGATCGTGATCTGTTAAGGTTCCATCATGCAAGTCAATCAATCCATTTTGACAATTCAAAAGCCAAGGATGCTGATCCCATTCAAAATATTGTGTCAACAAGCCAGGCCAACCCTTAAGAAAATTAACAGCGCCTTGAATCTTATGATATTTTTGTGCCTCACGCCATGCTCTCATGCTTTTGGATAGCATTTCTTTATCATAATCTTGCATGGCCAATTGTACGCGTTCAAAATATGTTTTGATCAGATATTCAGCCGCAAGGCAGCAAAGTTTCTCATCGTTGATAGGTTCCCATACTTTCCCCGTATACTCCATCCAGCATTTTCGATGTAGTGCATATCGAAATCGGCCAATAAAAAAGGGCGCGAGCATACAGGCATGGCCATAGTCATTCTCTTTATCTGGTTGTTCGATATCCGATTCAGATTGTTGATCTTCAGTGTCTCCAATCAGATTGATCAAATCCTCACGCGTATGCCCTTCAGCTTGCCAATCGGTCACATCCTTACCGTGCGATTCAGCAACAGGATAACCAAAATTGATTATTCGGACATTACATTGTTTCCGTTCAAGGATCTCTTTGATCATTTCCGCATGATGCATTCCTACAGTATCAGCATCAGGGCAGATAAACACAGGATGAGCCGAAGGGAAATAATGCGCGAACTCGTGCCACTGTTTCGTCGACTTCGCGCCGTTCGAATTCGTTGTCGCGCAAAATCCCCATTCAACAAGCGTTTCAACATCCTTCTCCCCTTCACAGATAAAAACATGTTGTTTGCTTTCTATCGCTTTCAACAATTCAGGCAATCGATATGGCACACGGCGTACACCTTCAAGTTTCCATAACTTTGTTTCTGGATTATAACCGCGAAAACTCTTTTCCCCGTTCTCCATAAGAAAACGTACCTGTTGATACAATAGTTTGCCCGATTCGTCACGATAATCATATCGAGCTACTTCCTGTAATTGTGCTTTCCTGTGTACTCCTTGTTGTATGTTTGGTGGAGCTTCCCAGAACATGTTATCCGCTAATTTCGCAAGACTCATGCCTCCGCATTTATGGCAATTAAAAACGCCTTTCGAAACGTTAATCGATGCAGAAGGATTCTTGTCTTCGTGCAAGGGGCAACATACTGCCCATTCGTCACCAGATTGAGTGCCTAATTTAAAATGAGAGGCTATCCATGATTTCATGATTGCCTTTTTAGGATTATATCTGTGAAAATATGTTTATTACCTATATTCTTTTGCGAAAAAAAATCATAAGCTTCACCTGCTTTCATTTCACCTCCAAAAAAAAGGATCGATTATCGATAGGTTGGTCAAACCCAGGGCATGTAGTGCCTGTTCATCGATAATCGATCCTTAACCTACATGCGATATTTTGACAACCATGACCATTGATCATCAATAAAAAAATATTATATGACATCTCTCATCTTGTCAACTATTTTTATCTTTTAAAAAATTGTCTATAATAGAATAAACATCTATACTTTCTTAAGTGTTAACAGATGTTAACACTTAGTTATAAAGTCTCCTTCGTAAACTCATTTACGTAGAGAGGTCTCTAACAATCTGTTAACATCTGTTAACAGATGAATCTGTTACAACCACCTTCACGCTTGACAACTCTCTCTCTCGTGTTGTATACTTTCATTATGTCGATTGAATCGGTAAGCAAACGGTATGGGTAGTTTCCCCAATCCTGACACACAATTTTCCTCAATCCGTCAGCCAAAGAACAACGGGCGCAAGCCGTCAAAGCTCAGAAAATATCTGAAGACTAATAATCTTTCTACTTTCGATATTCAAATCATAGCATCAAATCTTCTTAATCTGTCCGTTGAAGAGCTTGCTATTCTCCAAGCAGACAAATCAAAGCCAATACTAATTACCGGATCTGCTCGCGCGTTCTTAAAAGATTATAAAGACGGTCGCAAAGATGTTATCGAATGGCTGATTGATCGGGGATTCGGGAAGGCTACTGAGCGACACGAGGTCAAAGGGACTATGGATATAATCACGATGACCCCGGAACAGCGCAAAGCGCGGCTTGACGAACTTGAAAGGAAACGACATGAACGAGAAACTAAAAGCGAAATATCTGGAACTGGCAGCGAAGTATCCGCCGATACAAATCAAGTGCAAGGGGAGTGATGAACTCCCAATAGATTTGATAATGGATTTTCAGGGCGGATTAAAACGACTCTCGCAAGAGAACGCAATTCGACTTGCAACCTCATTATTCGTGAATGGCTTCTGCGCACCATTTTTTGTCTGGGATCGGCAAGGTGATGCTATGTGTCTCGATGGACACCAGCGAACAGCTGTTCTTTGTGGATTGCGTGAAGCTGGTATTCCTATACCGGCGCTATTCCCTGTGGCGCAAATCGATGCGGTTGGTGAGGATGACGCACGGAGGAAGTTGCTTGTGATCACATCGCAGTATGGAGAATTTCAGATTGATCAGATCGACTCATGGATTGCGGGAGCGGACGAGGAAATACGTGACAGCCTGCGGATCGTGGATAAGGAGATCAAGATGAGTGTGGATGTAGCAAAGCTTGACGAGCCGGAAAAAGAGAAAGGCGAGAAACAATCTTGTGTCTGTCCAGCTTGCGGGTATGAGTTTTGAAAGAGATCGGGTGGCTTGTTCTTAGCAATAAAGCTATAAGCAGACAATATACCGGAGCGCAAGAGAGAAAAGAGGTTTTCGCATTTCAGAAAGAATTCGGTGCGCGCGTGATAATGTCTCAACTCGAATCGCGGTATAAGATTCATTATGTTTCAGAGAATCAGCTCAATTTATATCCGTATACGTTTTTTTCGTGCGTATCGTGGTATGATTTTTTCTCTTTGGTTGTGGCCTTGAAAGACTTGAAGCCAAAAACGAGGCTGATAATAGGCGGCCCAGGGGTGGGGAATGTCGAGCATGTCGCGGATAAAATATATGCCGCAGTATTTGGCAGATGCGACTATGATCCGCAAGAAATAATTGACGGGGCGAAGAGAGATAATATTGTATACGGAATGCCTACGGTAGTATCTATCGGTCAACCCCAAATATTGCATGACAAATGCATAGAAGGGCAAGAGAAAAGCTTTGGATGCATAAAGAAATGTTTTTTTTGCGAATACGGCTGGAGATATAAGAGTTTGACTCGCAAAGATGCTGATAAATATCATTCTGGACCTTCCATAGAAGACTTTATAAAACATGCAGATTTCAAAAAGAAACGAAGGGTTGTAACAGGACTTGACGGGCTCACCGAGCATGAAAGAGTATGTGTGAACAAGAAATTGTCACATCAAGAATTTATAGATACTCTTATGAGAACTGATGAGGCCGAGGGCCATGTTGTTTTAAAACTATATTCTGTTGTTGGGTTGCCTTGCGGGAAAGTGGATGATTTCGCAGAAGTGCGCGATGCCATAAGCGAAGCAGGATCAAGGAAAAAACAATCGCTTACAGTTATATTTTATACTTCCCACTTTGTCCCTATGCCCTGTACACCCATGGAACAAGAACGTGTCACCATGAACACATGCCCTAAGATATCTCCCGAGCAACATGGGAAAATAAAGCTTATGACATATTTGCAAGGCACGGGAGCAGCAAGCGCTGCTCTTGAAACAGCTTTATATAGAGCAACAGGCAACGAGATAGAAATATTTAAAGACTATATAGCTCAAGAACGTTTTCTCAAAATGCAAGGGCGGGACAGAATATTGGCAATAAAACAACTATTGCCAGGGATTCTCGACGAAAGACCAGAGCCCATGTCATGGCTTACTCGCACGTTTAAACTTGCAAAACACAAAGAAAGATATTACAATCTCAAAAGAGGTGCATGATGGGATATAAGGCGATAGCGCATCATAGGGAGTGTTATAAGCTTATGGTTGGGGATAAAGAATACAAGCGCCGATTCATCAATGTAAGAGACGCTAATCATGCTATTTTAAAAGATGAAACCTTAAAAGGCAAGGAGGTGCAGATATTTTATCTCCCTATTGGCGAAAGGCCTGTTCTCGTCGATCCTTATATAACAGCATGGCGCTAACCGAAATCGAGGAAATAGAATACTCTTTTTTATTTGAAGCCTATGAGCGTGAGCTCGTAAGCCCTAAACTCGAACAAGCGAAACGCACTGACAAATCAATCGTGATCGTACAAGGCGGACGCGGTGCTGGCGCGAAGTCGTGGAGCATCGCCTCGATCATCGTGCAGGCGTGCCAATACGGGACGCATCGTGTCGCGTGTCTCCGCGAGGTGCAGCTTACGCTCACCGAATCAGTCTATCAGCTCATTAAAGATACGATTCACAGACTTGGCTATGACGCTGACTGGTATCCGACCGAATCACGTATAACCAACAAACGTACAGGGTCATACATTATCTTTCGAGGACTTCGGGATCTTCGAGCAGCAAACGCGATGAAAGGTCTTGAGGGTATTGATATTGTATGGGTTGAGGAAGCAGCGACAGTCATCGACGAATCATGGATTGCGCTTATGCCGACACTCGTACGTAACGATGGCTGGCGGCTCTTCATCAGTTACAACCCCGAGACCGATAGCGATCCATGCACGGCGCGTTTTTGGGTAGCAGATCGTAGTGATGTTTTGCGCATTCGCGTTGAGCCCGGTCGCGAAGACAATCCTTGGTGGAATGATGGACTTCAAAACGAAATGGAAATATCCTATCGTCTCAATCCCGAAGAGGCCGCGTATGTATGGGGAGGCCATCCGCGTAAACGATCGAGTGTCGATGTGTTTCACAATGTAACCGTGCATGATTTTGATATCGACGAAGCGAATTTCCAAAACTTACGATACGGAATCGACTTTGGGTTCAACCATGCAAATGCTTTCGTTTCGACTGGGTACAAAGATGGCGAGCTTTATATCATGCGCGAGATTTATAATAAAGGAAAACTGAACAGCGAGTTTATCAGTTCCGCAAAAGCCTGCTCATGGATAGTTCTTGAGCGTCCGGCCACGGGGGATAGTGCAGATCCGGACAAAATCGCCGAATGGCGGCTTGCAGGTTATAACGTCGCAGGCGCGCGTAAGGGGCCGGATTCGCTTTTCAAAGGCATCGAATATCTGAAGGCGCTTCCGCGAATTCATATCCATAAAACCAACTGTCCGAATTCGGCGCGGGAGTTTTTTGGGTTCAAATATCGACAATCGAAAGACGGGATTATCGCAGACAAGGAATACGTCGAGATTGACGATGACACGATCGCGGCTGTGCGATATGCGAACGAGGAATTTGTCGGGCTTGTCGATGCCAGCTTCACGGGTACGATCCCGGGATTTTACACATAACCGAAGATGTGATATACTTTTGATCGAAAGGAGATCAACATGGCAAAGACGTTGTCGACGCTCAAAAGTGATTTCGCATCCTACAAAAGGATTCAGAAACTTGCAGGGAAGAAACTTGGAATTGCGGGTGTGTTCCCGCTGTTCATCATCGGCGAGATCACGGGACTTAACAAGCCGCGCATCAGTCCGCCAGAAATTGATTGACAAGCGCGCATAGAATATAATATAATAAGCAGATTCTCGGAGCAAAAGGAAGAAAGCATCGTATCATGAAGGACGTAACATGAGCACATAGTGGCGAATTTCTTCACACGACTATTCCAAAAAAAAGCTCCAATCTCTGCTATGGTCGACGCCGGCGGTCAGCCTATCGGCGAAGGATATCGCGACATCACGACGACCTATATTACACAAAAACATCCCGATGTTCTTTCCGTTGTCGATAAAAACAATTACAGAACATACGCCGCACAAGTAAATCAAATTTATCTCATGTACAATAACAGAACTCCATACGGCGGCGAGCTTTTTCATGCTCTGCTCCGGACGATGCTTGCATTTATCTGCGGCGAATCCGTTTCGTACACATCCAACAATCAGAAAACTAAAGACTACATCGAAAAGTTTTTCCGGGCGAATGATTTCGAGGCCTCGTTGCTCTTCAAAATGGTTCGCGCCGGAATCATGGAGGGAAAACATCTCGCCGTACTCAACAGGCGCAAGACCAAAGACGGCGAGCCATTTATTCGCGTTACATCGTTTTTGTGGTGGGTCAATCGTTATGTCGTTTGGCTCGACGACGATTGGGAAATCGATTCGATTAAATACAAGCCACAGCGCACGGCCCCGCAAGAGCTCACGATCAATCTCGATACTGCGTCATATGTTCAGTTCGGCGGGACACCTGCGGACATCAACAACACGCCCCACAAGCTGCACTGTTGCCTCACGAACATCGAGAACGCATCGCGCGGGATCTATGATCTCCGCAAAAACGCGCATCTTTTCGGCAACATCATTCCGGTATTTTCTCCGCCTGATTGGGCCACTGGCGAGCGCATAGCACAGGGCCAGGCGAAAGAACAGTGGAAGCCCGGCCATGGTGTCGTTGCTCCCGGTGGGTTCGAGCTGAAAGCACCGCCTGGCGATGGCTCGAAAGTCCTTCTCGACGACATCCTCATGAATCTAAAAATGGTTGCGACCGCAACAGGACATCCGATTCACTGGCTCGGATTCCCCGAGCTCCTCAATAGCCGCGCAACCGCGGAGAATTTCCTCGAAATGGTAGAAAGCGCGACGGCAGAAGAGCGCCGGCTTTGGGAATGGTCGATTGAGGACATTATTCGCAAATCTATGACGATGGCGATTGATGCCGGATTCGAATCGAATGATATCATCGACGACTTTGATATCAAACTCCCGATGCTCTCGATCAAGAAACTCGAACTTGTACAAAACGTTTGGCTCCCGTTGTTCCAAGAAAATCTTGTATCCGAGGCGACGATGATGAACTTGCTCCCAGGCATCGATCCAAACTATGAAAAGAAGCAGCTCGCCAAAGAGAAAAAAGATAAAGCGAAAGAATCTCCATTTGCGAATAACGCGCTTGCGAACGCGAATCAGAATATGCAAGGGGCAAATCAAAACATGCAAGGTCAGCCACCGCAAGGCGCGAACAATAATAACAGCACTCAGAATAATAATTATGGCTACGGCCAAAAAGGAGCGTAAAATGACCGAAACAGATAAAACTGTCATGATACAGAAATCGGGAGTCAATCCCGAAGAGCAAGCAAAAGTAATCAGCTCGTCGAACATGATCCCGAATAACGTTGTGATCACGAAAGCCGACGATGTCGCATTCGTCAAGAAAACACGTGGATTCGATCCCGACGATGTAAAGCGGAAAAATCACGAGGCGTTTCTCGCGAATCTCAATCCTGATGCAAAGAAGAAATATCGAGCCGATGCACTCATAATCACCGGCCAAAAAATGGATGAGAGCAAAGAGGCAAAATAATGCCAGGTAAATGTCCGTCAGGAATGAGCGGTAGCGCTGCGGGAAGCATGTACGAGAAGGTGCTCGCAGAGGCTATGAAAAAATACGACGAGGCGACAGCTCACGCAGTCGCAATGAGTGCCGTCAAGGGCAAGTACAAGAAAGATGCGAAATCTGGCAAGTGGGTTAAGAAACAATCAGCTGAGACGAAATCTTTCGCTGTCAATCTCGTATGCCGCAACATTCAAGCGCTTTCCCGTGACGAGATGATCCAGCTCATCCCGAATAACGTATTGCGCGAGATCAAGGCACGTGATCCATATCCGACATTCTCGGTATATTCGATTTGCCACGAAGGCGTAAGTCAGCCTGCGGTCAAGCTCGACGATACCAAGGGATACAACCCGATATCATGGCCGCGCGCTGCGATTCAGAGCATCAAGGCGATTGCGCTTCGCGGCGTTAAATGTTTTCTCGGGCACGACGAAACAAACACGAACCGGAAAGAGTATGGCGAGATTGTGGCGAACTGCGAAAAGGAAATCGGCGGATTGCTGCACCATGTGGCGATCGCTTATCATCCGCCTGAGGTTCGCGACGAAGCGAAGACGTTCGATATCTGCTCGATGGAGGCAGTCTGGGATTTTGTCAAAGACGCCGGGCAATGGGTTGCAAATAAAATTGAGAGTGTAACAGGACTGGCCCTCGCATCGTCGAAAAGTGACCGCCCTGCATTTTTAGGAGCAAGACGGCTTGGAATTGTTCAGGCCTTAGATTTTAGTTTCGAAAATAAGGAGAAATCAGTCGTGACACTACAGGAAGCCAAAGATTTCGTGAAAGCAAACGACGTTATTCCGTCGCAGCTTTTCACGCTCGAAGAAATAAAAAAAGACGGGACATTCATTCCGGCTTTCGCGGAGATAGACAAACACATCGGAGAGAATAAATCTCTCAAGGAACAGCTTGAAGCTGCTACGAAGCGAGTGCAGGAGATCGGACAGAAAGAAGCCGAGCTCAATGCGCGGGCAATTTTCGACAAAACGATTGATTCGAAAGAA
>Ga0335069_10010977_pt1 | contig 12812 bp, 10 predicted proteins | sample Lox_Sample_11_FD_206714 | JGI IMG/M metagenome (GOLD analysis project Ga0335069, IMG submission 206714) | Soil microbial communities from Loxahatchee National Wildlife Refuge, Florida, United States - Lox_Sample_1.1 | ecosystem: Environmental > Terrestrial > Soil > Wetlands | place: USA... | reverse complement strand
ACATACAGCTTCATGCCCGCGAAGGACATGCCCGCCGCAAAGAGAATGAATATGAGAAACGCGAGTAGGATCGCCATGCTAAACCTCGATCTTCACGATCTGCTTGATAATGGCGTACCCGATAAGCTGCAACGTAATCGCGCAAACCAGCATGATGTTCCCCACGTCATCCGTGAAAAAGAACTTGGCGTACTCCGGGTTGACGTAGAACATGATCACGCCCACACCGATCGGGATGCAGGTCAGCGCAATTCCGGTCATCCGTCCGTGTGCGCTGATGGCGCGGATGCGGCCGCGCAGCTTGAAGCGCTCGCGGATTACGTATGCCAGCTTGTCCAAGATTTCCGCCAGGTTGCCGCCAGTGCGCTTTTGCAGCAACACGGCGGAAACGAAGAAGTGAACGTCGAGCGAAGGCACGCGCTTGGCCAGTTTCTGGAGCGCCATGTCGAGCGGCAGCCCGAGATTGTGTTCTTCGAAAGTGCGCCGGAACTCGCCGGCTAAAGGTTCCTGGAATTCGCGGTGAATCATCTCCAGAGAGACCGAGAACGCATGTCCGGCACGCATGGAACGGGCGACAAATTCCAGACTGTCGGGAAAGAGCTCTTCGAAGCGGCGCAACCTTCCGCTGCGCTTCTTGATCACAACGAGTAGCGGCAAGGTTCCGGCGGCGAGACCGACCGCAATTGAGAGACGGCGAAGTTGTCCGGGCAACATGACCCAGGCGACGGCCCCGCCTGCGACTGCGGTAATCAGGCAGGTGTTGACCAACCGGGCCGTACTCCACTTCATTCCGGCCTGTTCGATCAGCTCCGCCAGCTTGGTCTGGAGCTTATACTTTTGCAGGAACCTAGTCGCTAAGAGGCCGCCCTTCTCTTCGGACTGGATCAGGGTGACGTTTGGCCCGGAAGTTTTGGCCTTCTTGGTCTTGTTGGTTCCGAGCAGGCGGCTCTTCAGCCGGTCCATATCGGAACTGCGGAAGGCTCGCGAGAACACAAACCAGATGGCCAGTGCGCAAACCCAAACCGCGATGGCGATGACTACGAACGACATGGCTTCAGATCTCCACTACCTCGTCGAACAAATCCGCCCGCAACCGGATTCCGGCCGCCAGCAATTTTTCATAAAACTTCGGTCGAATACCGGTAGCTGCGAAGCGCCCTACCACCCGGCCGTCGGGATTCAAGCCGCGTTTCTCGAACACAAAAATATCCTGCAGCGTGACGACCTCGCCTTCCATTCCAGTGACCTCGGTCAGATTGATCACCCGGCGCGTACCATCGCTCAAGCGCGAGGCCTGCACCAGCAGGTGCACGGCGCTTGCAATCTGCTGCCGGATGGAAGACATTTGCATGTTGGCATTGGCCAGGGAAACCATGACTTCCAAACGGGAGATCGCGTCGCGCGGACTGTTGGCGTGAATCGTGGTCAGCGATCCGTCGTGACCGGTATTCATGGCCTGCAACATGTCCAAGGCTTCCTCGCCGCGGACTTCGCCGACGACGATTCGATCCGGACGCATACGCAGGCTGTTAACCAGCAATTCGCGCTGGCGGACAGCGCCGTGACCTTCCAAGTTCGGCGGACGGGTTTCGAGCCGCGCCACGTGCGGTTGCTTCAACTGCAATTCGGCCGCGTCTTCGATGGTGACAATACGTTCTTTCGGCGAAATGAAGGCCGAGAGGGCATTCAGGAGCGTGGTCTTACCGGCGCCCGTACCGCCGGCGATGATGACGTTCATCTTGGCCTTGACTCCCGCTTCAAGGAGTTCCATCATGCCCGGCGTCATGGCCAGCTTGTCGACCAGGTCGGGCGGCATCAGTTTGTCGGTTCCAAACCGGCGAATCGAGAGCAGCGGCCCGTCCACGGCCAGGGGGGGAATGATCGCGTTCACGCGGGAACCGTCGCTCAGACGGGCGTCGACCATGGGCGTCGATTCGTCGACCCGGCGGCCGACTTGGGAAACGATCTTGTCGATAATCCGCAGCAGGTGTTGCGAGTCTCGGAACGAGACTGTGGTCAGTTCCAACAAGCCTTTTCGTTCTATGTAGACCTGCTTGTGGGTGTTGACCAGAATGTCCGAGATGCTCGGATCCTGCAGCAGCGGCTCAAGCGGGCCCAGTCCGAAGACTTCGTCCAGAACTTCGTCGCAAATCTGTTGCTTTTCGAGCGAACTCAGAAGCGTCGGCTCGGAATCGATCAACGATATGAGTGCCTGCCGAACCTCGCTGCGCACGCGCTGGTTGTCGATCGTGGCCAGCGCTTCCAGGTTGATTTTGTCCACCAGCTTGCGGTGCAGGGTGAACTTCAGCTCCTGGTACTCGGGCTTCAACGCGCCCTTGGACTTGCTGCCGTTCTTGAGGAGTCTCTGCTCCCAGCTGATTTGTGGTGTCGCTGCTTTCGTTTCGAGGTTCGGGAACATAGTCGGTCTTTTTTACTTAGGCGGGGGTCAGTACCGCCTTGGAATCAGAAATCACGGGCTTCTTGCGGTCTCCCGCAGCGTTGCCGGATAAGCGGTCCGCCAGACCTTCGATCGCCTTTCCGAGTTCGCAATGTCCATCGACGGGTTGGCCCAATGTAACCGCGCGGTGGAGAGAAAAATAGTCGTTCGGGATGCGCGAGTGTACCGCGCAGTTGAAAAGCTTTTCGATGTCGGAGCCGGCAATGTCGTCGTGCCGGTTGATGCGGTTCACCATCATTTGGAACCGCTCCTTGGGGAAGCCGAGTTGGTCCAGGAGATTTACCGCTTTCCGCGCCAGGTGCAGACTCGGCAGTTCGGAGGTGGATATCAAGAAGGCGTTGTCCGACTCGGAAACGGTCATCAAACTGAGCCGCTGGAAAATGACGGGCAGATCAACGATGATCCAATCGTAGTTGGCGCGCGCATATTCGAGCACTCCGTGCAGCCGGGCAGCGTCCACGATCCCAGCAAATGGCGTTTCGGGCGCGGGAAGAATGTCCACACCGTCGGCGGCGGCAACGAATGTTGGCCAAAGCTCGTTCAGTTTGTCGGCATTCTGCAAGGCGTCGAGCAGCGATTTCGTGTTGGTCAACTTCAGGTAAAACCCGATCATCCCGCCCATCAGGTCGAAGTCGGCCAGCAAAACTCGTTTGGAAGTGGTCCTGCGGAGTGCGAAGGCGGTTTGCGCCGCAAGCGTTGAGGCTCCCGATCCGGGCTTGGCGCTGGAGAAACTGATGATCGTTCCTGGCTGCGCGTCACCGGTGGGGGCGGGTTGCAACAGGCGATGCAAACGGGTGATGGCTTCGGCGTGGACCTTGACATCGAAGGGGGCATGCAAGAACTCGCTTGCGCCCGTGCGCAGCGACCGGAGGATGGCCTCGGAGTCGTTGTGCAAGTGCAGGCCGACCACATGAGTCTGCTGGTTGAGCGATACGATGTAGCGAATCAACTCGCAGGCGGCGTCGAGATCCGTGGCCAGATCGAGCAGCACAACGTCGGGCTTGGTCTGCCGGAGACGAATTTCGAGAGTCTGCTGCGAAGGGTACGCTTTCAGTTCCGACAGAATCTGGAAGGCACGGCCGTGTTCGGTAGCCTGGGCGAACTGCACCGCAAGCTCACGGTCGGGCATGATCGCGAGTGCCGTCAGAACCGGTGTACGGCCTGTCATGCGTTGCTCCTCCTTGCTGTCGTTGCCATGATTCTTCGGTGAATTACTTGCCCTTTTTGGCGTTCTTAGGAGTTGCGTAAGGGTCTGTCGGCGGCGCCGGTGTCACCATGAATTCGTGCGGCATCACGGGACTCGGCTTGGCTTCGCCGGGTTGCAGCGGCATCGTGATTTCCGGCGTCACCAAAACCACGAGTTCCGTGTTGTTACGATCTACTTCTTTGGTCTTGAAGAGATTCCCAAGGATGGGCAAACTGCCGAGGCCTGGGATTTTGTTCACGGTCTCGGTCAGACGGTTATCGATCAGGCCGGCGATGACGAAGCTCTGCCCTTCGCCAAGTTCGATGTTCGTTTCCATGCGACGGGTGGACAGCGCCGGAACCGTGAAGCCGTTAAACGATACGCCGTGCGCGATGTCCAGCGAAGATACTTCCGGCTTCACGTACATTCGGATCGTGTTGTTGTCGGTGATGCTCGGGTTGAAGTTCAGCCGAACGCCGAATTCGCGGAACTGAATCGTTACAGCGCCGGAGTTCGCACCACCTTGCAGAACCGGGATTGGAAACTCACCGCCGACCAGGAAGCTTGCTTCTTTGCCGTTGGTCGTGATCAGATTCGGCTCGGCCAGAATCTGCAGAATGTTCTTGCTCTCGAGCGCTTTGATCAATACGCCGAGGTTGAGATCCGGGCGGAAAGCGAAGATGTTTAACGCGTCCGAGATGGTGAAATTGGCGCTGGTGGGTGTGCCCGGAATCGTGTTGCTCAAATTGCTGATTCCAGGAGCCGGGAATTGACCCGTAGTGACCCGCCCGATCGTATTCGTGGCGCCTGTTGAAATCAGGTTGATGCCAAACTGCTGGCTATAAGAGCGGTCGAGCTCGGCAAATTTCACGCGGAGAAGGATCTGCTTTTCGGCACCCGCCGCAATCAGGGTCAGGTTATTGACGATCTGCTTGGCGAACGGAGTAGCTAGAGCAGCAGCTCGCTCGGCAACGTCTTTGCTAGTCACTTTGCCGGTCAAAGACAGCGACTCGCGTGAGGATTGCACGTGAATGTCTTCGTTGGGAAACGTCTCCTTCAACAGCCGCCGTAGCGGTTCGAGATTCTGCTCCACGGTGACGTTGTAAAAATTGCGTTGCCCGGCTTTGCTCCAAACCACGACCGTTACAGTTCCGAAAGCCTTGCCGTGCAGAAGAATTTCGCGGGCGGTGACCGGAGACGCGTCGACAATGTCCGGATTGCTGGTCGAGATGCGGGCAATGTCGGCCGGATAATCGATGACAATGCTTTTTCCGACCGTCAGCCGGATATCCTCCGGTCCACCCTGGGAAAAGACGGATGTGGCCGTGGCGAATGCGAACAGCACGCCGATGAAGGTCAATCGCTTGAGTGCTTGCATGTTACTTTACCCCGTTGGCGACAGTTTCAACGCTCTTCTGAGTTCCGCGGATGACCACGATTTGATCGGGCGGCGGAGGCGGTGGCGGCGGAGCGGTCGCGACCACGTTGACCACCGGCGGCGGTCGGCGCACTGGCTTGGGTGGTGGATTGTCTGCGGCGACTTTCTTCTTCGGCGCGCGAGCGCCATAGAGTTCCGCAACTTCGCGGCCGGGTGTTTTCTCGATGGTCTGGTCGCTTCCATTCCGCAACACGAGCTGGACGCGCCCTTCGTTATTGGCCAGTGTCAACGTTTCAGCCTGCTCCGGCGTGGCCAATAACGTAACAGTGGCTGCCTGCATTGCCTGGCCGCGAGCGTCCGGTTGGATCGCGGTTCCGGCCGACAGAACCAACATGTTCTGCAGGCACGTTGCCGTGACCGTGCTCTCAGCATTCGGCGGATGACCGGTCACCAGAACATCGACTCGCATTCCAGGGAGCACGAAACCCGATATGCCAGTAACGTCGTTCACGCGTACGGTCACAGCGCGCATGCCCACCGGGATTATCGGCGCTAAACCGAGTCCGCTGCCGCGGGCCGCCAACCGTCCATCCAGCACCGGCTCGTCGATCAGAATGTTGCTGACCACGGGACGGTCAATCACTTCCTCCGCCTTCGAGAACGCGCCTTTGGGGAAAGCCGAGGCCGGCATTTTGCCGAGCTTGATATCGGCCGGATGCACGCTGGTCCCGACCGATAAAGGCCTTGCCGCGAGGACAACGTCCTTCAGATCGGTGTTCTCCACCTTCTTGGTACTTCCGGCTCGCGCCGTCATCTGGTAAAAGACACTCGATATCACCAGCGCGAACAGCAGGCTTACGCCCAGCACGGTCAGAAATCTACGATCCATATATCTTTCTCCTGCGACCCTTCCCTACTTCGCGAAAAACGAACATCCGGCTCACGCTTTCGGCACCAGACTCAGCCATACTCCAGCGGCAATTGCCGGAGCGTATGGAATGGAATCTTGTCTGGCGCCGCGTTGGCCGGAAATTGCGCCTTGCGACGCAGCGCTTTCCGCGGAACTACGCCTCCTCCAAAAATCCCGAACGGTACTTACGCAAACGAAACCAACCGCCATCAGTCCGCCACAACCCGCCGTCCACAATGCGGCTTCAAGCAGCCGTTTCACACCCAAAATGGCGCCGAACCCAGCCATCAGCTTGATGTCGCCGCCGCCCATTCCTCCGAGCAAATAGAAAATCAAAAACACGCCGCCTCCGGCCAGTGTGCCGAGCAGCGCCGAACCAACACCGCGCCAGCCGTTCTGAATCCCCTGCAACGCAAGACCGGCGACAAACGCCGAGCTGGGAATCCAATTCGAGATCCGGCGACGCGACAAATCGTCGATGATGGCTGCGATGCCCACGAGCAGGGCGATCCAAACCTGAGCCGTCACCTACTTCCCCTTTCCAAACTTCTCTGCTCCCGTGGTGACCATCTGGCCTGCGGAGTTTGCTCCCGCCTGCCGATGCCGCGCTCCGAAGTGCTCCGACTTCAACAGCAGCGGCGCGAGAAAGCCTGCCTGCAGCGCGAATTCTGCCAGCGCTTTGCCGGAGGGCAAACGCCAGCTTCCAGCGTCCAGCCACTCCATCGGCATGGGCGATACAGACATGCGTGACAAAGGCATACGCGGTACTGGCATATGAGGTAATAGCTTGTCGGCAATGCGCCTGGTGGAACCCTGCAGGTTCAGTTTGCTTCTCATGCCCGTCGCTCTCCTGTTCATTGATTCGGCAAAATGGGAGGTTTTCATTAGCCTGACGTCGGGTTTTCTTTAGTACGGGTGATGCTGGGGTGGGGGATCGTTCTACTTAGTTTTCTTACCTTTGGTGACTTAGGACTGGCGCTTCATCCTCTTTGTCTGCACCAGGACCGGAAGCTGAAAGACTGTCCCAGCATTCGCCTTCCGCACCGACTGGCGCAGCGCCCCGATCCAGCAGGCGTTTCAGGAACAGGCATGCAGCTACAGTAGTAGCCAACAAAGCCCAGGAAAACATCGGAGAAATACCGTGAACCGCCTTACCCCATCGCAATGTCAGCAGCCAAGATCCTAGGATTCCAGCTCCAGCCGCGATCGCCATCAATCTGGTCGTCAGCGCGCTGTGATGAGCGCTCACGGCCTGAACAAGCAGACACAGCGGGACCGCTACTAGGAGATCGACCAAGTAATGCTCACCCGAGCCTAAGGTGGCCAGTGCAGTAAGTGGCAAGTAGGAAATGGCTAATAGTTTTGCGAATCTTCCTAGACCGCGAGAGTTCCATAGGAACAGCAGCACCCAGCCCACGTGCAGCGACGGCATGGCATTTCTAGGCACGGAGTCGAGGTGGATAGGCGCAACGCTCCCGGCCGCAACGGCCGGCGGCGCGAATGGAAACAAGTTGGGATAGGTATAGATCGGGCCGGCTGCCGGGCAAACCTGATACGCCACAAATCCCAGAACACCGAGCAGTATGCACGCCAGTCGAAAATCCGCGGATCCCGGGCCATGACGCTTCTGCCAGATGGCCAGCGATAGCGCCAACAACAGCGGAAGGCTGTTGTATGCCAGCGCGCAAGCGAGAAACAGAACGCGGCTCGTCGCGAACCATTGCCCTACCTGAAAGCTTGGTTCGAAACCGAGTCGGCTGTCGAACTGGTACAGGTAAAGATCGTAAGTGTACGGTGTAAGGCTTGCGGCGATAGAGACAGCGGCGATCGAACACACGCACAAGATGGGAACCGCAGTCATCCAGCCGAGCAGACTGGAGAGGGCTCTCCTTTGTTCCTTCGCCACCCAAGCCCACCGGACGGACACAAACGCTAGGCTCCCTAAACCCAGAAATGCACCAGGCGTCCCGATTCCAGACCAGGCATAAGACAGGAACTGGCCTCTCAGCAGGGCGTATATTCCCAGGTAAATCCCGCTCGTCAGCGCGGCCCACAACAATTCGCGTCGGCTTGGTCGTCCCAGGTACAAATAGACCGCAAAGCTCCCGGTGAAGGCGAACGCGATGTAACAGAACGATCCTACGTGCGCCAGAATCATGGCGAGCAGGAGTCCGACCAGACAGGTGGCCGCTTGAACGATAGGCAGCAGCATGGAGCGAGATCGTGGCGGCGCGGTGTCCACAACTGGTCGCACAGTCAGCCATCGCCCGCGTCGTCACCAAACTTTAGTGGCGCCGGCGCCCCGGAATTCTCCGGGCCGCAGGTCAGTTCGACTTACGCCTCACAAACAGAACGCAACGCGTATCGTCTTTCACCACTTGCCAATGCGGGTCGAGTTTCAACAATTGCGTTAGCGGCCAGTCGACGGGGATGAGGGCTACTTCAAAGCCGTGTTTGGCCATGATCGTCTGCCAGTCGAATGAACCTTGCAACAAATGAATGTATTCGTGGCCAAGCGCTTCGCCGTAGAAATCGCTCCGGCCGTCGACGAAGACCTTGATCTTTGGATAGTAGTGGAAGATGAGGTAGTCGCCCCATTGATCGGTGGTCAGCAAGCGGCCGGACTCCAGCACGGCGGCGTTCTGCTGAATCATAGCTACCGGAAACGCCTCGGTTGGGAAGTCGCGAGGCCAGGTAATAGGCGCATCGATGAATGCAAGCGAAATGACGACAATCGCCGGCCAAACGCTGGTCCAGCGGAAAGTCGGGATGATATCCTCGCCGAGCTGATGAAGGATGCGCAGAATGGAAGACTTCTTCAGTTTGTTCATCACGCCACGTGTCCATACGCTCGCCTCGGCCGCGATTAGCGGTGCAGCGACCGCCGAATACAGTGGAGCGTGCCGCAAGCTGGTCAGCGAAGAGTGCGCGAGAAACAAGATCCAAAGCACTTCAGTAACGCGTCGCTGCCTCAGAAGAAACCCGGCTACCACCAACCCAGCGAGCAGCAACGCTTCGTATTGAAGCTGGCCCTCGGATCGGAATGTTGGCGCTTGAAATTCCTGCACGAGATTGCGAATCCAATCCCAACGAAGGTATTCAACGATATGAACGTGGAGCGCCGAACCGTAAGGATTCACAAACGACGCAGCGGAGCATGCCAGGAAAAGCGCACCATACCGTGGTACCGTGGTCCACTGCCTACGGCCGAGAAACGCTTCGACCGCACTTCCTACGACAAGGATCGCGAGACATACGAGAAAAACCAGGAAACCGCCATGCAGGTTCGTCCACAGCGCAGTCAACGGAACAAGCAGCCAAACCCATCGCGTCGGCTTGCGGCGATCGGCTTCGATCAGCCACAGGCTCAAGGGCAGAAACAACAAAGTCACGATATGAGGGCGCGCTAGAAAATGCATAGACGATCCGCCGACAGCGAGCAGAACTGCAATCGCCGCAACCAGCGAATTCGCCCCTCGCCAGATCGTGTAGCGCAGAAGCAGGGTGGCATAGGCAACAAGGACGGTGCCTGCGAACAGCACGATTGCCTTGAGGCCGCCCATCCCGAATAAGACTGCGTACAACGTGTCACTCAACCATTCCCAGGCGAACCAGGGCGCACTGGGGCGCGAGTAAGAAAAGAGGTCCTGCGTGGGCACGTGGTGCTGCGCCAAAATATACTCACCGGTGCGGATGTGCCAGCCGGTGTCGCCGTCTCCGAGCAACGCCTTCCACCCGCTAGCGCCACAAACAAACAGCCATGCTAAGAGGGCGATAAAGAAGCAGTCGGAAAAGGAAGGAGCGACGGCCCGCATCCACGGTCCCCACCGAATTTGGGCCATCCGCTTCGACTTGGTTGGTGAACTGGTCTCGAGAGATTGCGTGGAGCTCGCCAAGTCTGGTCATCGACTCATTTGGAGCATGGCTTTAGCGGGTATAGCTTTCAGGGGTCGGCCGTCGGCTTATCCGGCGGTTTGAGTCGTCGCCCGGGCTCCAGGTTGATAGATGGTCGTTGTGTCGGCGCCAACCAGTTCCCCGCCGTGGACAGCCAGGGCTAGGCGGTCCTGAAGACCGGTCTTTTCGAAGATATGCATCAAGTGAACCTTGACGGTTCCTTGTGTAATCTTCAGATTCTCCGCGATTTGCTTGTTCTTCATGCCCTGACAAATCAGGCGGACAACTTCCTTTTCGCGCGGCGTCAGTCGAGAGGCTTCCTTGCGATGTAGAAAAGCGCTGACGTGCTCGGCATCGTTCATCCAAACTTTGCCGTTGCCGACTTCCCGCAGGCCTTCTACCAGCTTCGCGATCGGCAGGGTCTTCTTAATGATGCCTCGCGCTCCCATCTGGAGCGCTCGGAAGGCGTCCATTTCAGGCAGCTCGACCACCCAGAGCGCGGTGTTACAGGACATTGAGGCAGACTTTAGGTTCGCAACCAATCGGAGTGCCGATGAAAGACCGGCGCTGAGGTCGATCAGAGCGACGTTCGGCCTGAGCCGATGAACAGCTTCGGCAACATCCCCAACTTTGGAAACGGCGCCTGCAAAGACCAGATCTTGCGATTCCGAGAGGACCTTGCGCAATCCTTCGACCATGATCGGTTGTGGTTCGCACGCAAATATCGAGATTGCAGGCACTGCCGTGGATAGCCTCGAAAGACTATCGGACGGCAAGTATCTGCAAGATAGGTACTAAGGTCTTTCCTCAGAGCAGCATACAGGCTTACTGGTCGTGACGTAACGTCTCCTCGGAATCCACCTCGTGATCTGAAATGTCCAGGCCTCGACGATCGTGGAATAATTGACCCTATGGCCATCTTGGACGCCGCGCCCAAACATCATGCGCATGTGCGTCGACTGAACCTTCGATGGCCGCGGGTACTCAATTATCCGATCATCCTGTTCGTGATCATCACCGGCTTTTATTGGAAGCTCGTCTTCACCTATCAATACGACTGGCTCTGGGGCCCGGATCTTGCCGATCAGATCCTTCCCTGGTGGGAAGAAGAAGCGCGCCAGCTTCAACACAGCCATTTTCCGCTTTGGGATCCGCATAACTGGCTCGGTCAATCTTTCCTGGGCCAGGCTCAGCCGGGCGCAGCGTATCCGCTGAACTGGCTGCTCTGGTTGATGCCCCGGCAGCACGGTCACATACAAATGTGGGCCATCCAGTGGTATTACGTCGTGATCCACTACATGGCGGCCCTGTTTTGTTATTTGCTCTGCCGGGATTTGAAACGGTCGCGAACCGCATCGCTGATCGCGGGGCTTGCGTTTGGCTTGCTGGGTTACGTCGGCTGGACCGATTGGCCGCAGATGGTGAATGGCGCTGTATGGACGCCAGTGATCTTCTTGTTTTTGTTACGCGCCGCGCGGGGCCGGCGTCCGTGGGCCAGCGCCGTTCTCAGCGGCGCGTGTCTCGGCATGTCATGGCTGAGCGGCCATCATCAGATACCGATCTTTTTGACGCTAGCCTCGGCCGGAGTCTGGCTCTACTACATCTTCCGAAACGGAAAACTCAACCTGCGCATGGCCGCGCTCGCCGCGGTTGCAACGATCTTTTCGCCGATCGTCGGCGCGCTGCAGATCCTGCCCGCGCAGGAATACGGTAACCTCGCGTTGCGCTGGGTCGGCACGCCGGAGCCTCTAGGCTGGCAAGACGCGGTTCCTTACTACATCCACCTGCAGCACCAACTGTTTCCTATCTACCTTTGGGGCGTGCTTTTCCCCGGTTATGACCACAATGCCGGACCGTTCTTTGGAATCGTCGCTGTATCCTTGGCCATCGTGGGCATCGCCATGTACTGGCGTCGCCACGCTGTAAAGCTCTTTAGTGCGGTAGCCGCCGGAGGTCTGCTCTATTCGCTCGGCGGCCACACCGTATTTGGCGGTCTGATCTACGCTGTCGTGCCTTTCGTCGAAAAGGCGCGCGTCCCGGCCATGGCGACGCTCCTGTTTCACGCAGGATTTGCAACCGTGGCGGCGTTCGGTGTCGACGCTCTAAGGCACGTCTTCCGTGAGCCTCCGGAATCGCCTTGGTTGCGCCGGATTAACCTCGGCCTCGTTGCATTCGGAGTAGCCGTAGGAATCATCGTGCTCGCGATCTTGCTGTCGCATGCATATCAGTGGCCGACCGACGACCGGATCATGGTCACGATTCTGGTCTCGTTTCTCATGGCGCTGCTGCTTTATGCGTTCCGGATGCGAAGCGTCAGCGAACGCCAGGCCTTAGTGTTACTAGTGTTGCTGCTACTCTTCGAGGCCGGCAACGAGTCGAACTACATGCTGTCGCCGCGCAGCGATTGGGGACAGCACAATTTCATCGAGAAGGCCTGGGGCAATGCCGACATCGCAGATTTCCTGCACCGGCAGCCCGGAACGTTTCGCGTCGACACCGCGACCGACGATATCGTTCCCAATTGGGGCGATTACTACAATCTGGATTTCGTGCAGGCTCAGGCTGGTGTCACGGAGAATGCCTTTTCGCTGGAGACGCACACTCCTCAAACGAAGCGCCTGCTTGGCGTCAAGTATCTGCTGGCGAGGCAGTCGAACCAACCCGGTCAGACAGAGGTCTTTCGTGGCGCGAGCAATATTGCCGTCTACGAAAACCCCAACGTTTTTCCGCGTGCCTGGGCAGTGCATGAAATCGTCACGATCCGCAACAAGAACGAAGGCCGCGCTTTCATCAACGAGCACATCGATGAACTCGCGACAAAGGTGACAATGATCACGCGTGGCCCGAAACTCGAGTGCCCCGGCGCCATCGATAAAGTTTCAGTCACGCGCTACGCGGCGGAAAATGTGGCCATCGATGCGGACATGAGTTGCGACGGGATGTTGGTGCTCTCAGATAATTACTACCCTGGGTGGTCGGCGACGGT
>Ga0335069_10010975_pt1 | contig 12812 bp, 13 predicted proteins | sample Lox_Sample_11_FD_206714 | JGI IMG/M metagenome (GOLD analysis project Ga0335069, IMG submission 206714) | Soil microbial communities from Loxahatchee National Wildlife Refuge, Florida, United States - Lox_Sample_1.1 | ecosystem: Environmental > Terrestrial > Soil > Wetlands | place: USA... | reverse complement strand
ATCGAGGGCAAGCGCGAGGCATTCGCCGAGTTCATGGGGCTGCTCGACACGTTCCCGTTCTGGTTCAACGTCGTCACGCCATGAAGCGTGTTGCGGGTCTGCGGACTGCGGCCATGTTGGCAATGGCAGCGGTCCTGCTGCCAGTAGCGCCGGCCCATGCGTGCGGCTACGACGGCCTGATGTCCGACCTGACGGCGGCGCACCCGCGGTCGATCGAGGTAGCTTTGGCGGTGCGGGATGCGCTCGACCACAAGGAGTTGCGCGCGTTGGCGCCTGTACCGCCGGTACTCGGGCTCGTGCGGGCGAACGGCATGTTGCAGAGTTTCCGGCCGTTGGTCGCCACGGTGGCCGGGTTCTCCAATGGGTCGTCGGCCTCGATTGCGGTGCTCCTGATCGAGGCGGGTCTGTGGTCGCGCTACTCGATCACCCCGAGTGGCGTCGTCGTCGAATTGCATATCAGCGGTCCGCAGGAGGGCGAACCCGTAGTTGTCACCAGCGAAGCGGCGCTTCGCGCATTGCTTGATGGCGAGTTGACGCCCGTGCGCGCGAGCGAACTCGGGGTGCTCGTCGTCGATCGACCGGCCCAGGTTCAAACCGCAGGACGGTCAGATGGACGCGGAGAGAAAGGATACTGATCACGAACGGTGCGCAAGCATCGTTCAAGGCACTCACCGACGCAGGTCTCGACACCTGCTTCGCCAATCCCGGCACCTCGGAGATGCAGCTCGTCTACGAAATGGGGCGGACCGGAAACGTACGGCCCGTTCTCTGCCTGCAAGAGAATACGGTTACTGGGGCTGCTGATAGCTACGCGCGAATGGCGGGCAAGCCGGCCTTCACGCTGCTGCACGTAGGCAGCGGCCTCGCCAACGGCCTCGCGAACCTTCACAACGCGGGGCGGGCCAATACGACAATGGCCAACATCGTGGGCGCCAACGCGACCTATCAGCAGCCGAATTTTGCCGAGCACGAATTCATCAACGGCAACATCGTCGATGTCGCGCGCGTCGTCTCGCATTGGCCGCACCAGGCCAAGAATGCCAGCGACCTCGCCGTGCTCGGGGCGGAAGCCGCCCGCTATTCCCGCATCGGCGCCGGGAAGATCTGCACCGTGGTTGCGCCGACCAACTGCCACTGGGATCCCGCGGTCGCGCCACCGGTGCCCGCCGCGCCGATGGAGACACCCAAGGTGTCGCCGCAAACTATTCAGGAAGTCGTCGCGCTCCTGACCAACGGCAAGAAGACGGGCATCCTGCTCGGCAGTCACACGCTGTACGGCGAAGGACTGGAACTGGCGGGGCGCATCGCCGCAGCGACGGAGGCCACGTCGTTTGCCGAGACCTTCGCCCCGCGATTCGCCCGCGGCGAGGGCCGCGTTGCGGTCGATCTGCTCGGGTACCTACCGGAGCCGGCGGTCCCGCAACTGCAACCGTACGCGCAACTCGTTCTCGTGGGCGCGTTGTTTCCGGTAACGACCTTTGCTTACAAAGGCAAGTCGGTCTTCAAGGTTCCTGAGGGCTGCGCGGTGACCACGCTGGCCACTGTCGATCACGACCTCGTGGCTGCGCTCGCCGACCTGGCGAAGGCGGTCGGCGCGCCATCCCGCCCCGTCGCGCGCCGGGTGCGTTCGGAATCGACGCCGCCGACTGGCGCTTTGAACGCAAAGACGATTGCGCAAACCCTCTGCGTACTCCTGCCGGAGAACACGATCTTGATCGACGAAGGTGCAACCAATGGTGGACCGATTTGCGACCAGACCGAAGGTGCGCGGGCACACGACTTGCTGAAAGCCACGAATGACCGCGAAGGGGTCAAGCGTCAGCGCATACGGAACCATGGATACACTCGGCGCGCCGTTGCGTAGCGTGGCAAGCGCGGCAACGCGGCAGCGGCGAACGAGCGCGGCGGCGCTTCTCGCGGATTCTTCCTTCACGCCCTGCACTCCAGAATCACAAAGGATTCCCCGTGGGCCGAGTCAACAGACCCCCTCTACGTATCCGCAAGTAGTCGACATCGCGACCAAGGCTGTCGCGGCGAGCCGCGATTGGTGAAGCACGCCGGCGCGATGCCGCCCCTATGACCGCTGTCCCGCGCGAATCCTCAAGCGATCAAGTTGCGCTGGGCGAATTCCCAGTTGAGCAGCCGGTCGATGACGGCGTTCACATAATCGGCCCGACGGTTCTGGTAGTCCAGGTAATAGGCGTGCTCCCAGACGTCAATGGTCAGCAGAGGCTTGCTTTTCCCGGTGATCGGCGTCTCCGCATTCGGCGTCCGCACGCACTTGAGCTTGCCTGCATCCACAACCAGCCAACCCCAGCCGCTGCCGAACTGGCCGACAGTGATCGTGGCGAGCTCCTTGCGGAAATTGTCGAAGCTGCCGAAACTTGCGTCGATCAGTTGCGCCAGTTGCGCGGGCGGACGCCCGCCTCCGCCCGCCCTCATGCTGTTCCAGTAGAACGAATGATTCCAGGCTTGCGCCGCGTTGTTGAAGATGGCGGTCTTGTCGGGCTTCCCAGCGCTCTCCAGCACGATTTTCTCGACGGGCGCGTCGGCCAAGTCCGTGCCTGCAAGCAGATTGTTCAAGTTGTCGACATACGCGCGATGATGCTTGCCATAATGAAACCCCAGGGTCTTGGAGGAAATTACGGGCTCGAGCGCGTCTTCGGCGTAGGGAAGGGGAGGGAGGACAATCGGGGCGGCGCGCGCCGTGCGCACAAAAGGTGCCACCGCGGATATCAGTAGCCCGGCGCCGACGCCATGCATGAAACGCCGACGCGACATAGGGCCTTCGCTCTTGGTGCCAGCTGGCTCAAACGCTTCCATGGTTGACTCCCTGAGCTTAGTGAGGACGCGAAATCGATGCTTGACGGGTGCGCCCGCCCTCCACATGCCTCGAAGTGGACAGCACCGCAGGGTCCCAAGTAGCATACCCGTATGTCCGTCGTACGCAAGAAGAGGCGCCTGATCGCGGCGGTCGCCCTTTGGGGCGTCCTCGCGATGACGTTCGCGCCTTTGCTGTCGCACGCGTTTGGCTTGGGCCCAGGCCACGCGGGGCTGGGGGAGATATGTTCGGCTCAAGGCGCGAAGATGCGGTTGCTGCCTGCCGACGGTTCCGCTCCGACCAGCCATGACGGAAATGGAACTACGTTCGGTCATTGCCCCTTCTGCCTTTCGCACGTCTCCATTGCTCCGCCGCCTCAGGCTCTGACAGGTGCCCTGGCGCGGAGCGAAGGACCGAAGGCACTACCCGCGTCATCCCGCGTCGCCCCGCGCCGGGCGACCGCTTGGACGCAGGCGCAACCCCGCGCCCCTCCGGTCGTCACCTGACCGACCCGGCTTCGGCGACGATGCGCCGCGACCCCGCGGCCACGAAGCGCCGAAGCACGGATCCAATCCGAGTTGCCAGTCTTTGCGGGACTGCTGTTTGCCAGTAGTCCCGTCATCCTCGTACGGAGAAGGAGGGTATTCATGATTGCCACCACGCGTCCTTCTGTAACGATCGCTGCGGCCCTGCTGTTGACCATCAGCGCCTCGCTCGCCTTCGGGCAGGCGCCGGCAAAGGTCAGCGATGGTGTGCTCGTCAACGATTCCGGCATGACGCTGTACACCTTCGACAAGGACGCCGGCGGCAAGAGTGCGTGCAACGGGCCCTGCGCGACGAACTGGCCGCCCCTCACCGCGAGCGCCAGCGCTACCGCAAGCGGAGACTGGTCGATCGTCACCCGCGACGATGGGACGCGGCAGTGGGCGTACAAGGGCAAGCCGCTCTATGCGTGGACCAAGGACAAGAAGCCTGGCGAGCGCACCGGCGACGGATTCCTCAACAACCAATGGCACGTCGCCAAGCCTTGATGGTCTTCCGCGGCGCAGCTGAGCAGCGGCCCGAGGGGAGGGCTCGCGGCGCGAGTCGCGCGGCGTGTCCGAACTCCACTCGTGGCCGCCGGATGAGGCGGCTCATGACGCGCGTTGAAGGCTGCGTCAAACGGGATCTCCGACGATGACGATTTCGGGCACGCGGTCTCTGGCGACCCTTGCGCGCCTGCTGTTGCTGGCGGGACTGCTCGTGCTCGCGGCGTGCGGTCAGGAGCGCAGCACCGGCAAGTTCTTCGGCAGCGATGTGACCGGTTCCGCGTTCGGCAGAGACTTTCAACTCCTCGACCCCGACGGTCATGAGCGGTCGCTCGCCGATTTTCGCGGCAAGTACGTGGTCATGTTCTTCGGCTACACACAATGCCCGGATGCGTGTCCCACGGCGCTGGCGCGCGCGGCGGCGGTTCGTGCTCAACTTGGGCCGGATGGCACCAAAGTCCAGGTGATCTTCGTCACCGTCGATCCGGAGCGCGATACGGGAACTCTGATGCGGGAATACACGAATGCCTTCGACCCGTCATTTCTTGGCTTGCGAAGCGATTTGGCAGGCACCCGCAAGGTCGCTGACGAATTTCGCGTCTACTACCAGAAAGTTTCGACGGGTAGCTCCTACACCATGGACCATTCGGCGCTCACCTACGTGTTCGATTCGCAAGGACGACTGCGCCTGATCTGGCGGCCCGACCAGACCGTGGACGAATGCGTCTCCGACCTGCGGGCGCTGATGAAACCCAATCACTCATTCTGGAGGTGGTTCTCATGACTCGATTCGTCCTGGCCGCTGCGCTGCTTATTGGGGCAACGACTGCGCTCGCCCAAGTGACTGTGAAAGATCCATGGGTGCGCGCGACCGTGCCGGCACAGCACGCAACAGCCGCGTTCATGCAACTCACCGCGGCAGACCCCATGCGGCTCGTCGCCGCGCAATCCCCGGTCGCGGGTACCGTCGAAATCCACGAAATGGCGATGGTCGATGGGGTGATGAAGATGCGGGCAATCCCCGGTCTCGATCTCCCCGCCGGTAAGACGGTCATGCTGGATCCCGGCGGCTACCACGTGATGCTGCTCGATTTAAAGGGTCAGATCCACGTCGGCGACGTCGTCCCGATCACACTGGTGTTCGAGGGTCGCGACAAGCGGCGTACGACGATCGACTTGAAGGCTCCGGCGCGTGCGCTCGCCGAGTCATCGGCAGGGAAAATGCAGATGAAATGAGACGCGCCTCGAGCATAGTCCCTGTGGGAGAGCAGTGCACAAGCGCAATCGCCGCTCCCTTGCGGAGCCAAATCCATGCTCGCACGCTTGCTTTGCTGCGATTCGTTACGCCACGGTGGGAAGGCCCTGGAAGGTGTCGCCGACACTCACGCCACCTTGTCCAGTGCTGCCATCCGTTTGTCCCTCGTGAGAAGCTCCCGGCTCAGTGCGTGTGCGGGTGGGAATGCTCGACGCCGCCTTCGTGGCGATGCATGTGGCTATGCACCGGGCCAGGCGATCCAGGCGCTCGTCGAGGCGAGCATGGCTGCTATGTGTCATGCAGCCGCCACTCGGGTCCGCACCGCGGGCGTCGCTGACCGGCCACGAGCAGCCCCAAAACCCCTTCGCCCAAAGCAGTCGCTCGACGCCTGTCCCTGCTCGGACACTCGTATGCAGGCGGGGTGATACATTTCGCGGCGGGCGCCGGTTCAACACCGTGGCGCAGGGAATCAGCACCGGGCGAGGTACATGGCGCGTGACCATCGACGCTTGGCGGCCATCGTCTCGCTCGATGTGGTCGGGTACTCGCGCCTGATGGGCGTGGACGACATTTGGTCGCCACGGGCAAATCTAGGCACGAACTCGAAGCTCGGCGAGCTCGACTTGCAGCGATGCCTCCTTCTTGTTCGCCGCAAGGTGGGCGGACTCCTCAGCTTGAAGTTGCGCCCGCGCTATCGCCCTGCGCAGTCCGCTGCAGCGCCCGCGAGCGGCCAAACACCCTACTTTATCCAGTGCACGTCCTAGCCCGAAGCGGCTGACGGTTTCGGTGAGCTTGCCTTCCGGACAAACAGACCGCACCACGCACGCCGAAGGCGAACATGGAGAGGATGACGTGCGGCCACCAGAACCCCCTAAAGCGCCCATTGCGCGAGAAACGACGGGGGTAGGCGGCAACAGCCCCCAGCCCGGCGGTAATGCGAATGATTTGTATTTGCATTGCGGTTCTGCTAGGATGGCCCTTACATCCAAACGGGATTTCTCCGCCGTCCTGCTTGCCCCCCGCGACCGCTTTGCAACCACCCAGGAAATGGGCGGCCCTGACAGATGTGGGACTGCGTTCCCGGGCCAGCTCATTGATCGGCTACCGGGCTTGGCAGCGCGTGCACCGCGGAGGCGGCGGGCCTAAGCCATGTACATCTGCCTTTGCAACGCGATCACCGAGCGCCAGATCGTCCGGGCCGCGGAGCTTGGCGCGCGCTCGCACGAAGACCTTGCCGGCGAGCTGGGCGTCGGTATTGGCTGCGGTCGCTGCACGTCGTGCGCGAAGACGCTGCTGCGTGAGGGCGTCGCGAAGCTCACCGGGGCTTGCGAACTCGTGTCGTCAATCCAGGGAGGGGACTAAGTGAAGGGCAACGCCAACGTACTAAAGCGTCTGAACGAGGTCTTGACCAACGAGCTCACCGCTATCGATCAGTATTTCGTGCACGCCAAGATGTTCGACCACTGGGGATTCGGCCGCCTGGGTGCGCACGAGCGCAAAGCTTCCATCGATGAGATGAAGCACGCCGAGAGCCTGATCGAGCGCACCCTCTTCCTCGAAGGCGTGCCGAACCTGCAGGACCTGCACAAACTCCTCGTGGGCGAGGACGTCAAGGAGGCGCTCGCCTGCGACCTCAAGCTCGAGCTTGCCGCGCATCCGACCCTCAAGGCCGCCATAGCTGACTGCGAAGCTTGTGGCGATTACGTGAGCCGCGATCTCTTTCGCCGCATCCTCGATTCCGAGGAGGACCACATCGACTGGCTCGAGATTCAGCTCGAACTGATCGAGAGGGTCGGCATCGCGAACTACCAGCAATCGCAGATGCACGCCGATGAATGAGAGTCCTGTCTCTCTTCCAATCGGCTCGACGGCAGTCGATTAACGATGCTTGCTCGGCAGCTGCAGCGCCATCTGCGGCATTTCGCTTTGCTCTTGTTGTAATCCTGATGATCACCTGTCCGTGGAGCGGGAGGGCCGGCGCAGCGCCACCGGTGGTCACGGTCCCCGTTGAGCCCGAGACTTTCGCGCCCGCCGAGGGTGCGGGAGGTCCGTTCGGTTTTCTCGCTGGGATCGAGCGCAGCAACTACCTGCTCGGCGACATGTGGGGCCTTCGCACGCAGCTCAGCCGCTACGGCATGTCACTCGCCGTGCAGGAGACGAGCGAGATCTTGGGAAACGTGAGCGGAGGCGCCAAGCAGAGCTTCGTATACGACGGCCTCACGCAGGCGGTCCTGCAACTCGACACGCAGCGGGCATTCGGATGGTACGGCGGGACGTTCAACGCAAGCATGCTCCAAATTCACGGTAGCAACCTCAGCGCCGAGAATCTCCTTACCCTGCAGACCGCGAGCGGAATCGAGGCGCTTCCCGCCACGCGCCTGTGGGAGCTCTGGTACGAGCAGAAATTCCTGGAGGAGGACAGGCTGGATGTGAAAGTGGGCCAGCAGAGTCTCGACCAGGAGTACATGGTGAGCCAGAACGGCCTGCTGTTCGTGAACACGATGTTTGGATGGCCGATGCTGCCGTCCGCCGACCTTCCTGCCGGGGGGCCAGCGTATCCCCTCTCCGCGCTTGGCGTGAGAGTGCGCGCGCGCCCGCGCGACTCGTGGACCTTTTTGGGGGGCGTGTTCAGCGGCACACCGGTCCCCGGGACCGGTGGCGATCCGCAGAAGCAGAATCCCTCGGGGACCAGCTTCCCCTGGATCGGCAGCCTGTTGATCGCCGAGATGCAGTACGCCTATCCCTCGCTCGGCACGATGCTCTATGCCGACCAAGCGGAACCCTTGCCGCGCGTCTACAAGCTCGGCGTCTGGTACGACACGTTGGCGTTTGCGGACCAGCGCTTCGACGAGAATGGTCTGTCTCTCGCAAACCCCGCAAGCACGGGCATTCCGCAGATGCATCGCGGCAATTACGCCGTGTACGCGGTCGTCGATCAGATGATCTGGCAGGACCCGCACGAAGCCGACAGGACCTTGAACATCTTTGTCCGGCCGATGTGGACACCTCTCACCGATCGCAACCTGATCGACTTCAGCGTGAATGCCGGCATCACACTTCGTGAACCCTTTCTGCATCGCGACGATGATACTTTCGGTATCGGGGTGGGCTATGCGCACGTCAGTCGTCGCGCCGCGGCTCTGGACCGGGACACGGCGTTCTACACGGGCGCCTTTACGCCTGTGCGTAGCGGCGAGACTTTCATCGAGGTCACCTACCAGTATCAGGTGACGCCGTGGTGGCAGCTCCAGCCGGATTTCCAGTACGTCTTCAACCCCGGCGCCGGCGTGGCCAACCCGAATGCACCGACACAGCGGGTCAAGAACGAGGCCGTTATCGGGCTCCGGACCAACATCCTCTTCTGAGAGTGCGCTCGCTCGGTAATGCAATCACTCTCGCAGGCAACGGAAGGACTTGGATCTATGGCATCTCTGGCTCGCATCGGATCAGTTCTCTACCTGACGTCGGCCGCACTCGCCGCCACAACGCTGTCCTGGGTCGACGCGTCAAAGGCGGCTGAAGGAGGCTTCCTGGAGACGATCCACCACCACGTCACGCGCACCTCGACCGTCCCCGACAACGGCGACCTCAACCCCTACGCCGTCGTCGTGGCGCCGGTGTCCGCCGGGAAGATCCAGAAAGACGATGTGCTGGTCACCAACTTCAACAACGTCTCCAATCTGCAGGGCACGGGCGGCACGATCATCGACTACAACCCCTCCAGCAAGAAAATGACCGTGTTCGCGAGTCTGCCGCAACGCCTGCCACAGTGCCCAGGCGGCGTTGGGCTCGGCACAGCGATGACGATGCTCAAGAGCGGATGGGTCATCGTCGGCAGCACGCCGAGCAGCGATGGCACCACACGTACCAAGGGTGACGGGTGCCTCATCGTGCTCGACTCGAACGGGCAGTTCGTGACTGCCTGGACCGGGCCGAACATCAACGACCCGTGGGGCAACATGGCGACCATCGATAAGGGGACGACCGCCACGCTGTTCATCAGCATGGCCGGGTTCGACGTCCCTGGCCCGGACGTGCGTGATCCCGAGACCGGCTTTCCGGTAACAGTGAACAAGGCGACGGTGCTGCGAATCGAGTTGTCGATTCCCGAGGGCAAACCGCCGTCGATTGCGAGCGAGACCGTGGTCGCGAGCGGCTTCGGGCAGCGTGCCGATCGGGACGCGTTCCTCATCGGCCCGACCGGGCTCGCTCTGGCTTCGGACGGCACGCTCTACGTCTCGGACGCGCTCGGCAACCGAATCGTGGCGATTCCCGAGGCGACCACGCGCACGACGAGCGCCGGAACGGGCCGTACCGTCACCCAAGATGGGCTGCTCAAACGTCCGCTCGCGATGGCGATGACGGCGAACGGCAATCTTCTCGTCACCAACGCCAAGAACGGCCAGGTGGTGGAAGTCGATCCGCGCACCGGCAAGCAGCTCTACGCACAGTGGATCGACGCCAACCAGGCGCAGTCCCCGCCAGGTAACGGCGACCTGTTCGGCATCGCCATGACACCCGACGGCAAGGGTTTCTACTACGTCGAGGACGATGTCAACACGCTGATGGAGGCGATGCGATGAGTCGCAAGGACGATCCAACGGCGCACGCCTCGCGCCGCGGCTTTCTTGCGCTCACGGCCCGCGCAGCGGCCGCGGGCGCTGCGCTCGGTGCCGGTGCGCCAGCGGCGGCGATGGCTGAGGCGAAAGGCAACGCTCACCACATCGCTTCCGGCAGGAAAGAAGTCGAGCCGTTCTGGGGGCTGCACCAAGGCGGCATCGCGACCCCTGCGCAGCAGCACAGCTATTTCGCGGCCTTCGACCTCACCACCGACAAGCGGGAGGATGTGATCGCACTGCTGCGGAGCTGGACTTCCGCTGCGGCGCGCATGGCCGCGGGCGATACGGCCCAGCCGCTCGACGGCGGGCTGAACCCGGTTGGCAGCGATTCCGCTCCCAAGGCGAACGGCTACGAGGACGAGGAAAGACGCGATCCGCGCACCATGGCAGCCGATTCCGGCGAAGCGATGGGACTGGCGCCGGCTCGGCTCACCGTGACATTCGGTTTCGGTGCGAGGCTGTTCAGCAAGGACGGCAAGGATCGCTATGGTCTCGCCTCGGATCGGCCCGAGGCGCTCGTTGATCTGCCGAAGTTCGCCGGCGACCAGCTCGTTGAGGCGCAGTCCGGAGGTGACCTCTCGGTGCAGGCCTGTGCCGACGATCCCCAAGTCGCCTTCCACGCCGTGCGCCAGCTCGCGCGCCTAGCCCAAAACGTGGCGCAGATCCGCTGGGTGCAGACCGGATTCATTCCTGGATTCAAGACCGGCGAGACACCGCGCAACCTAATGGGATTTCGCGACGGCACCGTCAATCCATCGGTCAACGATGCGAAGGCGATGGACAGAATCGTCTGGGTTGGCAACGAAGGGCCCGCATGGATGCGCCACGGCAGCTACGTTGTCGTGCGCCGCATCCGCATCGCCCTCGAGCACTGGGACCGCATGAAGGTCGCGTTCCAGGAAGAGACCGTCGGCCGGCACAAGTATTCCGGCGCGCCGCTCGGCATGCACAAAGAGTTCGACGCGATGGATCTCGATACCATCGACAAGGACGGCAACCCGATCATCGCGGAGAACTCGCATGTGCGGCTTGCCGCAGCTGCCAGCAATGATGGCGCACAGATTCTCCGGCGCCCCTACTCCTACAACGACGGCGTCAACTTTACTGCCGAGCGCTGGCCGCCGTGGCGGCAAGGGCTGGAGTACGACGCGGGGCTGTTCTTCGTCGCCTATCAGCGCGACCCCCGCACGGGCTTCATCCGCGTCTACGCGAGGATGTCGAAGCTCGACATGATGAACCAGTTCGTCACCCATGTCGGCGGCGGGCTCTTCGCCTGTCCGCCTGGGCCGGAAAAGGGCGGGTTCATCGGACAGCGCCTCTTCGAGTCCGCATGAAGCCCGCGAACCGACAGCATCACGACTCATGGCGCAAATCTGGCACGGCCATCGCGCTGGTTGCGCCGCCGATAACGACGACCTTCAAGCAACGGTTCTGGCGCGGGAGAATTCTTCTGCGATGCCTTGTGCCGGTCTTTCTCGCCACGCTCGCGCTCGGGGGGCGTGCTCTCGCCGAAGACGTCGCAAATATCGAGGTTACGATCAAGGATCACCGCTTTTCGCCCTCCGAAATCCGTGTGCCCGCGGGAAAGCCGACCTCGCTTACGATCAAGAACGAGGATCCCACGGCCGAGGAATTCGATTCCTTGGCGCTCAAGGTCGAGAAGGTGATCGCTGGCGGCCGATCGGCGACGCTGCGACTGCGGCCGCTCGGTCCCGGTCGCTATCCATTCATCGGCGAATACCACCCGGACACCGCCCACGGCGTCGTGATCGCCGAATAGGGGGATGCCGTCATGCTTGCTGCTTCGTGATCGTCTTTCGGGAAATGATCGAGGCCGGCCTCATCGTCGGCATCGTACTCGCGGCGACCAAAGGCGTTCCGCGGCGGGGCTTGTGGGTCGCCTATGGCTTCGGCGGCGCCGCTGGCGCCTGTCTCGTCGCGGCCTTCGCGGGCCAGATCGCCACCCTGTTCGAAGGTTCGGGCCAAGAGCTCTTCAACGCCTCAATCTGGAGTTGGAGAGGCGATTTGCGCTCGCCGATGTCCAATAACGGACCCTTCTCGGTGACGCGGCCGACAGAGCGCTGACCGTCCGCCTCGCCGCGCGACAGCGGTCATCGCGCCGACGCCGGCATACTGGCGCTTTCGGCCATTACTTGACTTCCGCGCGCTCTGAAGCCGACGCTGGCTATGACCGCAGTCGGAGTGGAGCCGACATAGTCTGCCGCCGCGCGTGCCGTAGCGGAATGCCCAAAGGAGGCATTCGGCAGGCGCCGGTGCCGACGGCCGCGGAACGCGGCTCCAGCGTCAGCTTCTCAGATTGACGAACAGGCGCAATCGACCCCAAGGTGACGTTTACATCTCAGGAAAGCGGACGCTCTACGTTAAGCAATAGCGGCGGCGCGAAGCACCGTCCGCTGCACGCAGTTGTTAGCCAGCGATCGCGGTTAGGCGCGGGTGTTGGCCGAGGCGTCGACGCAGCAGCCATTGCCCGCGTCTCCTTCAGAACCCATAGTCGGGGAGCTGGACCTGATCCCGCTGTTGTCGGCCGATAAAGAAGTCCACCACGAACGGCAGCCGCCCCATCAGCCGCACGGCCAGGTTGCGGAACTGTATGCCGAAGGCCGTCTTCGGGGCCAGGGACGAGGCCGTCCGCGCCACCGACAGCTGCTTGCGTCTCAGGAACGGCATCAGTTGCCGCTCGTAGCGCGCGAATGCCGCGCCGTAGTCTCCGCCGCAATGGCGCAGTTCGCCCGCCAGCGTGTACGCTTCGGCCATCGCCAGGGACGAGCCTTCGCCCGCCACGAGGGAGACGCAGGCCGCGGCATCGCCCACCAGTGCCGTCCGCCCCTTGGTCCAGTGGTCCATCCGGATCTGGCTGGCCCGGTCGAAGTAGATGCCGCCCACGCTCGCCAGGGCGGCGAGGATCTGCGGGCACTCCCAGCCGACATCCGCGAAGACGTTCGTTAGTACCGCTTTTCGTTCGGAGTCGTTCGCGTGGCTTCCCGCGGGCAGGTACTCGTCACGGAAGACGAAGAGAAAGAGCGTCGTGTCGTCGCGCATGGAGAAGCGATAAACCTGTCGTCCCGGAA
>Ga0335069_10010974_pt1 | contig 12814 bp, 13 predicted proteins | sample Lox_Sample_11_FD_206714 | JGI IMG/M metagenome (GOLD analysis project Ga0335069, IMG submission 206714) | Soil microbial communities from Loxahatchee National Wildlife Refuge, Florida, United States - Lox_Sample_1.1 | ecosystem: Environmental > Terrestrial > Soil > Wetlands | place: USA... | reverse complement strand
GCAAATTGTCCCATGTCTGTACCCGGCACTTACGAATCCGTGTGAGAACCTCAGTCGTGCCTCCGGCACTCGGCGACTTGCTCCACTTCACCCCGGCGATAAATCGCCGGGCTATTGGAGATTGTCCCTCCGGGACAATACTTCGCGACTATCATTCCACTCGACAGCCAGGTAACGAGTTCTCACACAGACTCTTGCGTGCCGGGCTGTGTTAGTTCGCGCCTGACGGCGCTTCGTTTTATCGAAACGCCAGGGGAGCGCACATCCCGGCAGAACGTCTTCATTCGGTTATAGGACGCCAGGGGAGCGCGCTTCCCAGCAGAAGGTCTTCATAAGGAATTCAGAACCTATTCGCTTCGACCACCTGTGGCTGAAGCTCAGCAGCACAGCGAGTCAGGTCCAGAACGGGACTGATGTCCTCGGAATGCGACTTTGGCAGTGTCTTTGCATCCAATGGTAGTGCTAGGATAAAAAGCCACCCGTAAACCGGCGCGAAACAATCGCGAGCGCCGGAGTAAGCCGGACGGCTCGCGATGGTGGACATCTCAGGAGAGACACAGAAAATGGCTAGTGAACTGATAATGGAAGTGACAGATTCGAACTTCGATGCGGCGGTTCTGAAGTCGGCAGAGCCGGTGATCGTGGATTTCTGGGCGGCGTGGTGCGGTCCGTGCCGGGCGTTGGCGCCGGTGGTGGACGAGGTCGCCAGCCAGTACCAAGGCAAGGTGAAGGTCGCCAAGATGGACGTGGACAAGAACGTGGCGACTCCACAGCGGTATAACGTGCGCGGGATTCCGACGCTGCTGGTGTTCAAGGGCGGGCAGGTCGCGGAGCAGATCGTGGGATATGTCCCGAAAGAGACGATTGAGCGGGCGCTGAACAAGCACGTGAACGGCTAAGTATTTTGGGATTTGGAAGCCCGGCTTACGAGTCGGGCTTTTCTGTGCATGCTATACTGCTGACTAGTCAGACTAGTCGGATTTGGAGGTTGGGGAGCATGGCGCAGGCGAAACGCAAGCAGCAGGGGAAGACGGCTTCGGGAGAGGCTCCGGGGAGGAAGTCGCCGCAAAAGTGGCAGTTGCAGACGGCGAAGGCGCAGTTCAGCGAGGTGTTCCGGCGGGCGCGGACGGAAGGTCCGCAACACGTGACGAAGGCGGGGAAAGAGGAAGTGGTGATTCTGGCGAAGGAGGAGTACGACAAGATGATCAGCCATTCCTCGAAGCCTGGAGGTGTGTGGGAGTTTTTCCGGAACTCTCCGCTGGTTGGCGTAGACCTGGATTTGGAGCGAGATGAGGATTACGGGCGGGAGATCGCCTTGTGAGCGGCTTCCTGTTGGATACGAACGTGGTATCCGAGTCGGTGAAGCCGAACCCCAACTTCAACGTGGGACTGTGGATGAAATCCATTCACGAGAACTTGCTCTACCTGAGCGTGATCACGTTGGGCGAGATCAGGCGAGGAATCGAGCTGCAATCGAGCCCCACGAGGAGGGCGAGATTGCAAGCGTGGCTGGACTCGGACGTGCGGGCGATGTTTCGCGGAAGAACGCTGGAGGTCAATGCTGACATCGCTGAGCGCTGGGGAGTGATCACGGCAAAGGCGCGCGCGGCAGGAAAAACCTTGTCACTCGGGGATGCTCTGCTGGCGGCTACAGCTCGGGAACACAATCTGACGCTGGTTACCCGGAACACAAAAGATATGGCGATCACGGGAGTACCGATCCTGAACCCGTGGGAATTGAAGTAATTCTCAGTACTTCCGCAGCACTCCAATCACTCTTCCCTGAACCTGAACCGCGCGCGAGGGCACGATGATCGGCTGCATTTTGGCGTTGGAGGGCTGGAGGCGGGTGGATTCGCCTTCGTGGTAAATGCGCTTCAGGGTTGCGTCGTCATTATTCACGACAGCTACGACGATTTCGCCGTTACGGGCGCTCTCTGCTTTCTCGACGATGACGTAGTCGCCTTCCACGATGTGCTCGTCCTGCATCGACTCGCCCATCACTTTAAGAACGTAGACGTCTTTGGAACTGGTGAAGTCGGAGAGCGAGAGCGTCTCGGGATTTTCGACGGCTTCGATCGGCTTGCCAGCGGCGATGCGTCCGAGCAGCGGCAACTCCAGGGGCGGCGCGGTGGCCATAGCTTTCTTCATGCTGCCTTTAGGAGGGAGAACGTCGATGGAGCGGCTGCGATTGTAGTCGCGCTTGAGCAGGCCCTTCTTTTCGAGGTTGGAGATGTGCTTGTGAACGGTGGCGAGCGAGTTCAAGCCCATGCCGTCGCCGATTTCCTCGAAAGACGGCGAGTAGCCATTGCGGGAGACGAAGTCCGCAATGTAGTCGTAGACCTGACGCTGGCGTTTCGTAAGAGCCATTCGCATTCCCGTGCTGCGGAGATTCAGAGCCAACTACCGGGCGAATTATGAGCGAATGGAAAGCGAAAGTCAAGCAAAGTGTAAACGGTAAAGTAGAAAGGGTAATGTGAAAGGCTCTTGCGGAGCTGCGAAAACCGGTGCAGCCGGCAATCGGTGGGAGCGTAAATCTCACGACAAGCGCAGGGAAGTTACAGCCAGTCGCCGAACCAGTTGCTGCGGTAGACGATCCACCAACTGACGAGAATGATGGGGATGGTGGCGACGAAACCCCAGATGAGCGGCAGAGTGATGTCGGCGATGAGGCCGAGGACGATTACCAGCATCCAGAAAATCTTGTTCTGCACACCTGTAATTGTACCTTTGGGTGCAGGGGAGAGGGGTAATTGGGCGGTTTCCCGAATTGCTGCTGGGGTACACTCCGCATACAATACGCAGACCTGCGCAGAGTAAACTGAGTTTCGGCCCATGTCGGAAATCGCCAAGCGTCTGGAAAAAGCGGACAAGTACCTGCAAAAGGGCAAGCTCCCTCTGGCACTGGAAGAGCTGCGCCTGGTTTTGCAGGAGGATCCGAGCAACGATTTTGCGCGCCAGCGGGCCGCCGACCTGGCGACTTCACTAGGAGAGCATAGCGAGGCGGTCGGGTACGTCGGCGAACTATTTGACCATGCGGTGACGCAAAATCGGGCAGCCGATGCCATCAGCCAATATAAGAAGTTGCAGCGCATGGGAGCGGTTGATATCGGGCGCACGTTCCAATATGCGCAGTTGATTGAGAAGCCCAGTCCGCGCGAGGCGCTGGAGTCGTTCCGTTCCTGCTTTGAGCCGTTGTTGAGCAAGGGCCGCAAGGAAGAAGCACTGCTCTGCATCAAGAGGATGGTGCAGCTTGAGCCTTCGGTGGAGAATCTTCGCCGCGAAGCCGAACTGGCGGAAGATTTGGGAGACCGAGCGTCGGCCGCCAATTGCCTGTTCGAATTGGGAAAGCTGGAAGAGAACGCGGGCCAGGATGGGTCTCCGATGTTCGCGAGGGCGTACGAGTTCAATCCGCGAGACGCGGGAATTGTACTGGGACATGCGCGCTGCCTGATACGCAGCATGCATGCCGAAGAAGCGGTGAAGGTGCTGCAAGGGCACACCATGACCGCGCCCGAGTACACCGAACTGCTGGCGCAGGCTTATCTGATGGCAAATCAGATCGGTCCGGCAGAACCGTTGGTGAGCCGGTTGTACGACCAGAGCGAGAAAGCGCTGCACCTAGTCGGGGAAGTGATGACCGCCTACTGCCGCAACCAGCACGCAACGGACGCAGTGCGTTATGCGCGGTCGGCTGAGTCGAGGGCGAAATCGCGCGGGACGCTCCGGGATTTCCTCGCGTTGGTCCGAGAGATCGGCGATAAGTTCCCGAGCGAACTGGAACTGCTGGAATATGTCGCGCAGCTTTATAACAGCTCGAATCGCGAGCACGAGTATTGCGCGACACTGCTGAAATTGTTCGAACTGTACTATGCACAGCGCAATTTCCTGAAAGCGGCCGACTGCCTAGATCGCGCGTCGGAAGTGGATGCGTACGAACCTGGGCATGAAGAGCGGCTGGGAATGCTGCGCGGGAAGATCGATGCGAACCGCTACAACGCCATCGAGAACCGGATCTCGACCGTCGCGCGCAAGACCACGAAGCTGGGCGCCGAGGAAGAAGAGCCCACGGAATCAGTGGAAGAGCAGTCGGGCCAGAACGGCGAGCCCACGGTACTGGAAGATTTGATGTTGCAGGCGGAGATCTTCCTGCAGTACTCGATGCGCTCGAAAGCGGTGGAGCGGCTGGAGCGGATCAACAAACTGTTTCCGCACGAAGAAGACCAGCGCGAAAAACTGGCGCAACTCTATTTCGCGGCGGGATTTGTTCCCAAATACGAAGATGCGAAAGCAGGCGCTGCTGCGCCTGGTAGCAGTGTTTCCGAGCGCACGACGGTTGCGGCGGCGAATGAGAGCGCTGTCGATAATTTCGCGAGAGTCACCGAGATCACGCGCAATATCTCGCGGCAGTCGAGCGTGAAGGCGGTGCTGTTTGCGACGGTGAATGATGTCGGCCGGCACTGGAACGTGTCGCGCTGCGTGGCCGGACTGTGTTCGCCAGGCAAGCCTCCGTCGGCGGCGATGGAATACTGCGCTACCGGTGTGACGAAGTCCGACGTGATGGGACTGGCAAAGCTTCTGCCGGCGTTACAGGCACAAACGGTAAAAGCCAACGGCCCGATCTCGTTTGAGCGGGCACAATCGACGTCGGAACTGGAGTCGATTCGCCCGGTTCTGGCGACGCAGAAGATCGACTCGTTACTGACGGTTCCTTTGATTGATGGAGATGAGCCGATCGGACTCATCATCCTCGAACAATGTGGCGGGGCGCGCGCGTTCCGCAATGTCGATGAGGTGGTGCTCAACACTATCGCGGAGCAGGTAGTCATGGCGGTGAACAACGCCCGACTGCGCAGCCTGGTTAAGACAATGGCCGTGACCGATGAGAACTCCGGTCTGATGCGGCGGTCGTCGTACCTCGATGTGCTGCTGGCGGAGGTGCAGCGCAGTTTGCCGCAGCGTGCTCCGGTGAGCCTGGTGCTGATGAATTTCGGGTCGGCATCGGCACTGGTGAAAGAGGTTGGCGAAGAGCGCGTGGACGAGGCCATGCACGAGATCGGCCAGGTGGTGACGGCACATATTCGGCAGAACGATATTGCGGTGCGCTACGATCTCACCAGCATCGTGCTGGTGCTTTCCGACACGAACGACAAGAACGCCTTCTTTGTTCTCGACAAGCTACGCAAGGTGTTGGCCAATTCGCGCATGCCCGGACGTAACGAGCCGGTTATGGTCCGGACTGGGATCGCCGAATTGGTCATGCAGCCGAAGTTCGATGCGGTGGACATTGTTACCGAGGGAATCAACCGCGTGGAAGCCGCGCTCGAGACTGCGAAACACGAAGGCGGCGATGGCGCCCATTCGATGGCGGCGAACTACGAGTCTACGATGGTTGGGGCGTACTGATTCCTGAATTCGCAAATTGGTAACTTAGTAAATTAGTAAGTTAAGAGCGCCCACTCCCGATGCCTTCTTCAATGTACCAACTCACCAAGTTACTTGCTCGCTAACTTCTCCGCGTTTGTCGTCCCTTCCTTTACGCTGATAGACTTATCTGTTTCGAACGGTCGTTCGAACTTCCGGGGTGAGTAGTTCATGGCAAACACAGATGTCGCAATCGTAAGCGGCGCGCGCACGCCCATGGGTCGATATTGTGGCAAGCTGCGCGATTTCACAGCGATGGAGCTTGGCGCGGTGTCCGCTAAGGGCGCGATCGAGCGCGCGCAAGTCGATCCGAAAGAGATTGATCACGTGGTGATGGGCAATGCGCAGCAGACTTCGGGCGACGCGTTATATGGCGCGCGCCATGTGGGATTGCGAGCGGGCGTACCGATCGAAGTTCCGGCGCTGACGGTGAACCGGTTGTGCGGGTCCGGGATGCAGTCGCTGGTGACGGCGGCGCAGATGATCCAGTTGGGCGAATCGAAGATTGCGCTGGCGGGCGGCATGGAAGCGATGTCGCAGGCTCCGCACGTAATCCGCGGAATGCGCTGGGGCGTGGGCCTCGGTGAAGGCAAGCTGGAAGATTCGCTGATGGTCGCTCTATTCGACAGCTACTGCGGGCTGGCGATGGCGAACACGGCGGAGCTGTATGCCGAGCAGCAGGGGATCACGCGCGAGTTGCAGGACTGTTTCGCGCTGCGCTCGCAACAGCTTGCCGAAGCAGCGCACAAAGCCGGTCGCATCCAGGAAGAGCTGGTGCCGGTGCCTCTGAAGAATAAGAAAAGGGAACCGACCGGCGAGCTGTTCACCGAGGACGATCACCGCCGCCCGGAGACGACGATCGAAGGTTTACAAAAGCTGAAGCCGGCGTTCGGAAAAAACGGCAGCGTTACAGCCGGAAACGCCAGCGGAATCGTGGATGGCGGCGCAGCGACGGTATTAATGAAGATGGATGACGCACAGCGGCGCGGGCTGAAGCCGCTGGGTCGTATCGTGAGCTGGGGAATTGCGGGAGTCGATCCGAAGATCATGGGATCGGGTCCGGTGCCGGCCACGAGGATTGCGCTGGACAGGGCGGGATTGAAGCTCAGCGACATCGATTTGATCGAACTGAACGAGGCTTTCGCAGCGCAGTGCCTGGCGGTAGAAAAAGAGTTAGGATTGGACCGCGAAAAACTGAATGTCAACGGCGGCGCAATCGCGCTGGGGCATCCGCTGGGCGCGACGGGAACGCGGTTGGTGATCACGCTACTGTATGAACTGCGGCGTCGCGGCAAAAAGTATGGGCTGGCGACAGCGTGTATCGGCGGCGGGCAGGGGATCGCGATGGTGGTGGAGGCGGCGAAGAATTAGCCACGGATCTCACGGATTCGACGGATTAGGGAGTTGAGAAATGCCTGAGAACAGGCTGTGCGTTTGGAAGTTGATGGGAGTAGCGGTTCTGGCAGCCGTCGTCTTGGAGACCGTTCTTCCCATGATGCTCGGGAAATTAGGATTCGAAAGAGCGGCAATATTGTCGATTTGGCCGGGACTGTTGCCGATTGCATGGCCGACGGGAGGGTTCTTCGCAGGCATCACTCCAGTTGGCTACCTGCTGATGTACAGCATCAACACCGTTGTTTACGGCGTTCCGATATTCCTGTTGCTCTTTTGCTGTAACAAAAAGCGAACTGCAAGAACAGTGTAGTTGCCAACCCGGCGTTGATCCGTGTGAATCCGTGGCGAAATGGTTTTGAAAGGAACTATGGACATCAAGAAGGTTGGCGTTTGCGGTTGTGGGTTGATGGGTTCCGGCATCGCGCAGGTTTCGGCGATGGCCGGGTTCGAGGTCACGGTGCTCGAGTCGGAACAGCGGTTCCTCGACAAGGGCTTTGCCGGGATTCAGAAGTCGCTGGCGAAGTTCGCGGAAAAGGGGACGCTGCAAGGCACTCCGGCGGAAGTCTCTGCACGGCTGAAGGGAACCACGCATCCCGAAGACCTCACCAATTCCGATATCGTCATCGAAGCCATCATCGAAAACGTTCCGGTGAAAAAGGCGCTCTACGCGCAGCTTGATGGCATTGTGAAAAAAGATGCAATCTTCGCGACCAATACGTCGTCGATCTCTGTAACCGAACTGTTAACGGCAACCAAGCGGCCGGACCGGTTCGTGGGGCTGCACTTCTTCAATCCGGTGCCGCTGATGAAGCTGGTGGAAGTGGTACGAACGATTGCCACGGACGAGAAGGTCTTCGAAACGGCGTTTCAATTTGCCAAGAAGCTCGGCAAGATTCCGGTCCGCACCAGCGACAAGTCGGGATTCATCGTAAACCGGCTGCTGGTGCCCTATTTGCTCGATGCGATCCGCGCGTACGAAGAGGGCGTGGGATCGGTCGAAGACATCGACTGGGCGATGCGACTGGGCTGCGGATATCCGATGGGTCCATTTACGCTGCTCGATTTTGTTGGGCTCGACACGACCTATTACATCACGCACGTGATGTTCGACGAATTCAAGGAGCGGCGGTTCGCAGCGCCTCCGTTGCTGAAAAGGATGGTGCTGGCAGGCTGGTTTGGGCGCAAGAGTGGCAAAGGATTTTACGATTACGCGAATCCGGAGCACCCGGTGCCGCAGGACGCTGCGCTAAGAGGGTTCGCGGCGGAAGCACGGTCGGCAACGGGGGCTTGATTCTCACGCTTGATTTAACAACGGATTTGACGGATTCCTCTTTAGAAGCGACGGTTAAGTGATCGTAAAAGTACGCATGCCGCTGAAAGATGGTGTCTCCTACCGAGATCTAAGGGCACACCGTCTTCATGACGATCTGTATCGGATAATGGAATTCGCCGACCTCGATCAATGGGAATACTTTACGTGGGTCCATTGCCGGGAAGAGAAGCTCCCAGACGGGACGATCGTGCTTACTCCGTACGAAAACGGCGGTTGGACGTATTACACGCCGGGAGCGACTCCATGGACAAAGATAGAGCTTGCGATGATTAACTTCGAAAATATCGTTTACGAAAAGAAGGGCAGTATCGCTTACGTTACGCTGAACCGGCCGAAGGTGCTGAATGCGCTGAATCGGGCGACCATGGCCGAATTGCGCGCGGCATTCGAAGACGCGAAAGATGATGACGGCGTGCGCGTGGTGATCATCACGGGGTCGGGCGAGAAGGCGTTTATTGCCGGCGCGGACATCAATGAGCTGAACAAGCTCAATCCGGTGGAGGCGAAGGAGTACACGCACTGGGGTCAGTCGGTGCTCGACCTGATCGAGAATCTTGGGAAGCCGACGATCGCATGTATCAACGGATTTGCGCTGGGCGGTGGATGCGAACTGGCGATGGCGTGCACGATCCGGATCGCGAGCGAGAATGCCAAGCTCGGGCAGCCCGAGGTGAAGCTGGGGATTATTCCCGGATACGGTGGCACGCAGCGGCTGCCGCGGCTGGTGGGCAAGGGCATGGCGATGCAGCTCAACCTGACCGGCGAGATGATCTCGGCGCAGGACGCGTTACGGATCGGATTGGTGAACGAAGTGACGGCGCCTGCGGATCTGATTGGGCGCGCCGAGGCAATCGCGCAGAAGATCGCAGCGAACGCTCCGCTGGCGATTAAGTACTGCACGGAAGCCGTGAATAGAGGAACAGAGATGACGCTGGCGGAGGGATTGTTCCTGGAAGCGACTCTGTTCGCGGTGGCGTGCGCGACGGAAGACAAGAAAGAGGGGACGTCGGCGTTCCTGGAAAAGCGCGCGGCGAAGTTTCAGGGGAAGTAGGCGTTATCGCTTCTTTCGTTTGCCGACGTCCCACATCTGCCAAAAGAAGGCAGATGTGGGGCACCATTACTTACTTTCCGATCGACACTTCCAATCAACAAAAAGTCGTCAGTGGTCCAAGTGGCAACCGCGGCAGAAGTCGAACATAGCGGACTGTTCGGTTTCGGGTCCGTTCTTGCCGCGCAACTGCATATAGCTTCCGGTGCGGTCGTGGGGATTGTGGCAGTCGGTGCACCGCTGCGGCTCGTTAGAGAAGCGGCCAACGTGGACGGCGTGGACGTCCGACAGATCGGGACCGGTAACGCCATCGTGACAGCTCAAACAAACGGCTGAGTTCATCAGCACGACTTTTTGTTCCTCGCGAACCGGCTGCGCTCCCACGCTTGGCACATGACACCAGGTGCAGGAGCGGTGCGGCGGGCGAGACTGCGGGTTACTGGTTGCAGCAAAGAGCGAAGCGCTGAGCACCAAAATCACGAACGTCACTTTCATGCACTACTCCGGGGGGCAGTTCTGTTATCGGCAGAATGAAGAAGCGCTTAAATGGATCCGGAACGAGAATGAGCGGAATCTTTTGCTGCCCGTTCGGAATCTATCGCTACATGTCTGGCGGAGCGCGTTGAAATGTCTCTTCCATTAATTGTCATTTGCGTCCTGGTGGCGTGCCTTTTCATCGCAGTCTGGATCAAACGAACAAGAGACAAGCGTCGGTTGGAAGGGCACACGATCACAGCAGAAGCCCTCCATAATTTGGTTAATGCAAGTCAGCAAGTGCTCCTGTTTGACGTGCGTCTGCCGCTCGACTTGTTGGCCGATTCCGAGATTATTCGGGGTGCGACGAGAATTCCGCCTCAAGATGTCCTGCGGGATCCGTCACTCATCCCAAAAGATAAAGACGCAGTCGTTTACTGTACCTGTCCTGGTGAAGAGACTGCCCGGCGTGTGTTACAACGAGCGCTGGCCACGCATCATTCCCGCATAAAGATTCTGAAAGGCGGTCTTGCAGGCTGGAAAGAGAAGGGCTATCCGGTTGTTCCGTACAACGAGTCTTTCCATCTTGACACCAGAACATAGATCGAGATCGGGACTGGGTAGCAGCGACCAGGGTATTTTCACTCCGACTTCTTCTTATTAACTTGTCCAGAGTGCAGGCTTGCGGTTGCCGCGTTGTCTTTCAAGACCGGGACGACTTCCGTCTGGACGACGGTGGGATCGTCGCGCAGCCGGAAATACAAGGTCCCGCCGGTTGGGTGTGGAATAGTAAGCGCTTGTCCGGTGAAGCCGTCGGGGACCGCGGTGGGATTGACGAAGTCCTGAGTAGTTGAAACGGCATTCAGCAGGAAGAGATTGCTTCCGCTGAGCGAACACGGTTTCTGTGCGCCGGGCGGGCAGGAGACTTCTTTCAGCACCGGCAGGCGGACGAGCGTGCCGAGTGGCTGCCAGTCACCAGTGGTGCCATCGGCACTGACGGCGCGGATGCGCATTGGCCCGAAGGCCGAGTCACCGAAGGTCTTCTTTGGATCGACGGTGGCGACGGCGGTTTCGGCATCTTGTAGCACGAGGGTGCCGTCAGTAGTGCTTAGTCTGGCGTGGAATGAGTCGTCGCTGGCGGCAATTTCTATCTGCTCGCTGTGTGGGAACGCTGGCGGTACAACGCTCTTCAGGGAGAAGACGATGCGCCCAGTCGCGGGGAGTTCGTCGTTGCTGCCGATGACGACGGTCGGGTCGGGATCGTCGGTCTGAACGCCTTTGCTTAGGATGGTCACCTTAGGCCGCGGCGCCAGCACGGTTGCGGGCAACTTGAAACTGCGGCCGTCGGCTAAGACCACCTTCGCCGACGAAGAACCCTGCGTGAGATCGTCGGTGCTGTTGTCGGCCTTGAGCTTGAGCTCATCGTGGTCCGCGCGGCGGGTGAGGTCGGCGGGCTCAAAGCGAACTCCGTTGAGTTCGACGTGTCCGACTTCGTCGAGGCGCTTGCCTTCGAGTGTGCCTTTGTCATCGCCCGCATTCAAGGTGAAGTGATCGAATTGTGCGGCCTCCGCATAAGACTGCGCGGTCACTTCATCAGGCTTGGAGATTCCGTACTGAGCGACTGCAAGCTTCACCTCGCCGGGCTTGTCGCTCTCGAGCGGCACCTTGATTTCGAGATTCTTGTCGTGCGAGGCCTTATAGGTCAGGCTCTTAGCCTTGTCATGCGATTCCACCAGCTTCACGCTACTAACGCAAGCGGTACTCTCGCCGGTGAGATGCAGGACATCGTCGCGTCCGACGACGAGCGCTGTCTTGTCTGCGGCCTCGACTTCCCAGCGCTGCGGCTTAGCGATTTCGAGCGCGAACTTAGGCCCGTGAAAGGGATCGAATCCCCACTGGCCGTGCATGGTTCCGGTGAGATCGCGGTCGAACTTGTCCCACTTGGTGTCGTCGACCTTGAGGCTAAAACCACCACGCGCGGGATCGGAAACGAGCGGTAGGTCAGCTTTATGGCCCGAGGCATCTTCGATGTGCAACACCAGGTCGTGCGCGAACTGGGTAGCGAAGACGAGCGGCGCGCCTTCAGTCGCGAGCACGGGCGAGGGCGAATCGAGGCAGTAGGATTGATCCGCATCTGTGGCGTGCAACACGGGCGCGGGCGTCTTCTGCACCGGCGGCAAGGAAACAACGAGCACCGACTGCGGCTTGCGAAACGACGGCGGATTGTTCAGGCGCAGGCTGAGCGAATCGTTGTGCGGAACGGCGAGCGCGGGAATGTATTGGTACTGCGCGGTGTGCAGCGATCCCATGATGCGGGCAAAGTCGATGATGGCGCCGACGTAGGCGCTGTAGGTTCCGGCGCCCGCAAGGTGCGAGTAGCTGATCTGGTTCATCAGATCGGCGGTGGCGCCGTTGGAAACGCGTGCGAGCATCGACTGCGTGCTGGAGTCGTCGAGGATGAGCTGGTCGGAGTTCTGCGTGAGGCACGAGTACTGCTGCTCGACGGGCAGGTCGAAACACTTCTCGTCGATTTTGATGCGGAGATTGTGTGCGAGCGCGACGGATCGCGGCTTCAGGTTCTTGGGATCGTTCTCGGAGATGCTCTTCACTTCCGTGAGGTAGCGATCGAGACGAGCGCGATCGAGTGAGGCTTGCTGCAGGTCTTGCGAAGAGCGAACGAAAGCGCCGGGGCGTCCGCGAACGGCAGAGCGGAGCGTGCTGAAGTCTCCAGTGGCTTGCGGCGCGAGGAAAACGATTGCCTGCTGGGCTTCCTGCGGGACGGTAACAAAGATGCCTTCGTCGCGCACAGCTTTGTTCCAGGTTTCGGCCTTGGTGAACCAGGAGTCCGGCGGAGGATTGGTGGAGCCGCGGAGAAAGGCGACGATCAGCAAGTAGTGCACGGACTGGCTGTCGGGAAAGTTAGGGTGAATCCAGAGACGATCGCCAGCCTGGAGACTGGGGACTTCAGCGATCGGCAATGTGCGGTTCCCCCGTTCGACCTTGACGTCAACCGGAGGTCCGGCGAGATCGAAGCCGAGATTCTGGGAGAAACAGAAAATCGGGAGTAGAAGAAGAACCAGAAGACAGCGGGGGAAAAGTCGCATACCGATATTTCGAAGCCAGAGTCAGCGTGCTCTGAA